>Ga0307517_10004078_pt1 | contig 22540 bp, 16 predicted proteins | sample 23_EM_MG_FD_194515 | JGI IMG/M metagenome (GOLD analysis project Ga0307517, IMG submission 194515) | Populus trichocarpa ectomycorrhiza microbial communities from riparian zone in the Pacific Northwest, United States - 23_EM | ecosystem: Host-associated > Plants > Roots > Unclassified | place... | reverse complement strand
GGGTTTTGGGTCAGTTTTAAGTGGACCTCATTTAAGTCCACATAAGGGGTCCATTAGGGTTAACTTTTCAAGAACTATTTAAACTCATGTAAGCTAAAATTTCAGCAGCTTGGATGATAATTACTTCTGAATTTTTCAGTTTTAACATGTGCGAGTGATTCTTGCATTCTTCAGTTCTTGAACGAACTGAATCTGACTTATCGAAGATTAACTGGTTTCGTGGCGTCATTCTACTCAATCCAATAGTGTTGGTGCCTTGGGGCAGGTTTCCATTGTATCACACTCCTATCAAACCTATTTCGACTTTCCGGGATCAGATCTCAATCTTGATTGTGGGTTGCGTGACCACGTGATCACGAGGTTCGCATCAGTGATGCTCAAAAGCGAAAAACTGGACAATAGGAAATTTTACGACAAAATCCAAATTTGACCTTGCTTGGATCGTATCAGTTTGTAATACATTCAGATCATGAATCATTGAAGCACTTGAAAGGGCAAGGTAAGTTGAGTAGGAGACATGTGAAATGAATTGAATTTATTGAAACCTTTTTGTATGTGATCAAGTATAAGTAAGGAAAAGAAAACATTGTGGCTGATGCACATGTATGTTCCTTTATCTACTTTGGATACTAAATTTCTAGGATTTGAACACATAAAATAATTGTACAAGGATGATAATGATTTTGCTAATGTTTACAATGCTTGTGAAACTTCGGCTTTTGGGAAGTTCTATAGACTTAATGGATATTTGTAAGATAGTTGTTTGTGTGTTCTATTAAGTTCTATGCGTGAATTGCTGATACGTGAAGCACATGGGGGCAGGTTGATAGGGCATTTTGATGTTGTTAAGACTTTCGATGTGTTGTATGAGCATTTTTATTGGCCTAAAAAAAAGATATGCGACACATATGTGATAAATATATAACTTGTGGGAAAAACAAAGTCTAGGACTCAACCACATGACTTGTATATCCCTTTGCCCTTACCTAAGGAACCATGAGTAGACATTTCGATGGACTTCATCTTAGGTTTACCTAGGTCAAAAAGAGGTAGGGATTCAATTTTTGTAGTTGTTGATAAGTTTTCAAAGATGACACACTTTATTCCATGTCATAAAACCGATGATGCAACTAACATTGCTGATTTGTTCTTTGGGGAGATAGTACAGCTTCACAAGGTCCCTAAGAGCATTGTTTCTTATAAAAATGTTAAGTTCCTTAGCAATTTTTGGAAGGTGTTATTGGGCAAATTGGGTATTAAACTGTTATTTTCAACTATTTGTCACCCCCAAACAAATAGACAAACCGAAATAGTTAATAGGACCTTAACACAACTTCTGCGTGCTGTCATTCAAAAGAACTTAAAGAATTGGGAAGATTGTTTGTCATTTATAGAGTTTGCATGTAATCATAGTGTGCATTCTACTACTGAATTTTCACCATTTGAAATTGTGTAAGGATTTAACCCTTTTACTCCTATAGATTTGATTCCTTTGCCTATTGATTAAAGGGTTAGTTTGGATGGTAATCGTAAAGCACAGGTGGTGAAGACACTCTATGAGAGTGTGCGGTAACAGATTGAAAAGAGGAACCGTGTGTATGCAACCAAAGCCAATAAGAGGTGCAAACATGTTATATTTTAGCCCAACGATTGAGTTTGGGTGCATATGCGCAATGAGAGATTTCCGGCCTATAGGAAATCAAAGCTACAACCACGAGGAGATGGGCCATTTCAGATATTTAAGAGGATCAATGACAATGCTTATAAAGTTGATTTGCCATGTAAGTATAGTGTTAGTGTTACCTTTAATGTTTCTAATTTTACTTTGTTTGATGTAGGTGATGATTCGAGGTCGAATCATTTTGAAGAGAGAGGGGATGATGAGGATCAACCCAACACCAATCATAATCATGCCAATTACAAGAGTTAGGACAAAGAAGCTTAAAGAAAAATGAATGGGCTTGTACAAAACATATGGAGCAAGATGGACCCAGAGGAGCTTCGGACATCGAAGGAGCATGAAGGACAACCTCTAATCCATCTAATTCAGGTCCAAGAAGAGCCCAATTCATGTGGAACAAGGGGCTGGTGTGTCCGACCCTATACCAGACTTCTTAGGCTTGTTTTTCTTAATGATACAAGGATAGAAAGTCAACAATTTATTCTCCTAAATAATCAAGGAAGTTTGTGCAGATTTGATTCCTAAAGAGGGGAACGATTATTTAATGCTTTTCTTAGTCGAAGAAGGAAAGTAATTAAATCAACAACAAATGAGAAAATTCGTTTTCTTATTTGTCTAAGTTAAACAAGGAAATCCAAGCTAATCAAGGACCTAAAAGGGACGACAACACAAAGTTTTCAAATTAGATTTCTCCTAACTTATATAGGGCAGCAAATCTAATCCTATCATATTTAGAATATTAAATTTGGATCTATTATTGTTATTATCATTTTCCTTTTAGTTTAGAGTTTTATTTATATTGCTTAGGTTTAATTGTAAGTGGGCCTTATATAAGTCCATATAAGGAGTTTATTAGGGTTTGTTTCAATCTAGAGTCAATATAAATAAAGACATAAATGTAAGCTTTACGCAATTTTCAGATTAATAAACTTCTTTTGCTGCATTTGTTGTGTGTTGGTGGGATAATCTCCCTTCCTTAGTTCTCTAAAGAAGCAAAAAACGACTTATTGAAGAACAACTGACTTCGTGGTGTCATCCTTATACTTCTTGTTCGCGAATCAATATTCATTGGGTGGGGGTTTTTGTTTCCAATAGTGTTTGATACGATCCAGACAAGGTCAAATTCGAATTTTGACGTAAAATGTGCAACTATCCAGTCTTACGGTAACAATCATAATTCTCAATCCAACCATTGGATTAGGCTGAAAGTTTACGTGGAATCGCCTGACATATTGTCCTACCTTGGGTTAAAATATCAGGTCAATTAGAGTTCGGGAATGCACCATAATACTGGTCAACAGAGGTTGTACGAATTTTATTATTTACTTCCTTTTGACCTGCGAACTTCCTATTTGGCTAAGATTCTTTTTCTAAAAGGACATGCAGTTTGTTTTGGAAATCTCCTAGTCCTACAAAGATCTTTAATGGGCTGCAATATAGTTTTCAAGTGTGGCAAATATTCATAAATATTTCAGAATCCTTTTCTTATAAGGATTCCTTATTCATCCTGGCTACAATAAGGAAAGAAGATTTCAGAATTAATTCTACCTTCAGATCAGATTTCCTAGTCTATTTGGGACTTTTTAATTATGACAAATCTGATTCTAGCATATTTAGGATAGTAATTTTTGGATTTTTATTATTTTCTTCTTAGTCTTTGGGTTATTATTACTTATTTGGGTCAATTATAAGTGGGCCTCATATAAGTCCACCTAAGGGGGGTCTATTAGGGTTTATTTAAGTCTAGAGTTAGTATAAATAAAGGCATAACCAGACATGTAAGTTAGACAATTTAGATTAATAAAACTTCTTATTTGTCGCACTTTGTGTGTGTATGTGTGTGTGTGTGTGTGTGTGTTGGTGAGATAATCTCTCTTCCATGGTTCTCTAAAGAACTAAAAAATGACTTATCGAAGAACAACTGTCTCTGTGGCGTCATCTTTGTACTTCTCGTTCGCGAATCAATATTCATTGGGTGGGGGTCTCCGTTTCCAATAGTGCTGGTGCCTAGGTACAAGTTATCTTTGTGTCACACTCCTATCAAACCTAATTTACTTGACTTTTCAGGAATTGGTGTCTTTGCGTGTGGGTTGTGTGACCACGTGATCACGAGGTTCGCATCAGTGCTGATGTCTAGATACAAGTTATTTTTGTGTCACACTCCTATCAAACCTGATTTACTTGACTTTCTGAGAATTGATGTCTTTGTGTGTGGGTTGCTTGACCGTGTCTTCAAGAGATTCGCATCAAATCTTTTTTTTATTGTTTATAAATAAATAAATTTTAATATTTATATCATTCAAAAATATATTATAAATCTAATCGATATTATCTGTGCCATAGTTTTAAAACTTAATCTAAAAATCAATCATGAACAAGGCTCAATGCCAATATTTTTTAAAAAAATTGAAATGAAGTCATTTTAAAGAAAATAAATCAACAAATTAATGATAGGTTTTGACCGGAATAGACCCATATTAACCAAATCACTAAATCAATCCAAGTTGTTAACTATATCACCGTGTTTTTTTATTTTTTATTTTTTCTTTAAGCAAGATTGGTTTAAGATCAGGCTGTCAAGTACTGGATTGATCCAGTAGGCCATTCTGGATTTTGAAACAATAATCACCACAGGTCGGTGACCTTTTTTACTAGGGTCGCCAAAAAAAGAAAAAACCCACTAATCATACTAGTTACTCGTTCTTTACTATTACTTTGACAGTAATACGAATATCTGTCGAGACCATGAAACTCATCCTAGTTTCCAAGGGTAATCCCGGAAGAGTGACTTTTTCCTTGTTGAAGGAATGATCTCGCCGCGAAGAAGGATGTAACGCGAGAATGTGATCAGGCAAATGAAGCAAAATGCATTCACGGTGAAGGCCAGTTTTGTGATCAAATGGCGAAGTGATCAACATAAAATAAATAATGGAGCGTGATTGGACAATTATTTGTTCGAACAGTTTTTTTTTTTTTATCTAAAATTTAGAAACATTATTTATTTTAGTCTGTTTAAGTTTGTAAAGATTATCCGTTTATTCAGACACTGAACCAAAATTATCAATAACAATACATAATTATGTTACTTTATTTATTTTAGTTTTAATAGCTTAACTTACTTTATATTTAGCAGTGACTTAATAAATTTAATGAATAACCCAGTAGAACTCATATTTTCTTTAATCTATGATTAGAACATTATATTGATGTACTAAAATAATTAGGGTTTCTTATGGTATTTTAGTGTTTTTATCAATAGTGAAGCACCATAATATATTTATTTAATTCATATAACAACAACTTTGTGGTGTAACTTAGTTAGTTAACGTGTAAAACTTAGGCGAGAGGTCGTGGGTTTGAGCCCTGAGGAAGTGTAATATTTTCATTCAACAACTTATGGCTTGTGCATTCTTTTTTTTTTTTTTTTTAAACAATGGAAAAATAAAGCAGGGCAGGCCCCTGCGAGTCTGATATGGTATTATGCTTGATATTTTTTTTTTCATGTTTCTGTTTTTTCTTAGGTTTTTTTAGCATTTCAAGTAATTTATTATATTCATCTAAGGATTGCGCTGGTCCAATCCATGTTCTAAAAATTTTTAAATTTTTTTTTATTTAAAATTAATATTTTTAAATCATTTTAATACGCTAATATCAAAAATAATTTTTTAAAAAATAAAAAAAAATTATTTTGATATATTTTTGAGTGAAAAACAACCACAACCACCCTAACTTTTCAGCTTTAACATGTTTCTTAAATTCTATTATAAGATTTTATTTGAATTTTATTTTTTTCAATTATTATGTATCTGATATGAAAATAATAATACTAATAATACTTTATTCATAAAAATTCAGTTCAAATAATTTTTTCTTCTATTCTTAAAATTTTTAAATAGATTTTGAATATGATTTAATTACATTATAGTTTTTTTAGCTTTCAATCATACAATATATAGACATACTATTTTGATATTTTTTATTAACTTACTTTAACAATAATAAAATATTATTTTAACATAAACAATGATTCCAATTAAAAACCTTACATTGTCTAAGATAAACAAGAGACACATTACTAAGAAAATTTATCTTGATGGAAAAACATTCCCAAAACAATTATATTTTTGGGTTTAATAACAATCTCAAATAATACCTTATGATCTAGATATTTTTTTATGTTTAAAAATTTTTGATCCCAATAAAGTAACGTGATTATATTATCAAAGAACCATTCCAAAAATTTAAGTTATTATGTAAAGTTTTAATACATGATTTATATTATTCTTTAAAATATCTTAAGGAAAAGTTTTTTAAACTTGAAATTTGAATAAACTCACTCACACCACGTTGTACTGTTAATTAGAAGAGAGAATGTAAATAATGAGATTTAAAATTATAATTATTTAGTCATCAAAATTTTAATATTATATCAAAAAATCATCTTTATCTAAAAATTTAAATTATTAAATAAAATCTCAAAATATAATTATATTATTCTATAAAACCTACAAACCAATAAAAACTATATTCCTTTCCTTAGTTAATCACAGTAAAAAAAGTCCACTCCTTGCTATAATTATTAAACTTGTATCAACATGCCCAACCTATACCTTGAGTTTTGAGCCATTTCATAAGCTGTACCGGTTTAATAACTTTGCTCCGTACTTGAGTTGATTTTCAATTGTTTTGCCCGCTCAAACACATACAAAAAGAATCAAAATTTGTTTTTTTCACGTGTAGTCAGAAACCCCAACCGACAACACACACAATCATTTCCACTGTAGCACTCCACTCCACTCCACTCCGCCCCGCTCCCTCTTCATTTTATTAAAAACCTCAAACTAAACAAAACAAACGAAAAACATTGTAAAAAATAATAAATCTCCTACAAACTTGTTTTTAAAACACACAAAAATTCCGATTCTTCGATACTTAAACAAATCCAATCAATGGCCAACTCCGATTCTTCCACTGCTACACTTCCTATCGCTCCTGTACACACCACACAACTTCTCTCTCCTCTCTCTCTCTGTCTCCGATTTGATGTCGTGTTTGTGTTTTTTTGTTTGCGAAGCCTAATAATTTTTTTTTTTGGCAGAAGAAAGAAAACACAGTTCCGATTGGTTCAAAGATCGCTGTATGTTTCCTCTTGTCTATATTTCATTCTAACATTTTGCTGCCTACACTGTTGTAAATGCCCACATTTTTTTTATTATTAGGAATTAAATGAATCCAGGAGTGATCTTCTTAACAGAATCCAAGGCTTAAAGCAGGTTAATTTTCTTCTTTTCTTTTTTACATATTTTCTTGTATTTTCTTTTCTCCAGTTTTTTATTTTATTTTTGTAACAGGATTTGCAAAGTTGGAGATCGAAGCTGGACACTCAAGTCAAAATCCATCGTGATGTAAGTCATTTTTATTTATTCACTCTGCAATTTTGTCCCAAGTAATAGAACGGCAGAGACACACACTTTTACATGTGTGTTGATAATGCGGGTGAAACTGCTTTTTCTACGTGGTTTTGGTTAGATGTTTTTGATTTAAGGATGTCGAATCCATCTAAAAATACCAAAAAAGACACCTATTTGATGCTTTTTCAGATGAAAATCACTTTGAAAGCACATCCAAACCGCAATGCCCAAGGGGTGTTTGTCATTTTTTTTCCTCCCTTTCTTGCCGAATTAGATAGAAAAAAAATTGCTTAGATTTTGGTGGAACTAAAACAATAAAATCTTGGAGATAGAGAATGTGCTTGGAAGATTTTGTGTGAATCATCTGGGAAATGTTGATGTGGCAACAGAATAAGTGCCAAGGCGGCTTGCAGCAAGCAATGTTACCCTGCAATTTTTTAAGGACAACATGCAGTTTGCTCAATTTAGCACTGTGTTAACAGATCATTAGTCCATGCCGTGTTTTGGCATTCAATCGTTGTTCGAGTCTCTTGTTCTTTTTTTTTTATCTCTAGAATGGAATTTGTAGATTAAAGAAATGTCTTTTAGTAGTGCATGTATTTCAACTCCAACCCTTACATCTGACCTGAGTGTTCCAAGCATACAGGAAAAGTAATAAAGTGCAAGGAATGTCAAAATATGCCCCACAACGTTTCTAGGAATGAACCGGAAAACATATCATAATTTGTGGTAATTGTTAGTCTGAAATTTTATACTAAATTTTATAATTGAAAACACACAATTTTTCCATGTTTGCTTTAGCCTCCCTACCTTCACGTGGTTTTACAAATTTGACTAGATGAATATTTTAGTTGAAGCATTTTACTGATTACATGTATGTCATGCTGTAAATTAATTCACGTGAAAATGAATTCTATATCTCTGTCCAATAGTGGCTCGCTTATGAGCACCCTTAGTAGTTTATCTAATTAGTTGGTATGAGATGCAATTCAGTTGAATTCAAGACTCTAATGCAAATCTTTCTTGCTTCATTCAGGAGTTATCGGAATTGAAGAAGTCATTGAATGTTGAGGTCGATCAACTTCGTAAGGTAACTGCTGCCTAAGCAATACTGATGCTGTTTTCTCTGGTTATTATTTTTTCTTAACATCTGTCTGAATCAAAATCAGGAATTTCAAGAACTGAAGAACACACTGCAGCAGCAACAAGAAGATGTTACAGCCAGCCTACGGAATTTAGGGGTAAAGGTTTCTTGAAAATTTTCTTCATGTGACTTGTGCATATGATTTGTTGGCTAACTTGGAAGATGCTTTTAGAAATAAATATAAGCCCGTGGTTGATGATTAATGAACTTTTGCAGCTTCAAGACAGCACAGGTGATGCTAAAGAGGCTCAAGAACCCATGCTTGATGTAGAAGACCAGGAAGTACACGCTTCAGTTGAAGAGGTTATTGAGATGAGATGAAAACTAGGATGTTTTGTTATGGAGCGAGTATTTCTTGTACTTTAGCTCTACTGGAGATGAGAGTATCAATCAATTTACATTCCTGGCGCTTTCTCTGGTGGCTTGGAGTCAAACTCTGCAACTACGTACTTAGCTTTCCAGTACAAGGCAAAAACTTTTTTCTGAAATATATGTTAATTGGCATTTGCATATTTTTTTTTAAAGCACCGTTCTCCATATATTTGAATATTTATCGTCTAGTGGAAGCCCAGTATAAAGTACATTATTTAGACATCTCTTTCTTTGTTCTTTTTTTTTTTTTTTAACGTGTGTGCTGGAACTTTTATAGATTGTTTGGTATTGTGGTTCTTATGACTTTGAAGTGCTTTATAAAATGTTTTTTTTTTGTTTGAAAAAAAAATTAAATTGATACCTTTTTATATGTTTTTGGGATAAAATGTATTCTGAGAACACACTACACTTTCAACAACTTGGGCGATAAGATTGCCTATTGACGTTCACCTCCCTGTTCATGTGTTGGCTCATAGTTTTCTTCTCCGTTCTCTCTTGGATTGGCATTGCAGTAGTGTTTGAGTCCCCACATAAAGCTTTATGTTTGTGGAAATTTCTTTGATATGGCTGGTAAGGGACTAGTCAGGCAATTGGTTTTTACCATCTAGTAGGTTTATTATGGCTATTTTGTGTCCATGATCTGTGGAGACACGGGAAAATGAGGCCATCACAGAGGATACTTTGAGTGCTGACTGCAATCATAAATTCACAGGTCCCTTTAATCCCTCTTTAATAATTGCCATTGATATGCATACCCTAATTGCTATAATACTCGTATATTTGGCTTTGGATAAGGAAATTAAATTAGGATGAATATCATTTGCTTCTTTAAAAGGGACGCTCTTGAGATCATCTTTTCTATTCTTTTCTTAAGAAATTTAAATTTCAACCGTTTGTTTCATTGTTATTTGCTTGAAGAATAAAGAAGCATCTTCACAGACACTTTGTTTAACAAGAGATGTAATTTATGCACCACTTTCTTGATTATATGATAATACTGAAAGTAGCCCATCTCTGTTAGGCAACATTTTGTATATGTTGGTGTGATTTTATGATAGCAGTTTACAACTCTACAGGAAATATAATTGAACTTATGTTAATTTGAAGGGAGTTTAAATACAAAGAATAACAACATAACAACTGATTCAATGGCTAGTGAACCTTCACCATTAATAGTCATTCTCATAATTAATGATTATCCATCTCATCATTCTCATGTTTCCAAGAATATTGTTTACTGAAGAGAAAGACATGAGGTACTTGTCTGTAACCAAGGATGTCTAAGAAGTTGTAACTTTCCTAGCTGTGGTGTTGCTGTTTTGAAGATGAGGATGATAACGAACCTCTTTAAATTTCTCCCATCGGCCATTATAGTGTCTTATTATGGCTTTCGAATACTAGTAGAGCCTGCATTCTTGCTGCCTCTCGTTTTCTCCTCACTGGTGTGTGTGTGTGTGTGTGTATCGAATCGAAAGATCATTAAAAAGTTTGTGATGTTTATTAACTATTGTGACCCAATCGTATGGAACATTGTATTGGAAGGAATTAATTGTGCGCTGTTGGGTTAATAATAATGATCTTAAGGGATAAAAACTTTTTTACAGCTACGAGGGAAATTTGATTAAGGGAGTAACAACCTATAGTATATTAACCTACGAAACTAAAAGAACCAAGTTTCCTTGTAATGTGTTTCTATTTAAATGAACGCAACTTAATTTTGTGTCGCGGCTACTACTGGTGGGCCAAGCGCTCAACCCACAAGCGGAGCCATGAAAAGTTTTTAGGGGTAAGATTAGAAAAATCTTTGGAGGGGGCAAAACTTAAAATTTTAATAGTTTTAGCTTGAAAATTTAAAATTATTCTTTTTATGGGGATATAATATTAATGTTTTTAGGTGCTTGGACCCCACCTCCAACCCTGGATGAGCTTAATCTTTTGCTCTCTTTTGTTATCTTTTTTTCCTTTTTCTTTTATTTTTTACACTTTAAAAGTTTTTTTATCGATACGAGTCAAACAAGATTAGATTTGGATTTTGATATAAAATTTTCTACTGTCCAGTTTTTTGCTATTGAGCATAACTTCAAATCAAACCGTTGGATCGAGTTTACCAGAAGATTCTAGAGGCACTTTTTTATATTGAAATAAAATTTCAGGTGAATCGTAGTTCAAGAAAGATTTGTGATATAGGTCAGGACGACTGTAAAATTTTTGTTATTTACTTCCTTTTAATTTGTGGACTTTCTATTTGAGAAGGATCCTTTTTTTACAAGGATGTGACAGCTTGTTTTGAAAGTTTTCTGGTTCTACAAGGATCTTTAATGGACTAGAATATAATTCCCAACTGTGGTAAGGATTAATTAATGTTCTAAAATTCTTTTCTTATAAAAATTCTTTATTTATCCTAACTACACAAAGAAAGAAGGGTTGGTGGTATTTAATGACATATTGATTTCTAGGATCATTGGATAGAATTGTAGGCTATAAATAAACCTTATATCATACTTGTATTGTTTGATTTTCTTTTCTTCTCTTCTCTTCTCACAACAACATATGAGATTAACTTATGAGTTTTATTTTTATTATTTCAACTATAACCCAAGGCTTGTTTAGGCTTAATTAATATTTTTTTTTCCAGCTAGGATCCAAGGCTTGTTTAGATTAGGGTTTGAGCTTACTAGTAAAGGTTTTGAGTCAATTATTGTAAGCGAGTCAATTTAGTCCATAAAGGTTGACATGTGAAAACACATTAGGGTTAATATTTCTTAGAACTATTTAAACACATGTAAACCTAAATTTCAGCACATTTGATGAATAATACTTCTAAACTTTTCAGTTTAACATGTGAAAGAGTTTCTTGCATTCTTTGGTTCTTGAATGAACTGAATTTAACTTATTGAAGATTAATTGACTTCGTGGTGTCATTCGACTTCATTCCAATAGTGTTGGTGTCTTGGGGCCTATTTTCATTGTGTCACACTCTTATCAGACATCTTTCAACTTTTCGGGTTCAGATCACAATTTTGATTATGAGTTGCATAACTGATCACAAGGTTCACATTAACTACAAAATTCATTTATTCTTCAAGTTCGACATGATTCTTAAATACTATTATAAATTTTTATTTAAATTTTAATAATTTGTTTCAATTGTTATGTATCCAATTTGAAAATAATAATACTAATAATACACTACTCATGAAAATTCGATTGGAATCGATGTATCCAATGTGAATATAATTTTATCATATTTATTATTTTTTAGTCTTCGATTACATAAAATATAGGCATCCTATTTTGATATTTTTTGTTAACTTGCTTTAACAATCATATATATATGCACACACTAACTGAAATAATGATTTTAGTTAAAAATATTAAGTTGACTAAGATAAACTAGAGATACGTTGATAGAAAAAATTATTTTCAAGAAAAAATTTCAAAACAACTGAATTTTCAGGGCTAATAACAAAGTCAAAAAATTTTGAGGCCCATATATATTTTTTTAATTTTAAAAAATTTGGGCTCCTCTGTAACTTAGCGCGAGCATACAACAAAATAAACAAATTAATCCTTTAAGCATATGATGTAAAATACATGTAATATTATTATTACTATCCAATTTACAACAACAACAACAACAACAACAACAAAAAATAAATAAGATAAGTGCAAGAAATTACACCTGAACACAAGCCTAAAAAGAAATGTTTGAGCCCAATGATGAAAAACCAGAATGCCAAGTGAAGTTGATAGGCTAAAATAGCAATCCAAGGTTTTAATTGACAGAACCCATTAGTAAAAATGTTTGTTTTGGTGTTTACAGACTCAATTAGAATTTTTAAAAGTTTAGTTATTTAATTGAGGGTTTAATCACAAGGAAAATCAACTTTTTGAAGTCAATTTTAAGGTCAATTGAAAGAATTGAAGTTTAAATACTCAATTGAAAGCTTGGAAAGTTTAAATTAGCCAAATCAGGGGCTTAATTGCATAAAATTCAAAGTCTGGTGATCAAATAAGGGCTTAATTGAACTTTCTGTGAACCAAGAATCAATTTGCAAGATGCGTGGGACTTGAGGGACTGGAATCAGGAGAAATCAGGGGTTAAATCGAAAAAATTGAAAGTTTAGTGGTTATTTACAGGCGTAATCGAACAAATCAGAAACCAAGAACCAACTTGTAAAGACGCTCGAAATTGGTAGTGACAAATGAAGTTGATAGGAACACAATTGCATGAAATTAGAAAGAAAGAGGGAAATTAAAGATAAAATAGAACGAAATCAGAAGATAAGGAATCGAATTGAACTTTGGTAGATCCCAAATAAAAAAAAAAACCTTAATCTATAGGAATTAGTCAAAATGGCGTCATTCAAGGTATTGTGCTTTCATATGACTGAAAGTGACGTTTCCGACCACCCAAAGGCTGAAACCACCACCTTTCGACCAAGAAACACCCCCTCTACAACCCCATGTATTTAACATCAAACGTTTATGTCCCATTTTCTCCATGGATCTCTAGAACATCTTGTCCCTAGTCAGTGAAGACAATAGTTTCAGACATTACGTTGTTTGGGTGGACACTTTCAAACATTCGAATGTGGAGTTACAGACCTCCAAATCAAGCAAGAATAGGTCTAATCGAAAGGCATGCACCCCTCTACCAAGTCTAGGTGGTCTCATGAGACGTTGACATCGGAGATGCTCCGAGGAGATCTTGAAAATGGCCGACCTAGTCAGCCTTAACAAGAACACTTTTTTGTAGAAGAATGTTCAACGTTTTCATTTACTCCCACTTAAAAGCCTTCAGAAGGATTAAATCAAGGGTTTAAAACCTTTTTCTTTGGATCCAAGGGTAGAAAACACATCACCTTGGTCCCCAAGCACCCTACAAAACCACCTACACCCAAAACCAACAGCTTCATGGCAAAACCAGCTAGGTTTTAGTCTATTGGAACCCTAGCCAACCCATCTAGAAGACCTAAATGTGCCTATAAAAGAAGGGGTTGAAGAACAGAAAAGGAGGAGAAAACATAGAAAAACATAGGAAAAAAGGGAAAAGAAAAGAAGAAGAGAGAAGAACAAAGAAACTTAGGCTAAGGGGTAAGGGTCCTATCCAGAAAGTTTTTAAAGCTTCAGCTTTGGTCTAGGGAGGTGTGAAAACAAGAAGAAAGGCAAGAAACGCCAATAATCAATTCAAATTCGGATTTTCAGAGCTAAGAAGGTATACATATTCAAACCTTGAAAGTGGAGTCCATGAGGCTTACTAAATCCTTCTTTCATGTTCAATATGAAGTCTTGAATGCCTTGATATGCTCTTAATTGTTTTTCTATCATTTTATTGCATGAAACCTTGGTTTAATGGCTGTTAAAGGTGGCAATAAATGGGTAGGGGCACTTTTTGTTAATGAAAGGATAGTCCTTGCTTCTAGGTAGTTGGTCTGACCTTTTAAAGTATAAATGGTCAGATTTTAAAGCTCATTCCGCTAAAGATGGTTGTTGTTTTGAGTTGGTAGCTTTTTAGATTGAAAGTCAATGCGCTTTTTGAGTTTTTGTGTTGTTCGTTGTCCATAATCATGTTCCTCACCAATAGTATGGTTTGTGGGGATAAGGAGAACACGCTTTAGAGGCCAAAAGGGGCCATTCTAGGCGCATTTTATTCTTTAAGGTTTCTGGGCAGTCGTTTTTTGGGTTTTAGGCAAATTCATCCGTTGAATCTTGCCTTAGGTGCTAGTTTAAGGGCTTGTTTGGTTTAGTATCTAGTTCAAATAGGTTCGTCCATCATCTTTGATAAGTAATCTAGGAATTTTTCGCATCAGTAACAGGTTTTAATAGATTTAAATCCTAAGGTTTCTGTTTCAAACCAAAACCCATTTTAGCAAAATTGTGTGATTTTGTTGATCATTAAAAGAAATGAACCCTTGATTCTTGATCCGTGGAGGATTATGAACAAAAACATCCCTTCCTTTGTTCGGAATCTGCTCTGGATTCAGAATTACGTTTTGTTAGGAGAGGAAGAACATTCATCTGTTTTGTTGTCTTTTTTCAGTTTTGATTGAAAATTTTTCAAGTTTTCATGTTTTTTCCATTTTTGATATGTTTCTGATGCGATCCTCTTAAACACGCGATCAAGTAACCCACATGCAAAGATACCAATTCCTGAAAATCCAAGTAGACCAAGTTTGATATGAGTGTGACACGAAGATAACTCGTATCTAGGAACCAACACTATTGTAAATGAAAACCCCAACCCAATAAATATTGATTCACGAATGAGAAGTATAAGGATGATGCCACAAAATTAGTTGTTTTTCGATAAGTCATCAACTCACAGAAAGGTGCAACAAAGAAGTTTTTATTAATCTCAATTTCATAGCCCCCCACACGTACGATTATGATGTTATTTATACTAGCTCTAAATTGAAATAAACCCTAATGGACTCCCCTTATGTGGATTTATATGAGGCTCACTTACAATTGATCCAAATAAGTAATAATAAACCAAAGACTAAGAAGACAATAATAAAAACAATAAAAATTCAAAATTAATATCCTAGATATGCTAGAATTAGATTTGCCACCCTTAAGAAGTTCCAAATAAACTAAAAAATCTGATTTAAATGTGGAATTAATTCTGAAGTCTTCTTGCCTTGTTGTGCTTGGTTTCCTTATTTTGCATGGACAATTAATGAAGAAAATCTCTCTTTTTTATACGTGTTAATTCAGTTTTCTTCCTAGACTAGGAGAATCATTAATTGGGCTCTTCTTGAGCTTGGATTAAATGAATTAGAGGTTGTTCATACTCCCTAGGCGTTCCAAGTTCCTCTAGACCCATGTTGCTCCATATGTTTTGAACAAGCCCATTCAATGACTCTTTAATCTTCTTTATCCTAGCTCTTGTAATTGGCTTACTTGGCATCTCCAATGGATCTTTGGCATGATTAAGCTTGGTGTTAGACTGATCCTCATCATTTTTTATTCTATTTTCTTTTCTTCGATTTGTTTTTTAGTTAACCCGATTAAGTCAACCCTATTGGGTCAACCCCAACCGAGTCAACCTGACCGTTTCAACTCGGTAGAGTTTGCCCAACCGGATTAACCCGATCGAAATAATATAAAAAAGGATAAAAATGATAAAAAAAAAAAAACAAAAATCATTAAATCAACTTTTGCTTTTATTTTGTTTAGTTTTTTTAGGTTTTAGTATTTTTGTTTTCAAGAAAACTACAAATTAAAAAAAATGTTTTTTTTGTGTGTTGCATTTGGCTAAATCTCTTAAAAATACAAAAAATCTTATTGTTTAGTATTTTCATACGAAAACAAAATTATATATGTTTTGGCATGTATTTTATGATTTACTAATTAATTTATTAAATCAATGAGAATTTGACCAATATTTTAATAAATCACTCCTTTTTTTAATTCATGAGAATTAATGGTTAAAAATCATGGTATAAAATGTTGAACTTACAAGTGAGGTTGACATTTGAAATGTTAGGAGTTGACTAGAAAATTCTCAAAGCTTTCGTAAATATTCACCAATTTTAATTGAGAGTATTTTTTCACTGTAATACACAAATTACGAAGATCTATTTTTTTCTAAGAATTTATTTGAATACACGAGTTTATAATAAATTCTTAACACCAGATTTATTTATACGAGTAAGTCTCAATTCTAAACCTCTAAACCACATGAAGGAACTTACCTCAGGTAGGGTGTGTTAGGGTGCTAATACCTTCACTAGCCACAACCAGTCCCTTACCATCGAATCTTTGATAAGACCAATACTCCCAGGTTCCCTAGCGACCTTGAACCAAACAACTAGGCAGCGACTCCTTCGGACCCTACTCTCCTTTAACACATGTGCGACATAATGACGACTCCACTAGGGATGTGTTGTTTTTTACAGTATTGGATTGAGCTTTGTATTTTATGTGGTCTGTGTATATGCAATGTATTTAAATTCCCATGTTTTGTTTTGCTTGCCTCATTTTATTTACGCTTAGCATACTTTAGCCTGCTCATGCATATATATTAAATGTAAAAACACATTTTCATACATCTTTTACTGCTCGGGGATACATGTGAAAACTTCAAGTTAGGTGGGAGAGTAACGACTTATCCTATGACTTTCAGTTAAGATTTAAGTTCGCGAAACCATCCAACTCTTTGTTAAGTGCTTGGATTAGTAGTGATTGGTATACGGGTCATCCCACTATCTACTGAGCCCTCATATTGCCTTCACGAGGGTGATCACTAGGATAACAAGAAACCTTTTAGAGACTAGATAGTGCTTATTCTTATCTCATGTAAAGGAACTAGAACCTACCCCTAAAATGTATGGCCTTGAATAAAAATTGTGGCATTAAGACATACTTGACCCTGAGCATCTCACATTATAGGATTTCGGACTGATAGCGTGACCATCATTAAGAAAACAATTTCTATCGATTACAAGTTGGAATCTAAATCCTTGCAGTTGTTAGAAGGGGATTGCTTGAGACTAGATGCCAGCAAGTTGCCACCCATCAAGAACGTGAGCAACTCAGGAAAAGACTTGAAAAAGCTCCTCTCACATGTGAAAAGCATCTGTGTATGATACGATCCAAGAAAGATCAGATTCAGATTTTGTAGTAAAGTTTCCTACTGTCCAGTTTTCCTCTTTTAAGCATAACTGAAAATCCAACTGTTGGATCGAGCTAAACGTTTACCTGAAGATCCCGGAGGTATTAGTCTATGTTGGGGTAAAGTTTCAGATGAATCAAAGTTTGGGAATGACTTGCGATATAGGTCAGAACATGTTGTACAAGTTTTGTTATTTACTTTGTTTTAACTTGTGGACTTCCTATTTGGCAAGTATCATTTTCCAACAAGGTTGTGAGAGCTTGTTTTGGTAATTTCCTAGTTCCACAAGGATATTTAATGAGCTGCAATATAATCTCCATGTGTGGCAAGGATTCATTAATGTTTCATAATCCTTTTCTTATAAGGATTCCTTATTCATCCTAACTACATAAGGAAAGAAGGGCTAGAGGCATTTAATGATAGATTAGTTATTTTTATTATTTTCTTTCATGTTTAGGCTTAGTTAATAATTTGTTTTTTAGCTAGGATCCAAGGCTTGTTTGGATCAGGTTATGAGCTTTTTAGTTTAGGGTTTTTGGGTAGGTTTTGTATGTGGATTAGTTTAGCCCACAAGGGTAGATCCATTAGGGTTAATTTTTCAAGAACTATTTAAACTCATGCAACCAAAATTTCTATAGCCATTGATGAATATTACTTCTGAATTTTTCAGTTTTAATGTGTAGAGTGATTCTTGCATTCTTGATGCGAACCTCGTGATCACGTGGTCGCGCAACCCACACTCAAAGACACCAATTCACTTATATGAGGCCCAGTTACAATTAAATGATGATTGTTGCCGTGAAACTTAATAGTAGTGCATTTTACGTCATAATCCGAATCTGATTGTTTTTTCATTGCCCGGATTGTATCATTACCTCTCTCTTCAAAATGATCCATCCTCGAATCATTAACAGGGATAAGGGACAAAGTTTTAGCCTCTTTTTGAAGCATTTGGAGTTCTTTTCTCGCCAACAATCGTCGCCAACAACTTTAGATGAAGGTAGCAACCCTTCTTTTTCATCTATCATCATTGTGACATTTTTGCTCCTCTCTTTCTGAAGCTTGTGTCGGCTATTGCTGTTAACACATCAAGTTCTTGCTGCATCCCCCCTAGAATACGGGATAAACTCTTGGTTTTTTTTTTAGAACACTAATCTTTTTTTTCTCTCCCTTTGATACCACCTCTCCTTTTGAATCATCCTCTTCTTTTGTCATAATACCTCATCAGAATACATGAAATCCTAATTGTAATACTCCCTTTGCATTATTTTAATACCAGAACCTAAAACGAAAGCTAATGATAGTAAAGAAAATAAAAAGACACTGAGGACTCAAAACTAACCCAAAATTACTTGGACTTTCAATTGATGAACATAACAAACCCTTTTAGGACCAAAAAAGGGACCCTAAACCAAAAGACTTCCAAATGGTCTGAAATTTGACATTTAGAGCGAATTCATGCCAAAAAACCAGAATATCAAGTTTAATTTAATTCCAAATGATTTGATATATGGACGCGAAACCAACCCGAATCTACCCCTTTAAAACCTGAATTTGGAACCTAAATCAAACGATGTCCAAATGAGTTGAAAATTGATATATTGTGCGATTTCACGCTAAATAACCAGAATATCAATTTTGACACAATTACAATATGGTTTGTGTTGCTACCAAATTTTTAACCCATGTTTTTATAAATTTTCAAAAAAAAATAAAAAAAATAAGGGTTTGCGTGTGGCGATAACATAAAGCATCAGGGCTAATATTAAGGAAGCAATATGTGAAGGAGATAATTATTGAATCATATATAATTACTGCAAAATAAAATATCATAGATAAATGATTTGATTCATGCTGGTTATGGAAAATAATCACTACAATATAAAATACCATAGATATATGATTTGATTCGTGCTGGTTGTCGCACCCTCGCAGCGTCGCGGCGACCCTCGATTGATTTTTGTTTTTTTGCTTTTTGTGTAAGGGAGTCGCCACCTAGTATTATGGTTACTAGGAACCCTAACTAGTCTTTCAGAGATTCTAAGGCAAGGGACTGGTTGCGTAAAGGGAAGGTATTAGCACCCCTAGTACGCCCTACCTAAGGTAAGCTGCTTGGTGTTTGGTTTGCCTTATAATTGCTATGGTGTTGGTGTTTTATAATTCCATCGGTTTTCCTAGATTTATTGACTGGGAAGCAAAGTATTTCTTTAAAGAGTCAGCATTCATAGGTTTAACTAGATCTTCTCCATCCATTCTAGATAACAATAAAGCTTCTCTAGAGAACGCTTTCTTTACCACCAAAGGGCCCTCATTGTTTGGCGCCCATTTACTCTGATCTTCTCCTGGTAAAAGGCAACATTTTCTTTAGTACAAGATCCCCTTCATGGAATCCTCAAGGTCGAATCTTCTTGTCGTATGATTTGGCCATCCTTCTTTGATAGAGTTGATGATGACAGATTGTGGTATCCTCTTTTCACTGATCAGATTCAGCTATTCATATCTAACCTTTGCCCATTCTACCTCTTCTAGTTCAAAGTCTATCAATACTCTCAATGAGGGGATTTCCACTTCTAAAGGCATCACCTCCTCCATTCCATATACCAACGTATACGGGGTGGCTCCTATTGAGGTTCGGACTGCGGTGCGGTATGTGTGAAGGGCAAATGGCAACATCTCATGCCAATCCTTGTAGGTGACTACCATCTTCTAAATAATCTTCTTGATATTTTCGTTAGCAGCTTCTACCACACCATTAATCTTTGGCCTATATGGCGAGGACTTGGAATGCTTGATTTTCCATTTAGCGCAGAGTTCTATTATCATCTTGCCATTGAAGTTCTGGGCATTATTAGTCATAATCTTTTCTAGTGGACCATATCGACAGATCAAATCTCTTTCCATAAATTTCTTCACCACTTTTTACCTCCATGTCATCCAAACATCTCAACAAAGTTTCCCCATCAAGATAGATATCCATTGCCAACCTCCTCAAAGTCTTCATGTCGATTTTGGATGCCGCCATGGGATATGTCTGGTTTTTTGATGAAATTCTTGATATCATAGTACCAAGGGTTTCCATCTATTTCTCTCTCAACTGAGCAACAATGAGCTGGGTTATTTCTGATATCAATGTGTACCGACTGTACCTTGTGCCCAAAGTTTATTCTAGCTATAGAAGCTAACGTGACCAAAGCGTCAGCAAAATGGTTCCCTTCCCTTCCTATATGGGTGAACTTTATTTCCTCAAATTCTCTAGCCAATTTAGACAGGTATTCTTGGTAAGGTCTCAACTTTTTGTCCTTGGTTTGTCATTTTCCTTTCATTTGGAAAATAATCAAAATCGAGTCTCCATACATATCTATCTTTCTAATATTCAACTCCAATGCCACCTCTAAAACGAGAATGCAAGCTTCATACTCATATATTGTTATTGCACCCAAACTGCAACTTAACTAAAATTGAATACTATTTTTTATTAGGAGAGATTATCATTGCATCAGCTTTATCACCACATACGTTTACAGCACCATCAAAGTACATAGTCCACCAATCTAATTTTCCTTCCTCAACTGAAAACACATCTTCATCAGGAGGTACTGCTTGATTTTCTCGAAAGCTTCTTCACACTCATTCCAAATTCCAAGATTCTTCTTCCTTAACAATCGAAGATTGGGTCGCAAGTCATGGTTAATTGGGATATAAACTGAGTAATGTAATTCAACCTCTCTAAGAACTTTCTTGCATCCTTCTCAACCTTGGGAGTTGGCATAGATTGAATAGCCTTTACTTAACCAAGGTCCACTTCTATCCTTTTGTCACTCATCATAAATCCCAAAAACTTCCCATATTTCACCCTGAATGAACACCTTGCATGGTTAAGCCTCAACTTGTACTTCCTTGGTCTTTCAAACAATTCCTTCAATATTTTGAGATGATTCTCTCCCTCTCTAGATTTAGCAATCATGTCATCTATGTATACTTCACTCTTTGTGCATCATGTCGTGAAATAGAGTTACCATGGCCCTTTGGTAGGTGGCCCCAACATTCTTCGACCCAAATGGCATGACCTTGTAACAAAAGGTTCCCCATGGTGTTGCAAATGTTGTCTTCTTCTTATCCTCTTACGCCATTTTATTTTATTGTAGCCCGAAAATCCATCCATAAATGAATATGTGGAGATACGTGCTGCATTTATCAAATATATCTATGTGTGGTAGACAAACTCTGATTTTATCTTCCTTTTTTGGTACAACTACTATGTTGGACACCCATTGTGGATATTTGACTACTTCTAAAAAAACCAAAGTTCCACTACTTTTCAATTTCTTCTTTTACTTTAATTAAGACATTCAGATTGGTCCTTCACAACCTTTGATTAAAAGATTGGCATCCTTCTACTAGTGGTACCTCTCGAAGTAGTGCAATCAACTCTTCTCTTTTTTTAGGGGTGATCAAAGTCTGTATCTTCAATTCTCTCTTGATTTCTTCATCGCCCACATCTATGGTTTCAAGCTCCTCTCTAGCGGGTTTCCAAGCTTGTTCATGTTGTCCTATTAATTTTGTGAATTCCCTAATGTTATTTTCCTCCCATTCTTCCTCTTCCCCTATGTTTGGCCATCCTTTCTTAGTATAAAATGCGAGTGTTGTTATGGATGATCCACTTTGAAAACGGAAAGTGATGTGTAAAACCATCAAGATGAACTTTTGAAAATGCATGATCTCATTTAAAAGGAAAAAGTTGTCTCAAAACGTTTGCTCGAGCAAACCGATTAGGTGCGCAACATCATTCCAAACTCCTTCAAGCTCTCTTTGGTACTGAGCTTCTGGTTGTGACCTTTCTTCATTTTCCATCCTTTTTATTTATCGAGTGTTGTGGATTCTATAAGAGGGACCTATGTTTCTTAATCTGGAGATGCGTGCATAGATGTATGAGAAAATGCATGATTGTGATAAGAATGCTTTGTATATTGGGTATGGGTGCAACCTTCTTGTGAACGAATAATAGCCACCACCTTATAAACATAGGTTCTCTTGTCACATTGCTTTGCTAGGAGTACTGCCTTTCGAGTCGTTTGCTTGAATCATATTCACCAAGAGACAGATTTTGCATAAGAAAATAGGTCAACGCCCTTTTCATTAATGCTTGATAAGCTTATTACATTTAGAAATAAAAAAGGAAATACAGCATATTAATCCCTTTCCTCCACAAACTCTTTAGCCAAAGGTAAAAAGGCAAAGTCGCGGTTCTCAATCTTCCCTAGAAAGGCATCGGTTTCAGCTAGGCTTCGGCGATAGCGAATGATGTCCCCTCC
>Ga0307517_10004077_pt1 | contig 22542 bp, 11 predicted proteins | sample 23_EM_MG_FD_194515 | JGI IMG/M metagenome (GOLD analysis project Ga0307517, IMG submission 194515) | Populus trichocarpa ectomycorrhiza microbial communities from riparian zone in the Pacific Northwest, United States - 23_EM | ecosystem: Host-associated > Plants > Roots > Unclassified | place... | reverse complement strand
CTCAAATAGCATGATTAGAATACCTTGACTAAAATCCCACCACGAAATTTCCTCGGACATTTCCACCACATCATCTCCTTTATTAGGACATGTACAAGAGCATCTTGTTGATGTGGTATAACTAAACCGAGAAAATCAGAAAAAAATAACTAAAAAATCAGAACCGTAAAAAAAAAACCGATTAGAATTTTAAAAAACCGTCCGGTTCAGTATCATAAGCTTGAAACTGAAAAAATCAAACCGAACCGAAAAAATCCGAGCTAAACTGGAAAAATTGAGCCAAACCGGAAAAACCGGAGCCAAACCGGAAAAATTAAGTCAAACTGGAAAAACCGAGTCAAATTAAAATCGATCGGTTTGAACTGGTTTCGATTCAGTTTTAATTTTTTTATAAAAATCAATTTAATTTTTTTTTTATAAAAAACAAATTGAATAGAAAATAATATTAAACATTGTCGGCCGCGGACTTGATGATGCTCGCACGCGTTTATTGAGAACAGAGCGTAATCGAGGGGTAAAATCTTTTCAAGCATTTAGGAAGCTTCTTCGGCAGTCAAAGTACTCACCGAGGTAGGAGTCCAAAAAAAACTCTCCTCTGAATTCAGAGCCCGGATTGAGATTATTATTATTATTATTTCTTTAATGGGCGGAAGAAGAGGACTTGTCTGACCCACCACCCACTAATCGTGACTTTTGTATTCGGTACAGCCCTCCCGAGTCGAATTACACCTTCTAGATCGTTACGGCCTACAAATATGGCATGAGTGACTGTTAAGGACCTGATATTTCCCTCTCAATTGACCTGATACAATCCGATGGATGGATTCAGATGTTTAAGAAATTGACACAAATCATGCACAATCTTGCTTACAATCAGTCACTGTTATAGTGTTAAAAATAATTAAATAAATTGAATTCATATATTTTAAAGAGATATTCTATTACTGGATTTAATTTATTTTTTCATTTTACTCTCATTTTTTTCATCATCATCCCAACAAAAAAAAAAAAAAACTATCCTTTTCCAACCATCACAAACCCCTCTCTTGGCCTCTGATTCTCCTCCACCACCATCACCATCACCATCACCATCACCGTAAATAAATCACAGAACCAAACCTAAACACCTCGTTTTAAAGCCTTATTTTTCAGGCTAAACAAGCCACAAAGTTCAGGACAACATTATAAGATGAGAAGAGGAAAGTATTTTGATGGCGGAGTAATTGGGGTTTAACATGACTTTCTTTTTTAAAAAATCAAATAATTTTAACTTTAAATTTTTACATTAAAATATTTATTTTCCTCACAAGTTTTTATATATATAAACAATTGTGATGGGAAATTTAACAAATTGATGTAACAAGTGACATATAGAGTCATCACTTGACATCAATGCACTATTTATATTAGAAAAAACTTTTGATATATATATATATATATATAATAGGACGACATCCCCCATCTATAATGTATTGCCATTTGAGTAGTTTTGTGTAAAATGGACTGATGCTGGCCCGTAATCGGCCTAGGCCAGCATTAAGAACCGAATTGTGCTTGAAACGCAACATGCATGAGTCGGCTCGGTTGGATAAATTTTGGCACACGGCCTAGCCCAAAATAACCCTTTAGCAGGCTGTATCTCACTAGTCCACGGACTGATCCACGGGACCACGCGGTGCAATCTTGACTGAGAAAAAAAGTTGTGGTTTCAAAAGATACATTTGTTTCGAAGTAAGATATTATTATAAATTAACATATTGTTTTTATGTTACGTTCAATTGTAAGAATGTACCAGAAAACAAATATAAAATCAATATTGAGATCTCATTCTATAATATAAATTTTGAATTGAAAATGTTTGTTTAATATAATATTAAAGCTTTAATAACCAACAATCATGAATTAAAATTTCATCACCTTCATTCATCCTAATCAATTTATAATTTAAGCATAAGATAAATATGTTTGTAATTGGATGATGTAAAGATTAGTGCATTGGATCATTTGCTAACTCATAAAAAAATCTGGCATGATTTTGCAAATCTTAACTCATATATTTGAAAACACAAATTGTTTTGAAGTAAAAACAATTTTGCTTTGAACTTTTTATAACTCCCTGGAGATATACTACTACGGAAGAGATAATTTGATTTTTCATGTCAATGATAATGAGGCGACCTTTCATTTCTTTATGGGTTTTCAAAGCAACAAGCTTGAGTGGAAGATCGAGGTTTATTTAATAAGTAACGGAAAATTTTTGTCTCTCTTTAAGCACTCATTTCATTAGCATGAATAATAGCAAATAGTTGTTCATTATGTCATGACTCCTATGAGAAAGTCATTTGCATCTTGTGAGCATCATTTATTAGCCCGAGTTACTTGCTTGATTATAAAAGAATTTTAAAAGTACATAAAACAGGCTATGATTCTTGGCCATGAAAAAAAAAAGATTGATAGGCTTAAATAGTGTTTTAAGATTCTAAAGACTTTAAATCACTATTGATTGCTTAACTTATTGTGTCTTTTAATCGTATCTTTTTTTGTTATATTCCCTTTGATTTATCTTTTTTTATTATTTTAGTGGGACATCCTCATTTTGTTTTGACTTTTTCATCATTATATTTTTTTAACATGCCCTCCGGTATTTGGATTTCTCGGGCTCTTTGCTTTTAAAAATTTCACGGCTTTTCCCAATCTTCATTCTTTGAACTTCTACTTGCTTGTAGCGTGAGGTGTGGTCCAAGTTAAGGTTTTTATGAAGAAAAACTCATTCAGACTCAAATGGAGACAACATGGGATATGTGCTGACAAGGAGTCAATAGCTACTTTGAAAAAAAAAAAGAGGGATCACAACAGAATGAAGCTAGAGGCTGAAAAATAAAAGAATAGATTGACTAATCTTACTATTGAAGAAGAAAGAAGCTTAAGAGCTCAATACAAGTTCCAAGATGACAATGAAAGAGAAGCAAAAAAGACAGTTGAGTCAAATATGAGAGAATACAGTAGAGCAAATGCCTTGAGAGATCGAGTCTCTACAATCCAGTCTGAGCTGAAATTCCAAGAAGAAGAGGTGGAGAAAATGAAAGAGCATTTTGAGGAGTAACAGGACTACATCAACAACTTCAATGTACAATTAAATACAAAGATGGTTGAACTCAATATCGAGAAGGAAGAACTTCAAAGGGCTAGAAACCAGATCCAACAACTAGAAAAGACAAGTTAGAAGCTGGATAGGAACAACGAATCATTAACCGCAAGCAACATAACATTGCTTCAGGATAATACTTTGTTCCACTACAAGATTGAAGAAACCGACAGGCTGATTGATATGGTGGCTTGAAAGGTAAATGAGTTACGTGTGAAAGCTTCCATGATTGACAACAATGTTCACAAATATAAAGATTATTTAAGTGAAGTCTCAACTTTATCAATAATGTAGCCAATAGAGGAGTGACATTTGAATAGAAACATAGAAAAGCTTGTATGAACTAGTTAACTTTGATGAATGAAAACAGGGTTTGGACCCATTTTTATGGTACTTTCTAATATGTATGGGATTTAACCGATTTAAGGACTTGGAAAAAACCCTTTCAAATCCATCAGACGATGGATTCTACCCACATTTAACAAGGAAGTCACAGATTAGCTCTTTAAATAGGTTAATCCATACCCAATGTGCATGTATATATATTTGCATCCATACATATACATACATTCGTTTTAAATGACATACATGTATGCCCAGGTTGAAATATAAATCCCTAAAGAGCTCCAATCTATAAAGTTTATAACACTCGACTTCGATTAAGAAATATGAAAAATAAAGAGTGCGCTCACCGTGATGCTAATTTCCAAGAAGATTTGGATTCTCAGAAGGCTAGCAAGGCTCGCATCGCTAGCTTACTCGAGTAAGCACTTAGAAATGTCTCTGGTGAAGGCCCTTCTAATTGACGTATCATCTTTGTTCAAACTTAAGCAAAAACTCAGCTCAAAGAAAAGGGTGGGAGAATAAGGTCAGGATCCCCAACATAAACTAGCATTTATGCAATCGACAACACTAACACTAACTCCCACAGTTGTAGATATATTCACTAATGAATTTCAAAAGACAATCATCTGATGATATTGATTAAGATAAGATGACAACATTAAAAGTTAGAATAATGACTATTAAAGGAGTAGACTTGTATGACCCAATACAGGCCGCATAAATGTGTCTAGTCCCAAACATAGTTGTACTAAAGAAGTTTTGTGTTCCCGAGTTTATTAAATACACTAGAACTTAATGACCTGTCACCCATCTCAAATCCTATTACAACAAAATGGTAGAAGTAGTACATAATGAAAACTACCAATGCATTTTTTCAGGATAGTTTGAGTGGGGTAGCGTTGAGCTGGTATATAAGACTAGACAATACAAAAATTCAAAGATAGAAAAATCTAATGGATTCTTTCATTAAAAAATACAACTACAACATGGATATTGCTCATAATAGAACCAGTTTTTTTCATCTCGAAAAAAAGGATAAAGAAAGCATAAAAGAGTATGCTCAAAGATGAAGAGATCTGGTTGCACAAGTACATCATCTACTTTTGGATAAAGAGATGGTTACCTTATTCACAAATACGCTCAAGGCACTGTACTACGATCATATGATAGGTAGTTCAACACAATAATTCATTGACATTATAGCAGTAACCGAGCATATAGAGCAAGGAATAAGGAGTAGCAGAGTTTTCGTGCCCATTGAGTAAAATGGCTTCAAAGGGAAGAAAAATGAGGTCGATTATGTCAAAGGTGGCTATAGAAGCAAAAAAGAACCAATTCCAAACCTACAACACTCCATCCCCTTTATCCTAAATTGCCAAAATCAATTTTAACTCTCCATTTCCTACTAGAAAACCTGAGCCTTAAAATAATTAAGCAAAAAACCAAGCAAAAAATTTCCCAAAGAAAAACTACCAAAAAGTCCAAAAATAGTTACCCATATTACCACTACCTTTAAACAAGATGTATCAAAAGCTATTGAACATTGAGCATGTAACTCCAGTGCTATTCGCTCCTCTATAGCCACCTTACCCCAGCTGGTATAAAACATACCTCACTTGTGAATACCATACTGACGTTACAGAACATAACATTCATACTTGCAATGCCTTTAAGAAGAAACTCCTATAATTAATTAAAGCTGGGTGGATAACATTTGAAAAAAACTTTAAACGTGAGTACAAACCATCTACCCAATTATGCTTTAGGTAGTGGGTCGGTAAATACACTAGAGGTGGAGCACCCATGGAGTTTAAAAGTGTCAATGGATAGAATTTATAAGATGATTATAAAAGCAGGGTACAAAGCAGGTAGCATGAATTTATGTAAGTATCATGGTGAATAAGGCCACATGATTGGCTAATGCGAAGGCTTTTACGACAAGGTGATACAAAGGATGATTCAAGGGATTCTTTGAATTGAAAAAGCGATGGATATAGAGGTATCCATGATGGGTCTATCTGGCAAAAACAAAGAAGTGTGCCAAGTGCAATTTACTGTAGATGGGTTGCCTAAATTAATCATGTCCAAACCTATAGTGGCATATAAGGGATATTACAGTGCCTTATCTCATAACTACGGGTACTCCTTCCAGAGCACGCAACCATCACCCATCTTTCAAGTAGAAGTTGGAGGCTTGCTCGCAGTAGAAGATGTTTCACCCCAGAAGAGCTTGAGAAATAAAAGAAGGCCAAGGTTAAGGAAGTGGTCGATATGGTAGAGGAAGTAAATAAACTTGTTATTGAAGAAGAAACCAATGAATTCTTGGAGCTGATGAAATATAATGAATATTGTGTTGTTAAGTAGCTTAAGAAAACCCCTGCTATAATAACATTCATGTTAAGTAGTTTAAGAAAACCCCTGCTATAACAACTCCAAAGGTCAATTTCAAACAGTTGAATAATGATTTGTTGTTATTTGTATATTTAATTTCTTGTAATTTATTTATTTATTTTATAAGTCACACATGTTTTTTTACCAATAACATCATCATATAAAATTTAATAAATAATAAACAACCAACATGAAAAATAATACAAGAAAAATTGTTTTATTATTCTTCTAATATTTTAGGTATTAGTTATAATAATTCGGGATGGCTCAACATGATCTCATTAAGGCCCATACGACTAATAAACAAGCCCAAAACCCAAATCGCATCATCAATATGGGTTCAAAATGCAACTATGACCATCGATACAGGTCCAATGCTTATTCTTAACAACTTCAATATAATCTCTCTTTTTAGGGATAAACATAATTTTTTACAAAAGTCTCAATTTTATAAGGGCCGATCTCAAAGTCTTGCAAATAAAAGTGTTATTTTTAAAAAGCCAGTGACAAATTCCTTTTTAACCTAAATGACAAGTCTCCTTTTAAAAGGGACCAATGTCAAGATTTGAGTTTTGTAAATAATCAAACCAACGAGTCTTCTATTTTTAGAGACCAACATCAAATTCTTTAAAATAATAAAAAATAATAATTGAGAATAAGTTAAAAATAATAAGGATAATTAATGGCAATCACAAAAACCAATTTAGGAGAAAACATATACTAAATATAACCTTTCATAAGAAAGGATGCTGTAAAGGTGACGTCCTTCTTCCTTTAAGTATAACTAACCTTTCACTTGAATCTTTGGAACCAATGCATGTTTTAGGATCCCTAGTTTCCTTAATTACTAGATGGTGACTCTCAATTTTCCACAACATACTTTTCCCTTCAATCTTTGAGAGTCCTCGTCGCGATGTCCACCGAGGTGCAACAATAACTATGAAAAAAAGAGAGTTATAAACTTGAGTGGCCTAACCCATTATTTAACTTGTGTGTTTATTAAAATTTCTAAATTTCACCTAACGAGGTGTGTGTGTGTGGGGGGGGCATTATAGTTATCTAATTTTTATCAAAATCATGTAATGACTATTAACAAAAGCTAATTGGCCTTGGAAAATTATTATAGCTCTAGACTCATTGTCATTGTTCATTGGAATAGTGTAATGAAATTTTTACCCCCGCACCAAAATTTTTGCACTGGCTTCCAAAGGTATTGATGTTTTTTCATATGGCTTATTTGTCATTTCCAAATTAACTAAGAACAAATAAGTATTTTCACTTCTTGATTGCATAGTGAAAACAATTTAAACCTGACGTCAAATGGTGTTTTCATATTTTCACAATAGGTTTTTCGTTATTACAATTTAAGCTGAGAGATAATTTGATTATTGAGGAAACAGAAACAAAAAATTTAAAATTTAAAATGCACACTAAAATGTTGAAAATACCCTTAAAATAGTTTAAACCTTAAGTCAAGGGATATTTTTTGTTTTTTCACAATGTTTTTTTTTTTTTATAATTTGAAAGTTAGCTCAAAGCTACTTTTGTATTTAGCTAAATAAAAAAAGACGTATGCATTTCTCACATTCAGAGGTGTGTGAGAGGCGCTCGTGCACTTCTAGTGGAAAATGCGCAGCTTTTCGACATAAAAAAAATGCCCTTCTGCCATGTAATTGGAAGCATCATCATGTCCTCTTCCTGTTGGTACAATGTTTTTTTTTGTGGTGGTCTGGTTTATCGCTAGTGCCCCCCCTTTCTCTCTATTTCCCCTCAAATATTATAGCATGACCCTTTTGGTTATTGATATTTCAACTTCAATTCTTATTTTCATTTTTTATCTTCACCCTTTTATAAAAGTTTTATTTTTTTAATTTCATCCTTGAATTCAAATTTACCAAATATTATATTATCTAATTTGGTCCTTACTCTTTGAATTTTTAATTTTTCACCATAGCCCTTTTGTAAGTTTTTTATTGGTTTTCAATTTCATCATTCAATTCAAATTGATAGTATTATGTTTTTCAATTTGGTCCTCGTTGTTTTGATTTCTAATTTTTTTCTTGGTCTTTTTATAAAAATTATTATTCTTTTCAATTTCACCCTTTAATAACAACATTATTTTTATTTTTTATGTCAATTTTGAGTCTCATTCTTTTTAATGTTTTTTGTCTTTTACTAAATTGATTGTTTTTTTTTTAATTTCGCCCTTCAATTAAATATAAAATATTTTAATTTTGATCATCATTCTTTTAATTTTTATTTTAAGGTCCTTTCGTATAATTTAATTTTTTTTAATTTCATCATTTAATATATGATTGATTAAGAATTAGATTTCATGGTTTTTTCAAATTGGGTGCTTCGAGTCTAATGACTCGGGTTACGAGTTTAAAACGTTAACACACGTTTTTTCTTAGTAAAAAGAGCTTTGTAATTCTCTTTTATTTTTTGCAAAGAGTTTTGAGTATTTAACTAATCAAGAGAGAATTCATCACCTTAGGTGAATTAAGAAAAATATTTCATTTGTTCTTAAATAGTTTTCATTATAAATCCTTGCGTAAGGTAAAATGAGATTTGAAAAAAGTTTTAAATCTTATTCAAAGAATCAGTGACTATAATGTTGAAAACAAACATGATCTGAAATAGTAGACACATTTCATGCAATAATGTCTAAATTGAAATATTGTTGATGAACGGATAATAATTACATTGAGAAATTAGTCACTGAAATGTTAAGCCAAACCACTAATGACTTTTATAATATTTGAGGGATCATGATAGGTTGCTAGACATTGTACATGATCTTCAAATATAACTCAATCAATTGTTAAGTAATTTATTTAATTCTATTTTATTTAGGATTATGATTTATATTTGAGTCAGCTTATTAGGGAATCTAATAAGTCACACCCATAAGAACCATTGGTCAGAAATTAAAATGAGATGATTAATCAAGTTTTACTTGATTGTAAATAAATTTTAGAAATTAAGGACTAAAATGTAATTAATAGAGGGATTACAATTCTAGACCTAAAAGCAATTAAGTAAAGACTTGATTGAATACATTTCTTAAATTAGCCTAAAATAAGTTATGTGATATTATTTAAGAGGTATATTGATATTTTATTATTTAGGTTTTTCTATAAATAAAATGCTATGCCTTTTATTTCCAAAAAAAAAAACTAGAACTCTAAGATATAACAATTCATCTGTTCTAAAAGAGTTTAGGATATTTCTCACTGGTAGTTCGTGTGAATTACCTTTAGAAGCCGAACAATTAGATGACTTGTGGTTTGCGACAACCCAACCTTGAAGCAAATATTCAAAGTCGAAAAGAACATCTGATTTTCAGGTAATTTTCGCATAAACTCTAAACAACTCTAGATCTATCTAACGAGATTTTTTAGAATTCTAAATTTTTTTTAAATTTACAGTTTCCGCTGTTTCTATATGTTTCGGGAAACCCAACACAAGACATAGTAGACCACGATAATGAATAGTGTTTTCAATAGTGGAAATTAATGCACAAGATTAAGTCTAATTAAAAGAAAAAAAATCTCAAATATACTTAGCACCTCTCATTTACTGGATTCAAATTCATTCATTAATTAGAAGCATTTTAGGGCAATGGGAAATGGTAGAGTTAAAAACAAGCATATATAGAGCTAAAAATAAAGTTTAGGCACTCGTTTTTATTTTATTTTATTTATAATATAGTTTTTCATCCAATTATTTGGTAGTTCAAGAGAACAATATCTAAATTCACCGACTATTTTTCGAGAAAAAAGTGACCAATAGACACGAAAATGTGAAGAATAGACATTGCCACTTCATAATTGATACTAGCACTTGACTCGTTTGTGTCATTGGAATTTCAAATCACATATATATTTTTTTAAATGAAGTGCTATTATAATATAAGGTTGAGGGAGACTACCAACATTGGAATTATTCTATTACATTCCATTGAATGATTTAGTACATTACATGATTTAAAAAGTGAAAATGAAATATAGGAAGATAAATATAACCATAGTGTACGACTAATATGAGTTTACTTATTTATTTCTTTCAAAATATGACAAGAAAAGTAACACAAATATATGAATCGCTTGAATGCATATTTTAATTTTATAATTTTTTTTTATGATAAACTTGCAATTTATCATTCAAGTTTTGCATCATGTCCACAATAACTACATTAATTAGTATTATCAGAATATTTTATTTATTTATTCATTGATGAGTACATAAGTTTTTTGAAGTTTTCTTTCATTTTGGCATTAGGCTTCTTAAGTTTAAATTAAAATTTTAATCTTTTATGGTTTTTCTAATTTTTAAATTCTCATAATTGTTTTCCTTTGTAAATCGTTTTAAAAATGATAAATTTTCATAAGTTTTAATTTTGTATGGTTTTTCTAAATTTTCAAATTGTTATTACTTTTTTCTTTGTATTCAATGTAAACTTAAAAAAGAAATGATATACATAGCATCATTTTGACTATTTAATTAAAAAAAGGTTTGATAATTATCTTAAAAGAGTTGTATTTAATAAAAAAGGTTTGATAATTATCATTTTGACTCATTGAATTTGAATTAAATTGACTTCCCTTGAAGGAGGCTCCAAGAGGAGCTTTATTACAGGTCTAAATCCGTAAGCAAAAAGCCCATTAGAATCAGTTCGAACAAGGCTGAAATTCGGGCTCAAGTACAGGAAAAATGTGTATTCCAAGCGCCAGTCAAGAAGTGGGTACGATTAATAAGAGCTTGACACCATAAAATGGTTCCCTTACAGTCCCAAAGAGGTCCACTTCGGCCCCACAGAGGTCCAAACAGAAAAAAAAAAATCCAATCTTCCAGATTATACGGTTTAAATGGGCTAAAATGTATGGAAGGCTTTTGTCCACCTAAAGTGGATTTTTCTTGGTCCTGATTTGATAGCTGGGTTCGATCTCACATTGGGATATGAGCAAAGTGGTTAAGAAACTTAAGACTAGGGGCAGAGAGCAGCTGTCACAGCCTAGCAGGGAAAGAAAAGTTAAAACACACCAATCAACACCATATTATGCTTACATGACTCGAGAGGAAAAGGACTTCAGTACATTTGATTGTTAAGAAATTAAATTTCCTGCATGCTTTTGTCGGTTGATGGAGGTAGATGTTTATTTTAATTTCATGCGTACGTTTAGAGCTTTCAAAGTTGTTACCCAATAAATATTTTCCTTCCTAGATTTTTGCTGATGCTCGGTAGACCTTTCTTTATATAATCATAAATGTTGGCTTCTTCGAGATGTGTAATTGTCTGGTCCACTCTTTCATGGCGACATTCAGGAAAAATCTGTATTGTTGTCATCTTTTTGCGAAATACTCACACTCTACATATAATTCTAGCATGCATAGTTCAAAAGAAGAGAAGTTTTGATTCTGAGTTATTCCCTTCCCATGATATGGAAAGTGTGGGGTCCTAATTAATTTGTTCAGTGGTCTAATTCAAGAAAAGATTGACATTTGGAGTCAATTAGTCCACAATTAAAAGAATTCAAGGTCTATGGATTGCATTAAAAAGCATGCTAAAATAAAAGGACCAAATCAAAGTGGATCGGAGACTAAATTAAAAGAAATTCAAAGATAGAGGTATAACTAGGGACCAAATTGAGAGTTTTCAAAATCAAGGGTTAGAAAGAAAACACACGGGAATGAAAGAGTCAACTTGAAAATTACCAAAACGATATCGTTTCAATAAAATAAAAAACCCTAGTTTCACAATAAAAATGACTCATCATTTAGACTTTAATAGGCTCATTAAAGTATCAAAATCCCTAACTGATCTTGTTGAAGCAATTATAAAAGTTGTTTACATTGACAAAAACCATTCAATTGATATTGTACATGAGATATTCAAGGGTTTGTTAGATCCAATGATTAGCTTAGAAATACTAGATGTACACCCCATGACAAAATTGTATGAAATGTGCCAAAAAAAAATCTCAAAGTAAAATTCATGAATTCATGGAAAGAAAGCATAACTGTGAATGTCCTTATCAATGATCAAATAATAAGAAAAGGTGTTTATGGACTATAGAAAGAAATTACACACAGTAGAGAAACCAATGATGCCTTGAAGAATATCGAAAAAGTCTTAGGAAATCTAGAGAGAAGAAGATACAAACACTATAGTCAACATGCTCTATCATTTGTGCTTTGTAAGTAAGGTCTTCGTGACCATATTTTCCTTGGTTTTATTTTGCATGTATATTAAAAATTAATTATATCTTTAAACAAATTGTGTTTTTCTATGTCTTAATGTTGTTTGAAAATCAGGAGATGCTTTTATAAAAGTAATATTTGGCATTATATTTTCAGGACCAGATAATTATGATGAAAAATTTATCTAAAACTTAGTTGGTATTTAAAGTGTATTATATCGATGTTAAAGGCAATCCTATATTTTAAAACTCAAAATTTCCTTGTTTGCTCCCTGTAAATACCAAGAGTTAAGACCTCACCTTTATTTGAGCCAAAAAACTTTTTTAATCCCAACAAACCACAAAAAAAAAGGACCAACTTAAAATAATAAGAATATGTCCACTCAAAATGATGGAATGATGAATAATGCGTATTCATGTTATTTCTTCTCTATGATTACTTTAGAGCTAGAAATTATCTGCAAAAGCAAGCTTGGATTTGATAAGAAAAAAAGTTCATCCTTCATAATCCCTTCACAAACAAAAATTTTATCCTTTGATTTTCCTTTTTAATCCTAAAATATTTCTTGAATGACAATCCAGACTAGAATCACCCCTTATACCAAGGGCATATTTTTAAAGTGTGTGGATAATCGATGATATTCTCCCAATAGAAAAATATAAAAGAAATGTGTAAGGGGTAAAACTGTCATAAAAGAGGGCTAACAAATGATCTAGTTCAAAACAATAAAGTTAAAAAAAGCTCTCTAAAACATCCATCATGTTAGTGCTAAGTCCAAACTTGAAGATAAAATATCAAAGACAAAGTAAAAGATACAATTGAAAGAATTAAGATTAAAATGAGATAAATCGTTAAAATGATAAAGTCAAGGCAACAAAACGAAAAAGATTTCTACTTAGAATAAGCGATCATATGTATTTGAACTCTTAAATACCATTTGAGTCTTATATATCTTTTCTTACAAAACTATGAATTGTGGCCTACATTACATACCTTGAAAAGTCATTTCTAATAAAAAAAGGACTTGCTTGCGTTGGATGGTGTCAGTTTCTAAAAAAAAAGAATCACGACCTGTTTACGCATTATATTCTTTAGGACACTAATTCATGTGTTAAATGGACGAGCTTAACATAACGGGAAGTAAGCAACTATCCTTATGAAAGCCAAAACCTACTTTTGGAATCCAACCTTTCCTTTCCAAAAATAAACATCCATTGGGCTTGCCTAACTTTTAGCTAATCCTTTTTCTCTCATAATCCTCATAAGCTCATACCCCTTTAATTATCAATAAGACACTCATAAAAATTACAACTTAGTGTCATGACGTGCACGATGTCAAATAGTGGATCTTCCTTATGGATCGAGATGGGTTTTGGGTGTATTAGGATTAATCATAAAATTATGATTTTGAGGGAGTTGTCACCTAGTATCATGGTCACTAGGAAACCTACTGGTATGTGAGAATGTGGATAAAAGGACTAGTTATGCATGAAGAAGATGCATCACCTCCAGTTCACTCTACCTATGGTAAGTTTCATTGTTGATTGGTTGTTTTCTTTCTAAATCACGTTTCTATTTGTTGGTTTATCTAAGAATCAAGACATATCCTCCTTAGTTGGAGGTATCTGCTTTATCAGGGCTAAATCCTAACCATTCTATTGACCAAATTTAGTGTCGTATTTCTTCCTTCTTTGTATCTTTAATAACTAGTGATATACTTTACAATGTAATTTTATACCCCAAATATTAACGTCTAAAGTTAATTCCTAACATTTTATTTTTGTCAATTCATTTAATTTAATACCTGGATTATGCATTATGTTGTAAGGTTCATATCCCAAATATTCATTAAACAAATTAATTTTGTGTTTTTTTTTTGAAATTTTTGCAGCCAAATCCTAGTAGATAAATATAAACTGGTTATGATACCCTTTTTTTGTATTTTTTTTCAAAGAGGATAAAAATGCAATTTTTGTTTTTTATAAAATATGCATGAGAAACTTTTACAATCTGGTTGTTTGAACACATATAAAAACATATTTTTGCATTTTAAATGAGGATTTTTTTTTCAAAGTTTTGAAGAAAAACTAGTATTTTTAATACGAGGGTAGTATTTTATAATGTAAGTCTCCATCCCTGATATTAAATACAATTCTTGGAAAAACATGCGAGGGACCCACAGAGAATTTCAAAAAGATCCCTGAATTTTTTCAGAGTTTCTGGAAATTATTTTAGGCTTGTTTGGCAAAATAATAAAATAAAAGACAAACTAGTGTTAAAACAAAATAGTAGGGTGTGTTTGCCAAACACGCCCTTATAAAAAAGTTAGAGGCATAAAACGTGTCATAAGGCTGTGTTTAGTAAACAAGCTTTAAGAATAAAAAAAAATCACTTTTTTCCTTTAGTAGGAATTGGGCATGTCAAACACGCCTTTATAGTTAGAATGGGCTCGGCCCAACCATGTGGGTTGGGCTTCCTGGCCCAAGACCCAAACCAAACAGAACCCATAAATAAAAATAAAGCAAATGAAGATCAAACGAGAGGTTTTTGCTAGAAATTCATGAACACCACATTAAAGAACCTAGCAACGTGAATCTTGATTCAGACCAAAATCATGTCAAATTGAAGGCACGAAGACATATAAAAACAACTTTCAAACAAGATTTTGAGGTTGGATTAGCACGATAAACAACCTAATATCATGATTATTTGATTTTTTTTGGAAAAAATAAATCGAAATAACCGAAGATCAAACGCCATGATCTTAGTGTTTTTAAACCCTTAGAACCCTAGATTAATAATCAACAAGCTAAAATGCATATGTAAGACCCAAGAATCGATAAAAAAGACATAGAAATCGAGGACCTAAGGCAATGTTCATCCAAAAAATACCAACCTAGAAATGCCTAGTAAAGGTTTAACCAAAAAACAAGCATTAAGAACCTAGAAAACAGCCTAAACATAACAACCATAGCTTAAGCATGCTCAACACCACTTGTTTGAACCATCAAAACAACAAGAAACAAAAAAGCAAAATCAAAATAGTAAGTAAAGTCTATATTACCTACAACAAACCAAAAACACATTTCAATACTATTCCATTGACTATTTTTCATATTCTTAACCATATATAACATGCATTTAGCTCAAGCAAACCTAGCCAACCACTAACAATGACCTAATAACAAAAACAAAACACCACCTTCTTAACACATTTTGCCTTAAGCTTTTATTAAACATCTTGAACATTGAAACATAGGCTTTTATTAAACATGCTAAAATGTGTCTCAAATTGTCATTTATCACTTCAATAACAATCCTAAACATCAAACTAAGCCTCAAACAAAACTTACGCATATATATCATAACTAAGCATCTAAAAAAAATCAAATACACCTATTGCATCAAAACTAACAAGTAGTTGAAAGGGGAATGCATAATGAACATCCAATGCAAACATTTAATAAGCAGAATGAAAGGAGAGGGGGTGTGCTCATTGAGCTTGACCCCCTCAACATAGTTGAAAACATATCTTATCCAACAATAATGCCTCTTAACTATGGAATTCCAAACCAACTTTGGACTTGTAATGGTGGCTTACTGAAGGTTTTTTTTTTTGTTTTTCTTGGTTATTTAATGGTTTGGCTAAGGATTTTCAGGTTTGGCAGTGTAAGGGTATGAGTTTTCCAAGCCTCTACCCATCAATGGCCTTTAGCATGGGTTTTTAAAGGGCAATAAGGATCATTTAGAGGACTTGTGGTAGACAATCCCCACCCTTTGATATTGAAGAATGAATCCTAGCCATCCATTAAGGTTAAAGATCAACCTTTGCATCGTTTGAGAGCTGACAATGAAAGTACACTTGCTGCTTTTTGTTATTTTCTAACATTTATGGCTGGTTGGGGTATGGGTTTTGACCTCTTGTAGCAACGCCTTTAGAGTTGCAAAAGAGCCTTTGTTTTTTCTAGGCAGGAGTACAAAAGACAATGTGTGAGGGGGTATGTTTCTTATCTTCTTCAGGGAAGAGATAAGGGAGAAACGGACACTAAAGGTGGTAGCAAAACTAGGATTTTTTTCAGGAATTTTTTGGAAAGAAGATCAGCAGTGGTCAGATGACAAGTTGTATGGCCCTATTTGATTTTTGTTCCAAGATCAAACAAAACAGCATTGTTTTGAACAAAAACAAACCATTTTGGTCAAAATGCATTTTATTTAAATGAAACGGTGTCGTTTTGGTAGCACTAGGTTAATGCAAGTTTTAATTTTCCTTTTTAATTTTAGCTCTTAATCTTTTGAATTTGTTCAATTAAACCTTTAATTGATCTTGCTTTTAGAAATCAATTCAATTTTACCCCTGTGAAGTGTCAAAAGGGTCTTCTGATTTTAACGCGTTTTTCAACAAAGTCTATAGTCTTGGATATTTTCAATTTCACTCTTAATTGGCTCTTAAAACTCCTAATTATTTCAACTCGACTCTTGTTTTATTTAATTATGGTCCCTATATTTCTGCACCTTTTGTATCATGATCCTTAGTCCTAAATTTCTTCAATTTGGCTCTTAATTGATATAAAACTTTGATTTTCTTGCAATTTCACTCCTAATTTCATCCGATTGAATTAGTAAAAATTAAATTTGATCCTATAAAATTTTAATATTCTCAATTAAGCCCAAATTAGGCTTTCAAATTTATTTTTCTACCAATTAAGTCGTTAATAAAATTAATTTGACTTATTAAAAGTCTAATTAAGTCCTTGCACTTAATTAATTATTTTAATTTCAACCCAAATTATTTCATAAACATAATTTGTAAACCCACAGCTAAATTCTTCGCAGAAAAAAATTGAAACTGAATTGAGGGAAGTAAAACTTAATGTTAAGGGAAAAATTAAAAAGAAATGATAAGAGGAGAAATCAATTATAAACTTTTGGGGGAAAATTTAGAGTTAAATGAAAGGGCGGGTTTAATGTGTAATTGGTCAAAAAAATTGACTATAAAAACTCTCTCCCTCTCACTCTTTAAGGCTGGTTGGAAGAAAGAAAAAAAAAAGAGAGAAAAACCAAGAAAATTGAAGAAAATTCATAGGAAAAAAACCATGGAAAATAAAGGATGTGAGGGGAGATTGAGGGAAATTGTTACACACTACATCTTAAACATATAATCAAGAGAGAAAAGTGAGGAAAACCAAGGGAGAAGGCTGCACTAATCATGGCAGCAAGGAGAAATTAAGGGGAGGATCAGAAAATTTCAACAGGCTACGATTCGAAGACTAGAATAACATCCAGTAAGGGGTTCTAAACATATTCTAACAATATTTGAAGTAGAAATTATAAATTTCAAGTTAGGGTTTATGGAAAGTTTTTGGGGGAAATGCAAATTAATTATAAATTGACTAAATTGGGTTAGAGTAACTTATAATGGGTGTTAAATTAGTAGGAATTGATGAAGAAAACATGGTAATCCTAAAGGCATTCATGGCCGGCCAAAGGGTACTAATTGATGTCTAATAAAAATATGTTTATTTAAGTGAATTGTGATTTATCAACCCATAATTTTATGTGTAAAATGATTTTAGGTAAGTTTAGTTATATTGTATAACATGATTGAATCAATTATATCATTGTAATAAAAAACCTAGGAATGGTTAAAGAACTTGAAGATGAGAGTTGTTGTGATTGGTTGATTTTGTGTATAAGGGAGAAATTAATGGAAAATATACATTTTTATCTCATTACACTATTGTTAGTGTGAATTATAATAAATGTTTGTGATAAATTAGAAGTGTATACGACTATGCTAGCATCGTGAAAGGCAAAATAAGTAGGAATTCCTACAATGAGCATGTTTTTCCTTGAAATAGTTTTAATTATTTTAAGTAAATATGAGTTAGATGATAAGTTTTAGAAATTTATATTTAATGATATTGTAATGTAAATGACATAGTGATGATTGTTTTGAAAGGTGAGAAATTGAATAAAAAAGTTCGGCTTATTGTAAAGTTGTAGAAAGAAAAACTGGACAGCCTCATCTCCTAAAGTCCAAAGGAGATTAGGGCATGAAAATGATAAAATCTGGGATTGGTTTCTGCATAGAAGTCATAGATCAAAGTGTTAGATTTCCAACGGGACTAACTTTGATTAATTTGGAGTTTTACAACTCTAGATATGAGTCAAAATATGATGGGAGGTCAAGTTGAAAATTATATTGAATAGTTTCGACAAATCATGATAATGGGTGCTTTGGGCGCCTTAATGACAAATTGCACTTTAATTTCTTTAGTAAAAATGTAGCTTGAAATCTTATCTTTCATATGAAACAAGCCACACCCAAAATTAGATTTGTATAACTTTAGTTATAATTAAAATAAGAAACTGTGTTTTAAAATATTCAAGATGAATTGACCGGGGTTGGCTAATGTTTATTTTGCTTAGGAGTTGTTATAATGTAAGAACTAAATTGTTGTGGTGGTAAGAGTGAAATGTGATATAATGGTGTATCCCTGTTGTTATAAGAGAGATCTCGTGAGTTGTGCAGTAGTTGGGAGACACGATGAAAGTTTCAACAATGGGTAGGTGTTTAACACCTTAGTTATTTTGTTTATTAAGTTTTTTAAAAATAAATTAATTAGTAATGAGTAGAGGAACTAACTTTCTGATAATGAGACTAGTGATCGGTAATGGGTGAGGGAATTAACTTCCCGATAATGGGACTAGTGCTTGATAATGAGCGAGGGAACTAGCTTCTCGGTAATAAGACTACTGCTCGGTAATGAGTGAAGGAATTAGCTTCCTGGAAATAATACTAGTGCTCGGTGATGAGCAAAGGAATTAGCTTTCCAGTAATGAGAGTAGTGCCTATAAAATGGACAAGGAGACTTAATTGTCTTATCCTTTACTTTTAGGTCCTTCAAGGGTGCAATTGAATTTCCAATTTTCTCTAAGATTCTAGTTTGGTTCCTTCATCTCTTGTTTATGCATTTAAACCCTTCTTTAAGTTGTTCTTGCCGATCCTCTATCATTTTTCATTCATTTTTTTAAGAGAAAAAGACAAGTTTGGGGGGAACCCAAAATTAGGTTATGATAGTTGCCTCCTCTTTACAATGCTTTCGACAGAAAATCTCGTAAGAAACTTTAGATAGTAAGCTTGTAAAGAAGAAAAGATAAAAGGATGTAGATTTATCAAATCAAGAAGTGGTTAACCCTTCTCGAAATGATGAGTTGTTCATATATATCTTCGAGAATGAAACATCTAACAAAAATGTCAGAAGCGAGGACTTAATTTATTGTTGTAGATTTTTTTATATGAATATGATAAATTATTTGGGTCCGGTCAGCATGATCCTATTAAAACCCATTGAATAAGAATGATAGCAATGATATAGCCTTTAGGTTCAGTTAGAAACTAACTAAGTTAACTGAAAAAAAAACAATTCAATTTAAATTTTACTATCCTTACAGATCCAATTACCATTTTAGAAATGGTTTAATTGACAAGTTTTTGTTTTATAAGGATTAATGTCAAAATTCTCATGAAAGATAAATCTCTTTTTTAAGGGATTTATGTCAAATTTTTTTTTTTTCTGAATTCTCTTTTTGACAAGTCTCATTTTTTTAGGAGACCGATGTCAAAATCATTGTGAATGGTTAAATTGACAAGTCTATATTTTTAAGGGACAAAATGTCAAAAAAAAATTCGCATTAGCTAATTTGTAGGGTCTTTTATTTTTAGAGACTGACATCAAATTTTTCACAAATACAATTAGAAATTAAATCAAAATATAAATTAAAAATAAGCTAAAAATAATTACGATAAGTAGAGACAATCAAAAAGATAAATTTAGATGAAGATATGTTGTAAAGGCAACCTTTCATAAAAAAAAAAAGACATTTTTCTATTAAGTATAACTAACTTTTTACATAAATTTCAAGAATTAGTGTTAATTTTAAAGATTTATAGTTTTTTTAAATTACTATGTAGCAACTCTAATTTTCTATATATTTTTCTATTTTATTTTAGAGAGCCTCATTTATGTCCGTGGTGTGGTGTGAAAGCATCGCGTAACATCAATAAAAGAAGAAACCCTAATTCGATATCAAAAACAACATGCCGTTCAGGTGTTAAGGATAGAAATGACGTGTAGCTAGCTATGTTCTTCTGCCTAAAACAGCTTCTTCGCTAGTGTGGGCGAGCCCCTTTTATCTTATTCAATCTCCTTATTTAGTACTCAATGATCATCCAATTTTGCTCGCTGACACTCACCCCCTGAATGCAGGTCAAAACCCTAAGATACCTGCATTCAGATTTCAGTTGGTTTTTTTATCATGTTTTTCTCCCGCTTCCAAACTTTGGAGTTGGTTCTTTGAACTTGGTAGGTCTAATGTAGAAGCTGATTCTCTTAAGGTAGCAAGGACTTAGAACACTTCAGCAACATTTAGCAATCACACTACAATAGCTTATTCCCTAAGATACTCGAGATATCGGCAGTAAAAACATCAACGACAGTACCATGTTTGTTCCTAAGCTTCCCTCTCTTTTTTTCAAGTACTTTGTATTTGGTTCTCTTTAACATTATGTGTGTGTTTAGTTTGTGTTAGCAATATGTGCATGAATATGAGTGTAAAGAAATAAAAAACATCAGTTTGAAGAAAGACCTAATCTAACAATGTGGAGTTGTTTAGTTATGGTAGATTTGGCTTTTGATTATAAACATGATGTTGATGTGTTGTGTTGTGTTGTCTTATTTTTGTACATTCATAAATAGAAGGAAGTCAAGTCTGGGTAAAAGACCTCAAGCATCAATAAAGTTAGTGTCTTTAAGGCATTCAAGCTTGAGGAAAGGACATTTTCTCTTTCACATTTATGTCTGTCAATTTGATAGAAGGGACACGGGAGCTTATAGGTGGTTGTTATGATGGCTCGGTTGGGTATGTCCACTACCATTTGAAAAGTAGGTATAATGAGGTGCTCTTTCTCCCTTTATGCCATCACGATTCTGGACTTTGTTAACTAGGAGCTTAAAAACTTAGTTCATAGCTAGGTTTATTTTGGCATATGTTCAGCTATAGGTTTTCATGAGACTAGGCATGATTATTGTAGTTTAAAAATCATGTTTTTTCTCTTGGTTTGGAGGGTATGAGATTTCGGTTTCTTCCATGCTAGACCGAGTGGTTTGACTTGGAAATCTAGGGCTCTTCTCGTTAGGTTTTTTATGTTGATCATCTTAGATATTACATGTGGTGTTTATTTCCTTTTTGTGAGACCACATTTGATTCTTGATATTCGTTGTTCCAGGACTTGGTTGTGTTTGTGTCAAGGGATTTTTGTGCCCTCAATTAATTTTTAATGTTATCAAAATTAAATAGTCATAAAATCAAAAGTTTCATAATTCTTAAGAAATCTTTTATTTTTAGGTATTAACATCAAAATCTTCTTTAAAATTCAAAATTTAATGAAATCTTTTATTTTTTGGGACTAACATTAAAATCTTCTTTAAAATTAAAAGATTGGTGAAATATCTTATTTTAGAGATTAACATAAGAAATTATGTTAAAGTTCTTATTCTGATGAAATTTTTTATTTTTAGAGATTAATTTTTTTTGGGAAGTCTCTTATTTTTAGAAATGTTTAATTTAAATAAATTACAAATAAAATCATAATATTATAATATAGAATAAATTTAAAGAAATACATAGAAAAAATAATTTTTCATTCTAAAAATATATGGTAAAGATACGGTAAAGGTAATATTTATCTTCTGTTAAACATATCTTAAACATATCTAACACAACATTTACATTTCTAAAAACTAGTTTCTATTTTAAAATTTCTAATTTTAATTTTCTTTAATTACTGGTTTACGAATCCAATTATTTTATTTTCTCGCGCGTTAACTCTTGTCGTGCTTTCGTCATGGTGTGACATAGGGGACGTGTAAATGATTGGTATGGCCTCGAACATAAATGATCACTGCTGCAAATCAACTCTTTAGATTTTCTTCTGTGCCATTGAATTGACAATAACATGTGTAGAAGGACAGCAACACAGAAATTGTTTTTGATTAAATTACACTTTATGATAGGATACTATATGGCCACTGGGTGGCCACGGGGTGCAGAGTTAAAAATATCATTTACTAAACTATTTAGGTGGTGATCCAGTGGTAAGAACTTGGGACTAAGATATTTGCTCTCTCTGTGGTCTCAGATTCGAGTCCTGTGGTTGCTCATATGATGGCCACTGGAGGCTTACATGGTCGTTAACTTTAGGGCCCGTGGGATTAGTCGAGATACGCGCAAGTTGGTCCGGACATCCAATTAAACTAAAAAAAAATGAATCATTTACTATAAGTAATACAGCTTTAGCTTTAGTATACAACTCATTTGAGCAGACAGAGCATTGAAAATTTTATCTTAAATTTATTGTCGAAGGACAATGATGGTTCTGCAATATGTGAAAATTG
>Ga0307517_10004076_pt1 | contig 22546 bp, 19 predicted proteins | sample 23_EM_MG_FD_194515 | JGI IMG/M metagenome (GOLD analysis project Ga0307517, IMG submission 194515) | Populus trichocarpa ectomycorrhiza microbial communities from riparian zone in the Pacific Northwest, United States - 23_EM | ecosystem: Host-associated > Plants > Roots > Unclassified | place... | reverse complement strand
TTTTATGAGTGTCTATTTCTGTTATCATTTAATTAAGTAAAAAAATAACTTACAAAAACAGAATTATTAAATCCAATAGAGTTTATAACTCGGGTCATGGATTTGACAGATTTTATAAATTAAGCCAATAGATCTTACCTAGATTTGAACTAGTCTAACTAAATCACCTAGATATGATCGAGTCAATATTCTAACATCTTCATATTCATTTTTACATAGATATAGATATATGGATAAGATCTAAGTCAATGGATTAGTGACTCTACCCGCTAAATTTAATTACTAACAACATTAAAAGATTCAAGGGGAAATCACATGCTTTAACTGATCATATGAATAGTGCAAGTATGTCCTCTCACTTTTTTCTTTTTTTTCCCTTCAATTTATTTTTATTGATTTTTTTAATTTTATCATTCAACAAAGTGGTTGATTTTAAATTGGTATTTATAATTTATTTCTATTTGCTTTCTATAAGTTTATCGCAATTTCAAATAAATGTCATGTTATATGGTTGGTGCTCGATTTTATGAGTGTCTATTTCTGTTATCATTTAATTAAGTAAAAAAATAACTTACAAAAACAGAATTATTAAATCCAATAGAGTTTATAACTCGGGTCATGGATTTGACAGATTTTATAAATTAAGCCACAAAGCTCAAGTCAATCTAATAAGTCTTCATTTCAATATTAAAAAAAAAAGATATCTTGTTGTAAAGGAATTTTAATTTCAATCTATGTTTTTACGTATTATCCAAGCAACTTTTGGACCCGCCAAATCAAATGGATCACGTCAAAGAAAAAAAATAATTAAAAAAATACATAATTATTAAATCCAAATGAACCCATGACCAGTCATGAGTTTAGCAGGTTAAAACCGGATCGATCTAATATTACCATCTCAATATTAAAAAAAAAATGGTATTATTTCAAATTTTTTTAAATCAAACTATCTGGATTATTTTTAAACTCTTTAAGTCAACAGGATTATATTAAAACAACTCTTATACAATGTAATTTAAAACTAGATAAGAAATCCAAGAAATTAGATTGCAAGATTTTAAAGTTAGCTTCCTAGACTAAATTTAATAACAATGACGACAGAGTTTTTTCCAGCTTAAACATTTTTTATATTCAAAATTTTTTTGGACCGGCCTGGCATAAAGGGCCAGTGAAAAAGAAAGTAACGTTAAAGCCTAAAGTCATTGACTAAAGCCATTTTTCAGAAGGTAATCAGGCTTACTAGTTACTAGTTAGTACATGACGATGGTTATTGAAAGCGAGAGTACGTTTGGCTACAAGGTGGCAACCATCAGAAGGAAGATGACTGAAAAGGAAGGCAAGCTTTTTGGCTACAAGGTTACAACCATCGGAAGGAAGATAAGTGAAAAGGAAGGCAACGTGCTACATTCTTAGCCTTCCATTTTTGTTCACGAAATCTTCTGGCCTTTTCGCTTCCAAAGAAGTGGCACAGGATACGGCCCAGCCTACCATTACCTGCTGCAACTACTGGAAGGAGAAATATAGACAATGTGTAGTGATGTTCCTTGCATCAACGAGCTGAGCTCGTCTCCTTTGTAATCAAAGGAAAAAAAACAAGTTTATTATCATTTCGGTTCAGATCGAGGGAAGGCTGCTGCGAGACTGGCCATTTTTTAAGGGTCAAACGCTGGAACTTCATGCAAAGGAGAATGTAAAGCATGATACACTGTTCTGTCAACAATATTCCTGTAAGGATCCTCCTCTCGTTTCTTCAGCAGATAAGCAATGCAACCTTCAACTTCAGATTTTATGTGCAGGTATAATTGTTTAGCATTTTCTCTGTCTTCAAGTATCTCTTCCTTTCAGCCCTTGGTAGCTATAGGCTTTCCGAACAGAAAATAAAATCGGCCCGGTAGCTTTGGCAGGAGACCTGGGAGATGTAGTTCTTGGTTGGCAACCTCCCCTTTACTCTTATCCCTGTAAGCATGCACGAAGTTCTCTCAACATAAATGTATCAAAAAGTAGCTCTCGTATTTTATGTTAGCAATGATCTCTACAACCATTCAATGAGTTAATAGCATTGCAGGGAGAGTAATCACCTTATTCTTATAGAGCTACTAGTAGCGTTTCTGATGTAGTCATTAAGCACTGGGATTTTCATTAAATCGTTGTAATCAAGTACCAGCTGCAAAATCCAAAGCAAAAGAACTTGAAAATAAAATAAGAGGTAAATTTGATTGCAATCTTCGGTCATAAAAGGAAGAGAGGGAAAGTTCATAAAAGGAGAGAAGCAAAAAAGAAAGTGAGAAGTCCAGAAATGCACATCTCAACCGGAGTGTGGGACTTGTACAGCGCATAATTTGCATATTAAGTAACCCAGAAAATGATAAATCCACAGATTTGTTTTTCAAATTTCTGCCAGAGAATGTATGGTTCATCCATAAATCTGCTTTGAGAACATACAACACATAGCTGCATCAAGCCATGGACAGTTTTTTCTATTTTTTCCGAAGCCCTTTAGGTAAACAAATATTGTGGATATAACACAGAAAAAAAACAAAGAATGTATGAACAAACTGAGGATCCACAACAAAAATATATGAGAGATGTGGCAGAAAAGGACAGTCTTACCTCTGCTATATCATCTTCTCCTACAGTTCCAAATGGTACAATTGTAGCCCCAAACCTCGCTGCCATTCTCACAAATTCTTGTTGATCAGGCCAAAATAGCCTATATTCTTCACCCTGTAAATTGCAAAAGCTTCGTGATTGAACAGAACCAAGCTTTAGACAAATAAAATGCAAGAAATAACACATTCATAAATCTCAAGAAAAAGGTTAGAGTAAAATACTTCACAGCATAGTGACTCCTGTTTCATGGTAAATGCCTTCATCTTACCTAAACTTTTCTTTATTAATTAGTAAAGATGGGGCCAATGGCCTAGCAGTTTGTATGCAGTATCAATGGCATATATACATGAACATGCAATTGAATTTGAAGGATATAACAGTGGAAAAGTGAATGCATACACACACACACACACAAAAAAAAAAAAGCATTAGACAAGGGAAAGATTTGTGCTTGGACAGCTATCCAGTGCAATTCAATTTCTACGGGTGACTGGTGAGCATGATAAAACCTTCCTGCTTCAATGGCATAAGTGAAAGTTTTTTACTATAAGGATTAATTTGTACTCCTTTAACCACCCTTCTTGCCTGCCACTAAAACAATTTCATCCATACGAAAATATGCTGTTGCAGGGGAATCTCAGGAAACAGAATTTCTATAATTTTGAAACTTGCTCGTGTTAAATTTCCTATGCATATGCCCCATGCCACCTACAACTGCTTGTATGAAAGCAAAAGAACATGCCACTGCCCATTCTCAAAAAAATCCTCCCAAAAAGCATAAAAAAAAAAAGTTGGCAGCCAGATAGTGGCCCAATAAGAATCTCTCCAAGAGATGCTAAAAGTCAGATTACAACAGAAGCCACATTACAAGATCTCAGCTACTGTACCATGATATTTTCCACAATTTCTAACACGGAAGCTACAAATCCTAGTTCCAAAAGTTTTTGAAATCTTACAATTTGTACAGTTTATAAACTAATAACCACAGAAACTTGAATTCCACTTCTTATTGTTTCAGTTACTCAATAACCAAAAAACCATTTAATATATAAGAAATGGTGGTGGTGGCATAATAATAAGGTTAGAAGAAACATAGAGTGTGATGGTAATAGATACAGCATGAAGATGAAGCTACTGTTATAATAAAGTTTCAGTTGGGAGAAGAATATGGTGCTTTTGCTGGTGGCAAAAACAAGGTGGTCTATGTAGTCCTGCAGGTTAACAATAATGGTGGTGAGGCGTCAGCCATTAAGATTATGGCAAGAAAAAAAAAGCCACTCTGCATGTACAAAGTGCTCAATATTAGTCAACCACCCATGGCAGCAGAATAACAGTGAATAAAAAACACTTTCCAAAAGTTTTACACTATATCTCCTGCTAGCATCTCATTTGCAACAATGAAACAAAGCAGGTACTTTGATAAGGAAAACAACACTTGAAAACGATATGATTTTCAGCTCGCAAAATAAGTAATAAATTTGTTGGAATTAACACAAGCTTACCCTGTGATGAAGGGATTCCCGAGCACCTCCAGGATAAAGAAGCACATGAGATTTTGTTGACAGCAATTTGAAAAGATTGCTGGCTGTGACAGGTACTGCACCCATTACTTTCATCCAATCAGTAAAAGAAAATTCAGGAGATGAAACCCACTCCCTTTCTCCAAGTACAACTGGATGTGCTACACCACGAACCATGATATTTCTCTCTCTCAAGAACTCTAAGACAAGGGAACAAACTTCAAGTCCCATCAACATGTGGTTGCCAACAAATAAGACAGGACCTTCATTTGGAACCCCATGAAGACCTTTTACTATCTTCCCGTCATCCAAAGTTGAGAACATGGCAGAACCAGTAGCAAAGCTTAACAACCTGAAATTAAAGCAATTGTGATCTAATTTTGAGCCTTAGATAGACAAATATATGTGCTGGGATGCAACTTAGAGTGGCTGTTTAGGCTGGCATGTAGCCAAAGCCTAGGCTGGGAGCATCAAGCTGGGGTATACCCCAAAGGAAACACCCCAATCCTCGTACCATATCATGATCAATTGACTTTAACATAAATATGATTTCTAATAACTTTATGAGGATTTGCCTTTTGGTTCCATAGTTTTAGCTGTAGCAATGAAATGAATTCATTCAACATCAATAGATTTCGGCTATGATGTCTTAATGTTAAATGAAAACTTTTAACAGGAAGAGTTCAAGAGAAAAGAGGAAGAAGGAATGGGAGAGAGAACAATGCTATCCATATCTTTTAGGCACTACCTTAGTTACAAAACATAACATGCTTGTAAGATGTGAGAAACCAACCAAGACCAACTTGAGACCCCAATTGACTTTCTCAAAGCAATCAGTTTTTGTGGAAGAGGAAGTTGCTAGAACAAAGATTTAGAAAACAAAATGAGAAAGGATAAAGAAATAGAAAGTTCTTAAGAGGAATATGCTTGATGCACATTGTAGAAAACTGATAGATCAAATATAAAGAGAAAAAGGCTCTAGCTTGACCAGGATCAAGTCTCCATGGTCTCATTTTAAATTTAGGCATATACTTTAGAAAAGTATGGTAGATCAAGTTATTCAGAAGTACTCATTAATAAGTAACAATTAAGAAACTATGTACCAAATTGCTCCAAGGAATTACCCAACTAGTTCATCATTTCCGTATTTGAATTCTGACATGCTTGGTGGCACAAAGTCTGTTACAAAATTAATCGTCCTTGAACGACGATATTTGCCAGTACCTTTAATAACAGTAAGCAAATTAACACCGTCTTCCTGTACCATCACAAAGAAGGAAAGAAACAGGAGAAAACAAAAATTATAAATTTGTCTTCCCATATTGCATTGAAATTAAAGAGTGAAAGCCTCATGTTGAGAATATTAGCACAGAAAAATACCACTGACCTAATAGACGAGGCATTAGCAAGACAAAGTGAGCAGCATTAAAGTATAACATTGCTCACTGTACAAGCTAAATAATAAAAAAATTACGCAGTATGAGAAAGCCATTACTATTCATTCTGCATCGGCAAAGTTCTTATCAAATGGGGAGAAAGGGAAAGTGTCACAATTAAATTGATGGAGACAACCTTGAAAATAAGATATACAATTAAATATGCTCAATTTTCCCAGTAATAATATAACAGCAGCATTTCGTTCAAACACTACATACAACCATCATGCCATGTCAACAAAGAATAAACAGTGCCATGGCAAGTGCTAATGGAGGGAAACGGAGTTAAATAGGTGCTTTTTGAATTTATTTATTTTTTCATAAAAAGGTAGTCAGAGGATAATCATCAGCATTCTTATTTCTATGAGATAATCCAATCTCTCTATTTTGGAAGGGACGTGATTGAAATTTGAAACATCAACTGATTGGGAGCAAGGATTAGTCAAAAACTGAAAATACATGTGCAGGAAAGAGGTAAAAGCAACTGCATTCTGAACATGTTAAAAAATTGGCTGTAGAATACACTCAAACTGATTCAAAAAGGTATATTTACTATCTGGTGGATGGATACCTTCCTGTGCAGTTGTCAAGTTTGAAATCTTTTCTGAAAATACAAAGTTAAGGAATTTCAAGCACAGGGGAATCGGCTTTCATTGATGGTGATCCTGCCAAGAGAGTGACTGAATTTGGTCTGTATGATGGATAATTGACACAAGGATGTATGTTGCTCAGTAACTAACATTGAGATGTCAGTTCAAATTTAACTGATTTAAAATTTTGACATGTTGAATCTTGAAAGATATCGAACAGTCAAGGAGCATCACAATGGCATTTAAGATACCCACTCACACATACACCCACTCAACTGAGACAAAAACATTAACACTACCACTAATTGTCCTGTACCAGCAAAATAGTATGCCCGTTGTCCTTGAAATAACGAACTGTGCAATTCTTCAATGAACTTTTCAGTCGCTGAGCTTCATCTCCACTAGGAAGCATGTAATCATTACCACTGAAAGACAAATACAAGATCAACTTTAAAATTCCTTGACCTGACATGCATGCTGCATCTCTAAGAAAATCGACCATGAGAAAAAATTTGGTTTAAAGAAACACACTTTTCTACAATAAATAAATGCGTGAACCTAACTTGCTAGTTGGATCTTTCATTGCAGGTCACAGCGCAAAGTTGTGCTAAAACAATTACATTACATAGATAAACACAAATTCTCCAATTCATGCTGATAAGCCTGAAATGTGCATTCTGTAATTAAAAAAAAGAGAGAGCTATACTCTTCATGGTAGCAACAGAAAGAACGGAAGTATGAAGCAAAGAACCTTCGGTGATTATCAAGGCAACAGAAAGAGAGCTTCTCTCAAGGTATGTAAGAAGGTGCCTTGTGTAAATGATTTTGCAACTCAAAACTACTGCCCATCAGCCACATGACAATGAGAAAGAGAAAAATGCTGGTGCGAAATTATTGGTGGAGCATGCTAAACTCACTTTTGCATACTTTATTAAATTCCTAAACATTGCGAAAATATCAGTCCTAAGATTCTGGGCTTTCATTAGTCAGTTGTTAAATTTTCCATCCACTACCGTCACTTCTATAGTAAAAAACATGTAACACAGAATAGCAACAAGAGATATAGAAAAAACTAGAAAAAAATCCTGAAGAGTTTTTTAAAAACATAGATTCATATGCAAAGGAGAAGCAATAAAATGGTGTCTGGGGATGTGCAAAGGGACAGGAACTAAGACCAGGGAGAAGAAAGACCTTGACAGGACTAACACTTCAGCTTTCACAGCATGAATCCGGGAATTAGTATAAGAAGCTGCTGATTTGAGCAGTTTCAACTTCCAAATAAGAGTGTCTTTTGGAACTATATCAGCCAAATCCTGAAGGTGAACATGTTTACATCAGTTTACAGCCTCGTAAAAAAAAATAAGGAAAAAGAGAATGGCAGGACAACAAGCTGAATGCACATGAACAATTGATCTAATATAACTGCATGGCACCATTGGCGGAAGTGAGAAGGCAGTTACGTTGAGAAGATCTAGTTTGTCATTGCTAGACACTGTATTGGAGCATATTGTGCTAGCAATAGAATCTTAATCAAGTTCAAAGCAGAAGAGAAATTGGCAAATAGATAGTAGGGGATTTACCACAACCCAGTGGATTAGATACAGGCATGCAGCAGGTGACTATGCACAACCTATCCTAATTTTTCCTATTAGAACATTTTTATGACAATATTATATCTTTCAATGTGTGCTTAAGATCTTCAGTATATTATATCAAAATAACAGATTATAACAGATATAAAATCTTATCGCGTATGTATATTGGCTCCTAAATTCAATAAAATAAAATGTACAAAGGGCTAGGCAGTGCTATCTTCACTTCTTACAGAAAGACAAGGTAGCAAAGCAATTAGATTCTGAAATAATTGTTCAATTTGTAATCTGCGAGGTAGTCTATGATCAATATTGACCCTTGCCATCTTCACCGGATCACCTATTGTAAAGAAAGAGAAAATAACATCAGTGAAGCAATTTGAAATCACAAAACAAATTCCACCAAATGATGACAATTACATCTCAACAAGATATCAAAATGTTATTCAAGAAAGTTCCAACTTCCAGGGAAAAAAAAATCATAGTGAGACATTTGAAAACAGAGTGGTCATGTTTTCTGAAGAAACAGGAAAGAGATCCATGCAACTTTTCAGAGTTAAAGAACTAAAGCAAACTAATGATAATTTTATTTTATTTTAATCCTGGCAGCATGTTGTTTAATACAGTGACAGGCTCTGAGATATATTTAAGTAGAAACAGCTAAATTTAATCCAGTAACAAAATAATAAATGAAATAAGAGAGCAACAGATCATATATACCCATAATAAAGCTAAGAAGATAGGGCATTGCATTGTATAATCCATCAGGCCAGGCCTCTGAAAGAGGGAACAGGGGTTGAAGCTGTGACCTGTCAAATGATGTAGCTAAAATAAAAGGCTAATTAGTTAGACTACAGCAAGGAATATCAACCAAAATCTTCAAGAAAATGGGTGGCGAAATTACTGCATATCTGGAAACTGACCTGGATTGGCCAATATCACTACAAGGTCGATTTCAGGATTACGAGCAGCAATGGCAAGAACAAGACATCCCCCAAAGGAATCCCCCAATAGATAAATTGGCTTACTTGGAGATGAGGCATGCTCGAGCCTAACAGTCTTTTCAACAATTGTCACCAGCCCTTCATGCAAATGAATCCCGTTAAAGCATGGATAGATAATGAAGTTTCATCAGTAGAAGAGTATACCCAGAAACCAAAACCTAACATGAAAGGTACAAGGGTGAGGACAGCACATGCAAGCAAAAGTGCAATTTTTGAAGAATTAGAAGATCTGACCATCACAAATGAGATTTCCAGGAAATCTATTCGCAAGTTATGATTTTTGACATGCAAGCTATAAAGAAACAAAGAAAATGGTAATGACTTCATTGTTAAACTATCAAAACATGTGATAGAAGAAAAGGCCAGCCAAATTGCCCAAGGTCTTAATTTAACTGCCAAAACTCAATCAAGTAATCTGATGAATTTAGAGGCTCTGGTAGGCTGAAACCTTCAAATGGTGTTCGATCACGCACTGGAATATGAAGGCATCGAACTTCAAAAACCCTGCAGTTTGACAGAACTCCAAGGTATAAACCACTTATTTAGATGAACGTCAATAATCAGTTATGATCATTGACTAAAACAATTAAAAGAACTAAATACTTGACCACTTTTGCTGCTACGTTACCAGGTTATCATTGACAAGATGACCAGAAATCACACAAGGAAAAACACAACTCACAAATAACAAGAAAGGAGCAAAACAAGAGGAATGCCCTTGACTTGAAACATAGGTAGCTCATTTTCTGATACATATCCAAATTACATAGTGCATAAAAGCATACACTCATGATTGCCATAAAGCTTAATGCAATAAATTTGAAACAGTTCAAGCAGTTTCAAACAAGAGGACAAGAGTTCAGAAGGTACACCCTGTTGATGAGAATTTTCAGATGGAAAATATTTCACTACAGATAAAGTATGTTTTGAGAACTATCATCTCAGAGCAGAACCAAAACCTTCCAGCATGGTGAGCACCAATTTGAGGTTCTCGCACTGTGGGATTTGAAACAGAAACAACAATAATAGTCATCATGATCGTCATGAAGGTAGAAATAGCAGAGCTTACTTCCCAAGAGCTTTATGATGCAGAGCCAGTGCAGAGCCAACACCATCAAGCCCTGCATGCACAAATACCAAAAACAAATAGCATTGTTTATATTAAAAATCTAAAAACTCACACAGCTAATGTGGAATTCCAAAAATATCAAGTAAAATATTGAAGAGCAAAACAACTCGTTGGAAACCAGATACTTATAAAATAGAAATCCAGTCCATCTATAATGCTTTGGAGACCTTGCATCGAAGTTAAATTTCAACTTAAGAGTTTATCACAATTACCAGGGCAAAACAGAAGAACTGGAGAATCTTTTAACGGTTGCCCGCACTCAACAGGGCAAAACCACCGGGGAGGCCCCCCGTCAGGCCTAATCATCTCCTTGGCTTCTTCAAAATAATCCTTCACCGTCTTAGTCCCATAACCATCATCCCACAGGACATCTAAGTGACTTGAAATAACATCTTTAACGCACTTTTTCTCAACTCCACACTTTAAACTCGCATTCCATGCATCAGCCCGACCCCCAGTCTTCTCTTTCTCCCTGATGCCTCGATCAATCAACACCCCATTTTTCTCTTCCTCTCCAGTCAAAGAAGCTCCATTCATTTGAACAGAATCGGATGGCAATCCTTTTGAGTCACTACCACTTACGCTTTGAACTCTTACTCGAGACCTAGGCTTAAGCTCTGAATTTGTCAAAAAATAAGACAATACCCGGGAAGTAACAACTGATGCCATGGCTTGTATAAGCAATGGCACATTCAGACCTTTCAAAGCTTCCCAAAGAACAAAATAAAGCTGATTCTATTTTCAAGCACCTATTAGAAAATCCCAGGACCTATTTCTACGTACTTGATCCCAGAAGGAGACGCGAATTAACAGCACTCTCTTGGAGTGTTAACCTAGAGCACTGTTACAGATAATTCAGAATTCGTTATATGATTCACCGGTTGAAAAACTTGGGACTTTCCTCAGGTACTAAGCTAATTGACCAACTTGAGACTTCTTTCAAACACCTGACACAGTAAGAAAACCCTGTGCTTGAAGATAGCTAAAAATCTAATAAACCAAGCTTTAAAGAAAACCCCAAAACCACTCCAAATTCCAGAGAGACACCGCCACCCTCTATAAGCTTTCCACCCAAAAAACAAAAACAGAAAATGAGCCAAAAAGAAAACTTGGAGCAAACCCAGAAAGCAAAATGTCACTTGTATGGATTCTAGAATATCTACGTGTGCTCCGGCAGTTCTTATAACACATGACATAGAAAGGCCAACCATGAATCAATAAAAAATATAACTAGTAATAATTTATTCATTATTAAAAATAAAATAAAAAACCAATAATCGATTATGAGATAAATTGTGCAGTTTCAGAAAGTAACACCAGTTTTGGACTTACCTGCTGCTCTTTTAGATATCTGAGTGGTCTTTTTGTGCACTTCAACACAAATCACTTGGTGGCCCTGCTGGGCCCAGCATGTTGTTTCACCAGCCATGCAGTTTCACAGCAGAAAATGAAAAGGCTGTTCTGGTGAAGTGGGGCTATGGCTTTTTTCATTGCAGAACTGTCATTTGCCAGTTCCATAAGAGCTTTAAATACTTGGAGGTAGTGGGGTCTAATTTGGAATGACAACTGCTATTTAAAAAACATTAAGGGTTGATTTCATTAAGAAAAAATAATTTAAAATCAATATTCAAGCGTAGTTGTACAACCTTATCCAGAATAGATTTTATCATGGTTTGGAAGGTTCACTTTAATTCTTTTTTTAAGAAGTAGAACTATATTAAAAATAATAAGTTATGGAATGAGTTTTGACAGAATATATCTGGGTTTCTTAGATAATAATTAAAAATAAATAGCAATTAAAGAATTTTAATATATTATAGGATTAATTCCATATGATTTGTTGGCTGTGGAAAACCCTCTGAAAAAGGCAATGACTTTTTTAAATTAGTTCAACAAGGGAGGGTTTTAGGATAGCCTTTACGTTTAGGCCGTACCTCATGGTCAACGGGGAAGGAAAAAAACTTTGACTCTTTAGTGTTTTAGCTTTCTATTATTTAAAAATAAATAAAAATAAATCATAGCTCAAACCATTTTCGTTTCTTAATTTTATTACTCTAGAATAACCTAATAATATGTATAAATAAGAAAAAAAATCAAGATATTGTGCATTTAACTGAGTAAATTTACGTAGAGCAATAATCACAGCTCGATCGAGGGGTCTTCTAACAATACTATATATATATATATATATGAAGTGGAGTCCAATAAGCCGTTAATAATTATTAGATATAATTATTAGATGATTCCTTTATAGAAATGGTGATAGTCTAAAATATTTTTTATTTAAAAATATATTAAAATAATATATATTTTTTATTTTTTGAAAATTATTTTTAACATCAATATATTATAATAATCTAAAAACACCAAAAAATATTAATTTAAAATAAAAAAAATTAATTTCTTTTAAAAATATTTTTAAAATATAAAAACAAACAGCAAGTATGTCTTCACTCCCAAAAGATGTGGCTGTGAGCCACGAGGAAATCAAGGCAACGTGTTATCTGTTCCATTCATTCGTGCCCTTTTCTTAATGTTCAAAACATTTCGTGCTTAAAATTATATGATAAAATCCTTTTACTTAAAAATATATTAAAATAATTTTTTAATATTAATATTATTTAAAAATATAAATAATAATAATAATAATTTTAAAGCTAAAAAAAGTTCATTTTTTTTTTAAACTGCAATGCAAAACTATACCCAATATTGCTTCCAAAGATGTGGCACGGGATATGGCCAAGCCTGCTACCACTACGAGGAGGGGGGAATTGACAGGGGCAAGCAAGAGGATTTATTTTCTGAACATTTAATATAATGTAATTTCTATATATAATAGAGTATAACAAAGGGCAACTAATTCATGATTTTTTTTTCTCAAGTAATTAATTGTCCTTCTCTCTCTGAATATATCTAATATACATTGATTGATAGCAGAGTTAAAAGGCACAACAAGCAGTCATAGAATTGAGACAGAAATCAGCACATTTGGGAATTTGGGAGCACCACACAACATTACAGCACTGGGCTTCACAAGATCACAGAAACTGTTCATGTAGGGAGGCCTGAGTGTGTGAATTCAAAAGAATTTTACAATTACATGCATGCAATTGCAATTTCCAATCATTGTAAAATGAATACAATTGGAAATGACTTTAAATAAAAATTAGGGATAATCTGCTGGCAAAAAAATCAATTACAATTACATATGGCAGCACAAAGCATACCATGTGAATTGAAGCATACTTGTTCTGAGACAATCTATCTCTCAGCTAGTTTCCCCTGTACATGATTTTGTTTACCAGCACCAAATAAATTTCTTTATGAAAATGCAGACATGGGGCAAAAATTATAGGCACATAAATAGAATGACTAGTTGGAAAAAAAAAATGGGAACTGTATTATTTCCAAAAGGAGAAAAGAAAAGGACCGTTTTCATAACAGTGTTTCTATGGCTAGGTATTGTACCCAACAATACAAATCTACAATGCTTTCGACATCATAACTCTAGCATGGCACCACTTGGGACAGTTCCTAGGATGCTTCTGGTTAATTCTCCACCCGTCACAAATCTCTCTATTTCCACAAGAAGACTTGCCCTACAACTTGGCAATGTCCAACCATAAAAGCTTGCATGACTGCTAGACAAAGTTCAAAATTTATATACCATGTGTCCAACAAAGGAAAATGTGAAACAGGATCTTCTCAGCAAGTTTGGAGAAACGCCATGGATTCAGCAATTGATTGATTTCCCAAATTTACAAGGATCCAATTGGATACGTCCTTACAAGTGATGTACCCCACGAAGAATCAATGTATTCCCCAATATCTTACACATGCACATGATTTCGATCACCACAAGCCAAGCCAACCTGTGACCCAATAAATAATAATAGCCTGAAAAATGATATTTTGTTTGTGCTCCATATATACACCAAATGAATATACTGACTCAGCATGTTCAAAAGTAGCCTTTCAGAATGCAATCAAATATAAATTCTGGAGAAAAATAAAATTTCCCGCAGTTTTTAACACATCCTATTGTCAACATAATCTGACTTCCTTTCCTTTTTTCAAGCTATAAAATTCAGGGAAAACTCACAAATATTGAAAGATGCATCACATAAATTTCGACTCAAGGGGGAAAGGTAAGAGTTTGGGAGGATAAACCCAGACTAAGAGAACAAGTCAATACTCACCTGCTCTCAAAAATTGTATGGAATCACCTTCCCTGAGCTAATCTGTAATTGAGGATCAGATCCTCAGGTTTCTTCCATATGTAAGCTCGCACCGTAGCTAAGCTCATGTCTGGGGATAAGACCTAGAAAAGACAGGCTTTCCTTGAGAAAATAGACAAACAAAATAGACTAAAGAAAGAAAGAGCATGTAAAAGAGAAATAAGAACAGCAAATGGTTGTTCTTATACATTGCCCACTTTTCTTCTCATACAATATGTGATTCTTGTTTGAACCTTTACAACTCATTTTAAAAGGATGATGTGCTCTTGGACATTCACCGCTCATGGATATATTATGCAGAAATGTCCAGCCAAAGATAGAAGTAACATTTAAAAAACTGATGAATCCAAAATCATAGTGTGAGCCACATTTGGTGATTACATTTGTTTACCTGAAGAGCCTTATTATGCAAATTTTGTGCTTTTGAGTGGATTTCCTCTAAAAATGAAAATTAAAAGGACCTGATTATTGCACAATATCTCTATGGAAGGCTTAAGCTTTTGCCAAGGCTTCACTCCAGGTCGGAAAGATCCATCTCCAACCACTGAATGTTGCAAGTGTCCTCCAAGTCCAGGAGCAAATGTTCCATCAGTATTCACATTATCAAGTGGTTTGTCAAGGACCATCTTTTCTACAACATAATTGACAACCTGCACAAAAATGTTAGTAAAACCCAGATAGTAAAAATGGATTCTTCAGCATTATCACAGAAAATACACTGGCAAAACAGCTTCTAACTCAGGATTCATTTCACATCTTATTTCTTTTTGACAGCAACTAAGCTATAATTTGACCAGATCAATGGTGCAATATCAATGCATTTCCACTGAGGAATGAGAGAGTTACACTTTTGACCTTCAGAAACATGAAATTTAAGAATATAAACAAATTTTGAAACAGAAGCTTAGCATATCCATGATTTATGGAATAAGATCAGAAAAAAACTCATCATGCAGGAATATCACATGCTAGTCTGCTAGACAACATCAACAAAAGCCAATTGACTACCATTTCTTGATGCATTAAATATTTTTAATTCATCTGCAGATATTGTAGCTGAAATCCAGAGTTGCATCCAAATGCATCAATCAGACTTAATCAAGTCATCAATTTGTATTTTAGAAAGCAGGAGTTGAACAGGAATGTGAAAGTCCAAAACATTGACAAAGAAACATTCATGAGAATATAATGTCAGAAATCTTCTTTTAGCAATGTATAAATAATTCCAGCCCCGCATCACATGAATATTGTGAAATAATTCCAGATCATACATGCATGCAAAACTTTTCTTCCTTGCTGAATCCAACTTACTTTATGTATTCTCAGGATGCGAGGAGCACTTAATTTGCCTTGTGTGAGAATCTGAAAAGCTGAACCTTCGCATGGATGCAAATAAAAGCTGCACCTGCAGAAATTTAATCACTTTCTTTATTATCTGCTGAAATAGAAATACACTTAAAATGAGAAATACTTGAGCACATTAGCATATTGATTGTTAACATAGCTTAGAGAGCCCAATAGGAAGCATAAATATTCAAGAACAAAATCTCAAAAGTTGATCAGAATGCTTCCCCGTGACTTGCAAGTGCAATTAGAATTCAGTGAAAACAAGAAAAAAAAATTACTTGGTGTTTTCCCTTGGAGGTAGGCGATTGTTCAACACACAATCCAAACACCACCAAGGGAAGTCCTTCTCGTCTTCACTTCCATCTAAATCAGTAATTTTCTTTCTCCATGGACCTCCTTGAGAGCCCTCAGTAACCACTGAAGGAGGGGAAACTGTTGAAAATTCAAATGGAGGATAAACCATGGAGTCATTTTCAGCACCACCATCTACATCAACTCTAGAATGGGCAAGACTTCTAGGAGCAATATCCTTTCCAGATAAAACATCTCCATTAGCTGAAGCTTGGGATCCAAGTCTTTGCCTTCGCTTGGCCAACCAATGAGCCAACAAACCTTTAAGGGTTTCACGAGCTAAATTAACCTGCAGATCATGAATAAGTGCCATTATGAGTATAATTCAAGTGATTTAGAAAGATTCTTCTTTATCAATGTTGAAAACAAACTGTTGACAAGAATAGCAATTGGCTTCTACCATGAACAAATTGTTATGCTGCAGTTTAATCACCATTTATTACATCTAAAGAAGATTGTTTGCTAAAGTAGAACCATGCCAAAATGATTTTATTTCTACACTTCTTAGAGGCATAGCACATACTAATGTGAGTTTTGGGGACCTGCACAGTGAGACGTCGGTCATTTCAATTTATAATCAAGAGGCACTCACTGAACAGCTTCAAACATTTAAAGCATTTGATTCTTTCAAAAGAATAAACTAGTTCACTAGGATAACATATATGTTCAACTCGTTCTCAAGTGAAGCAAAAATTCTAACTTATTAACACTTGTGTAAAATTGAGAATCAACAGGTTCCATTTTAAAACATTTTCCCAACCCATACATGTACAAAAGTTTTACTGTTTTACCTTGTCATCCTCAGGTTTCCCAACTATGTTAAGATCTGCTGAATACATCTCAGCAGAAAAGCACTGGGGTGTGTCCAAATGAACAGACAAGCTTCCAAGCCTGGTATCCACAGTGAACCATGCAGGAATGCTGACCTGGAATGTAAAAGGATCAACAGTAAGATCCACCAAAATTTCCATGCAGCACCAATATACAGCAGAAAAAGACCTTATAATCATACCATTTCAAATAATTGTTCCTTTCTCTCCTCAAAGGACACCTGGAAAATGTCAAAATGAAAATATGGATAATGCCTGTATTATGCCAAACTTGAAACCCAATTTTATAAATGCATATAGATGGCATAATTAGTACACCATATGATAGGGCAACTACCTCCCCTTCCAGGGAGCAGATATGCACTATTGCAAGGATGTAATCAACAATTCACACAAACGGAAAGGGAAATAGAGATGTGACCTTCCCATAGTCCTCAATTACAATGCCCCTTGTGATCTCCCACAGCTTCACCGAACCAGCAGTGTCCTTCCAAACAGGTATGACAGGTAAGTTTCATAGAACTCCAATGGCTAAACCACCCCCCACTCCCAAAAAATAATAATAATAATAATAAAGAAAAGAGAACATTTTGGTGATTCCCTGTATATTTTAATAAATATGGCCAAAAGTACCATGCATACCTTGGTCAAGACATGCCTTCTATTATTTAAAATTTCATGCTGCACTATTGCTGAAGTTCCAGGAATCGTTAAGGTTGGTTCTTTATAGACTGGCACCTATAGAAAAGTGCAGTGCATTAAATAATACAAAGAAAAGGCGCCATAAAAAAAACAAAAAAAACACAGCAATTACATCAAGCCCAAGGGAAAATCTGCAACAGAACACAACATAATTCAGACTATAAGAAACCTTTTTGTAGTCACTGGATATTAATTCTCTCCAGTTCAAAAATTAACAAAAAATTAAAATTAGATGTAGGACATTAAATGGGATGACTTGATGACAAACAACTTATTACATGCAATAGCATCACTTGCTTGTAAAAGGCTATGAGCATTACTTACTGGAATCGATCCTTCTAAAGAAACCCTTGCCCTTGAAAAGGAAAGATTACCAGCCAAGAATGAACCACCTCTTTCAAAGACCTTTTGAGGGTTGTGCGCTTCAGCAGGCCATCTATGAACCGACGAATCTGTGGTCGCAACCCATATACTGTCATCATGTAATGCCAACTGCAAAATGGGGTGCTCTTTTTTGCAAAGCAAAAGACTCTCTCGTGTTGCCAAGTCTGTCAAGTACAACTGATGGTATAAACAGAATTGGGTATCAAAAATCTGGGCACCAAAAATAACACTAAAAACTATGGAAATTAATTATATAGATTTCACAGGCAAAACTACTCACAGAAAGATCCCTTCCACCACTGTATACATGGCTGAATGTTGGAGTGCTGGCAAGTGCCCAAACCGAATCTGTATGCACAGCATATGAATGCACACACCGCTGCATGCCAAGGTCCCACAGCCTACAAGACAATCCATGAACTATTCAGTACAAGGTCTTGTACATTTTTATTAATGAAATGATGGGTACTGGATGGAAGGATCGGAGTGAGAAAGAAAAAGGAGCAAGATATCCACCTGATCATAGAATCAGAAGAGCCTGATAAGCAATACCTACAAAAGTAAAATGGAAAATATGCTATCAGGAAACAGTACTGAAACAAAAATAAAATGGAAGAAATATCCAATTAAATTTGCTACATAAACGAGCAGTTGGTGTGGAACGATACAAGAGCAGCCCATACACTCCCTGAGCTATCAAGAAACAGACATAATTTGTAAAGGCCTTTACAAATTACTTTTATGAGATATTCAAGGGCAGTATGAATGCATACAGCACATATGCATGCAAGCATTGCAATCTCTATGCCAGATTTGATCCAAAATTTAATTCTTAACAAGAAAAATTATGCAAACAAACTTGATAGCTGCAGAACCATTCAACCAACCTGCCAGTAGAATCCAGAAGCAGAGCTCTAATGTTATCAGTATGCCCTCTTAGCTTCATAGCCTTCGAACCAGTTCGGGGGTCCCAAACACGGACAACCTTGAGGAATGAGGACAAAAGATAAATCATCTCTTGCTAACAATAAGCCAGTATCTTTGCAAGCTATTAAATGATCAAAGCATATGTGTCCAGAGAACAAGCATGTATGCTCTTTCCATCATCTCATGTGTCTGCTGGACACCAGCTTAAAGAGGTAAGCATACACAAATGACCAAAATATCTACCACAGAGTCATACGCCTAATGGTACACCTCTCCTGAGACAGGAAGGCTCCAAGTTCAAATTCCCCTTCCCCACAAAAGCTACGGAATTATCAGAACATAAAAAAACCAAGAAACGACTATCATATCCGAATATACTAATATACCTTCTCAATCCCACCAGAGACAAGACGGGTTCCACTATCATTCATTGCCAATGCATAGACTGACTCCTTATGGCCTTTGGCACCAATTGGTACATACCCCTGAGTCGTGTGCACAGAAATGCTGTTGCTTGAACTAATGGTTCGCAAACTTGTCATGGGCAATGAATTGGTAGAACCATTTACACCATTTAAATAATCATCTTCCATTGCATCACCAGACTTTGACACAGGAGTAAGTGCAGCTTCCACATCCCATATGAAAACTTCCCCACCAAGGCCACCAGAGGCAACAATATTGCTCTAAAATGCAGGACACTAAAACAGGATCAGAAAATGACTCCAATGATATTAAGATCATAGAACTATGGATTCAAGCATGATTCTACTAAATTGACTATACATCTTAAGATAGCAAGATGCACTAACTGGAACGTTTCATCCATGCGTTAATAAGATCCACAAAAATTTTGACACAGAAATTACATTTTTTTCTGCTGCTGCCAGACAAGTAACATAATCAGAGTGTTGACGAAGTGTCTTGGTACAAGTTCCATCAGATAAGCAATTCCATGTCTGATATATCACCCAAAAGAAAAAAAAGAAGCAGCAATTAACCAATACGAAGCTCAGTCAACAAGTGTACAGCCAATAACTCATTCAATACAAAACCAACAAAAATTAAGAAAACTGGAAAACCTTGAGGGCAGTGTCCGAAGAGCAGGAGACAAGGGTGCTATCACCAGCAAGGACAGCATCATTTACCTGTACAACCAGGGATGCCCCAAATATATCCCATTTTAACTTAGGTATTCACAAAAAAAAAGTTTATGGCACAAGAAAATAGCAACATAATATATAGTTCCACTCCACAAAGAAAAATGAACAATTAAAACGATGAGGGCACTCTAAATCACCATATTAAATGCTTATTCAATGAAAAATCAAGTTTGCATGTTTGGCACACTTGGAGTGTGAGGGAGTCTTGCCCATTCACATTTGATAATTGATTAGAAGATTCGTTCAGGGTGAAAATTATCAAATCAAACTTTCTCCCCCCAAATTCAAACCTCATAAAAGACAAGAAACATCAGCTAAAACTATTATCCAATAATTGAAGGCAACAACGAAGCACCAACCAGATCCTTGATAGGTAACAGACACAATAATGAACAAACTGACAAAGGATTAAATGAGTACCCAATCAACATGTGACTCAAATGTGGCAGAGCAGGTAGCGGAATCTTCAGAAATGGCCCATCTCTTCAGCGTGCCATCACGACTCCCAGTGAAGAGGTAATCACATCCATTAGATACAGTGGACTTCAACACTTTCAGACAGTTTATGCCAGCACAATGCTGCAAAAGAGACATCCCCAAAAGAGGTAGTATTAGGATCCATGACTCCAATTAAAGTGACAAGTACATCAAAATTTGATATGTTTAAAGAAAATCAAGCAGCACACAATTGAAGATGGAGTCGCTGTAAACAGAATATGCCATTCTTTTTTTTCTTTTATTGGAAAATATTAACACTGTATGCCCTTACAGATACTTCAAACATTTATGAGTATTACTCAAGGCTGAATTTCAATTTTAGACAAGATAATAACATTCAACTTAATCATGGAAAGCATGTACATTGTACTCATATAGTTTACTCTGGTCCATTAAAACAACAAAATCAAGCATAAAACCAACTTATTACAGACAGCAGCCTAGAAGGAAAAAAAAAAGTAGTTCCAATCACAACACCAAAAAATTCCAAATAAAAATGGAAGAGCAATATAAATACATTAGCATCAATAAGGAGTCAGAGCAAATATACAGTACAAATATTTGGACATGGTACATGAGCAGAGAATACGATCGTTTACCCAAAATTAAACTTGAAAAAACAGCTTGTTGGTAATGTCAACACTGTATAAGAATGTCATGCAAAGACTTGAATGATCATTGTAACATTTATAAGTATTAAGAAACAGCATCAAGTACTGTGCATGGTAGATAATATCAACTACATGAAGTTGATTTCACTGGAATATCATCAAGCAAGCAAGTTAGGTGGTAGGCACTTATACAACATCAAAGTGGACAATGATAACTCCATATAAAGCAATCACATAAAAAATTAGAAAAAAGCAACTTATTCACTTCAAATACTCAAAATGTTGAGCAAAACTCAATATTAAAAACAGAACAGCTACAAGATCACTTCACCTTTGTGTCATCAGCATCACTCAACACATATGTTAGCCTCTTCTCTTTACGTGGGCGAACAGAATTAGTTGTATTCCCTGCACTACCCACGCGGTGCATTGCAACAATATCTAAGAGAGATATAAATCAAAGCTAATTAGCAATTTCTTTTTTAAAAAAAAAAATCACAAACATATCATTAATTCCTTCAAGCTACTTGCACAAGTGCATATTAATCAACTATTATTTCCTTTTAGAAAACTATCAAAGAAAAAAAAGAAAAAAGCTGAAAAGACATTCCTTCAGAATGTTTCCACAGTTTTTCCTACCAAGTAGCCAGTTTAAGATGTTAACCAAATCTCTTTTCTCACAATAATCATGAGTTACACAAACTAAATTTTCCTTACACAGGTATACCTTAGGTCCAAACCACAAACCGCATCAATAAAAAAAAATTAAAAAAAAGGTAAAAACCCTAACATAAATCAAACAAAAAACATACCCAGAAACAGATGAAACAGCCACAATGCACCAATCAAGCAACCATCCAGTTCATTCAGCAAATAAAATTAAATTCATCAAACGGTAAGCCAAACCATAAACCTGAGACTACAACTACTTCACTATTCAAACGTGCTTTTTTGGACACAAAACCATCACTTTCATCCCCATAGCAATTCCATAAAGGTACCGAAACAATATCATTCTGGGATTAAAATTGAACTCATTAAGACAATAAATCAAATCCTACACCTTGGATTGCAACTTGCTCCCTACATATCCTACTACGTTACCATTCCCACATACAAATCGCACTCACACGCATTTGTCTGGGAAAGAAAAAAAAAACTAACAATCTACAAAACTAAGCTTCGTTTCACAATTCTACGCATACGCGAAAGTAACATCATTAAGCTCAAATCCTAATACGCTCGATACTAAATTTAAATGCTACGATTAAAAAATAAATAAATAAATCTTCTTAAGCTAGTTTATTCAAATTGAACCTCGCGATACACAAAATCAACGATCCATACCCTAAAGTGATGGAGAGAATGCGGAGAGCAAATAAAATCGATTGCACAGAAAAGAGAGAAATTGTGAATTGAAGTGGCTTGGTTACTGACCTGTTGCAAGTGATTGAATGGATTCTAGTGAGTTTTTTTATTCAATTAAAACCCTAGAAGGAAGCGATTGTTTTGATAACGACGACGACGATGATTGTTTCTTGTTTGTTTTTAGAGAGAGGGAGAGATTTGGGAACTGAAAAAAGAAAAGAAAATCGTATAAACAGACTTTTTTTT
>Ga0307517_10004075_pt1 | contig 22548 bp, 10 predicted proteins | sample 23_EM_MG_FD_194515 | JGI IMG/M metagenome (GOLD analysis project Ga0307517, IMG submission 194515) | Populus trichocarpa ectomycorrhiza microbial communities from riparian zone in the Pacific Northwest, United States - 23_EM | ecosystem: Host-associated > Plants > Roots > Unclassified | place... | reverse complement strand
TTAATGTTAAATAAAAATCATCATTTGATTAAAATTGCTTTTGAGGATATTGTTGATGACAGAAAAAACATGAGCTAAATTCATATCTTTAGATTAAAAAAAAAAAGCATCTGATTATTAATACCTAAGAAATGTAGCAAGTTCTAATTTTATTATCCTATTAAATTACTTGCAGTCCATTACAAACAAGGTGCATTCGTGATGGCCTATGATATCAATAGTTATTAGAACGTGGCATGATATCAGATAAAATATCATTACGAATAAAGTTTGGTTGGTGATCGAAGTTTGCAAATAAATGATTTTTTTATATATTTTTTTTAATGTAATTATATAGTGTCATTAATACTACTATAATTTGAACTTGTGTTTTGTAAAAATATCATCTTTTTTTTTCAAATTCCAAAAGTATATTATATCACACTAAGTGTGCACAATTGAAGATCTCTTTCGACTTCTAGATTGACAAGTAGTATCTTTTAACTTTATATAAATCTAAAAATTCATATTCGGATATCTAGTATCTATCAAATAATATTTTTCTATAATAACAAATGATGAATTTGTAAGTTAATTCTAAAAAAAAAGATTATATAGAAAAATAAGTTAAAATAACATTAATTTTTTCTTGGTGTAATTACCTTGAGGTGGTTTTGGAAATTTTATATTGGGATTATCAATTGGCTCCAAAACAATACTTGTCAATACTATCTAAACAAGAGAATTGTATGTGAAAGCTACTTACAATCATTATATTTTGAGTTAATATATTTTTTCTACACTAATAAATAGGATTTAATTTTTTAAAGATATTGTTGCAAGCACATGTGTAAAATAATTAATGTGGGCCTTGGAAAGCACATGGTAACTTTTGGACTTCACAAAATACTCAAAGGAAAATACAATTGGAAATTCAAATATCATTTTTTTTAAATTTAATTACAAAAAAAACATATGACGTACGTGTTAAATTGACAAAGGAGCACCTCTCAAAGCTTGATAGGTGGGGTGGAATGAGATTATATTGGTGGGATTCACAGATATAATTATTAGAGCTTGATAGGTAGGGTGAAATGAGATTATATTGGTGGGATTCACAAATATAATTATTAGAGCTTCAAATAGATGATTCGATTTTTTTTTTCTTAAAAATATAATCACCTGTTTGTTTTGGAGTGAAATATTGACTTGTTTTAGTCTTTTAATTTAATTTTATTTATGTCAAGAAATATAAAATTATTTTATTTTATTATTTATTAAGAGTAGAATGATTTTTACATCTTTTTAATTTTTAGTTTTCTTTATTTAGATCGATATAGTATCTTTGTATTTAGATTAAACCAATTTCTTTATATTTTTTTAATTTATAGTTATGATGGCAGCATGATGTTAGTGATTGTAATAATCTTGATAACATTAATGATAAAATAATCGATGGTTGTAACTTGTCATGATAATTAAGAAGATAAGAAGATAGTGGAGACAGCAACACTAATGTTTTCCATATTTGTTGGGTAATAACAGTAGTTGTAAGAGAGTCCAAGCTACAAAAATATATTTTAATTTTTATGGACTGTAAGATCACCAAGTACAAAACTCACCGTATAAAGGAATTTGATTAGCTCATGAATTTCAAGTTTAATTAGCTCTCATTAATTAAACAAAGAGGTGCTAGACAAGGAAGAACTTTGAATCATATATTTAGCCGTCATTAGAGAGAAAGACGAATATAGTAGTAGTATAGTGTCAAAAAACATGCCTTTATAATACACATGCACATATATATTAGTGAAAGCTCAAGTATTTCTAGGAAAGGTGGGATCCTACTGCTCAAATATAACAAAATTGTTGAGTTTTGGGGGGTTGTTGAGAAAGATTAGGCTAAAAATTCTTCGTGATAATAGGGTTGATATTCTTTTTTTTCTTGAGAATTTTCTAATAGTAGGGTTCTTTTTTTTTTTCTTGATTGTAAGGTTTAACTGATATTTCTTGATCGTGGGGTCTGAACTTGGTGTTTTCTAATTGTAGGGTGGACCTGATACTTCCCGATCACGGGGTTTGAAAACTTGGTGCTTTCTGATTGTAGGGTTAACCTAAAATTTTTTTCTTGATGACAGGGTTGATCTTCTCATTTCTTGAGAATTTCTTAATAGTAGAGTTCTTCTCTCTTTCTTTCCTGATTGCAGGGTTTAACCGATATTTTTTTATTACGGGGTCTGAACTTGGATTCCTTGCTGTTATAGATCAAGGATTTTGTCAACTCTGATTCAACAAAATCTTGCTGGATTTCAGTTAGGGTCTTTCTGAAAAAATCAAAAACATATATGCAATGATTTGGGGTTAGAAGATTTGTTATTTTTGGTTTCTTTCGAAACTTTTTCAAAAATAGAATAAAAAATTAGGTAGCAACAATTCTCATGGATTTTCTTCACCATTTCTATACCTTTTGCGCTAACAACGTTGCCAAGAAAAAAAAATTATCCATGCAAAAGATACACTTCTTTAAGTTGACATAGAATTTCTCATTTCTTAAAACATCAAGCACATAACGTAAATAGTTAATATGCTCATCTAAACTTTTATTGTACACCAAGATATCATTAAAATAGACTACAATAAATCTGCCTATAAATGCATGCGATATAGAATTCATCAATCTCATAAATATACACGGTACATTAGTGAGACCAAATGGAATAATCAATCACTAATATAACTCATATTTAGTCTTAAAGACAATTTTTCATTCATCTTTTTCTTTCATCCTAATTTGATAATCACTTTTTAAATCAATTTTTACAAAGATACATTATTCATGTAACACATCTAACATGTCATCTAGCCTAGAAATGAGATGAATTTAGACTTGAAATTATAGTACAAATACCATATTAAAAATAGAGGAATAAAATATAAAACAATAAGAAATTATATGGCTTTCAATTTGGTTTAAAAGTTTTGTTTTCTATTTTTTCAAGCCCTAAGTTAGAAAGAAGAGAGAGAGACTCGCTTGAAAATGCAAAGAGAGAGTAAGTGATCGGTTTGGCCATTTTTTTATGACGAAACTCATCGTCTTTCGTGTCAATAAGATCCATTTGACGAGAAGAGCTTGATAGTTGTGTGTTTTGCCAATAAACATGCCTAAAAAAGGAGATTGTATTCTATTTTTATTATTTTTATTGGGTTAGTCTTCGCTTTTTTAGGTGATTTTAGGGTGTGTTGGGGTTATTAGGTGCTTTATGAAGGTTTGTATGGTGTTTATTACGAGTTTTTGGGTAAAAATATGTTGAAAAAATAGATTTTCAACCCATAATACCCACCTTTGAATTTTCAGTCATCATTGTGATGGCTAGATTCTAAGAAGTAGTAGGCAAAGCGCCATCTGACCCTTAAAAAAAAAAATTAATAACCAAGGCCTAAGGTTGTGGGCCTGCCCCAGGTTCGCATGTCTAGGCTGATATTTTTTAGGCATTTTTTTCTTGATTTTTTTTTTAAATTTTATCATTTAATGTTGGGTTTTTATTGAATTTTTTTTTTTTAGTTTTACCCTTCAATATTTAGTTTGTTTTTAATTGGTCTTCATGATTTGTTTTGATTTTTTTTTATAAGGTTATCACGGTCTTAAATAAATGTTGTGATCTTTGGTTTGTGCTTAATTTTTTTTGTTTTCAATTTCATCTTTCTTTTGACCTTTTCTTTTCAATTCTATCTTTTAGAATTTGGTTGTTTTTTAATTGATTCTCATGATTTGTTTCGGTTTACTTTTTATAAGATTATTGTGGTCTCAAATAAACATTGCGGTATTTGGTTGCTGCTTATTTTGCTAGCGTCTATTTTTGTTATTATATAATTAAGTACTAAAATTTTTTTATAAAAAAATTATTAAATCTAGTAAAGTCCACGAGCGAGCCACAAATTTGACAGTGTAAGCCGCAAGACATGAGTCAATCTAATATATCAACGTCTAAATATTTTAAAAATAAAAAACATGCGATCTTAAAAAAAAAAAAAAGAAGAAGAAGCCAAACCATGTTTTCCCTATTTCTTTATCCATCTCCCATGCCTCTCTTCCGAATCTTATCCATTAAGAGGAAGTGGAGGTTAATGTTTAAGCATGACAGAATATCAAAGTTCATCAAGGCTGTTGGAATTGTTACTTTATGAAAACTTTTATATCTTTGATAAATATTGCTATTGAACTAATACTCAAAGTGTAGACATTCTAGCCTTTTTATATATAAATATATTATTAAAGTGTTAATGTTCTAGTGATTTAATAGACACAACAAACATAAGCATTTCAAAATATAATGACATTAATATATAGCACTAGCTTGTAGGGGTTAGCAAAAAAATCAAAAAACCGATTAAACCGGAAAAAAACCCGAAAAAACTGAACCGTGAAAAAAAATCGATTAAATTGATTAGAATTTTTTAAAAAATGACCGGTTTGGTTTTATAAACCTGAAACTGAAAAAACCAAACCGAACCCAAACCGGAAAAAAACCGAGCCAAACTGTAAAAAAACAAAGCCAAACCGAGAAAAACCGAGCCAAACTGAAAAAACTGGTTTGAACCGGTTTTTGTTCTAAAATAACCAAACTAAAACCGGTCGGTTTGAACCGGTTTTGGTTTTAAAAAAACCGGATTAATTACTTTTTTTTTGATAAAAACCAAACCGAATAAAAAATAATCAACCCTACTAGTAGCTTGTAACATTACATTCATGACATAATTATCATAATTAAGGGTATGCGAAGAAAATACAATGACAAAGAATTAATTTAATCCTTGTGATTTTAGAAATTATCAACTAATTTTTTAATCAATTGTGACCAGCAACTTGCTAATGGATTCTTTGCCTTATTAGTTAATACTATTACCTAAATACCAAAAGTAACATCTAAACATTGCAAGAAAACATAAGGGTTCAGCGTGTGGTTTTCAGAACTAGGGGTACTAACTTAATAATTTCTTAAGAATTAGGGGAGTAAGATGTAATTTATTAAACAAAAATAAGATTCATCCTCGCAGTATCTGACAGATGGTAAAAGAGATTCGCCGAATTCCTCCCTCTCTACTGCACAGATGTGCTTGAGTTGGATTCTGACTTTGTTTTCTATATTGGCTCGAATCACTTTTTATTTGCTTTTTTATCTTGCTTTCTTTTGACTGTTTTTTGAGTGTGTTTATATACCAATACCAATACCAATACCATTAGCATTACCACCTCATCACCTTGCCTGCAACAACCAGAACCAAAAGAGAAGAGAAGGATTCCTCTTGAGAAATCTGTCTTGGTGAACTGTTTCTGCATGCATTCAATGCATGATGTTTTTTTTTTTTTTCCTGTTTTAACATAGCCCTGATAGGATCTTATTAGTGATGACTGAACTTTTCCTGTTTTATTGAGAGTTTGTGTAGTAAAATTGAGGATTTTTTTACTTTTCTCTCTCTCTTTTTTCCTCTCAAGAATATTATGATTTATTTCTTTTGTGTTTGATATCTCCAAGTATTGTTATTGTATCTGTGTTAATGTTGTGAATTTGGTTTTTAAGAGTAATCTTCTCTTTTAATCTTTCCCTTTCTCAGATGGGTTTCGACCTTTACACTGAAATAATTAGTCTCTAGTGCTTATGGTTTGGCTTATAGCAGCTTTTTGTATGTGTGCATCTCTCTTGATTTTTATTTTATATAAAGATAATTGTGCTTGGAGTCTCTGGCGATTTGTGGTTATCTCTTTGTTGTATTCTAGTGCTTCCTACCAGATAAAAATGACCCTTTTTATTCTTTTTTTATCTGTTGGCACAAAAAAAAAAGTTAATTGGGTTTAGTTGTTTCCTCTGTTTCTTTTTTCCCTTTTTATATAAGCATGATTGCCGAGTTGTGTGTTGAATCTACAAGTACAATTTTTTTTTTCCAACTTGAATTCAGGTGAATCAGATTCTCAAATTGCTCTGGATTAGCTTGCATGGCAAGAAGGAAAAGAAAAATATGACTTGTTATGTGTGATGCATGAAATTCTGCATAGATTTAAGTAGGAGGTGAAAGGGGAAAATTATATGAGGTTCGATTTATGAATGTATGAGTGCATTTTATTAAAATGGTCGTGCTAGGATTCCCTATTAAAATTGTCTTGTAAACAGTAGAATTTTGTCTTATTGCTCTGAGTCTAACGTTGATTTTAGGGATGCTCTGCTTGTATTATAGATAAACTATAAAAATCAAATATGAAGTCTCAACAGAGAAAGCGTGTTGCAGGTCAGGAAAGAAACTATGGCAGAAACTGATTACACAAACAATGGGACGGTGGATATCGAAGGAAATCCAGCTAATAAGAAGAAAACTGGAAACTGGAAGTCTTGCCGCTTTATTCTTGGTATGATATTTTGTCTATCTTTTCCTGGTCGAGCTCATTGTATGATATCTGACTTATGATTCCCTTGTAATATCCATACACTAAAAATTGTTTTTTTAATAATTTCCTTGCAGGGAATGAATGCTGTGAGAGGTTGGCATACTACGGGATGAGTACGAATCTAGTGAACTATCTTGGGGACCGTCTCAACCAGGGAAATGTTGCTGCAGCAAACAATGTCACCAATTGGTCTGGAACTTGCTATGTCACACCACTGATTGGAGCCTTTCTAGCAGATTCATATTTGGGAAGATATTGGACAATTGCGAGTTTTGTTATCATATATATCATTGTAAGTTTGCTTTAAAAGTGAACCAAATTTCAAGTACACTTGATCAGTGTCTCTGGTTATCAGTTTGCATCGAGAGTAGTTTGGTTTCAGTTTATGCTTGCCTGTTTATTTCTAGCCATTCTAGAATTTCCTCAGCAAAAAGTTTGTCCTGGTTTTCACCTTTTCAAGACATTTTATAGTCGATCAAATACATATTTCTTGCGATAAATGTATTTGTGGAAATGATGACATCTTATTTTTCTGGTAGGGAATGACACTCCTAACATTGTCTGCTTCGGTCACTGGTCTGAAGCCATCATGTGATAAGGATTCTTGCCACCCGACCACAGGACAAACTGCAGCATGCTTTGTAGCACTTTACATGATCGCTCTTGGAACTGGAGGAATCAAGCCATGTGTTTCATCCTTTGGCGCAGATCAATTTGATGAAACTGATGAGACCGAGAGGAAAAAGAAAAGCTCCTTTTTTAATTGGTTTTACCTTTCAATCAATATCGGCGCGCTTGTTGCGTCTTCTGTTTTGGTCTGGATACAAATGAATGTTGGCTGGGGATGGGGGTTTGGAGTCCCAGCAGTTGCCATGGCTGTAGCGGTTGTGTTTTTCTTCTTAGGAAGCAAGCTATACCGAATTCAAAAACCTGGTGGGAGTCCCATTACAAGGATTGTCCAGGTTATAGTTGCATCCTTCAGAAAGAGTAATGTTCAAGTTCCTGCTGATAAATCTCTTCTTTACGAGACTGCAGAGGAGGAAAGTCAAATCCAAGGAAGCCGCAAGCTTGAACATACCAACAAATTCAAGTAAGTGCCCCAGGCCAATAAGTTTGAGATTCACGATGCAAGTTTCTCGAACCCATTAGGTCAAGTTTAGTCACTTATCCCGGTTGTTTTCTGATATTTTATTTTTTCAAATCCACAAAATTCTACATGTTGATTTTATTTCCTCTCCTATTTATTTTCAATTATCTAGTAGCTCCGAAGATTCCTTGATCAACAGGGTCATGCAAGCTCATTTTGCGAATAAACATGTCAACGAATCTCATGTTGCAATTCATATATCCAAGCAATGGTTCTTCTGGGAACTTAAGAAGTGTGTTTCTGAAAATGACCGAGAAACCAAGCAAAAGTCGTTTCATACTTTTCACCTTGAATGGAGAGGGAAGTACTTTGCAGAAAAAGTAACTGATGCGAATGTTCACCCAGATTCATGTTACACCTGTGCTATTTAGCTTGCATGCAAACAGAGCATCTCTTCTATCTATCACACTTCCATTTCTCAAATGCAAACCTTGCTCTGAAGATTTGTTAACAAATTTGTTGAATTATCATTTTCTAGCCTTGATCCAATCAACACTTGTTAAATTTCAGGTTCTTCGATAAGGCTGCTGTGAAAACCCAAGATGACAATATAAAGGGCTTAACAAGTCCATGGAGACTCTGCACAGTAACTCAAGTTGAAGAGCTTAAGTCCATAATCAGGTTGCTCCCAGTATGGGCATCTGGAATAGTCTTCTCAACTGTGTACAGTCAAATGAACACCATGTTCGTTTTGCAAGGAAATACCATGGACCAACACATGGGTCCACATTTCCAGATTCCATCAGCATCGCTCTCCCTCTTTGATACCCTTAGCGTCATCTTCTGGGCTCCTGTATACGATCGAATCATTGTCCCATATGCAAGGAAATTTACGGGTCATGAACGAGGCTTTACTCAGCTCCAACGCATGGGCATTGGCCTCGTCATATCAATTGTGTCCATGATCACTGCTGGAATATTGGAGGTTGTTCGGCTCAACTTTGTCCAAAAGAACAATTACTATGATCTTAAGTACATCCCAATGTCCATTTTCTGGCAAGTACCGCAGTACTTTCTCATTGGATGTGCAGAAGTTTTTACCTTCATTGGACAGTTGGAGTTTTTCTACGACCAGGCACCAGATGCTATGAGAAGTTTGTGCTCAGCTCTTTCGCTTACCACTGCCGCATTAGGAAATTACTTGAGCACTCTGCTTGTCACCATTGTTACTAAAATCACAACGAGAGGTGGGAAGCTCGGTTGGATTCCTGATAATATGAACAGGGGCCATCTTGATTACTTCTACTGGCTCTTGGCAATTCTCAGCTTCCTGAACTTCATTTTGTATCTCTGGATTTCAAAATGGTTTACCTACAAGAAAGCTACAGGGCATCCTCAACGAGACTGAATGGTCAGTGGACAATGCAGAAATCACATCTCAAATTTTAGCTCTGTTTCAAGTTCCTTTTGCCTACAAAAAGTGTTTGATAAATACTAGTGCACACGTTGAGGATTGCCAATGTAGCACAGCTGATATGTTTGTTTTGTTATATTTTATGGTTGTATCTAAGAATATTGTTGTTTCTGGCCAAGCCAACAAGGTTTTAAAAAAAAAGAGTTCTGCAACAACCGATAAGCTTCATTTGTTCTTAGGAAAGTCGTGTTTTGGTGCATACATTTTCTCACATTACCTTTTATTTTTTGAATTTTGAAAAATTATTTGATGCAATTTTTTCATGTCAAAAGATCAAAATGAAGAAAGAGTTTCTTTCCGGACTTTAAGAGTTTTTTTTCACTTAAATTATTTTTTTAAAAATCATTTTAATGTATTAATGATAAAAATAAATTTTTTAAAAAATATATATTTTTTTAATATATTAAAAAAATATTTTAAAAAACAATCGGTATTACAATTTCAAACACTATATAAAATTTATATATTAATCATTGAGAATTAATATAAAAAATTTGAATATGTAAATATTGTTTTGTATAATCATACATTATTAAGTATTATTAGGTGATACACACCGACAATGAAAATATTGTTTTGGTTCATTTTTTACGACAAAATTAAATATTGAAATATTCATCAATTTATTTTAAATGAAAAGAGAGGAATCAAACAAGTGCGTAAAGCATTAGTTTTTACTTTTAAGTAATTTTATATTCAAATTTGAATTAATAACCTTTTTTTTTTCATGTTTTAAACCTCTTAGTTTTAACCTTTTTTTTTTAATAGTAACTAATTTGTTAATAGTTTTTTAATTTATTATTATTATTTATCTTTAATTCTCTTTCTCTTATATATTAAATAAATAAATTGTATATATATTTATAAAAACTAAAATCATTTATTTTTACAGAGAAAAATTAGCTTCTAAAATAAAAACATATAAAAAAATTAGAGAAAATATTTATATTAACATGTATCTTTTCCTTTTATTAGAAAGATCAATGAAAAGATTTTAATAATTAATTAGTATTAAAAATTCTTTTAAAAATTTTCAATTTATTTTATTGTGTAAATATTATCCTTTTTATTTCTTGATTAAAAAAAATCATAATAACCCAAATCGCATCTTTTATATTAGAAATTAACTTGAAATTATAGCTAGGGTTAGTAAGAATAGTATTACACTAAAAGATATAGGTCCACCCAACGAAAGGCCCAAAATGAACAAATGCCATAGAACGTCCCTCTCCTCTCCTCCCCTCTCTCTCTCTCTACCTCTGCCTGGACACTAGAAAGCCATCCATTACAAAGAACTCCATCCTGTGCATTTGCAATTCCAATGATTCCAACTCTGAGGCTTCCCCACCTGAAGGGGACACTAAACATGAGCTGCTTGCCAGGATTTCCATGCTTCAAGCTCAAAAGGTCCGTCTCACTGACTACTTGGACGAGAGATCAGCTTATCTGACTCAATTTGCTGAAGAAGCCAATGCTGATGAAAATCATGATAGGCTAAAGGAAATAACAAAATGGTTTTGCCCAGCAATTCTGTTGATAACCTGCTTCTTATTCATTATTTTAGCTTAGCAGATATTGGCAAACATAGAGAGATAGATGCAAGATTTTGAGGAATCTGCAAAATTGAACAGAGTGGAAATTGAGAAAAATGACAATAAGGTAGCAGATATTGAAGGTCAAATGGAGAAGGACCGGTATGAGGGGATGTTCTTCAAGAACCTGGGCCAGAAAGCACCAGTTGATAAAGCAAAAGCCAAGGAAGGAAGCACAGAAGATTAAATATCTGATTAAAGCAAAAGCAGGGTTAAGAACAAGGAAAATCATTTACCTAGCTTTAATGGGCGTCTAGGCATTGCGATTGCCAATTCCTTCATCTCTTCTTCACCTGATTGGAGAAAAGTTGTATTTCTTGGAGCAATTTTAGCAGGTTTGATCAATCAGTTGAGCTATGAGCAGAGATTAACATTAGACATAGAAAGAGTAGAAAAGGAACAGACAGACAGAGAAAAGTGAAGCTCTCCTTTTCCCTCAGTATAATGAATTTATAGTATAAAATCATAGACATACCATTTTGAATGAATATAGCATGATTCAATAACCCCAAGTGAAAACTTACAACTTGGATTTGATACATCAAGCTACTTTCTTTTGCATCATCTTGCATCTGATCTTGCTGATATTACTGCATCACCAAGATCGAGGTAACTGGGTTACCATGCCTGATGCTTTGCCAACTATCCTATAACTGTTATCAAACCATAGTTCTCACGTTGTTATGACTATTTTCTGAGAAATGTTTATCATCATTTTTGTTGTAAAGATTTTTTTCTGGCCAAGCACTTTCGTGAGATTGCTTGAACTGTTCACATATATACAATAGGATGCGGGATGGTTTGCCACTGTACAGCTGAGCAAACCAGAGAAAAAAAGCCCAAGAATTCAAAGGTCGAGGAAAAAGATCACATACTTGGGACTCCTATTGTCAAGAAGCTTGATGCCGATCATCACTCCTCCATAAGGGTTTTCTAGTGGAAGATTCCGAAAAGGTGTACCAAATAATGGAAGAGAAGATTTATGGGCCCTGAAATAAAATGATGAAGCAAAAACTGGTTGTTGAAGGGCTAAATTGGCAATATGGGCTGTGGATACTCACTGTTTGCCTTGCAGGTAGTGTCCAGGTTTTGTCATAAGCAAATATACCACCACATCTGCAAGTTTTTCCATAATATTAAGAAAACAATGTTTGAAAGGAAGTTCCACTATCAATAAAAGTAAGCAAAGTGTAGTTGCTTGTGACCTTCTGGAAAATCTCATACCAGTACGGACACAATTGCTTGCTATTATCCATAAAAATTCCCAGAGCACAGATAGCAATTCCTTTGAAATGGATGCAGAATAACTTTTACCTCCTGAATCAGGGAAATGTACTAATCTTAGCATCACTCGAAACTAGCCACGAGACTGGTAGCTGAAAGACAGTGCAGGAAAATCTTGTCAGTTCAAAATGGCAAATCCTTAAATCTCTAGTAGAAGTAGAAAAGTGTATGATAAGATAACTTCTTTTCCTGTCTTATTGATCAAATCTATGAGCATAAGAACTACTCCTACGTAAATAAAAATATAGAAAAGAATTCTTACTTTCAGGACAATGAATCAAGAGGTCCCAGCTTTAAAACGGCTCTGACAAGTATATACCATGTAATGGAGGTTGGGAGTATTCCGTGTTTCAAGGCATCATCGAAGAGCGCTATGCCATCTGATATTCTACCACAAGAACAAAGCCCTTTGAGTGTAATATTGTAGGAGATTATATCCGGTTGAAACCCATTCTTGAACATGCAAGCCCAAATCACTGATGCCATCTCGCACTCTCTGGCTTTATAAAGCCCATCCATGAGTGTGTTATGCGTAACAAGATTGGGAAGACAGTTTGACTGCTTCATATTTGAATAGAGCAGCAAAGCATCTTCAATTTTTCCTGCAGAGCAAAGTCCGTGCATCAAAATGTTGTGCATGGTTACATCAGGCTCCAAACCCTTGACAAGAACTTGACGCCACAGGTTGAGGGCCATATCAATCTTTTTGCCTTGACAGAGGCCATCCATCAATAAGCTATAAGTGATCATGTCTGGCTTCCAATCTTTTTCTAGCATTTCCTTTACAAAAGAATATGCATCGCTAAATCTCTCTGCCTTGCACAGACCATTTATAAGAGTGTTATAGGAGACAACAGTAGGAGAACAACCTTTGGTTTCCATTTCTCTGAAAAAACAAATTGCCTCCTCAAGTTTGGAAGCTCGGACAAAACCATTAATCAATGGATTGCAAACATGAGGACTCAACTCACAGCCATACTTATCCATCTGATGCACTATGCCCAATGCTTCATCTACTCTCCCTTGTTTGCTTAAGCCATCGACTATCGAAGAATATGCAAAAGCGTCCAGCTTATCTCCTCCATCTTTTGCCTCTTTCAATATTTTCAAAGCCTTATTCAAATGCCCATTCTTACACAACCCGTGAATCAAAACTCCATAAGTTGTAGAATCAGCTCCACTCCCCCTCCTACGCAAGAGTTCCCAAACAGAAATAGCTTCTTCAACCTTCCTATTTTCAAACAATCCTCTGATAAATATGTTATAACTAACAACATTATGACAATTCTCCTTCCCCATCATAACCCACAATTCAAAACTCTCCTTAATCTTCCCTGCACGGCAAAACCCATTAAGCAATGCATTATAAGTAACAACATCAACCACCACACTTCTCTTGACCATTTCTTTATAAACCTCCACAGCTCCATCAACATTTCCCACATCGCATAACCCACATATCAAACTGCTATACGTAAACAAATCCATTTCACACTCATTCTTCTTCATTCTCTCCCACATTTCTAAACTCTCATCAAACCTCCCCATTTTACACAACCCATTAATCATAACATTATAAGTAACCACATTTGGATAAACACAAGACCCTTTAACTAACCTTTCCCAAATCTCTTTCCCCTGAACATAATCCCCTCTCTTAAAAAACCCATCGATCATTATATTATAACACATCACATCAGGAACTAAACCTCTTTCAAACATTTCATCAAACACCTCAAGTGCACTTACCAAATCCCCACTTTTCACCATCCCATTCATCACAGTACCATAGCTATACACATCAGGCTTTAAGTCCTTACTCCACATCCAATCCAACAACCCTTTTGCCTCGACAAATTGTCTCTTCTTAACAGAAATCTTGATCAAAATATTATATGTTTGCAAATTAGGCAAGATGCCCACTGTTTCAAAATAAGCAAGAAAAGACTCTGCTTTTTCTAACAGATTTGCTTCAATAAAAGCATTTAACAAAGCATTGTAAGATCTTATTCCAGGCTTGCACCCAAAAATCTCTTCCATTTTTTGGAAGCAATCCAAGGCTTCGTTTGGCATCTTGCTTTTTGCATAAGCTTTCAAAACTGTTAAAACAACATCTTCTGTGCATTTACATTTCTGGGTTTTGATTAGTTCAACTATTCGAGTCACGTGGACCACGAGTTTTGGATCAGAGAGTCGACGGAGAATGAGGAGAAAAATGTGTGGCGAGTGAGTGTAACCTGGTTGGCGACTCGCTGAGTCGAACAAGGCGAGTGCTGATTTTGGGCTTTTTTCGGCTTTGAGGAGCTTGAAGAGTTGTCTTGCTGAGAGAGGTTTGGGGAGCTCGACCATGGCAGTTGTAGTGAAGGTAATTTTTGGGGTTCCTGTGTCATTTTCTTATGACATGTTGCTGTGGTTGGAGGATTCTAGGTTGTGGCTTCAAGAACGGTTTCAAAAAATATTATACAGCAAAAACAGCATTTCAAGGTCTGTATGGCTTCGGCTTCGGCTTCGGCCTCGAGGTTGGACGGCTTAATCACAACCATACCTAATGTAGTCATCTTTGGGTTACTATCCCTCCACGTAAGCCCATATGTATTAATTCACTAATAACCGGTTATTACCGTAGTAATAATAGTTATTTTTTAAGATGTTTTTTATTTAAATATATTTTGAAATAATATTTTTTTATTTTTTAAAATTTATTATTATATCAATATATTAAAATAATATAAAAAAATTTAAAAAATTAATTTAAAATAAATATAAAAATTTTCAAAATTTTCAAAAGTATTTTTGAAATGAAAAAATAAATGTACTTTAAAATAAGCAAACCCTTGATATAGACATCCCATATGCTTGGACAAAGAATGAGGCCTACCCTCGCCAATCACCTGAGTAGCCTTCTAGATTAACTCAAGTCTATGACTTTTTATTTGGTTATATGCATTAAATACATGTGTAATTATAAAATTTATTTAGTTTTGAATATAATTTTTAAACCCAACTTGAAATCAATAAAGAGCAAGTCGTAAGTTATGGATTAGATAAGTTTACTTGGCTTGGATTATTCTTGTGAGATGTGTTTCATTCAACTCCAAGAGTTTTTAAAAAGTTTTATGCAAAATAATTTAGATTTTTTTTTTTTGTCTAAAGCAATATCATTTTCAAATAAATATGGGTCAACTTAGTTAATAACCATGAATAAATGTATGCTCCATCACATTTAGAATTTAAAAAAAAACTTTCAAACACACATAAAATATGAACATATTATTTTTATATTTTTTTTATTAATTTGCTTTAACAATCATAAAATATTTTTTAAAACAAAAAAAAATGATTCAAGTTGAAAATATCATATTTGTTAAAATAAAAACGAGATACATTAATAGAAAATTTTATCTTGATGATTTTTTTTCTCAAAACGATTGTATTTTTAAGTTTAATAACAATGTTAAAAAAATTTCTAAGACCTAGATATTTTTTTATATTATTTTAAAAGCATTGGTTCGCGTGGATATACATACTAGTTATAAGCTCAAACAAAAATTAGGAATGTTTTGAAGTGTAGGGTAGATTAACTATGATGGTACATATGGTAATGGTTAAAAGAACATGTATTCCCTTAAATGAGTTATTGAAATTAGAGTTGAAAAAAATATTAGGAAAAATTTCACAACTAGCTTTTCTAGGTTTTGAGATTTTAGATATATGACACATTCCATAACTAAATTTTGGTTATTAAATAGATTAAGGTTAGCTTTTGGACAAAAGATCAAAAACTCAACCTCACTAATTATGTTGAACATGTACTATTTTTTTTAATGATTAAAAAAACTAATTTTTTTAGAAAAGTTACTTTTCATTGAGACTTGGATTACTATTTATTATAATAGTATAATTACAAAATGCCCTGAATAGAAAAACTCTTTGAACTAGATTTTAGAGGTGAAGTGGTCTTTTCATTATGATACAATTATCTCTTACAAATTATATGGGTTAGATTTGTAATTTTTTTACAATAAAATTACTAATTTAACCCTAGAATAATATAATCTAATGCCTAACCCTAGAATAAGATAATCTAATGCCTACTACTCTGGAATATTTTTAGAAACACCTCATTTCCAACCTCATGGCCATGAAACTGGATGTTTACACTCTAATTCTTCCATAGAAGTCTCTAATATTTTGCCCTTGATCAGCTTCCCTGTATTTTTAGATTCTGGGTTGATTGAATTTGCACCTTTAAACATATGAATGTGAAGCTATGGGCCTCTAAATTGAGCAAAGTTGAATCCGAACGAAAGGTGTGCACCTCCTCTACCAATGTCAGGTGGTTTTTGATGATGTTTACATGTTGCTCCGACGAATCCTCAAAAGCGTTCAACCCAGTCAACCTTGATTGTAACACCTATTTTTTTTAAAAAAAAAAAAAACACCCATTGTTTTTCGTGTGTTTACACTTAAAGCTTCTCAAAATGTTCTTATCAATGGCTTTAAAACCTCCTTCTCAAGATCAAATGGCTTGAAATAACTCATTTCCCTCCAAGTCTAGCAAAACCATCAAGTACACCTAAAACCAAAACTACCATTGTAAAACCAGTCTAGTACATGAGCTTCCAGCTGTTAGCTTTTGTCCAAAACCCTCTTACTTTGATCAAAAGGTTTAGATTTAATCAATCTCTAAGGGAATCCACCAAAAAACCTATAAATACCCTTGGAAATCAGAAAAGAAAAGAAAAGAGGAAAAACTTGGGGAAATATTCTATTAATGGACCATATTCTAAAGGTTCAAAAGCCTAATATATAAGGTCTAACAAACTTTGCAAAGAAAGAGAGTGAAAGGGAAAAGAGAAAGGAAAAGAGGAGAAAAAACAACAGCTCATAGTCAGCAAGTTTGGAAAAGGTATGACCAATTAAAAACTCAAGGTGGAGTCCATGTGGCATGCTCATTCATGTTTAAACGTCTTTTGATGTTTTTTTAAACTTGTTTTAGTGTTATGATGTTTTCTTGTTTTATTTTGATTAATATTAAAAAATATTACTTTCATTGTTTAAATTTTGTTTGGAGTTATTGTTGATGTTACCGAGTGTCAAGATAATATGTTTGTGACTAAGTTTGATAAAATAGAGGAGTTTTGATTTCTGTCAAAGGTGGTAGTGGGTGTTTATGCCTTTTTTGTTTTTGTTAGTTTATGTTCTTGGTTCCTGTAGAACCCTTAAAAACACACTTATATATATAAAAAAATATTATGGTGAGTAAAATAATAATAGTGCAATTAAATAAAAAAGAAGGAAAGAGTCGGCAACCCACACAAAAAGAAAAGAGAGATTTGAAGACCTAAAGTGGAAGAAACAAAAAAGGGAGGACCAGACTTAAAAGGTATGAATAAATGAGGGATGGGAACATAAAAAAAAGGGGGGGGGAAGAAGAAAACTATCATCCCTTGAAGAAGCAGAGCTAACAGCAGAAAAGAAAGAAAAAGGGAAAAGAAGAGTCACTCACTGCCTCTTCATTTTCTCTCAAGAACAAACAAGGAGAACCACATGCAATCCACCATATGAGAGGAAACTAGGAGTGTGAGGGAAGATTTAGACATCAAAAGACAAGGCAAGAGAAGAAACCCAAAAAAAAAGCTGGCGACAGCAAGGGAAAAAAAGAAAGAAGAACAACCTAAACATTTGAGGGAGAAAGGGGTTCTAAGGAGCAGAAAACACTAGAGCAATTTCAAACATTATGGGTAAGTTGCATGCATGAAAACAACAGCTCTAGGTTAAGTTCTTAAGAAAATTTCTAGGTAAGTTAAGGTGAGGATGAGTGTAGGGGAGAGGTAGAGAAAGGCTAAGTGATATTCTTGACCTAACTAAAGAAAAAGGAAACTAGGGGAAGGTCTGCAGACCTTCAGCCAAATATTAACAAAAAGGGAGGAGAAATATGTTGATACTAATTAAGCATGCATGTTGAGAGACAATGTTGAATTTCATAAAATTATGATACGCTAATATTTGAAAACATATGAACAGCCTTGTTAAGCATATTCTTGTGAAGCCTAATCCCTAAATGAACTATGTCATCATGTGTGATTGTTAACGTGAGAAAATGATGAAATTCTATGGGTAATAGTGGATGAAGAAATGAAAAGAAATGCATAAAACATGATGGTTTGTGTGCTGAACACCCAAACCGGGAGAAAATCTAGGCTATTATGTTAATTAACTTGCGCCCAGGAATTGACATAAATAGAGGTATAATCTGAAATATCGGCCTTCATAAAAGTTGTAGTCTAAGATGTTAGCTTTCCGACGAGTCTGGCCCCGCTTAATTTAGAGCTTTAGAGCTCCAGATATAGGTAAAGATCTGAGAGGAGGTTGAGTTGTCACCCCTGCTGGCAAATTTAGCCAAATTGACAAAATGGTGGAATTTTGCCACGTTAAGAATATAATTTGTTTTTCCCCCTTTGTAAATGTGTAGCATCATGTCTTGACTTCCAAAAAAAAAAAAAGAAACCATATTTGAAATTGAATTAGTGATATTTGTTATGACTGCTAATGAACCGAAATCCTAAAAGATAATAATAGGAGGGTAAATGAAAAAATAATGGTAAAAGAGAAACGAATGTTGTCACCATTTCTATTACTATGTTGCGAAACATGATTAAGAATGGAATAATAATGGATACTTATGGATTCAAGAGGAATCGCAAGAGGAGTACAACAACAACAAGGGAACGCAAACCGAACTTCTATAGCATGTAGGTATTCTACAACTATATCTTCATTACTTAATACGATTCTAATTATTTGTTTGAATTATAAATCTTTTGCCTATGAATGAGACCGAAAGGAGAAAAGATGAAATGACATGAATGTGAATCGAAAAACCAGATTTGATTTATGAGTTCCTCCAGAGAGAATGGACGAAAATAATTAGTTTTCATGGATAATCATCCATTGGATTTGATTAGTCAGTCCCAAATAGGGGAGGCTAATGATGTTATCCAGGTTGGCTAACATCAGTATGACTAATACAGGGAAGGAGAAACATTGGACTTGATTAACTATTCAGGTTAAAAATAGTTAATGATATCGTCGGTTGATGTTGGTATCGGCAAACCTATGGAACTTGATTAGCTTTCTTGAGATGAAAGCTAATGATGTCAAGAATTATTGACATCGACATACCTAAGGATATTCCAAGGTAATATGGAACAATGATTAACTATTTCAATTCAAAAATAGTTAATGACATGAACGAGTTATGTTGGTGTCGGCATTCCCATAAACTTGATTAGTCGATTCTAGAATGAGCGACTAAAGATACTAATGTGAGTCATTAGTATCAGCAATGCTCTTTCTGAATTGGGAAAAAGTGGCACGATGATGTGCTCTTGATGAAATTTGGGATGTTTATGAAATGAAAAATAATGGGTGATCCTCAGAAGAATAAATAGGAACATAATCGTAGAAGGCAAATTAATAATTCAAGAGTCATTGTTGTGCATGGATTAGTATATGATTAAATATATATGCATGTATTGTGTAAATTTCCCTTTTCTATTTTATTGTATGCTTCTTTTATTTATTCTGAAAATTATAAATTGCAAGTCCTTCCCACTCACATCAGGAGTAGTATTTAGGTCCCTTGGTTTACTTTTGCATGAATTAGGAATGTAAGAATTATCTATGTATTTTGTTCCTAAGTGACCATGTAACTTGGAACGTAATAGTGTCATCCTTGTAACTTTGTGTTTGGAATACTAGATAACATTATTTTATGTTTGGAATTCAAATATTTGTATGCTTCTCTCATTTGTTAAGTTATGTATGATAAATGTGAAAGAAATTGAGTAGATAAAATGTCATATCTACATTCTTGAATATATTGTTGAGTTGGACTTGTTGTGGTTGCGATATGATTGAGATGTGAGTATAAGATGTGTACAGGACGATAGTCGATAACTTGGGACCTCCTGGTATAAGAGAGACTCTACCGAAATTTTAGTGGAAATTTTGATAAACCTTAAATAATAGGGAAAAAATTACCCACAAATTCAGTAGTATAATTGTGTTGTTTAATCCCATAAATGGGAATGTTATACCAGAGCATGGTTTGGGTTCCAAGTGTTCAAAAAGTCAGTTTTGAATATAAAAAAAAATTGATGTTTTTATTGGCTATCACTTGTAGCAGTTATAAAGATGGAATTTAATGTATGTCTATGATGATTTAATGTTTTTTGTTTGTTTTTTATATTCAACTATGCTTGGTATTGGTGATGTGGCATGTGAGAACCAAAATAGTGTGTTTAGAGGCCTATAAGGCTAAATCTGGGTTTTGGTATTAGTTCTTCAATTTTTGGAAATTTTCCAAATTTTGAGTTCATGTTCTTCGCATGAACTTTGCCTTTGCTTCTTGTTTTTAAGCTGTTTTGATTTAATTCTTGGCACAGACATTTTAGCTTGTTATCTTTAGCAAATATTCTAGGGTTGAAACACATCAATAACATGTATTCATGCATATAGATTATAGGGTCATTTCAACTTCTCAAACACAATTTCATCAAATCATGGCTTTTGAGTGTTAATCAAAGAAAATTTACGCTTGATTCTTAATTTACGCATGATTACAAACAAAATATTGCCCTTGATTGCATGAAAACTTGTCAAGTTTGGTATTTGTTTTTTCTAGGTTTCGATTTCAATATTCATCGTGTTCTTCATGTTTGATATATTTTTGTTAGAAAATTTTATGTTTTGTGTCTTTTTTAGTTTTGATCTGTTTTTTGTTTAATTGTTTATTTTGCTTTAGTTTCGGGTCAAACCATAATTTTCAGTTTAGTTCAGGGTTGAACCAGTAGTTTTGAGTCAACCCGATTGGTTTTGTTTTGGGTCAAGTACTAAATTTTTTTTGGTTGGTTACTTCTGTTGTTGAGGAACTTTTGGCCTAAGGTGTGGTTTGGAAAACACACCCTTAGACCTATTTTGACAATTTTGCTTTGAATAGAACATAGTTTTTTTTTTTTTTTGCCATACAAACCCCAAATAAATTCCAAAACAAAATTCTAAAAAATTTTAAGGACTAATTTAAAATTATTTATGAGTCCTTCACATGTTTTCTCAGCAGTTGTATTTAATATTAAGGTTATAGACTTATACTGTAAGATAATGACCTGATATTAAAATACCCGCTTTTGGTCGGAATCTCAAAATTTTCTAAAAAAATACAAAAAATATGTTTTATTTGGTGTGCATACGGCCACGTCTCTCAAAAATAAAAATAAAACATATTTTGGCTTTAAAAAATATAAAAAATACATGGTATGATTTAACATCTTTATTTTATATACACAAATATTCAAAAAATATCTTTGTATGTAATGTTTTTGGATTTAAAAACTAATTTATTAAATCCACGAGAACTTGGTCAATATTTCAAAAACTCTAAAAAACTTTTCTAGAGAATTAATGGTCAATATTCTATTATTAATATTAGACCTACAAGTAGGCTGATATTTAAATATCAGGAATTGATTATAAAATTCTTAGAATTTTTTTGGATATTCACCAATTTTAATTGAGAGTATTTTTCACCATAATGTATAAATTGTGGAAAACCCTTTCACTTTCTAGAATAGATGAACCCTGTCAAGACACCTATATGAAATTTTTTTCATAAGAATTTTATTTAGGTATATAAACCCATAATAAATTCAAAATATTAGATTTATTCATAAGCATAAATCTTTGTTTTAAGTCATAGACGAACCATCGCTAGGAATCCATCAATACCTTTAAACTGTATCTAGACCATACAATGCAACTTACCTCAAGTAAAGTGCTTTAGGGTGTTTATACCTTCCTTAGCTATAACCAGTTCTTACCCAATAATTTCATATAAGATCAGTTCATATGTGTCTCCTAGTGACCTTGAACAAGACAACTAGGTGGTGACTCCTCGATCTTGACATCCTGTTATGCCATGCACGCACATGCGACAAGCATTACTATAAAAAAGAGCTCAACTAAGCTCTTCACCATTACTTAAGCGAAAAAAGAAAGTATCAAAACATATATAAAGAGATTTAATGAAGAAATGATCAAAGTAGAAGTCTTGTTTGAACATGTGGCTACAAAAGCCTTAATTAGTATAGTGTATAACTACTCCTTGTGGAAAAGATTGTTTGCACTCCCAGACATAATTTTTCTCAAAGTTAAGCAGGTTATAGAGAAGCATATACGGGTAAAGAAAGTGTATGTATGTGTGTCTTTATATTGCAATATGCAACATGCAACATGCAACTGAAAATGATATATTTATAATCTAATTGGACGATGTTTCATCTCAAAGATTGAAAGTTATCTCATGGCTAATCATATTTTTAAAATCAAGAAAAATACACGCACATGAAGATTAAGATTTTATTAGATGGGTTACTCATGTCTACTTATGCACGTGATATTAATTTTATCTTTTGAATATATATTTTTTTTAATATATAAATTTTTATTTAACAATAAAAGATATGTTTAGATTAATTTACATGTTAATCAAGACTAAATCCTCCCTTTAGATTAGATTTTAAAGTATATCCAAGAAGAATTTAATAAAATAAATTCTACCACAAGATATGTTTTTTAAATTTAAAAAAACTAGTTAATATTAGTATTATTAAACTTAGTATGGCCTCACAAG
>Ga0307517_10004074_pt1 | contig 22549 bp, 14 predicted proteins | sample 23_EM_MG_FD_194515 | JGI IMG/M metagenome (GOLD analysis project Ga0307517, IMG submission 194515) | Populus trichocarpa ectomycorrhiza microbial communities from riparian zone in the Pacific Northwest, United States - 23_EM | ecosystem: Host-associated > Plants > Roots > Unclassified | place... | reverse complement strand
TATATATATATATATATATATATATATATATATATATATATATATATATATATCAATGTCATTGCATCTGAGTTGAAAATTCAATGTTTTGATAAAATAATGATGATGATGATGATGATATTTGTATAGTTTATATCATAGCTTTTTTTTTAATTTATCAATTTATTCTTGAATCAAGTTTAAGTCTTTTACAAGATACTGGAGCTGAACTGAAATAATACGTTCTCAAGAATGATATATATTTTCTCAAATATGGAGCAAATCAAATCCATGTTTTAATTAAAATTGAGAAACAATTTTTTCTTATATATATATTTTTTTAATTCAAACATGAGATGATAATGCAAAGAGCAGACTCATTAATTTACCATATATATTAAAAAATACATAGAGAGCAACTTTTTCATTCACCTAAATATTTTTAAGAACATGAAAACTAATGTTAACTAATGTTTGAACTGATAACTTTTTTATATATATATTTATAACTTTTGTTTTTTAAAAAACATTTTATTCTAAACCACTTTTCTCAGTTTGGTAGCCTAAAGAGAGTTGGTCAAAGAAAAAATATTTTCCAGTCAAGAAAAAAAATGACTTCAAAAAAAAAAATTAGCTTTAAAAAAATATTTTCCTTTTATTTTTTTTGGAAAACACTTTCCAAAACTTAAAAAAAAAAAATTATTGTTATTTATTTTATTTGAAATAATTTATTATCTATTTTTTATTGTTATGTATTTTATTTAAAATAATTTATAAAATTAGATTTTTTTTTCAATTTCATCATCTCTTAACTTTTTATATGTCAAATTTAATCCATATTCTTTTAATTATTATTTATTTTTATTTAAAATCATCTATGAAATTTAATTTTTTTTTCAATTTTATCGTCCTTTAACTTCTCATATGTTAAATTTAATTCTTATTTTTTTAAGAAATTTTAAAAAATAAAATATTAAAAAATTATTTTTTAACTTATTTTTCATGACTTGATTAAACAGTAAAAACTATTTTTAAATTTATTTTTTGTGAGCCTTTCAAACATTAAAAAATAATCCATTTTTAAAAATTCACTTTCCATAAACTATTTTCTAAATTAAAACTATTTTTCAACGAAGAAACAGAGTTACATAGAAAAAAAAAACACATAAGTAGTTATCAACTGATTAAAACACAAAGCAATAATCTTCTGCTTACGTGCAGGTTTTAACTACTTAAAGAGTCGTGATGGTTAGGACCCCCAAAAGACATGGAGAGTGAACAAAAAAGATAGCTAGAGATCAGACCGCAAAACTCATCATGGCATAAAGACTCCCAACATTTGTGAAATTACACGTTTAAAACTATTTATGCATGATGCATGAAAGATACAGCATGCTTTGAGCCAGTATCTCATGTGCTAAAGGTCAAAAAGACACCAAAACTGCCAAGAACCCTATCACTTTACTTTTGATTGCGAAGTTTCTTGTTCAGCCTATTCAATCTCACCCCATATTGAGGACGTGTTGGACCCAGCAACCATCTGCCACTTTATCATGCTTGAAGTTGCAAGGGCGATCCACCATAGTGTGAGATCCCCCGCCATTAGCACAGTGCTGTGGCGTCAGTACTTGATCATCTGAACAATCTAATCCAGCATCACGAACAGAAACTGGCTATTACCCGGGTATTTTGATGACCAGTCAAGAAGCAGCGTCTCAAAATGGTAAGGTGCATGCTCAAGCAACCTTGCAAATGGTTATTTCATATTATTGGTGAGAACCAATCACCAGGGTACAGACAGGGAAACAGAGAGGCTCTGGCATTACAGATAATTCGCCCTGTTACACATCAGACAAACAACAAACCGGGTGGTGAAAATCAGTCAAAAAAATCACAAGTCAGATGACAAGTGTTTTACCCCGTTTCACTGATTTACAACAGATTCAATGCTTTTCCTGATCTTAAAATTTTCCATCCAGACTTTCCGAGCAATCCTGACTTCATCCAATTGTGCATCAGGAATGCTTGTGTACTTGTCCAAATTCTCAACCCATTCCTTCCAGAGAGGCATGCAAGGGTCCAAGAATTTTGAAACTTGAGGTAGCATCATAGTAGAATAGAACTCATTCACAGCCCTGAGAATCTCTTCTGATTCGACCATTGTCTCCATTTCAGGCCTTTTCCCTTCACCAGATTTTTTTCTCAAGGAAAAATCGTTTCCCCTCAAAATCAGAACTTCAGATGGAGCAAGGGGTAGAACAATCCTTGAGAACTTTGTCAGTGACAACATTATGAGATCTCTTGGAAGTACCTTCCGCTTTACAGCCACAGCTGTCCCTACCATTTTGCGGATCTGGTGAACCACATAACAATTATGTTATAAAATATGCGAAACACATTAGAAAACAATGACAACAGTACACAATAAGCTTTGTTTGCTTTAATTTCCTCTCCAATGAAGAAGCAAAGATGTTATAGGTGTAAGAGATTTCAAGCATGAGTGGAATCAACCATTCTGTATTGCATACAATACAAACATAGGACTAGTAGGGACTACAAAAGGATGAGGTCTGGTTTATGTACTTCACATCAATTAGCTTAAATAAGGGGCAAATTTTTGTGCATAAGATAGATAACAAATCCTGAACGATGCAAGTCAGATTCAACTCTATCGTCATGTGATTTTTAAACTTTCATTTTCACATCAATCATGGTTTGAAACACCAAAATGAAATACTCCATATCACGTAAAGGTGAATTCTGAAAATGAAATGGGTATAATGGATATCATAGGGGTTTCCTGGAATCAATACAAGTACAGCTCAACTCAACTAAGACTCAAAATCCCAAATTGGATGACATCAGCTACATGGATCCACTGCCTCCATAAATTTCTCTTACACAGATTAAAACTGAAATCACTTGAAGCCAAGACCACAATAAATTTATGTAAAAGCTTTTTTTCTTCCCAATATATTAACTTGAGAATGCCAGCTGAACTAAAACACATAACAACCATGTACTAAATAAGCATATAGATTAACTCTGGAAGGAGTGAGGAAGCAGTTTAACAGTAATTTTTGTTAAGTCAATTATACTAGGCTTCTACACACTTCCTGACAAATTCCTTAAAGATGAAAATTAAGCACCCTGTAAGCAATCTCCAAGAGACTTGCAGAGGATACATACACCATGTGCTTGTATCTCCTGCGAAATTATTTAGGTGACAATGGAAGAAGTAAATATATGACATGAGCCTAAGTGTTATATATGATTAAAAATATTTATTTTTGTTAATTGTAAAGAAAAAAAGGGTCTTACCTGATGTAACATGAAAGACTCTCCCCATATAGAAATCTCAACAAAATCAAATCCAAGAGATTTCTCCAGCTTTCCACAAGAACAACGAAAAATCTTTCTGAAGTGGGCAGCACCTATTCTGTCTGTCTCATCAGGTTCATGTAGCCATCTTGCACGAAGAGGTAAATTTGAACTTTGATCCTTCAAAATATCCCCATTCAGATCACAAATGCTGGATTCCAAAGAGTTCTGACTCAATTCCACATGATCTGATGAACTTGTTCCATCAATTTCCAAATTTTCTTCATCATCACTTTCCTCAGATCCAGAGGCTGATGTCCCCCAAGATGATCTAGCTCTCTTTGACACATGGCCATTTTTTGTTGGGTATTTTCTCCGGTACTTCGACCGTACTGTATAATTATGAAAAGGATGGTCTCCCTACAAAGAGCATTCGAATCACAACTACAAATAACAATGAAAATATGATCTCGGGCTTAATTTATATGGGCCATGTTATATTGATCTTAGGCTCTTCTGAACTGCTTGGCATTCACATGCAATAAAATGACAGATAAGAAAGTTTCAACATAGCTCTGAGAAGAGGGTATAAATCTTCTAAATCAACCATAGCAATGATCACAGTTGTCTCTACACAGTAGATCATAATTTCTATCACCATCCAAAAATGTAAAACACCAGATGGAAGAACCATACAAGATATGAATCCCATGTCAACTACCATGCCAGCATTTTCATGTGAACTACAGAAACGAAAATAACTAACAAAGCCAATAAAATAGTGTCTAGAGTGAAATTCTCACAAAAGATCAATTAGAAGAAAGCAACTCAAATATGATCCAGCAAGAAATATTTCATCAACTAATGAGAAGTACAAAATCAAAAGAATCATGAGAAAAAAGAAATGAAATCAAAGATAATGATACTCACCTCAAATGCATTTAATATGTTATTGAAGTCTGATATGTGATCATCAATTTCAGCCATGCTAAAGTGACTTTTGATGCCAATAACTTCGGCAGGAAGGAGATAAGAGTATTTCCGTATATCACACTCCCTTCTGGGATCAAAACTCCTAAGAACAAGTAGCAGAATAAAAGAGAACGTAAAATCTGGGAAAGCAGAAGAGACAAGTAAATAATTTAAAGACAGGAAAAACGAGTTTAACTATACTAAAGAGTTGGCAAAGCTTTTGAACAATCTTATCACTACTATTCACCTAAAATACATATTGCAAAATCCACTACAGTAATTAGTTGTCAGGAACTTTCTAAACCTTTGCATGTACAACCCAATCAAGACCTATACAATTTGTATTTATTTTTTATTTCCACTAGCATCACATCTGTTATTTTTACTGACATTACTTACGATCTTGTTTCTTTGGCAATCTCAGGAATCAGATTAGAAAATATTTACAGCAAACCAAAAGTACTACAGTTTAATGATTCCCAGAGATTTTAATTTTCATGCGTGCATAATCTTTCATAGCAGGCAGTACTCTCTTTCAGTATTCTGTTCACTAAAGCACTATTCAGAGTTAGATAGAACTTGCAAGAAGCTTAGCAGAACCTTGATCTTGAAAACAAGATTATGTGTAGATAAAGTAAATAGAATATGCATAGATACAGCATCTTTGATAATAAATACGCATGCATATGACCTTTTTTTGACATAAAAAATTGTGGGATCTATGGTACTGATGCGTATGAAAAGAGCTCAGAGCCTCACTTCTGTGCTGGTAAGATGCTCAAAACTCTAATACTATCAGGGAGATAAGAGTTAACATGTTTCGCAAGAACCATTCCATAAAGGTCATCCTTCCATGCATTTTCCGGTATCTCCATTTTCATTGTTATAGTTGTTGCCAATGAGTGAACCTAATCAATTCAACCACAATACACCCGAGCAAACAAATAAATCATTACCAAATGAATGCCATCTGCACAGAAATGCAATAAAAAAGAAAAGCAAGTAATAAAAACGTGCTTCATATATTAAAGACTCACTCCTTTGTCTGTCCGGCTACTTCTAGCCCACGAAATTTTATTCAAATTGCCATAATTACTTTCACGAATCCCACCAGCCTCATATATAGCACGTTCCAATTCTCCTTCAATAGCTACACATTCCAAAACACCCAAAAAAAATGCCTATATTAAGACCCCATAAATATTTCATCTAAACCAATTAAATTACACAGCATAATCAATATATTCACATATAACACCAACCCATTACAGATAACTCTTTCACAATTCACAATTACGACTCAAAATCAAAATTTTAACTCAGACTCAAGAACTTACTCAATAATGAATGCTGGTCATGTTGCTTTTGAAGACCTGAAATTCAAAAAACAATCTTTAAAGAAACAAAATATACACATAAAAAAACAGTAAAAAGCTAGAAAAATTAAGAAAATAACTAAAAAGCTGAAAATGGTTTCTGGAAATAGACCTCTATAATCAGTACCCACATAGCCAACCCGCAAAGCAACCTTTTTCTTTCTAATAGATTCCCATTTTGAATGGAGGGACTGATTTGAGTTTGAGTCCGTTAAGGGAGGAGAAATGGACGGTGGAGATTGAGAGTAAGAGCATAGGAGTAGTAATTGAGTGTGTCTTGAAGAGGGTAGGATTGGAAATGAAAATCTGAAGGAGGGTTTTAGCTTTGGGGTTTTGAGGAGCAGCCATGGAGAGAGCGGGAAACGGAGAGAAGAGATTGCCATTGATGAAGAAAGACACGCAGCTGATAAGAAATGTCTCTTTTTAAGCTAGATAAAAATCCAAACCTAACTTTAGACCCAGGCCCATAACCAGGAACAGGCCCAAGTTTCTTTTTTTAGCTAGAAAATATTCAAGCCATAGAAAATTAGTTGGTAACTTGGTATTATTATTACACAAGGTCCAGCAGGCAATCCTAAAACTTCGTGAGCTGACTTTTATTTAATTTTAGTTTAAACTCAAATTATATATGAAAGTTATTTTGATATAATTTAATTAATTTAAAAATAATTTAGTTAATTATTTAAAAAAATATAAGGATAAGAATGAAAAAAATTATAAGAAAAAAATCTTTTAACCTAACTTCATACCTAATTTAAATTTAAAATTAAATTTTATAAAAATTATAATAATATGATTTAATTGATTTAATCGGTTTAAAATATTAGAAAATTTGGATAATTGTTAAATAAAATTTGTATTTTTAGTAAAGAAAGATAATATATGATGTGAGGCTACGATTTTATTTTTTTTATAAAAGCTCTTAAATTTGACATAAATTTTTGTATGTCAAATTTTATTTTTATTAAAAATATTACATATTTATATGGTTTTTCTTTTTTCTTTTTTTCATTTAATTATATACCTTTAAAAGTTCTTTTTTCAAGTTATTTTGATTTTATTTTTCAAAAAAATCTTGCCTACATATTATTATTGATAATTTTTTATTATCTAATTAAAATAAAATTAATTTATTAAATTTATTTGAGACCATAACCTAAATTATTTAATACAATTATTTATTTAAAATATGATGATATTGTTTTTATATAAAAATATATAGACTCGAGGTGTAACACTGCTTAATAATTTACTGAAACTTTAAAAAAATCAAGAGAATATAAAACTTGGTAAACATTTTTTTCCTTTATCGTTTTTACTATCATTTATGTTTATGACGTCATTCTTTAAATTATTTAAAAAACCAAATATTAGAAATTTTATATTTCATTCCAATTTAAAAAGTACGGTAAATTTCAAGATAATTTGAAATAACAATATGCAAATGTGAAGAAAAGTTAAAAGCTTCGCTCTATCTTCTTGTTTCCACCCTCCCTCCTCCCCCTCCATCCTCCTCTTCATCTTCCCTCTCCCCTTTTCGTTAAACCCTATAAGCCTCCCACCCACCTTCTCAATCTCCAAAAACGACTCCGTTAACACCACCGAATGAGCCCTTCTCTCCTCACTTCCTCTCCTTCCACTTCTTTCCTCTCCCCTCTTCCTTTCAAACTCACTCCTTCCTCTCTAACCCTCCCTAAACGCCACCGTTTCCGCGTCTCCTACCCCCGCAGCTCCGCCGCAGAATACCCTTCCGCCATCACCTTAGAATCGAAACCCGATGATCTTTTTGGAGGAAAGAGAGAGCTATCAGGAGCTCAATCTATAGTAAGTAATCTCTCGCCAACGCTAAGACTGGCGAGCTCGGCGCTAATTCTAGCTGGTGCTTTAGCTGCTGGGTATGGTTTAGGGACTAAGTTCGGTGGTGGCTCTCGGAATTTGGCTCTTGGTGGTGGTGCTGTGGCTGGAGCAGCTGTTGGGGCTGTGGTTTTTTCGTTGAATTCGGCTGTTCCCGAGATTGCCGCCATAAATTTGCATAATTATGTTTCTGGGTTTGATGACCCTACTAAAGTCAGTAAAGAGGAGATTGAAGGCATTGCTAAAAAGTCAGTTACTTTAATTTTATTCTGGTTTAATTGTTAAAGTTTGTATTTTTATTGCTTCACTGGCAAAAAAGTTGGTGCTTTTGAGTTAGCGTTTGGATTTTTGTTGGTTAATGTTTTGGTGTGTTTTATGTATGCTGGTTATAGTTAGGATCATGTGTGCAGAGTGTGAATTTTTTGGTGAATTGCAATAGGAACTATTTTTCTGGAGAGTATAAAGGGTTTTTCTTTTTGATGGAATTGGTGTTTTTTTACTTAATTTGGTGCTTAGTTACTTAAGTTGTTAGTGTGTTTAGCTTACTCTTGTTAGTTTTTGAAATTTCTTTGTGAATGTTGAATTTTGCAGGTATGGTGTGAGCAAGCAAGATGAGGCATTTAATGCAGAGCTTTGTGATTTATACTGCCAGTAAGCTGGAATTGGTGTTGAGTGTGCTTTTTGTAGTTCGTTGAAGAGTTTGCTTTTGGATCTTATTTTGATCCTTTGTTAAGATTTTGGTTATTTTACCTTGGTTTAGGTTTGTGTCTTCTGTCCTTCCTCCTGGGGGTGAAGAGCTTAGAGGGAATGAAGTTGACACAATCATCAACTTCAAAAATGCTTTGGGCATGGATGACCCAGATGCAGCTAGCATGCATGTGGAGGTATTTTTATATTATATGAGCTAGATTTATGCACGTGAAGAATGGGCATGCTTATGGTTATATGTGATGTGAATTTGAGAAATGTTCCCCTAAGCTGCTATTTTGTGTACTGATTGCAGCTTGGGAGGCGGATTTTCAGGCAAAGGCTCGAAACTGGAGATCCTGATGGTGATGTAGAGCAACGTCGGGTAGGTCATTTGTAGTTTTGATAGTTTCTGAATCTGGAGACATTGGTGTGTGAAAATTTTGAATGAAGATATGGAGCTTGACCATTATTACTGATTCTCCAGCGCAGGCATTTCAGAAATTGATCTATGTTTCAACTCTTGTTTTTGGAGAAGCATCGTCATTTCTTTTACCTTGGAAGCGTGTTTTCAAGGTCACTGATTCCCAGGTAGTTATTTATCAACTGTTTCTATTCTAGCCTATGTGAACTTGTTTTCTGTAGTGAACAGTGTCTTGTCACCAGTGACATGTTTTCTCTCCTTTTTTACATAGTCAAAATTCAACGTGCATTGAACTTCAAAATGCATACCTTTTGGTTTTCATTCTTCCCAGTTTATTGATATCATCTTGTTTGTCTCAGCCTTTTAATTCTTGTTATTATTCTAATCTGTTAGGTTGAAATTGCTATCCGTGATAATGCCCAGAGGTTATATACTTCAAAGCTAAAATCAGTTGGCAAAGGTAAATTTAACATAAATTAAGGTCTTTAATGTTACTTTATTTTGTATTGTGATTTGTGAACATCAAGCTGTTTCAGCTATTGTCAACTTAAATCTATAGCTAGATTGTGTTCCGCAATTTAACTTTCATCTATAACAGAGGTGTGCCATGTTCTTGCACTGTAATCAGTGATATCCTTAATCATTGGTTATCAGTAACAACTAATCTACTTGATTAGTTAGTCAATACTATTCAATACTCTAGTTATGATTTCAGAGCGATTGATGTTTCTCTTCTTTTAGAATTCTGCTTAGAACTCTGTCAGGGGTGTGTGCTGTGGATGTGGGGTTGAAGTGCTTAGGCATGAATAGTTTATAACTTTGTATATAATCTTCTTCATTAGCTTTATTTAAAAAGACATGCTTAGATTGATCATTATACTAATAGCAAGTATTGAGAATGAGTTGAAAATTCTTTTTGCTTTGTTTCACCTTTTTTAACACATGTTCGTTTCTTTCCCCAAATAGATATTGATGTGGAGCAGCTTGTTAACCTCAGACAAGCGCAGATTTCTTATCAACTTTCTGACAAGGTTCCTTGTCAACTTCTCATTGATGGTCCTTTTGTGTTTTGGTTCTTAATTTGTTCTTTATGTGGCATGTTCTGTTTCTGACAGCTTGCAGAGGACTTGTTTAGGCAGCATACAAGAAAACTGATTGAGGAAAATATTTCAGCAGCTCTTGATAGATTAAAATCAAGGACGAGAACAGTGTATGATCCTTACAACATGGCTCAAATTACAGCTTCTGAATGTCTTACTGACACTTTTAATTATTGAATTTAAAAAATAGACTGGATATTTGATATGTCAAAGAATTCCTTTCTTTTTAGAACTTTTGGTCAACAATATCATCCATACTTGCAGTTATATCATTTGCACCATCTAATTAAATTAGGTTTTACAGCCAGGATGTTGTGAAAGTTGTGGAAGAGCTTGATAAGATATTGGCATTCAACAATAAGCTTATTTCATTAAAGAACCATACAGATGCAGCTTCGTTTGCCTGCGGAGTTGGTCCAGTTTCTGTACTAGGTCTGGATCCTAAGGAGCTCTTGCTTTTAAGGTTTTCTCAATTTAAGTTTTTGACAGCTCATTTTTTAGCTGGCTCTAAAGCTTTTGTTCCTTAGGTGGTGAGTACAGTAGTGAGAGAAAGATAGATGACTTGAAGCTCCTTTACAGGGCTTATATAACAGATGCGTTATATGGTGGTCGCATGGAAGAACATAAGGTGATGCATCATGCATTGCACTTTATTGATGTGTGTATATAAATTTGTGTTATTGATGCTTGATATCTACCTTTTCATCAGGTTGCTCTGTATATTTGTTTAGGTCATAATCTCCTTATTACTTTCTTTTTTGTAGCTTGCTGCTTTAAATCAATTGAAGAATATATTTGGTTTAGGTAAGAGGGAGGGAGAATCAATTAGGCTTGATGTTACTTCAAAGGCATATCGTAAACGACTTGCACAGGCTGTTTCAAGTGGTGATTTAGAATATGCCGATAGCAAAGCAGCCTTCCTACAAAATCTTTGTGAGGAGTTGCACTTTGATCCACTGAAAGCCACTGAGATTCATGAAGGTAATAAATATTGTCTAGTACCATATATATGTTTTAAATCTCATCTTGAGACCTTTGTTCAATTATCTTGAAGATTTTTTTTTCCGTGCATAGTGGAACTAATGCCTCCCTTTACATCCAGAAATTTACCGGGAAAAGCTTCAGCAATGTGCAGCTGATGGAGAGTTGAGTGACGAGGATGTTAAAGCATTGACCCGTTTGAGAGTCATGCTCTGTATTTCTCAGCAAATTATTGATGCAGCCCATTCTGATATCTGTGGCAGTTTATTTGAAAAGGTAATCATTTTCTATATAAGATCTCTGGCAATGATATGGCAATTTTCCTCAAGTCTATCTCAATGGTTCATTTGGTTCCTCTTCCCAGTAATGCCCCTCCATCTTTGTTTAGGTGGTTTCTAGTTGCATTTAGGATTAAAGTGGTCAATGGGAACTTGGAGACGTTTATATCATGGGATGGGTCTGTTTTGAACATTATACATGCATTTAATCTGTGTTCAAGGGAACTGTGTTCAGGCTCTTGCAAACTGTATCTTATATTTTGTGGGTTGACAAGGACTTGGAAGTGTCTATACTAATGTAATGGGGACGTATGGAATCTACTGAGGGCCTTATTACTTGGCATGGATTATTCTCTAACTTTTCTATTACTTGCTAACTCATTAAGGGCAAGGATCTACCCCTACTGGCTGCCTGCTGGTAGGGCGTCTCCTCTAGCTTCATGATCATAAATATTTTGGATATGAGTAGAATTTCCTATCTTAACTGAAATGAAGATATATTATATTACCTATCTGCTATAGGATTTAAGTTGCATGATGCTGATTGCTGAATTGCTGCTCAACTTAATCAATTTATGGCTGATGCATGGCATTGTTTTTCAGGTGGTTAAAGATGCAATTGCTTCAGGGGTCGATGGCTATGATGCTGATGTTAAGAAGGCTGTAAGAAAGGCTGCTCACGGCTTGCGCTTAACACGGGAGGCTGCCATGCCTATCGCTGGCAAGGCGGTGAGTGTACACTTCTACTACCTGGCACCTATGGTTTAGATCAAACATAATTTTCAAATTAGACATGTTTCCTTCTGCTCAAAAACTCTTTCTTGTTGAAGGTCCGAAGGATTTTCTTAAACTACATAAAGCGAGCACGGATGGCGGAAAACCGCACCGAGGGTGCTAAAGAACTAAGGAAATTGATTGCCTTCAATTCCTTGGTGGTGACTGAACTGGTGGCTGACATAAAAGGGGAATCTTCTGATGCTCCACCAGAAGAACCTAGTAAGGTGGAAGAAAATAAAGTTGAAGAGGATGAGGAATGGGATGATGATGAGGAATGGGAGTCCCTTGAGACACTTAAGAAAATAAGACCTGGTGAGGAGGTTGCTGCAAAGATGGGTAAGCCTGGCCAGACAGAGATAAACCTTAAAGATGACCTTCCTGAAAGAGATAGGACTGACCTTTACAAGACATATCTACTTTACTGCCTAACTGGGGAAGTTACCAGAATTCCATTTGGTGCTCAAATCACCACAAAAAAGGATGATTCAGAGTACCTCTTGCTGAATCAGCTTGGTGGAATTTTGGGTTTGACTGTGATGGAAATTGTGGAAGTCCACAGGAGCCTAGCTGAGCAGACTTTTAGGAAACAAGCCGAGGTAATTTTAGCTGATGGACAATTGACAAAAGCCAGGATTGAGCAGCTCAATGACCTGCAGAAGCAAGTTGGCTTGCCACCCGAGTATGCACAGAAGGTGATAAAGAACATCACAACTACAAAAATGGCAGCTGCTCTTGAAACTGCTATCAATCGAGGGAGGCTTAATATGAAGCAGATAAGAGAGCTCAAGGAAGCAAGTATTGACTTCAACAGCATGATATCTGAAAACTTGCGAGAAAACCTGTACAAGAAAACTGTAGATGAAATTTTCTCATCAGGCACTGGGGAGTTTGACGAGGAGGAAGTCTATGAGAAAATCCCAGAAGATCTTAACATTAATGCAGAGAAGGCTAAGGGGGTTGTCCATGAGCTTGCACGAAGTAGACTGTCAAACTCACTGGTTCAGGCTGTGGCACTACTGAGGCAGAGAAATCAACAAGGAGTGGTATGTATTTTTTAATCTTCTATTTAAAAATACATCTTTCATGCAAGAGGGAAATATTTAGTCTGAGGTCCTTTTTAACCGCTTTTGTAGGTTTCTACTCTTAATGACCTGCTGGCTTGTGATAAAGCTGTGCCTTCTGAGCCATTGACATGGGAGGTGCCAGAGGAGTTAGCTGATTTGTACACCATCCACATGAAAAATAACCCAGCACCAGAAAAACTGTCACGACTGCAGTATTTGCTGGGCATAAGTGATTCAACTGCCACTGCTCTTGGAGAGATGAAAGATAGAGTGCCCCCAGTTGGGGCAGAGGAAGAAAAGTTTGTGTTCTAACTTTTTAACACGATAGTATTTTTGCTCCCAAAAGGAAAGGTATTTGCTGGGCATAAGTGATTCAACTGCCACTGCTCTTGGAGAGATGAAAGAGTGCTCCCAATTGGTGCAGAGGAAGAAAAGTTTGTGTTCTAACTTTTTAACACGATAGTATTTTTGCTCCCAAAAGGAAAGGACACTTGCCATATTAGGAAACAGTATGCCTAATGCAACTAGATGATGAAATTTTGGTAGCCACTAAGAGTGCTATAAATTTGTTCAGTTAGTATATGAATGTTTGTTATCTTTAATGTATAATAATTCGCCGATAAAATGTTTTTTGATATTTGCTTCTCTTGTTTCACTTTTGATGGTTGCGATCCTCGAATCTTTCAGTTGTTATCAAGTAGTGTTGAATGGATTAATGGTATTAGTTCTCTGCCAAAGCCAATGAATCGAATGAAGTTCAATCTATGCTTGTTTTGAATGGTTGGTTCCATTCATCCATGTTGATCACTTGTTTATTATTTGGGGAGGAGAAGCAACTCAACAATAGCATTCTTTATTCTGTTTATGTCTGTCAACATTGAGATGTTGCTGGTGGGACTGCGCCAAGACCTTTGCTTGTGTTGAACGTCTTACATGTTTAGGTAATGCCCCGAACAGTCAAGAAAGGTACAAAATGGTATTAATTTTCAGAAGAGGTTCTCATGTCTTACCAATCCTTGTCAACTTTATCCACACCTCTTGCCTCTCAGAATTGGGATTTTGTCCCTTTTGGTCACTCCTCAACTTTCGCATAGTGATTTAACCCCTTAAATCTGTGGCTTGTCGACCATTGAAATCTAATTAACCAAAGAAAAACCTGTAAAACAATGATTTTATTTTCAGAATCTTTAGTCAAAACCTGAAGGACGTGCTCCCTTATAAGCACGAGGGCTAATCCTAAACCTTAATATCATGAATCGTCTTGTTTGTTTTAATATGGAAGGCTTGCATTTACCTTTATTAAAGAGATGTATTTTGTCTTCGCGTGCAAAGCCAGACGTGAGAAAATGGCTTGGCTATAAAATCAAACCTTAGTCTACAAGTAATTGTTATTTCTTCAAATAAACAACCAATTTTGACTTACAATGTGTGACTCTCATTTGGTGGTGAGTTAGAGGAATATTAGAAACTTCAAATCCTTAGCATGTCCAGTATAGTTGTAAAATACGAAATTTATAACTCATAACTCGTAGTCAAACTTGGAATGGATTTTTACTTGAGTTATAAACAATATTAATTTAATAAAATCTAATTGACTCTACTGTATTAATTTAATTATCTGTGATCTTGTTAACTCAACTAAATCTAGTATAAACATGAATTACCGAGTTAATATAAAGATTTTTTTAAAATGAAAAAACAAAATAATGAAATTATAATGAAATGATTTATCTGGATTGACATGTTAGCTCTCTAGTTGACCTGATAACTTAATAATATAGATTTTTTTTTATTGTCGAGTTCATTGAAAATTAATTAACATTCGTATATATCCACACTGCAATAATTTGCTTAATTGACATTGGAAACATGGGGGTATATTGACACCATGGTGCCGTCTTCTTTCCGTGATGATGTGCTGCTGACATTACCGATCCAAGCAAGGTTGTTAACATCATATAATTTTATAAGTTAAAACATGTTCTGCGTGCTAAAACGTTTGAAAAATTTAAAAATAAATGAAATCGGGTGAAATCATTAAAATCAGGTAAAATCGTAAAAATCACGATTTCAAGACCGATTTTACGATTTCACCAAAACGCATAAACTGAAGAAAAATGTTCCTCCATGCTCCAGTTGTCCCGCACCTATTGGTTGTGTAAATGCACAGTCACGCCAATTCTTCAAAGTCTTCATTCCAGTCATCGCGCAGAACAATCTCTTTCTTCCTTTTCACCGAACAAATCCCTAATCTTCTTCTCTAATTAACCAACCGGCAACCACAAAAGCGGCAATGATCACTTTCAAGGCTCACAAAATTAGTGACGGAAGTGAAGTAGACGGGCTGGGTGGTTCTAAGAAATAAGTTTAATCTGCTACAAATAAATTATGTGTATTACTTAGTATATATATTTATAAATTATTAGGGTAATGTTAAATTTAAGAAAAGATTAGGTTGTGTAAAATTAGAATAATAATTTAAAAGTGTTATAACTTTTAATCTAGCTGTTAAATTAGAATGAAATTTTACAAGAGATTTTAGTGGTTGTTTCTCCAATAGAATTTACTACGTCGCTATATTAACCATCAAATTTTTAGATATTAAAAATCTTGTTCAGACTCTTTATTTCGATAATTTTGTTATTTTTCTTGTTATTTTTGGATTTTATGTATTATTTCGGATTTTATTGTTATTTTGTTTGTATTTTAAATTTTTATTTTTGTTTTTTAATTAAGATAAAGTTTCTAGTTTTAAAATAGTATTACCTTTAGAGAAAATAAACTTTTGAGGTTCAAATGCATTCTTTGCACATCAAATATAAGTGTTCTCTCTGCATCAAAAAGTAGTGCCAGATACAAGCATTGTCGTCAATTACTCCTGCACTTTATCTAATAGGATTATCTTTCTCGTCCCCTGATTCTACTGCATGGCTATTGGTTTAGGCAGACAGTTCGTCGCAAGTTATCATCTCAAGTTCAAATTCAAGGGATCGTTGTGAGAAACAAATTTCTTGTAAATGTATACATCAGTACTGAGTGTGAAACAATCTGTCGAAAACCCATTTTTTTCCTAAAAAAACTAAGTTTCAATTCATGTAAGTTGGCCTGAACCCAACTGTGAAATCATTAAGAAAAGAAAAGGGTTCTTCGGTACATAAGCCTTTTAACCCATCATTTAATTTCTTCATTAAGGAGGATGTTCATGCACATCGACGTCTCCAGCTTGGTGAGTTCACCTTAATGGAGTCCTAACAGATCATACCCTTTACTATATATTGAACCAATTTCGAAAGGTCGTACTTGTCTACGTCAATGGTTTTTACTTTTAAGTTATTTCCAGTTGTCAGACACGAAAATTCAAAGGTGGAGAAGATCAATTCCGAACTCCTACAAGATAAGCATCTCCAAATTCAACCTAGCTAGCTAAGAGGTTTAATATGAATCTTTAAGACTTGTGTTATTCCACTATCTTGTCGTTCTCTTTTCTTCTCAACATATTCAACGTTGGATCCATTATATTAAGTTCAAGAGGGTAGAAAATTCTAAAGTTTGGGGCATTCGCAAAATCATGATGTCTTATAAATCAAGATGGTGGAAGACAATCATGCTTTATAATTAAACCTAATGGCACTGGCACTTCAGTTGACAATTATTAGTAATAGATTCCTAATGGGATCTTTGTTCACACAATACCTACTACCATCAAAATCCAATGCTACTGGACATTTGACAAATTAACCTAATTCGCAGAGCTTCAGGTGATGTCAAACATTAATCACTCCAAACCCTAGTAAACTATCTCAAACTCATCTCAATACTCAGTTACATCTAATCATCGACTATAGATATTTAAGAGCATCTGTTTAACTTATTTTATTTTCGGGAGACAAACGAAATGAATACAAAATATATATATATATCTTTGTCTTTGTCTTATAACAATAACTAAACAACTAAACGTAAGTGAATCGGCTATTCGAGTTTCAAGAAATGTTTGAGAGTGTAGTGGCGGTTGCTTTTCAAAGTGTTTTTTACTCGGAAATATATTAAAATAATATATTTTTTTATTTTTAAAAAATTATAATTAACTTTAACACATCAAAACAACGATCTAAAAATACCAAAAAAATTAATTTAAAAAAATTAATAAAAAAAAAACACTTTTAAAACTAAAACAACAAACAACATTTTAATAACTTGGGTGTTATGTAATATGGAGGGGGTTTTCTACGTATCGTTTGTTTTTTAGTTCAAGGTTCTTCGCACGTCTTGATCGAAATAAAAAGAAAAAAATGCCCAGTACCACAATATTTGTATCAAGACCAGCTATAGTTAATGTGTTCGTCCTGTATGGAGCCATGGAATAATGTGAAGTTTCCACCAATGTGAGAGTTATAGTTACGAAAGCAAACGAAATTGTTTGTTGTTGGTATTGGTATTTATAATTACTTCATACGAGTAAAGAAGTTATGCAATGGCCTACACAAAATAATATTCTTACGTACGCAATTATTTATAATTTCTTAGTTCAAAGTTTTGAGAACAAAATTAAGAGAAATTATCAAGTGGGTTCACCACCATCATGAATGCGTACATAATTAGGTTTCTTTGCTTTTAGTATACTCAATATTTTGCACATAATCTTTGACCGTAAACCCTAATTAAGGTATAAAATGGTAGACGGTCCAGACCAAATGCTTCCTATAAATAGGCCTCCTCTACAGCACTTACATGCCATCGATCAAACACAAGAGATATATCACAAGTTCAACTATATCCCTCTGTGTCTTTACATTTTGGATTATATGGCTCTCTCAAAAATTTTCTACGGGTTATGTTTCTCTATGCTTTTGCTTGGATTAGTCCATGCACAGTTATCAACCACTTTCTATGCAACAACATGCCCTAAAGCCCTCTCTACCATCAGAACTGCTGTACTAAAAGCAGTTGTCAAGGAGCATCGCATGGGAGCCTCCTTGCTCCGTCTCCATTTCCATGACTGCTTCGTTAATGCATGTTTCTCTTATCCCTCTCCCTTTCTTTCACATACAGATATACATGCACACACAAGAGTGGGGAAGGAAGAAGGATATTAAGATTGTGCCTTGGGGAGGATAGTCTCTCCATGTTTTAGGTTTTTTAGTTTACCAACTTGCACGTAAAACCTTGCATGCATGCACAAGGATGATAGTATACTGTGTGTTTAATTACTATATACAATAATTTCATTAAGAAATGTTATCGTTATTTTAAACATTGTAATTTGACGAGGATCTTTATTATTGATTCAAGCAGGGATGTGATGCATCAGTCCTATTAGATGACACTTCAAGTTTTACTGGAGAAAAGACTGCAGGCCCAAATGCAAATTCTTTGAGAGGTTATGATGTGATTGATACCATTAAGTCTCAATTGGAGTCAATTTGCCCTGGAGTTGTTTCTTGTGCTGATATTCTGGCTGTTGCTGCTCGAGATTCAGTTGTTGCAGTAAGTAACCTAAAGCATATATATAAGACAAGGTGCCTTCAAAGGCATTGAAATCCTTTTGAACCCTGATGTTTGAATGCTGATGCATGCCTTTTAAGGCCGTGAAGAAGGCACCGTGGAAACGACTCAATCCATACATTTCACATAAACTTGTGCGCATTTTGATTTCTTTTATATTTCTTCTCCAGTTGAGTGGACCTTCATGGACAGTTCAATTGGGGAGAAGAGATTCGACCACAGCAAGTTTGGGTGCTGCTAATTCCGATCTTCCATCTCCACTCATGGATCTGAGTGACCTTATTACTTCCTTCTCAAATAAAGGGTTCACTGCCAAAGAAATGGTTGCTCTCTCAGGTAAAATAAAATTAAGGGAAATCATCACCACAATTAAATAAGGATCTTGTACCAATTGACTTCGGTTTTGAAATTTTCTATAATCTTGTAGGATCTCACACAATAGGGCAAGCCAGGTGCCTGCTGTTTCGAAACCGTGTCTACAATGAGACCAGCCTAGATTCAACCTTGGCAACATCATTAAAATCAAATTGTCCAAACACAGGCAGTGATGACAGCCTTTCTTCACTGGATGCTACTACTCCTGTCACATTTGATAACTCTTATTTCAAGAACCTGGAAAACAACAAGGGCCTTTTGCACTCGGATCAACAGCTTTTCAGTGGAGGCACTACGGACTCGCAGGTCAAGACATACAGCATCAATTCTGCTACATTCTATGCTGATTTTGCTAGTGCCATGGTAAAGATGGGTAGCATTAGCCCCCTAACAGGAAGCGATGGACAGATTCGTACCAACTGCGCCAAAGTAAACTGAACCTCACAGTTAATTAAGTAATGTTAGCCATTAGTAAGACTTTGGCTAATTCTCTTCAATTGTCAATTTAAAAAATAAATGTTGTTATTTGATGTAAACCGTGTTTAATGGTTTGTGTTTGTAATTTTTCTGGCTTTCATGTAAGTGTGTGAAAACTACTTGAAACATCAACTGATATTAAGAAATGATCGATCATGATAAGTTTCTATTTTGCTAGATGCTTGCCTTATTTTAGGAAGAAAGAACAAGACTTGAAAACTTCACAATATACAGATTGCTTCATTAAACTCAAACACAAGTAATGAGTTGATAAAAAAAACTCAAGATTCAGAACTCGATCCATTGACAAGATATTAATTTGAAAACTTCAGTGCAATGCAATCGAGAAGTTCCTACAAAATCAAGCTGGTACAAAATTTTATATCTTGCTCATACATTTAACAGGAAAGACTTGTACAAAATCGAACATATATTTGTCTTGAATTTTCTTTGAGCATCCCTGCAATGCAATTCAGAAGTGTAATACCTAAACTTTTGACTCAAATCCAAATCCAAATTTACTCAAACCCAACCTAAGTTAATCTAAATATATAAAAAAAAATAGTAAGAGGATTACTTTTCTCTTTTCTAATTCGCGTGGCCACCATGACCCTCCTCTCATAATCAAATTAAAGATTTCAATTTTTAATCTTGAGTTTTTTGTTCAAAAAAGATGAAAGTAATAATTCTCTCTCATGTTACTTTCAATTATGGTTTGTTTATGAAAAGATTAAAGAAGATATTAGAATTTATAAGGATTTAAAGTTTATATTGTTAAGGTTGATTCATAATTATTAGGGGTTAATGTTAAGTGATTGATTTTAAGTATGTTGTTAGAAATAAGAATTTGTTAGTTGATTTATTTAAATTAATTTTTATGTGTTAAGAAATTCATTTCAACCTTGCTGGAAAATCTGGACAGAATGGTCTTGAGGTTGAAGATGGCAAAATTTTATTTTGGTCCTTGATTTATGAAAATTACAATTTAGTCCCTAAACTTTGGAAAATTATAATTTGACCCCTAATATATCTTTTGGAATTCTAGGCAGTGTTATTATGAGGTTAATGATGATGAATCTCAGTTTGATAATTGATATGGAATATTGTCACTTTGGTCCCTCAATTTAGGGAATTTACATTTTAGTCCCTTAACTTTAAAAAAAATTACAGTTTGGTCCCTGTTTCGTTCTGGACAGAATTGAGGATGGTTTATGGGTGAAATTTCAATATGGTTATGTATTTACAGTTTGGTCCAGTTTTGATAAAATTATGTTTTGGTTTTTTTTTTGAAAAATTGTCGTTTTAATCCCTAAACCTATAAGACTAAACCTGGTTTTCTTTTTATACATTGGAATCTTTTATTTGTGTTGTTTTGATTTGCTTTTGAGTATATTTTGTATATTTGTTGTAGGTTCTCCTAACAATTCTCAATAGGTTTTTCGAGTTTTTCATCTAATATTTCTTTTAATTTATATTTTTTTGGGTGAGTGGGATAATCTTTAATATGCATATAATATAAATAAATATATATGTTGATTATATAATGAGTACGACTAGTTAATCTCTTGAATATTTATATATGTTGCTTTATTTTCCGAGCACTTATTTATTCTTAAATTTCCACTCGTATTCTGTTGAGCTAAATTATATTCAATATGATATACATTTATTTGATGATTCTGTGAATATTTATTATGCCTTGATATTGGACTTGTCAGTAACTCCATACTAACGAAGAGTAGTTAGCCTATGTGCACATAGTATTCTACATACCTAACTAATTAGAAAGGCATCGGCCTGTAACGACTGATCCTCCCACATTGGTCACTTTTGGATGTCATCTGGTCACTTTCGGATGTCATCTGATCTTTGACATATATTCCACTATTTTATGATAATATGCTTAGTATGTATATTTATATCATGATAAATCAACTTGCAAACTATTAATATCTAAAATGTATATAAATATTATTCTCTCATTGAGCTGATTGAACGCACCCCTCATTCTTAATATTATTTCAAGTTCTTAGTGTCTGTTAGCTGGTGGACTTTGTTAAGTGTTCCTACTTCTTCAATTTTGGTCGGTATAACTTGCTTGTTTTGCAAGGCTTTTCTTTTAGTTTTGATTCGATGTCTTAGACGCTCCACTATTACCTTGTTTTAATTAAGTTTGGATTTTGACAATGTAATAAGTATTATGGATTATTGTTTTTATTTTAATTATTGATGAAAAGTTTTAAACTATCATTTGGTTTTATTAGTTTTGAATAATATAATATTTCTGAAGATTATGAAATGTTGCGTATTTTTAAATAACTTGTTCTTTTGATATATTCGTTCTGAGGTTTAGCGTAGATGGAGTGTTATTTCGACACCGCTCCTTCATTGTCGGTCATGAACTCGGGATTCAGGTCGTGACAAAAAGTTTCTTTAATTTGTGATAAACGCAAATTTAATAGGGAAAAAACCCTAAAAAGGTCCAAAACATCCTTATAAGCAAGCATCCCTCTAGACTTCAGCTACCACGTTTGAGCTCAATTTTTATCAAGGTGCATGGCCTTGGGCATAGTAACATGAGCACATGTTGGGCATGCACCTAGGCTTGGACCTGGTAACTTGAGCCCACCATCCGATTGCATGCCTACTATTAGGCGAACGCCCAGCTTTGTTGGGTGTGCTGCCTAGATAGTGTTGGACATACGACTCATGTAATATCTCATATCAGCGGGTGACAGTTTGGTAGCTGGCCTTATTAGTAATGCTGGTTGCTAACATGTTATATGTCTTTTGGGGCGTCAGGCTCAGAAGTGGGCTCGCGTCACCAGGACCAAAACCGTGAGAGCAGTAAGGCCTAAAATGGATAATATACAGCATGTTGATCTAGGCTGATACAATTGGTATCAGAGCCGACCTCACTAGCTATCTGATTGTGCCGATGGGGTTGTCGGGCTCCTTAAAAGGAATGGATTATAATATCTCGCATCGGCAGGTGAGGGTTTGGTAGCTGGCCTTATTAGTAGTGCTGGTTGCTAACATGTTGTACACCTTTTGGGGCGTCAGACTCAGAAGTGAGCTCGCGTCACCAGGAACAAAACCGTGAGGACGGTAAAGCTCAAAGCGGATAATATACAATATTTTGGGCCGGGCTATTACAGGGAGACAAGAAGCTACTGGTATATTTTTCAAGGGACCTTTCATCCAGCAAGTCCGTGGTTTTTTACAGAAACTACATATACATTTCATTTCCAAGTTAGTCCACTAGTCAAAGTTTACTTCACACTACACAGATTTCCTTCACGAGGAAATACTTACAAAAACCATATGGATATGACTAGTAGGAAACCTAAAAAGGGGGGCAAGAGTGCTAGACTTTTAT
>Ga0307517_10004073_pt1 | contig 22551 bp, 19 predicted proteins | sample 23_EM_MG_FD_194515 | JGI IMG/M metagenome (GOLD analysis project Ga0307517, IMG submission 194515) | Populus trichocarpa ectomycorrhiza microbial communities from riparian zone in the Pacific Northwest, United States - 23_EM | ecosystem: Host-associated > Plants > Roots > Unclassified | place... | reverse complement strand
CGAACGGCGTGACCCGGAGGCACCGGAATTTGATCAGTCGATGGCTGTGGCTGCTTGTGGCATTGTACGGACCAAGGATATGATAAACTGGGAGCGCCTGCCCGACCTGGTGACCAATTCGCCTCAGCAAAGGAACGTGGTGCTGCATCCCGAGTTTGCAGATGGTAAATATGCCTTATACACCCGTCCGCAGGATGGTTTTATAAGCGCCGGAACGGGTGGTGGGATTGGCTTTGGCTTAGCCGAAACGATGGATAATGCGGTGATAGATGAGGAAATTATTATTGATAACAAAAACTATCACACAGTTTATGAGGCGAAGAACGGCCAGGGGCCTGCTCCAATAAAAACAATAGATGGCTGGCTGCACCTTGCCCACGGTGTGCGCAATACGGCTGCCGGATTGAGATATGTGCTGTATATGTTTATGACCGACCTGGACGATCTGACCAATGTACTATATAAGCCTGCCGGATATTTCCTGGCGCCGGAAGGAGAGGAACGGATAGGGGACGTATCCAATGTAGTGTTCAGCAATGGCTGGATAAAAGATGATGACGGCACAGTCTACATCTATTATGCATCATCAGATACCCGGATGCATGTGGCAACCACGACAGTAGATCAACTGCTGGATTATGTGATGAATACGCCGGAGGATGGCTTACGCTCATCCAAGTCGGTAAAAACCTTATACCAGGTTATCGACAATAACAAGAACTTTTTAAGTGCCATAAAGGATGAGGTCGTGCAGGCAAGCTAAATGGCGGGAATAGTGGAGCAACTGAATACTTACAAAAAAGAGCTGGAGATCGAATTAAGTAATATCCTGGACTATTGGATCAACAATACCCAGGACACAGCTGAAGGCGGTTTTTATGGAAAGATCGACAATGATAATCATGTTATTCCCGGTTCGCCTAAAGGATCGGTATTGAATGCCCGTATTCTTTGGAGCTTCTCGGCAGCTTATAATCTTACGGGTAAGAAACAATACCTCGAAATAGCTGATCGCGCCTATCAATATATCGTTGATCATTTTATCGATAAAGAATATGGCGGTGTTTATTGGACAGTGGATCATGCAGGAAATAAGCTGGATACAAAAAAACAGGTTTATGCCAGTGCCTTTGCCCTTTATGCGTTAAGCGAATATTATAAAGCCAACGAATTACAGGATGTACCTGATAATGCAGTCAAACTGTTCCGGCTATTGGTTGATAAAAGCTTTGACGATAACAAGACCGGTTACCTGGAAGCTTTTACAGAAGATTGGCAACCAATTAACGACCTGCGATTGAGTGCTAAGGATGCCAACGAAAAGAAAACCATGAATACCCACCTGCATGTGCTGGAGGGGTACACCAATCTTTACCGGGTATGGCCGGATGATATGCTGAAGCAACAGGTTAGCTTGCTGCTGAACAACTTTTTGGATCATTTTATTGATAGTGAAACAGGTCATCTCAATTTATTTTTTGATGAAGATTGGAACAAGCGATCAACATTAATTTCTTACGGTCATGATATTGAAGCGGCTTGGCTCCTGTTGGACTCTGCAGAAGTGATTGGGGATGTGGCGCTAACAGAACGGCTTAAATCTATCGCCATAAAAATAGCTGAAGCTACGCAGGAAGGTATGGATAGCGACGGCGGGTTATGGTATGAATATGAGCCTGCCGAAGATCACCTGGTAAAAGAAAAACACTGGTGGGTGCAGGCAGAAGCTATGGTTGGTTTTTTCAACACCTGGCAAATAACAGGGGACAAGAAATACCTCGACCTGTCCATGATGAACTGGGATTTTGTAAAAGACAATATCCTCGACAAAAAAAACGGAGAGTGGTTTTGGGGGATAAATGGGCACGGGCAAGTGATGACTGCAGACGATAAGGCCGGACTATGGAAATGTCCTTACCACAATAGCCGCGCATGCATCGAAATAATAAAAAGAATTAATGAGACACCTTACTTCAGCAGTTTCTAGTGGACCGGCTAATTTTCAGTCCATCCCGGCGAACTCTGCCCCGATAAAAGGTGGGGTAACCGTTACAGTTCCAGCTCATGGAGTAGTATATTTGGTAACCGACAAAAGCAATTAATAAACCTGTTTACCCATTATGATGAAATATATTTTTAATTGCATATTTATAACGGCCCTTTTGTTGAATAGTGAGTTTTCAAAAGCTCAAACCTATAACCCCTGTGATAAACAGGCCACAAAGGAAACCCGCTGGCTCTTTAGCAGTATGCAGCGTTTGGTAGGTGCCGGGGTTATGCTCGGCCATCATGACGACCTGGCCTACGGGGTGGGGTGGAAGTTTGACCCTAATCGCTCTGATGTAAAAAGCGTGACCGGCGATTACCCTTCAGTTTATGGCTGGGACCTTGCTAAAGTAGAGCACGACAGTATCCGTGATATTAATGGTATCCCTTTCAAGCTGCAAAAGGAACTGGTGGAACAGGTGTATGCCCGTGGCGGCATCAATACTTTTTGCTGGCATATGGATAATCCCGCCAACGGCAAAACTGCCTGGGATACCACCATGCAAACTGTAAAGGAATTGATTCCCGGAGGTGCCCATCACCAGGATTATGTGAACAACCTGGATAAAGCGGCAAAATATCTGTCAAGGTTAAAAGGCCCGGAGGGAGAAGCTATCCCAATTTTATACCGCCCATTTCATGAATTGACCGGCAACTGGTTCTGGTGGTGTAAGAACACATCATCATCGGAAGACTTTAAAATGCTGTGGCGCTTTACTGTTGATTACCTGCGCAATACTAAAAAACTGCATAATTTATTGATCGTTTATTCAGTTGCCGATTTTAACTCTGAAGCCGAATTTATGGATCGTTACCCCGGCGACGATTATATTGACTTTATCGGCTTTGATAATTACTGCTACAAAAGCATAACCGATTACAAATGGAACCTTAATTTGCGTTTGGGTTTGCTGGATGTTATTGCAGCCAAACATCATAAACTCGCCTGCCTGGCCGAGACAGGTTACGAGGGCATCCCGGTAGCCGATTGGTGGACAAAAACCTTACTACCAGCATTATCAAAATACAAAACCTCTTATGTGTTACTCTGGCGTAATGCCAATACACATCATTTTTATGCGCCATACCCGGGACAGGGAAGTGTGGATGATTTTAAGCAGTTCTCCGTCAGCCCTGAAACCATGTTTCAAAAGCGGTTGACGCCACTGGCCGTGTATGGTAAATTTATGGATGGGAGATAGGTAAAAATAGGTTGTAGTTGTTGTAGAGGTTGAAATGGTTAGTGTTCTAACTTCTACAACAATTTCTACTCTTACAACCTCTCCAACCAAAGCCCAAAAACCGTATTTTAGGCTGTTCAACCTTAATGCGGTCACATGGCAATCTACCAGATCATATCTATTATTGTATTCCTGGCAGCGTTGTATGCTTATATTAACGATCGCTGGATAAAATGGCCGCCAACAATCGGTATCATGGTGCTGGCGCTCTTTTCATCGGTGCTTATTGTTATTCTCGGTAATTTGTTCCCTGCTTTTTCGGCAAATATTCATGACCTGGTATCGCGAATCGATTTTGGCCAGGTATTGCTAAAGATCATGCTGAGCTTCCTGCTATTTGCAGGGGCAATACATATTGATGCTGTTAAACTCAGGAAAGAGTTTTGGCCGGTAATGACGTTAGCTACAGTTGGCGTATTTATATCGACTTTCCTGGTTAGTATAATGTCGTATTACCTTTTCAGTCTGTTTCAGTTGCAAATACCCTATATCCATTGCCTGCTTTTGGGGGCATTGATATCGCCTACCGATCCGATAGCAGTGATGGCGATATTGAAAAAAGCGGGTATTCCCAAATCACTCGAACTGAAAATTATGGGCGAATCTTTGTTTAATGATGGCGTAGGTGTTGTAGTATTTTTAACCATCCTCGAAGTCGCGTCAAACGGAACCGGCAATTTCTCGGCGACGGGCACCATTACGCTTTTTTTAAAGGAAGCCTGCGGCGGTATGCTGTTTGGTGGCCTGATGGGTTATGCCGCCTATTTTTTGCTCAGATCGATAGATAACTACCGCGTTGAGGTTTTGATTACGCTCGTCATAGTGATGTGCGGCTATACCGTTGCTGATGAGTTGCATTTATCCGCCCCGCTTGCTATTATCGTTACAGGAATAATGGTCGGCACCAGGGGACGTGCAGTAGCTATATCATCTGTATCATGGGATTACCTCGGCAAGTTCTGGGACCTGATCGACGAGATATTCAATGCCGTTTTGTTTTTATTGATAGGCATGCAGATGCTGGTTATTAAAACTCACCCGGTAATTATGATAGTTGGTTGTATTATGATATTTATTGTGCTCCTTGCTCGATGGTTTTCGGTTTCATTACCGGTTGCCATATTGCGGCTCAAAATAAAGTTCGAAAAGAATGCCGTCACCATACTTACCTGGGGAGGCCTGCGCGGTGGATTGTCTGTTGCTATGGCGCTCTCATTGCCTCAAAATATGCACCGCGACGAAATAGTTCTGATCACCTATATCATCGTTATATTCTCCATCATCGTACAGGGGCTTACTATCGGCAAAGTAGCTGAAAAGTTGAAAGTGGCTTAAATTAAAGTTGGCTTTAATCTTATAACAGGGGTCACAATTTAGCCTTACTTGCAAGGATTGCTACGCTCATACCCATGCAAGCTATCAAAAGGAATGAAGCCCTCAAAGTAGCTATACCCGCAATAAAACCTATCAATGGCGGCCCTATCATAAACCCAGAAAAACCGATCGTCGATACAGCAGTGAGCGCCACCCCTGCCGACATTGTGGTTGTTCTCCCGGCTGAACTGTAGATCATCGGCACAACAGAAGATACACCGGCACCCACCATCATGAAGGCAAAAATTGACGGCCATAAGTATGGAAATATAACAGAAATCAGCAGTCCCGTTGCTGTAAGTACACCGCTTATCTGCAGCGTACGTTTTAAACCAAATTTCCCGGCAAACCAGTCAGCTATAAATCTGCCCATAGCCATGGTGCACATAAATGCAAAGTACCCTGCGCCAATCCATCCGTTTTCAGCATGGACTACTTTCTTAAAATAAACACCGCTCCAGTCGAACATGGTCCCCTCGCATATCATCGAACAAAAGGCGATAACGCCTAATTTAAGAAGTGGAACCATTGTTTTTAACCTCTCGCGGATAGATAATACTACTACATCTTTTTTCTGAGATTGACCACCATCATTATCTAACTGGCGTGAAGTAAGGATAACGCCAATAACGATCAGTATCAAAATAACAATGAAATGGTGAAAGGGGATGATATTTTTCCCTATCATAAAAATACCGATACCTGCACCGGTAAAACCTGCCAGGCTCCAGATACCATGAAATGAGGCCATGATAGGTTTTTCATACAACTTTTCTGCTGCCACAGCCTGTGTGTTTACAGAAATATTGGCTGCATTCCCCGCAAAACCAAAGCACCACAGGCAGGCAATAAGTTCTACCGTAGTTCGCGCCGCACCTAACCCGACAAGTAAGCAAGCATATAAACTAATGGCTATAATGAGCAGTTTGCGGCTCCCTATTTTAGTAATTATCCATCCTGTAAACGGAAGTGAGCACATAAGGCCAGTTGGGATAGCAAGCAATACTCCGCCGAGGCCTGCATCAGACAAATGAAGTGTTTGCTGAATGCTGGGGATACGTGAAGCCCAGCTTGCAAAACACAACCCGGCCATAAAAAACATGGCGCCAACGGCAATTCGTAATGCCAGGCGTGATGTTGCAACGGGTTGACGCATAGCTGTATCCATGGTAAATGTATAATAGTGTATAAAATACACTAAGTGCCTCTAATACAAAGATAGCAACTATTAAAATAAAAGCAAGCTTTATTTAGGGTATAACCAGGAAACGCCTGTCCGGTTTACAAATTATCCGCAATCACCATCAGGCGAACAGCTTTCACCTTCTATTATGGTCAGCTTTGGTTTAGAATTTTCCAGCTGCCAATCGGCAAATGATTTTTCCAGTGTTTCGGAGAAAACAGGAACAGCCTGGGCGCCTGAAACGCCGTACTTATTGTTCATTACATAAAAGGGTACTCCGCTAATACCTAAATATTGTGCTTCGGCAATATCATGTTTTACTACGTCAGCAAAATCATTGCTATCGAGGGTTTGTTTTACCACGTCTGCATTCAGGCCGATGGAAACACCAAGTTCTGTTAGTACTTCTTTGTCATCGATATTTTTGCCATCAGTAAAATACGCTTTAAACAGAGCCTCTTCCATTGCATCGCCTAAACCATGCTTTTTGGCAAGATGACTTAACCGGTGGGCATTAAAACTATTGGCAACCACAGCTTTGTCGAAATCATAGGTTAAACCAACCTGCGCGGCCATTTCGGTCACATGATCATTCATCCGTTGTGCATAATCCAGGTTCCAGCCTTTTACGTCGGCCAGGTACTGGTTAATATTCAGATTGGGGTTGGTCTTCATATCAGGATTAAGCTGGAAGCTTTTCCATTCTACTTCCACCTCATCCTTATGTTCAAATTGCTGCAAAGCATCCTCAAAACGGCGCTTGCCGATATAACAAAACGGGCACATTACGTCGGACCAGATCTCGATCTTCATTTTTTCTGTAGCTGTCATAGTGTGCAAAAGTATGCTATGGAAAAATTGCCGGCGTAAAATGAAAGTAAAAATTAATGCGAGTAGCATTTTTTTAATTAATTTAATACCTTAGTATGTTATAAACCAATGTTATTGAGACAATGCTAACTGCGGATGGAGAGAAAGAGTACTAAGTCATTTTTATTCTGGACAGGGATATTTTTATTGTTTTTTCCGGGATTGCTGCATGCTTACCTGTTAATGCCTTTTCCGGGCAGCCAAAATTTAGAAGCAGTAAAGCTATGCTACTATCTCGAAAAGATCATATTGCCCGTGCGAATAGCGGGTGGACTAGTATTGATAGTATACCTTGTAAAATATTTTACTAAGAATAGTTTAAAGGGCAAAATAGTTAAAGGCAGTGTGCTGGTATTGGGACTGGCCAGCTTTTATATTACTGATATTGCTTACAAGGCTTCGGCTATGTTTGAAGAGCCGCTGGACATTAAATTCGCTAATGCAATAGATAATAAAGTACCCGAAACCAATATTGTGCTCGGCGTTGTAAGCAATGGTGTTGCCAAAGCATATCCCCTTGTTTACCTGGGTTATCATCACAAAATTCAGGATAATGTGGGTCAACTGCCTGTGCTGGTTACTTACTGCACCATGTGCCGCTCGGGCAGGGTTTATAGTCCTATGATCAATGGGGTTCGTGAAAACTTCAGATTGGTAGGGGCAAGGCATTACAATGCTGTAATTGAAGATGAGACCAGCGGTACATGGTGGTACCAGGCTACCGGAGAGGCAGCGGCAGGACCGATGCGGGGCGCCAAGCTTAAAGAGATATCCTATGAGCAATCCACACTCAGTGCATGGCTTGATAAGCATCCCGGGTCATTAATATTACAGCCAGATACTCATTTTATTAATGCTTATACCGAGTTGAAGAATTATGACCGCGTTCAACCTGTCGATAAAGATTCGCTGTTAAAGAATAAAGACTCGCTGGTACGGAAATCCTGGTACGTTGCAGTGATTGTAGATAAGCAACCCAAAGCATACAACTGGCGAAAACTGGAAAAGGCAAGAGTACTAAATGACAACATTGGAAATACACCCCTGCTGATCATGCTGGAGAATGACAGCCTGACTTTTCATGCATTTAACAGGCATGTTGACGGAAAAGAGTTGAACTTTAAAATAGGCACCGACGAATGTCTGACAGACAAAGAAACCGCTTCTGTATGGGATTTGGATGGTTTATGCATTGCCGGTGTACAAAAAGGCAAACGACTGGCCAAAGTACAGGCCTACCAGGAGTACCGCCACTCGTGGATTCATTTCCATCCTACTACCCTGTTTTGGGAAGGTGAAGCAAAAAAGCTGAGCTACCTGCCTTAATTTAAAAATACTCCAATTCGTAATTGCCTTACCCTATGAAATCAATGAAATATACTGCCCTGCTCGTTTGGTTTAGCAGCTGTTTGTTTTTCTGTTTACCCACGTTTGCGCAGAGTAATAATTTGTATAGCGCCGGTTATGCAAGTGCGTTTATAGGCGGGTTGTACGATGGATATTTTCCGTATCGTCAACTTAAGATACATGGTGATTTCGGGCTTGGAGCTATTGATAAAATGGATGGCGAGTTAACTGTCCTTAACGGTAAAATGTATCAGACGCAATTTACCGGAAAAACGCAAGTAGTAAATGATGAAGATAAAACTCCGTATGCGATCGTTTGCTTTTTCCGTGCTGCTAAGGTGATCCATCTAAATTCAATACTGGACAAGGCCGCCCTTTACAAATACCTGGATAGTTTGCTTAGCGATCAGAACGGAATGTATGCGATACATATTAAAGGGAATTTTAATTATGTTAAAACGCGGGCATTTCCCCCTGTGGGTGATAAACCATATTTACCACTGGCCGATATGCTTGGCAAGCAGCATTTTTTTGAATTTAATGGTATCAAGGGCGATCTGGTAGGTTACAGGCTGCCCTCATTTATGGAGGGAGCGCATATCAGTGGTTATCATTTTCATTTTTTATCTGATAAAAAAGATGCCGGCGGTCATATCATCGACTTGAAAACTAATGATATTGTTATAGAGATAGATAAATTGGATAGTTACACGGTTGACCTTCCTCAAAACGATGATTTCAGTCACTTTGATTTTAAAAAGGACCGTAGAGAAGAGATTAAAAGCGTAGAGAACGGGAAGAAGCAATAGATATAATATCAATAGCAATGGGTTTTAAACCCATTGCTATAAAGTTATACTCTTAAAAAAACAAAGCCACCCTTAGTTTCGCAAAAAATGGTGTCCCCGGTGTAAAACTCATCTGGTCAACCGGAGCTGTTTCTCCTCGCAGCTGGCTCACTTCTTCTGCTTCAAATTCGTTCCATTTGGCGTTCAGCAGGTTCTCGATAGTTAAACCTATCTCGTAACGTTTCTGAGTATAGTTCAGCTTCAGATCGGTTACATAATAGCCATCGGCCCGGAGCGTATTGGTATTATTGCCGGGACGGCTATGCATGTAACGATAGCTTAAGCCACCGTTTATGCCGTTATCAAATTTAAAATCAAGTCCACCTGTGCTTGTGAAGGTTGGTGCCAAAGCCAGGTAGCCGGTGTTTTTTGTACTGTCGGCCAGTCGTGGCCTTGCCAGGTTTAAATTCAGATCGGCAAAAAGCCATTTTGCCAACTGGTAGCGTGCTGAAAAGTCGATGCCTGCGCGTTTGGTTTTCCCTCCGGGTTCAATATCGCCATCATCTGTATAAACAAACTCTTGTTGCAAGTACAGGTACCATAAAGCAGCGTTGATATACAGGTGAGGGATAGGTTTCCAGTTCAAACCAAAATCAGCGCCATAAGCGGCAGGGATGGTTTCCAGTCCATTATTGCCAACCACTGCAATAGCATTATTGGAGTGAAAGCCTTTACCCCCTTTCAGGTAAAGCTGTACTTGGTTATTCGCGGTGTACTGGATATTCACTTTTGGACTAACTACCACCTGTGTTTTGGTGGTATCGTGATAATTAAAGTTGAAATAATCCAGTCTTGAACCAACATTGATCAACCATTTGCCGCTTTCCAAAGTCTCATCCAGGTAAACCCCGGTGTTATTCTGACGGATATCACCATGGGTAATTTTACTTAAAAACTGGTATTGTTGTGTTACCAGGCTGTAATCAGTTCCATAAGTACGGTCGAAACGACTGCTTAAGCCTAAAGCTGAAGTGAGCGATGAATTAGCCCAATTGCTGCGTTTACTCAATTTGCCGTTATAGCCAAACATATCCCTTGTCTCCTGTTGCTCGCGTTCGTCACCATTTATGCTGTCCTCCGCAAAAAAGGTTGAGTTTACATGCAGCAGGAATTTATAATGGGTATAATACAACTGGTTTTCCATGCTCCAATTGTTTTTAAGATCAGTGTTAAGCTTGGTAATGGCATTCACCCGGCTTGATTTACCGTTTTGTGCGCTATCGATGGTGCCGAAACGGTTTATTGTAGTAGGTGCTGCTGGTATCTTAACCGGGTTGCCATTTTCATCCACAGCAATGGTTCCCGCTGCAACGGCACGTTCAGGTATCTCGCCGGATGGTATCCAACTGGTGCTGAAAGTAGATGCACTTAATGACAGTTTGTTGTCAGCACCCAATTGCTTGGTGTATTTACCAAACAGGTTGGTACGCTTATAATGCTCGGGCAGTTTAAAAGGGCCATCAGTATAATTGTACTCACCGGCTATATAGGCGTTTTCGCCATTTTGTTTGGCTTTGTCACTTAATAAGTCGATTACCCCAGCGGCACGGAATGTATGAAACTGTCCTCCTTCAATACTGATCATACTTTTGTCCAGAGCGTCTTTAGTAGTGTAAGCCAGATATCCTGCAGTAGCAAAATCGCCATACCCGGTATAATAAGGGCCCTTGCCGAAATCGTAGGTAGATACCGTCTCCGGTATCAAAAAGTGCAGATCAGCATAACCCTGTCCATGGATGTGTGATACCATATTTACCGGCATACCGTCTACAGAAACATTCAGGTCGGTGCCGTGATCAGCATCAAAACCACGGATGAAAATCTGTTCGGCCTTACCGCCACCCATGTGCTGGGCGATGAACAGTCCGGGCACTAAACGCATCAAATCCTGTGACGAATTTACAGGGCGAAGGCTCAAATCCAGGGCGCTTAAATTATGGAACGAAGAACCGCTTAACTGAGGAGTGATCACCACCTCTTTCAAATCGATGTTTCCACGTGCAAGAGAAATAATTATTTGTTTACCGGTAGCGCTGTAAGACATAATCTTCGTTTTGCAGCCTATGCAGGTTATAGTTAGCGAAGATGTATCTGAGTGCAGTAAAACCCTGAAGTTACCATCTTTATTTGTGCTGATCGATTTGCCTTCGGCTGTCACAGTTGCATATTCAATAGGTTGGCGGGTAATGCTATCGATCACCCTGCCTTTAAAAATGTGCTGTGCATTAGCCAATTGTCCTGTAAAAACAAGAACCATGGTTAATGGCAATATTCTTCTAAAAATATTCATATAGTATATTGTAGCATTCAAAGCCTTGTTAATGGATTTGAATGATTATCAGATAGATTAATTGTTTTTATGGGGTGTTGCTGAGGCACTAGAAGCATGCCGGCAAAGGCCTTTACGCACACCCTTCGAGTGCCTCAGTGTGACACCCTGTTTGTGAAAAAGAATAAATAAGAAAATGCTTATCCTAATTGCGGAGGGCGAAAAATAGCATTGTAGCCATCAGGAAGCTCAATGCGGTTATTTGGAATAGCTATTACCCGGATCAGCTGGGTGAAAAACGTTACTTGGGGGGTGTCTTCGCAAATGGATTCCTGTACCAGGTTCTTTTGCGTTTCGCGTTCCGAAGCATTTTGCTTTTCTTCAGCCTGCTTGATCTTTTTCATCAGGTAACACTTACCGTTACAATGCAGCCAGGGCTTGTTACGGTTCTCACAAAGCTTTGCAGCGATGTAGTTTTTGTTGAGTTCGTACCCCGCGTAAAGGAAAAAACGCGAAAAACTACAGCTAACGATAGCAATAATGAGCAATACGGCTGTTAGTTTGTACTTCATGATCAGTGCGCAAAATTAGGCGCATTTATTTACTTTACAACTATTACTGCAAAAAATGGAGAAAGGTGGCTTGAGCAGCTTTATCTTTTGTACATTTAAGCCTTCTCAACTATAAACCATCACTTAAAACCTTTTATGTCTAAGTATCTTATTGCTATTGTTTTTTTATGGGTGGGGCATACCTATGCGCAAGGCCCGCAACAATTATCAATGTTTGCGGCGTCGCCTACGCATACCGGCGTATATCCTTCAAATAATTATAATTCTTTAGGTGATATAAAATGGACATTTAAAACCGGGGGAAAGGTTTTTTCTTCGCCGGCTATTTACAATAATGTAGTTTATATTGGAAGCGAAGATCATAACCTGTATGCAATCAATAAAACGACTGGTAAGCTTTTATGGAAATTTAATACGAATGGCGCAGTGCATTCCTCACCAGCGGTTTATAGGAATGTAGTTTATTTCGGAAGCTATGATGGCTTCTATTATGCGCTTGATTCAAAATCGGGCAAATTGAAATGGAAATTTAAAACAGGCGGAGAAAAGAAAGTAGGTGCAAAGGGATTGTGGACGATGAAACCAGCAGACACCTACATGGATGACCCGTTTGACTTTTTTCTGTCATCACCTGTTCTTGATCGTAATAGTACAGACCCGATAGTATACTTTGGGAGCAGCGATGGGAATTTATACGCATTACATGCATTAACAGGGAAAAAGAAATGGGCATTTAAAACCAAAGGATTAATTCATACTAGTCCGGCACTTTATAAAGGCAATGTTTATTTCGGTAGTTGGGACACCTTCCTTTATGCTATTGATGCGCAAACAGGCAAACTGAAATGGAAATTTGGAACAGGCAAACAGCCTGACGTCCATCTTCTGGAAGGTATACAGGCATCGCCAACCTGTGCTGCAGGCCTAGTATATTTTGGTTCGCGCGATGGCTATTTTTATGCACTCGATGCCCTTAGCGGAAAAGTGGTATGGAAATACGCTGCCGATAATTCATGGGTGCTGACAACCGCAGCAGTAAAGGACAGTATGGTATATTTTGGGACATCAGATACCTATCTTTTTCTTGGATTTGACGCTAAAACGGGCAAAGAAAAAATCCGCTACAAAACCAACGGCTATGTTTACTCGTCGCCGGCATTGACAGGCAATACAGCATATTTTGGGGACTTTACAGGTAATTTATGCGCTGTGGATATCACCTCAGGTAAACTTACAGGTAAATTTGAAACTCCCGGCAGGCTGGCAAATGCAAAAAATGTATTAAGCAGCGAAGGCAATATTGATTTCAACCTGCTTGCAAAAGGGAAAGACCTTTCACTTTACGCCACAACTCTATTCGGAATGGACCGGCTCTATACGCTTGGATCCATAGTTTCATCCCCGGCCATCAACAATGGGGTAATTTATTTTGGCAGCGCAGATAATTATGTATACGCCATCAATTTAAAATAAGCAAGACCGTACATTACCATACACGGTCTTGCTTATATTTAATTGCCTTCTCTCTTTAGCGTACTATGCATCTTGTACCCCTGGTAATCTGCATTCATGGATATGGAGTCGCCTTGCGAAAAATATTTACCGGTATGCGGAATAATAACTCCTTCCGGATTCTTAATGCTGAATTTGAAATCGGTACCGGTTACCTGGCCGCTGTCAAGCTTTATTGTAAGATCCTGGGCGGTGGCATCCCCCGTTAATTTATCGCCGTCAACTTTGATGTTATAAGTCACATCGATAGGACTGCCATCCGGCCCCGTGAAGGTGCCTTTCCATTTGCCGCTCGCATCGGCTATTGCAGCAGCGAGGCAAATCATAAAGCTGCATACTAATGCTAAGGTGATAAAAGCTTTTGTTTTCATATTGCGTAGTTTTTATCTATGATGCAATTTTTGCGGCTAGCGTTACAGCGAGAATGAGATTATTTATCGACTACACGTTTAAGAGTGCTGTGAAATTTAGCGCCGTCTACATCAATATCCATGCCTATAGAATCGCCCTGGGCATAATATTTTCCGGTATGTGGAAATACTTTACCTTCTGCATTGGTTACTTTAAATGTAATATCATCACCGCTTATTTTGCCTTCAGTGATTGCGTCAGGTTCGCCATCACCCTGGCCTGTTCCCGTAAGTTTATCGCCATCCACCTTAAATACATAGTGAAGCTGAAGATCATTCCCGTCAGGGGTTCTGACGGTACCAGTCCATTTGCCCGATAAATCGGCTATTGCCGCAAGGCAAACCACAAAGCAGAATACCAATGCTGTGGTAATAAAAGCTTTTGTTTTCATAGCGCTTTAGTTTTTTTATTATGATGCAGTTTTTGCAAATAGCGTTACAGCAAGACTGAAATTATTTATCTGCTGCGCGTTTTAACGTGCTGTGCATCATCATGCCCTGGTAATCGATATTTAAACTGATAGAATCACCTGCGCTGAAATATTTACCGGTGTTCAGTACTTTTACCCCACCCACATCTATGGCGAACGAAAGGCTGTCACCTTTCGCTTTGCCTTCGGTTAGGTCCACAGTCCCATTTGGAGATTGGCCGCTGCCGGTTAGCTTATCGCCGTCAGTTTTAAAAGTGTAATCAAGCGGATATTCGTTCCCGTCTGGTGCAAGCAGGGAACCCTTCCAATGGCCATCGATATTGGCGAAATACGCAAATGCGGCTATGCAACAGCATAGCAATCCGGTAGTGATAAAGAGCTTTTTTTTCATGGTTTGTTTGGTTAAATTTATTAGCTAATAGTTTGATTTTTAGACTGAATGTTGATACCTAAGTTACAAATATTCAGAAACAAAAAAGCCCCGCCTTGTGGCAGGGCAATTTTACTATGAAACTATTTTAGGTTGGAAAATCTTATTTATCAGCAGGAGCGCGTTTAAGGGTGGTATGTATCTTCTGTCCCCCAAAATCGATATCCAATCCGCATGAATCGGCATACATTTTGCCTGAATGCGGGTAATCGGTACCATCTACTGTTACCTTAAATGTAAAAGTATCACCAGTTATTTTGCCATCATCTATGGTTACCGTTCCTGCGGGAGATTCCCCGGTTCCGGTTAATTTATCACCATCAACTTTAAAATTATAGGTTACCTGCAGGTCGTTGCCATCAGGAGTTTTGATCACACCCGTCCATTTGCCGTTTAGGTCAGCGATAACAAAAGCCGCAAAAACAATAAAACAACAGGCTAAAGCAATAGGATTGAATAATTTTCTTTTCATACTTACAGGTTTTTATAAGTACTAAATGTAAGATTTTAATTAGAAAGTGAAAATAAACAGTATGTTAAATTTTATGCACAAACCCTGATTTATAGAAATCTTTAATCTCTATAAATCAGGGTTCGGATAATATTCCACTATTATCTTACATTAATAAGTGCGAGTGTATAGGAAAGATGCAGAGTCGTCGGATCAATCAGTTAACTTAACGAAAGGCAACTGGTTTATAGCCTTAGGCCGTTAAAGGCTGAAAACTTTTACGTTTAAAGCCGGCTTTGATGATCAGTGTAGAAAGGTCGATATTCCCGGTTTTCTTTAGTTCATCAGCGGAAATATCGTATTTTTTTGTCCAATATTCATCGTTGTGAGTTTCCTGAACTAATTTTTCTTCCTTAGTCTCTACTTCGTGGTGAATGCGATTTTCCATGATCATTAGTTTTTTTGTTAAAACAACTTTGACTATTTATTCAAAAGTACCACTCTTAAGTTAACTCATCATTCCTTTAATGTTAAGTTAGTGTTAAGTGGTTGTTTTATCTCAGACAGACCTGACCTAGTACAGCAATAATTGGCAAAGTGCAATCAAATTATCGCACTATTTTATCATTATCACCCGCATAAATACTTTACGCAGGTTAAAATCCGGTTGAAATCGGGTAAAATATCCTGCTGGTTTTGGTAAATAATGGCTGTATCTTTGAATTAAGTAATTATCCTAATCCAAATGAAGAGAATATGCGTCCTGTTGCTTACTCTTTGCAGTTTCACTGCTTTTGCCCAGCACCCGGATTATCCTATACAACCGGTACCTTTTACCAGTGTAAAACTAACCGACCAGTTTTGGACGCCACGTATCGAAACAAACCGTACCGTTACCATTCCGGCTTCATTTGCCAGGTGTGATAGTACCGGACGAATAAAGAATTTTGTGATGGCTGCCGAACATAAGGGCAAATTTTGTACTGTATATCCATTTGACGATACGGATATTTATAAGACTATTGAGGGCGCATCCTATTCCCTTGCTGAGCATCCAGATCACAAACTTTCGGCCTACCTGGATTCACTGATCACTATAGTAGGCAAGGCGCAGGAGCCCGACGGATACCTGTATACTGCGCGAAGCATCGATCCATTGCACCCACAGGCATGGGCCGGCCCGGAAAGATGGGTGAATGAGCAAAAGATGAGTCATGAGCTGTACAATTGTGGTCACATGTATGAGGCTGCTGTCGCGCATTACATGGCGACGGGCAAACGCAATTTCCTTAATATCGCTATAAAAAATGCTGACCTGCTGGTACGTACTTTCGGCCCTGATAAGCTACATGTGGCCCCCGGTCATGAGATTGTAGAAATGGGACTGGTGAGAATGTACCGCGCAACAGGCAAAACAGAATATCTAACCCTGGCCAAGTTCTTTATTGATCAGCGCGGTCATAAGCAATACGATACGAAGAGCAAGAACCAATGGGAAAACGGTGTGTATTTCCAGGATGATAAGCCGGTAATTGACCAGCAGGAAGCCGAGGGGCATGCTGTGCGGGCCATGTACCTGTATTCAGGTATGGCTGATGTAGCCGCATTAACAGGAGATACCGCTTACCTGAAAGCCATTGACAGGATATGGGAAAACATGGTGGGTAAAAAAATGTACGTACAAGGCAGCATTGGTGCCGTTGGTGATGGTGAGCGTTTTGGCGATAACTACGAACTGCCTAATGCTACCGCTTATAACGAGACCTGTGCCGCGATAGGCAGCGTGTTTTGGAACCAGCGCATGTTCCTGTTGCATGGCGACAGCAAGTATATCGATGTAATGGAAAAAACGCTGTATAATGGTTTGATATCAGGTGTCGGACTGGATGGAAAATCATTCTTCTACACCAATGCCATGCAGATAAAAAGCAGCTTCCGCGGGCCGGATACCGAACCGGAGCGGTCGGGATGGTTTACCTGTTCCTGCTGCCCTACTAATGTAGCGCGGCTGGTGCCATCTATCCCCGGTTATATCTATGCGCAAAATGGGAATGCTTTGTATGTAAACTTATTCATCAGCGGAATAGGTAATGTGACTGTGAATAACAAGGCAGTAAAGATCACCCAGCAAAATAATTACCCATGGGATGGTGGACTAAAATTCACCATCGATCCGGCAACAAAAATGGATATGGACCTGAAGCTTCGCATCCCCGGATGGGCGCAAAACGAAGCTATTCCATCTGATTTGTATAGTTACCAAAAGAAATCTGGACAGGGAGTAGAGATCAAAGTCAATGGCATCCCGGTGAACTACCGGGTAGAAAAAGGTTATGCCGTTATCAGCCGTAAATGGAAAAAGAATGATAAGGTGGAAATGACATTGCCGATGGATGTGCGCCGTGTAGTGGCTAATACTAATGTGCCGGACGATAACGGTAAGGTAGCCCTGCAACGCGGCCCGATCATGTACTGTGCCGAATGGAAGGATAATAACGGACTGGCGAGCAACCTGATCATTCCAAAAAACACCGAGTTTAAATTTGAATATCAAAAGGACCTGTTAAACGGGGTAACTGTATTGAAGGGAAATGTAAAAAGTATTAATGTGGATGCCTCAGGACAAAATGTGAGTACGCAGGATGCTACCTTAACGGCCATTCCATATTATGCATGGGCCAATCGCGGCAAAGGCGAAATGATGGTTTGGTTTCCGGAACAGGTGAAGTATGTGGATTTGTTAACGAAGTAAAAAGAAAGGATAGTGCGATTCCCCTCTTGAGAGGGGTAGGGGTGTGTTCATAAGCATGCTGAGAAACACACCCCGCCAACTGCACAGCCCTGCACACCCCCTCTCAAGAGGGGATCGAATTAGTAACAATTGCGTTAAACTAATTACAAATGAGAACAAAAATCTCAATACTTATTCTCTTAATTGCTGTATGCGTTTTCAAAGCGTCAGCCCAGGAGGTCAACCTTGCAAAAGGGTGGAAATTCCGGATAGGTGATTCCACGGCATGGTCATCACCAGGCTATAACGACAGCGGCTGGAAGGTTGCTGATGTTGCAGTTCCATGGGAAGAGCAGGGCTATCCCAAAGCGGATGGCTTTGGATGGTACCGCACAAGTGTGGTTATTCCGGCTTCGGTAAAAGAAAAATCGTTTTTAAAAGATAGCTTGCATTTTGACCTGGGTTACCTGGATGATGGTGGTGAGGTGTACCTGAATGGTAAACTGGTTTATAAGAACTGGAAAACAGGGGATATCAAGTCGGGTATTTACGGGCCGGGTTCATTTTCATTGGCAGCGAATGATCCTGTCATATTGTGGGACAAACAGAATGTGATAGCAGTGCGGCTGTTTGATACCGGTGGCGCGGGCGGGTTGTATGGCGATCTGTTCGATATCAAAATGGTGGATGTGATGGACAACGTAAACATCAACACTGATGGCGATTTTTATTATGGCGAAAAAAGCCTGAGCAAGTCTATCAAACTGAGGTCATCCAATGAAAATTATAAATACGCAGGTAAACTGGCTTTTAAGGTAACTGACCCTGAAACGGACACTATTGTTTACCAGAAGACCAATGAGGCGCATTTTTCGGCACATAGTCCGTTTACTTATACTTTTACCATTGCCAAGCTCGACAAGAAGTCATACCAGATCACTTATACATTTACCGATGATAAATCGGGTAAATCGACCAACAAGACTGAAGGTACCCCCTATATTTTGACGCCTGCTGTACAGGCAAAACCACGGATTAATGGACCGGACGTTTTTGGGGAACGTTCGGGTAATCCGTTCCTGTACAAAATTCCGGCTACCGGACAAAAGCCTTTGACTTATAAGGCCTCGGGCTTACCTAAAGGATTAACATTGGATGCTGCAACAGGTATCATCAGCGGTGTGGTGAAAGATAAAGGCGACTACCCGGTAACGTTTACTGCAAGCAATAAGACCGGTACCGATACTAAAAAGTTTACGATTAAAATTGGCGACCTGATCGGGCTTACACCCGCTTTAGGTTGGAATAGCTGGAATGCATTTGGTTTGACGGTTAACGACCAGAAAGTACGCACCGCCGCCCAAACCATGACCGACAAACTAAGTGCCCACGGCTGGATGTATATCAATATTGATGATGGTTGGGAAGCTGCAAACCGCAATGCCGATGGCACCATTTCGCCTAACCAGAAATTCCCGGATATGAAGGGGCTGACGGATTATGTACATAGCCTGGGATTGCGGATGGGCATCTACTCATCACCTGGTCCAAAAACCTGCGGCGGATATTTGGGAAGCTGGCAGCACGAGGACCAGGATGCAAAAACTTATGCTGACTGGGGTATAGATTATCTGAAATACGATTGGTGCTCTTATTCGCAGGTGAGTCCGCAAAACCCAAATCTGGATGACTATAAAAAGCCTTACCAGGTAATGCGGGCATCATTGGATAAAGTTCACAGAGACATTTTATTTAGCTTTTGCCAGTACGGTATGGGTGATGTGTGGAACTGGGGCGCCGAGGTTGGCGGCAACAGCTGGCGTACTACAGGCGACATAGAGGATACATGGAAAAGTATGTCGACTATAGGCTTTGGGCAGGATAAGACAGCAACAGGCGCAAAGCCCGGCCATTTTAACGACCCTGATATGCTGGTGATTGGTAAAGTGGGTTGGGGAGACAGCCAACATAATACAAGATTGACGCCAGATGAACAATATACGCATATCAGTTTATGGAGCTTATTATCATCGCCATTATTGATTGGATGTGATATGGGGCATCTTGATTCCTTTACGCTGAGCCTGCTTACCAATGATGAAGTATTAGCGATAAACCAGGATGCTTTAGGAAAAGAAGCCCGGCAAACAAGTAAGAACGATACCTACCAGGTATGGACAAAAGAACTGGCAGATGGCGGCAAGGCGATAGGGATATTCAATACATCAGAAAAATATCAAACCATCAAACTAAATAAAGCGGATGCAGGCTTTGCGGAGTATACCAAAGTGCGTGATGTATGGCAGCAAAAAGGCATCACCACCAGCGGACCGGAGTTTGTGACAAAAGTGCCACCGCATGGGGTGGTATTAATTAAAGTATCGAAATAAAATTATTATAAAAATGAAATTTACATGGAAAGGGGTTTTCCCCGCAGTTACTACCAAGTTTACGGATAATGATGAACTTGATTTTGAAGCATTTGATAATAACATTAATGCGCAATTAGAAGCCGGTGTTGATGGATTTATATTAGGCGGATCATTGGGTGAAGCCAGCGTTTTGAGCGATGAAGAAAAATTCGCTTTGCTAAAACATACAGTTGAGTTTGTGGGCGGGAAAGTTCCGGTGTTGCTGAACATCGCCGAACAAACTACCAAAGCTGCAGTGGTATGTGCTCAAAAAGCTTTGGAGTATGGTGCCAGTGGTTTAATGCTGCTGCCGCCGATGCGTTATAAAGCTGACGATGGCGAGACGCTTGACTTTTTGATATCAGTTGCTAAAAGTACACCGCTGCCGATTATGATCTACAACAATCCTGTTGATTACAAGATAGAGGTGACTTTGGATATGTTCGCTGAACTGGCTAAGTATGATAATATACAGGCGGTAAAAGAATCAACAAGGGATATCTCTAACGTTACCCGAATGATCAACAGGTTTGGCGACAGGTTCAAGATCATGACAGGTGTTGATCCGTTGGCGATGGAAAGCCTGGTGATGGGTGCCGATGGCTGGGTAGCCGGATTGGTGGATGCCTTCCCCAGAGAAACAGTAGCCATCTATCGCCTGGTAAAAGCCAACAGGATCAGCGAAGCATTGGCTATTTACCGTTGGTTTTTGCCGGTGCTGGAGCTGGATATTCATCCAAAGCTGGTGCAGTATATCAAATTAGCTGAAGTGGCAACAGGTATCGGTACAGAAAATGTACGTGCTCCGCGTTTGAAAATTGAAGGCGCCGAGCGTGAAAAAGTATTGAAAACTATAAATGATGCTTTGGCGGTAAGACCGATTTTGCCCGAAGGTAGCTGGGGTAGGGTAAGTGAATTGCAGTCAGCATAAGCCTCACCTAAATCCTCTCCAAAGGAGAGGACTTTAATTTAATTTTATAACAAACCCTTTCAATATAAAAGGGTTTACGAACTATGGAAACAGCAAATTTAATTGGATATCAATACATAAAGCCGGAAGAAAAAGCTTTTAAGGCGATTGATCCGTCGTCAGGTGTAGAATTGCCGGGAGAGTTTTATGCCGCAAGCCTGGCTGATGTTGATTCGGCTTTGGAACTTGCTGAAAAGGCAGTCGGTATTTATCGTTATACTGATAAAAAAACAAAGGCAGCATTTCTGCGCAGCATAGCCGAAGAAATTAGTGCTCTGGGCGATGAGCTGATTGAGCGGGCAATGGCAGAGAGTGGCTTACCACAGGCACGTTTGCAGGGCGAGCGCGGGCGTACAACAGGTCAGCTGAATATGTTTGCCGACCTGGTAGAAGAAGGCTCATGGGTGGAGGCCGTAATCGATAATGCATTATCGGAAAGAAAGCCGGCAGCACGTCCCGACATCCGAAAAATGCTGATCCCGGTTGGACCTGTAGTGGTATTCGGGGCGAGCAATTTCCCGTTAGCGTTTTCAGTAGCGGGTGGGGATACCGCCTCGGCTTTGGCCGCCGGTTGCCCTGTGATTGTAAAGGCGCATCCAGCTCATCCGGGTACAAGTGCTTTGGTAGCATCAGCCATTAAAAAAGCGGCTGAAAAACATAATTTGCCCGAAGGTGTATTTTCCATCCTTTATGATGATGGATATGACATCGGAGAGGCGTTAGTAAAACATCCCAAAACAAAGGTCGTCACTTTTACCGGCTCCTATAAAGGCGGTATGGCGTTGGTCAAAATGGCTCAGCAACGTGAGACTCCTATCCCGGTATTTGCCGAAATGGGCAGCGTTAACCCGGTGATCTTGTTGCCGGATGCTTTAGAAAACCGATATACAGAAATTGCAGAACAATACGCCGCATCCATAACCTTGGGAGCAGGGCAGTTTTGTACCAATCCGGGTTTGCTGATTGCGATGAAATCGGAAGGTCTGAAGAAATTCAAGAATGCTTTAGGTGAAGCTATTGCTAAGATTAGTTCGACAACAATGCTGACACCGGGCATCTGCAAAAATTACTCAGCCTTGTCTGAAGAAATGCTTAAAGAGCAGAGCGTTTCAGTTATTAATCGTGGGAATCTGAATGCAGATAAATCCAACCAGGCACAACCGTTGGTGGCTGAAGTAAGTGCTTCATCTTTTTTGATCAACCCAAAACTGAAAGAGGAAGTATTTGGCCCATATTCATTACTGGTAGTAGCAGATTACGAAGTACAATTACAACAGGTGATTGATGCCTTACAGGGACAGTTAACCGCAAGTATTGTGGCTGACGAATCTGACCTGGCAAAATATAAACCGTTGCTTCAAAATATAACCAATATTGCAGGGCGTGTGATTCTAAATAATGTACCTACGGGGGTAGAGGTAGTACAATCTATGCAGCACGGAGGGCCATTTCCGG
>Ga0307517_10004072_pt1 | contig 22557 bp, 15 predicted proteins | sample 23_EM_MG_FD_194515 | JGI IMG/M metagenome (GOLD analysis project Ga0307517, IMG submission 194515) | Populus trichocarpa ectomycorrhiza microbial communities from riparian zone in the Pacific Northwest, United States - 23_EM | ecosystem: Host-associated > Plants > Roots > Unclassified | place... | reverse complement strand
GCGGGTATTCGCGAGCGGTTCACGACCGCCGCACGGCACACGCTCACTTCCGCAACTCCACCCGCTCCGTTGCAAAGGTCCGCAGCGGGTCGCCGTGGCGAGTGAGGGCAACGGAGCGGGTCTGCCGCGCCAGCGGAGCGGGAGGACGAGGCGGCCGCCGCCGGCGAGTTGCTGCCACCAGGTGCCAGGGACGTCCCAAGTTCTCTGGGGCTCTCGCATGTTGCAGAGCATTGACTTCCGTGTTCCCGCGGCTCAGGTGGCCTCTTGATGGAGATTTTCGAGCACAACAGGTGTGGTGCAAGTGGTCGTTGAGCCTGCTGGTTGTGGTGGTCGTCCAACGCGGCATTGGTCAAGTGGGCCGAACCCTGGCCGCCGGAATCAACGGCCGGGCGATCTCCCCGCAGGCTCATCTGGAACGATCCAACTCCACGTACCCCGCCTCATCACAGCCCAAGGAGCTACCACCACATAGGACACGCCCTAAAAGCACCCTCTCATGAATAGTCCAACTCAATTCTGCTTTCGGCATCACTGCCGTCCTTGATTTTCGTGGACACGCTGATGCGTTCGCCAGGGAACAGCCCCAGGATAAACATCCGGGATCGCAGATCCTTCCGGAGCGGTGCGCTCCAGGTGCGGGTCACGGTGTCGAACTTCGAGACCACCACGCTGCTGACGGATGGGGCGGTGATGATCTGGAAGGTGCGGATCATCTCATACCCCTCGTCACCTTGGGGGCGGCCGGTGAATATCGTGGAGTCCGATTCTGCCACCACAGCGAATGGGGCATCGGAGAGAGCTTGGCCGACCGCTTCGGGATCCTGTAGATCAATCTCGAACATGTCTCCGGTGACGTGCTCGACTTCCCCCCAGCACCCTTCCCCACTCGCGACGGATGAGTAGATCTCACTGGCGAAGAGGCCATCCTTTCTGTAGTGCAGAACAAGGACGAGCCCAAAGCGTCCGTTTGTCCAGACGTCAGCAGCTACGGCATTAGCCCCGTCCGCGAGTTGGACACACGCCCCTCGCTGCCCGGACCCATCCGCAATCGCCGCAAGCGCCGCGTAAGCCGTATCAGCCATTGATGTCACTTCTCATCCTCCGTCAGGAAGGGTCGGATATTATCGGTGCCGCGCACCTGGTGTGGGGCGCGGCACCGATCTGCTCACGATGAATGTGCGACCGTCAGGTCACGTGGCTGCCGTGCAATTGTTGGCCATGTCTGTTGCGAAGGCGTTATATCCCGATACGACCACGGCGCCATAGGTCCAGATGAGGCTGCCCGGTTTTACCTGGATATTATAGTGCACCGCCCAGCCGATTTTGACGAGATTCTGCCATGATCCCTTGGCCTGGAGTTTAGCGAACTTGTTCCTCTTTCCCGGCAGGGTCCCCCAGGTCTCAGCGTAGGTGGCCTTGTACGGCGCCAGGCGGTTGCTCCACCCCATGATCTGGACGTTGATGTAGTACGCCATGTAGCGGTACCCCGCTTTGTTGATACCGCCGCCACGGCGGGATACCACAATCCGCATGTTGTATCCGTACCACGTCTTGCGTTTGCCGCATTTGGGTGTCCGGCCGCTGGGGTCGGAGGAGTTGCAGGGGTCTGCGTCGGAGTAGTCGTAGGCGTTGGCGCTGCTGCCTGGTACGGGGTCGGTCTGGAGGAAGCGGCCCTGCTTGGTGTCATACAGGCGTACGCCCATGACCATGAGGCCGTTGGGGGTCTCGGCGGAGCGTTGTTCGGCGCCGAGCCAGCCGTATCGCGCGGTGGTGCCGTCGATCTGGTTGCCGTACTCGTCGAAGGACTGGACGGCCGGTGCTTGGCTGGTGTCCACCGGTAGCTGGACCGTCACGTCGCCATGGAGATCGGTAAGTTGCAGGACAGTGCCGCCCGCCGCTGCGGTGATGGCGGCCAGGTCGCCACCGAGGTCGAGGACGTTGCGGGTGCGGACGCCTGTGGCCTCCTGGGTCCAGGCGGGATTGTCGCTGTCGTTGCCGTAGTGGTTGGTCTTGGTGGCGGTGGTGGTCCAGGTGACGCCGCTGTCTGTCGTGGTCTGGAGGGTCCACGAGGCCAGACGCTGGGCGGCGTCGAGGTTCCAGGTCTGCTTGTTGTTGCCGGCGGTCTCCTGCCGGACGAGATCGTTGGAGTAGTAGCTGATTGCTGTGCCGTCGGCCTGGGTCGTGGTGCGGCCGAATGCGTCGTAGGTGATGCCGGCCGCGATGATGCGGTCAGCGCTGTCGTAGGAGTTGTTCGTGGTGACCGCCGCGGTGTCGGCGCATGGCTGGCCGAGGTCGCTTGTGCTGGTGGCGAGCGCGGTGCGGTTGGTGTCCTTGTCGAAGGTGTAGGAGCGGCGGGTGCAGCTGGAGTCGGGGGCGGAGTCGTCGGCGCGCGCGAGGCGCCCGATCGCGTCGTAGACGTAGGTGCGGGTGCGGGTGCCGCCGGTGGTGGCGGTGTCGTGGACTACCTGGCCGTCGATGGTCGCGTCGACCTCGTCGGACGCGACGGCGTTGTGAGCGGCATCCTCGTAGAGTCGGTTGGTGGAAGCGCCGGTCTCGTCGCGGGTGATGCTGAGGGTGGTGCCGCCTGGCAGTTGCTCTTGGACGAGGTTGCCGTCGGCGTCGTATGTGGCAGTGAAGGTTCCGGCGACGGAGTCGGTCATCGACGTCGGTATGCCACGGGGCTCGGCGGTGCGGTCGTAGGTGTACGTAACGGTGGACTGAGCGGAGTCGGAGACTTCGACGGGCTGGTCGAACGCGTCGTACTTGGTGGTGGTGGTGTTGCCCGCGCCGTCGTCGTATGAGATCAGACGGCCCAGCTTGTCGTACGTTCTGGTGATGACGGCACTGGCCGATGTGGTGGTGGCCGCCAGCCCGGTCGCCGGATCGTAGCTGGTGGTCGCGGCGGGGATCGCGGTGCCCACTCCGCCAGTTGTCTGGGCGGTCAGCGGGCGCCCGGCAGCGTCGTAGGTCGTTGTGGTGGTGCGAGTGACGCTGCCGGTGGTTTCGGTGACCTTTACGGTGTTGCCCCAGCGGTCGTACTCGAAAGCGCTGGTCGGCAGTTGGGTGGGGTTGGCGCCACCGCCGGTGATCGCGGCGGCAGGGCTGGTGGTGCAGATCATGTCGGCCCATTCGGGTCGGCCGTTGCAGGTGCCGGTTCCCGTGGCTGACCAGTAGGTGGTCAGCGTGGTGCCTGCGTCCGAGCCGTTCGACTTGGGCTGGGTGGTCTTGGTGATGCGGCCTTCGGTGTCGTAGGCGGTGCTCCTGGTGATGTTCAGATGTCCGGTGCCGGGGTCCTCGGTCGTGTTGGTCGACTGGCCTTGCGCCCAGTCGTAGCTCGTGGTGGTGGTACGGATGTCGGCATCGCCCAGGTAGTTGGCGATCAGCGCACCAGTCGTGACGGTGGTGGGCTGGTCGGACACCGTGGCAGTGCCGTCCGTGGGGCGGCCCTGGTCGTAGGTGGTGGCCGTATGCATGCGAGCCGGGATTTCCGTGCCGGCCGACAGATCGGTGCCGCCCGCGGGGGCCTGCAGGTCCGAGGCGAGTGTGATCACGTGCAGGGGACCGTACTGTGTCAGTTCGCGCTGGCCGGCTGTGGCCGGGTCTGTGTCCTTGTCGGTGCCGGCATCGGAGGCGATGCTGGTGGTGTTGTAGACCGAGAGGGTCGACAGTTGCTGGGCCCGGTCCGCGGTGGGCAGGCCGTCGATATCCAGGAGCCGCAGTTCGGCCAGTTGCGTGCCGCTGGTGGCCAGGGCCAGTTCCCGGTTGGCTGCGGTCAGTTCGCGCACGGTGTTGCTGAACCGGTCGTACTCGACCGTGGTGATGTGCCCACCGGGCGTCACTCTGTTGACGTCGCGCCCAGAGGCGTCCATGTAGGTGATGGTCGCCTTGCTGTAGTCCCCCGCGTTCAGAGTCCTGCCGTCGTGCGAGGCCGGGACGGAGTAGGCGGCGAACACAGCGGTCGCGTCCGCGGGAACATCTGTCTGTCCCCACGCGCCGACATGGTCGCCATCCATCTGGTACGGAGCGCCGGTGTCGGCCAGCGGTACATCGTAGACAACGTGCTGCTCCGTCGTGCCCTGGACCTGGTCAGGGCTGCCTTGGACGAGTGAGGGCCGGGAGACTGACAGCAGCATGCCGGGACCTGCGGTGGCGGTGTTGCCGGCCGTGCCGTACATGACCGTCCAGGGCAGTTCGCCCGGTGGTGTCAGAGTGGTTACCCGGCCTGCGCTGTCGTAGGTGTACGTGGTCTTGAGGTTCGGGGTGATTCGCGGGTCCCAGACCTCGCGCAGATTGCCGGAACTGTCGTAGCTGTACTGCGTGACGATGATGGCGGTCGCTGCGCCGGCGTCGCGATCAGTGGCCCACAGCTTGATCTGCTTGACCTGGCCGGTGTAGTCGCCCAGCGTCGTGGCTGTTGCAGTGGTGGACGAGGCGTACACGTATTCCAGCATCCGGCAGCCCTTGGTGGAGGGCGTCATCTTGCAGGTTGCCGTGCTCGCGGCCGAGGTCGGGGCGATGACGTATTTGGGGCGGACCTTGCCGTTGCTCAACACCGTGTCGGCGACAACTGTCGTGGTGGTGTTGTCGCTTCCGCTCTGCGAGGTGGAGAGCTGCCAGGTGCTCGCGCCAGCGGGTTTGACGAATGTGCTCTTCGTGCCCGTGGTCTCCGCGAGTATCAGAGTGCTGTCGGCGGGCTTGCCGGTCAGGACAAGCTCTTCTGCGCCGGGCTCCGGCGTCCAGGTGCCGGCGGTTGCGTTCTTGACGTTGAAGCCGGTCTCCTCGCCGTCGGCGTCGACGACGGCGACCGATGTAGGCGATGTGGAACGAATGTAGGCCCACGAGGACTTCGTGATTTCGGCGACGGTACCGGCGGTCCAGGAGGGACCGAAGATCGCGGCTTGTCCATCGGCGTTCGCCGAGGCCGACGGGTCGCGCGAGGAGAAGCTCCGGGTGATCGCCATCTGAGAGCCCGAGGCGTCCGTGGCGGACAAACTGTAGTCGCCGGTCAGGAGGTTGACCGAGCCCGGACCTACTTGCTCGGAGGGGGCGTCACCGGCATCGCGGTCCACAGTGACGGTGTTCGTGGGCGAGTTGTCGGTGGCACTGCCTGCGGTAAAGACCGCACGGATGTCCACCGGGCCGTCCTTGGTGAAGGTGTCGGTGATGTTCCAAGTCAACGAGGCGGGCTTACCGTCAGTGGCCGGCACTGGCCATGAGGTGAGGGCGGTGCCGTCAGCGGTTCGCGTGACATCTCCGATCGGGACATCGCTCCACGTGTCGCCTTCGCCTCGCCGATACTGATAGCGGACGGCCGTGTACGTGGTCTTGCCTTCCGCAGCCAACTCCACCCGTCGCGCCGGGCGGTCGCCGTCATCCGGCGCCGTCAGCGACGAGCCGGAACCGGCGTAGAAGGTGTACGCGGTCGCGGCCGAGACGTTCCCGGCCTTGTCGTGGGTACGGACGCTGATCGTGTGCTGGCCCGCCCGGAGCGTGATCGTGTCGGAAACCGCGGCACCGGTGGTGGCGTCGGTGGTGGCGGAACCGCCATCCAGGGTCCACACCACCGACGCCGTGTCGGAGGATGGCGGGGTGAAGGTGAAGTCCCCGGTGAAATCCCCGTTCTCGTCCGGAGTGCCCGTCCATGCGTTGGCCGGGAAGTCGGTCGAGGCGATAGATGTGGTGCCGGGGGCGGTGGTGTCGATGGTCAGGGTGTTCCAGGCCGGCCAGGTCGTGCTGCTGTCCGTGCCGTCCCGGGCCAGTGCCCGCCACTTGTATGTCCCCTGCGCCAGCGCAGGAGCGGTCCACGAACTTGTTGTACCGGAGGTCACCTGGGCGGAGTCGCCGTTGGCGATCATCGTGCTGGCGGTGGAGTTCCAGACTTCGAAGTGGTAAGTCAGCTTGTTGCCGTCCGCGTCGGTGGCTTTGGCCTGCAGCGTCGGCGTGGTGTCGTTGGTGGCCGCCCCGGTGACAGGGGAGACCAGGGTGGCCTGACTGGGGTAGGAGTTGTAGGTGACGGTCAGCTTCGGCGCGTAGCCGGAGGTGGTGTAGTTCGCCGAGCGGTAGCGCCGCCAGGTCAGCGTGTCCGACTCGTCCGCGCTGTTGATGCGCAGGCCGTAGTTGGACAGGCCGTTGGCCCAGTCCTGGACCATGTTGGTCAGGGTCCAGTGCGACCAGTTGGCCGGGCAGGAGGAGTTGTAGCCCCAGGCTCCGGTGTTGACCACCGCGTTCGCCGTGGTGGTGGTCGGCTGGGCACCCCAGGCAATCGAGGACGACGACCAGTCGGAGGTGATCCGCCGGGCCCGGGTGCCGGCCCCGGCACTGCAGGAGGAGGAGTAGTACGAGTACAGGGCAAGGTTGGCATCGGTGATGTGCTTGCCCTTGAACTTCGCCACATCGAACTTCATGAACGACCGCGCCACATGCGAGCCGCTGTCATAAGTGCCGGACTTCAGCTCCTGCGAACCGAGCTGGGAGTCAAGGTAATCCGGAGTCTGCACCCAGGTATCTGTGGTCACCGCGAGGGTCGAGGTCGGGTCCACCGTCACCGGGTAGGTGGCCGCGGCCAGGAAATCCGCCGCGGGGGTCAGCACCAGGGTCTGCTTGCCGTCGTCGGCGGTCTCCACCGTCGTGGCGACCTGCGCCTGGTGCTCCGGCTCACCGGAGGCGTCGTTTTTGGTGGAGTCCCACATCATCGGGGCGGACGCCTCGGCAACCAGCTTGCCGGCAGAGTCCTTCAGCATCAGATGCCCGGTGTCCGCCTGGGACAGCTTCAGCCCGTCCAGATCCAGCGGAATCCGGTACGACACCGGCGAATCAGGGGCCTTGTCCAGAACGACGTTTTGCGAGAATCCTTGGGCCAGCGCGGTGACTGTCAGCGTCTGGCCGCCGCCCAGGTCGTAGGAGGCGGTGTTGTCCTTCACCGTCGGGGTGGGGAGCTTGTCCTCCCAGCCCAGGCCAAACGACTTGCCCCCCTTGGTCACCGAGGTAAGAGACGTGTCGCCGCCGTCCGAAACGGTGATGTCGACTGCCGTGGCCTCCGGCGTCAGGTTCGGGCCAGTGTCCGACAACGAGGTGTCAATGTCCTTCCACACCCCGTCCTGCTTCACCCGGACCGGCCCCGCATAGTCCGCCGTCTGCAACTCACCGCTGGGCAGCGCATACGTCGTCGAGTCGGCCGCCCGCTCCGACAGCACCTCAATCTTCCGGTCCTGCAACCGCGCCATCAACAACGCCGACGCCTCATCGGCTGCCTCCGCGGGTCCCAATGCCGACGCCGACATAGCGGTCGCGGTCGCGGGGGCTTCGGCGGTGACGGCCATCGCCTGCCCAGTTGACTCCACGACCATGACCGTCTCAGCAGCCAGTAGCAGCGACAGCACCCCCGCTATCTGACGCAACCGTCTGCCTGCACGGGGCGCGGCGGACACGCTGAACGGACCAGGAGGCCCGCTAGTAAACCAAGAACCCATCACATCTCCTTCAACAGATCTCCACGCGAGTGATCAATGAGGAGAGCTCTACAGGCTCTGCACAGCCGCTGACCAGGTCTTGTCCATGGGCTGGACTGCACGCATCGCCCTATCCGACACGACAAGAAACGCCCAGAACGTCCCGACTTAATCAGGACAAATTACCGATACACACTTCATGAGTGTAAAAATGATCTTCCCTATCGTTTGGGAAAGGTTCACCCTCCGGTTGAGCTGGCGCTGCCTGTGGGCGGGTGGCTCTGTACGTCCTGGCCGAGCGGGCCCCGGACAGCGTGAACGGGTCAGCCGGAGGCGACATTCCCCAGTCGCAGGACGTCAAAGAAGATCAGTCACCACAGGGTGGGCTCCTGTTCAAGCTCCGGCGCTCCAGGCAGCCCTGGCGGGACAGCAGCAACAACCAGCGCCTCCCAGGTGGCGTACTCGGCGGCCATGGCTAGGAGCAGGAAGCTGGTGGCGTAGGCGTCATAGGTGGCGCGGTGCCGACAGGCAGGGGCCGCAGACAAATTCAGGTGGGTGTGCTCGATGAGGGCGTCGAGCTTGTAGCTGGAGAGCTTGGGGTAAGTGGCGCGGGCCAGGCGGAGGGTGTCGAGGACGCCGGCGGGTTGCCAGTCGGGGAGGTGGCGGCGGAGGACGGCGTAGTCGACGTGGGCGTTGTGGGCGCAGATCCAGGCGCCGTCGAGCATCGATCGGACCTGGTCGGCGACGTCGGCCCAGGGTGCGCAGTCGGCGAGGCGGTCGTTGGTGAGGCCGTGGATGCGGGCGGCGAAGGGGGTGACGGGGACGGGTGGGCGGATGAGCCAGGTTCCGGCTGTGCTGGTGTCGGGGGTGCCGTTGATGATGGGGAGGGCGGCGATTTCGACGAGGTCGGGTGGGGAGGCGCCGTTGCCTTCGACGTCGACTACCAGCAGGCGGGGCCAGGTGCTCGGGTTCACGTGTCCTCTTCTCCTGGCTGCCAGCCGATGTCGGCGCGGCCGTGCCGGCGGTGGTGGTGCGGTTTGGTGCGGTCGTGGACTTGGTAGCCGAAGCCGTGTTGCAGGAAGTAGCGGGGCGGCTCATCCAGGCCTTCGACGATGATGGCGCGGTCGGTGACCTCGATGTCGCCGATTGCGCCGAGGGCGTGTGCCTCCTTGTTGACCTCGTGGGGGTCGGGTGTGTGCCAGGCGTCGGCGCAGAGGCCGAGTTGGGCCTTGGGACAGATGTCGCACAGTTCGCGGATGCCGTAGTGGCCGTTGTAGTCGGCTTGGCCGTGCGCGTACGCGACCGCGCAGGAGGTCTTGCGAAACAGGGCACCCCAGGGTGCTTGGCTGTCGGCGGGGCGGTGGAAGCGTTCCAGGATCCGGGCTTCGGAGTCCTCGGGCATGATCTTGCGGCGGGCTGTGTCCTCGTACGGGATGGGCAGGCCGTGGGCCTCGTAGTAGGCGGAGATCTCCTTGCGGAAGAACAGGCCGGTGAACACGGTGGCGTGAGCGTGTTCGGCCAGCTCCTGGGCGCGGTCGAGGTGGGCGTCGGTGTCGTTGAGGCCGGGGACGATCGGCCGCCAGTAGAGGACCGTGCGGTAGCGGTCGGCGTGCTCGTGCAGGGTCCGAAGGCTGGTGGCGGCGATCTTGGAGTCGACGGGTTCGATGCGCTCGTCGTCGATCCCGGAGTGGGTGACCAGCACGGTGAGCTTGATGTGGCGGAAGCTGTTGAGGATCGCGCAGTCCTCGGGCTCGACGCGCCAGCGGGTGATGATCAGGACGTGGTTGGTCAGGCCCTGGTCGTCCAGGAGTCGCAGGACGTTGAAGGTGTGGGGCTTGACGGGCGGCAGCATGGGGTCGGTGGCCCGGTTGAAGACCTGGATCGGGGTGAGGTGCGGCCGGAAGTAGCGGTGGCCGGTGAGTGCGGTGACCGCGTTCTCGTCGGTCATCAGGGCGCGCGGGGTCTTCATCTCGAAGTTGGCGAAGAGGTGACGGACGCAGTAGCCGCAGTCCAGCGGGCAGCCGATCACGTGGTTGAGGGACAGGCCGGACTTGCGGTACTCGATCGGGTCGGCCAGGCCCGGCTGGAGGTCGGCTACCTGGGCGGTGGTGAGCAGGGGGAGGGTGCGCCTGCGGGTGGGGGTCGCCATGACGGAGTCCTTCGGTCTCGGTGAGCGGGGAAGGGGTCAGTTCGTCGTGCGCGTGGCCGGGGTGAGGAGGTGGTGCTGGTTGGCGCCGTACCAGGTGCCGAAGTCGCGGCAGGTGGCGAGCGCGTCGTCGGAGGAGTGGACGAGGTTTTCGACCAGGCGGCCTTCGGCCTCGGCGGCGGTGAGGGTGTCGGTTCCCAGGTCGCCGCGGATGGTGCCCTTCGCAGCCTGGGAGGGGTCGAAGTGGCCGAGGAGTTGGCGGGTGAGGCGGGGCGTGGAGGTGGCGGCGGGGCCGTGGGCGAGGGCGACGGTGACCTGTTGTCCGACGTAGGTGCGGCGGAGGCAGGCGGGGATATCGCGGTCGAGCCAGTCGGCGCCGACGAGCAGGTCCCAGTAGTGGACGTGGATCTGCCAGTCAGCGACCGTGACTTCCCGGCGGCCATGGATGGGGACTACGGCGTCTATGCGGGCCAGAACTTCGTCAGCCAGACCGCGCCGTAGGCAGTCGGGCTTGAGGAGGATGACGCTCCAGCGGTCCCAGTCGACTCCGGCCAGGACCTCGCCGACGGTGGGCGGTTGGTGGCTCATGAGATGGCCTCGAAGCCGTGCGGCATGCGCGTGGGCCAGCGGTGGGCGACCAGCCAGCGCAGGCCGGGGTCGAGGGCGGCGAGGATGTCGCGGTCGACTGGGTCGGCGGGGCAGTGGACGAGCTGTCGTTTGGCCTCGAAGAGGCGGAGGACTTGCTGCCAGTACGGGTGCAGGCCGGTTGCCGTGATGTCTTCGGGGCGGTACTGGATCTGGTTGGTGCGCAGTGCCTCTTCGTGCTTCTGGACGATGGCCAGGGTCTCGAAGGTGGTGTCGGTGGGCATCGGGCGGATCGGGAAGCGCGGGGTGGGCTTGTCCGGGCGGCTGCCGGCCTCGCGGAGGACGCGCTGTACGCGGTCGAAGTCGCGGTCGCCGATGTGGGCCGAGCCGATGTGGTGGGTGTAGGTGCCGAGTTCGAGGCCGAGTTGGATGGCGGCGAATTCCTGGATGAGGGTGAAGCAGAAGGCGTCGGCGAGCAGGCCTCGGTCGCAGTCGTTGGCGCGCATGTAGCAGACCATGTGCAGGCGGCCTCCCCGAACGAGCAGGTGGAGCGCAACGACGCAGGACACGTCCGGGTTGCCTTGGATCGCCAGCTCTCCCGGCTCGAAGATCGGCATGAGTCCGCGCTTGCTGTCCGCCTCCGTGCGCAGCAACTCCAGGACGCGGTCGAAGGGCGAGACGGTGTTGTCGGTGGTGGCGTTGAACATGCGGGTGCCGTAGGCCGAGCCGCCGATGGTCTTCCCGTCGAGGGAGTCGGGGCGCATGTGCGGGGCGTAATAGGCGACCATGTCGAGGTCGTTTCGGCAGCCCAGGTACCAGAGGGCTTCGGCGAAGTGGAAGATCGGGTTGACCTTGCGGGCGGCCAGGTACGGGAGGCGTTCGCGGGGGTTGGAGAGGCGGAAGCTGAGGCCGAGGCATTCGCGGCTGGCACTGCCGCGTGGGGCATTCCGGTACTCGTACTGCTGGGATATGTGGGCCAGAACCTCCAGGTACGCCTGCTCGAACGACTCGTAGGCGGGTGGCGTCAGCATGGTGGTCTCCATCTGCTGGCAGGGGCGTCGGAGTGGCTTGGCCCGGTGGCCGTGGCGCGGCACTCGCGCTGTCTTCCGGGCGGGTGGAGCTTGGACCCGGGTCCGGCTGCGGCAGGGGACACACGCAGCCGGACCCGGGAGTCAGGGATGGTGGCGGCACTGGGCAGGGGGCGTCTGGTCGGCGGGGACGCCGACCACGGCGATGGAGGTGAAGGCTTGTGAGGGGAGCCAGAAGCCCCAGATCACGTTGTTGCCGACCCGCAGTTCGTGCAGTGCGCGCTCGACGGCTGCGCCGGGCTCGGGCGGCTGCGGTTGGTCCTTGAGCCAGTCGGCTGCTTCCTCCGGGGTGTGTACAGCGCGGGCGAGCATGGTGGGCGGCTTGAGGAGCCAGTGCTTGATCTCGATCGGTGGCACGGCCAGTTGGGGGTTCCGGCGGTCGCCGTCCTTGGGTGGGGTGCCTTGCCAGGAGAAGCAGTGCCAGTGCAGGTCACGCTCGCGCCAGGTGGTGGGTGTCTGGTGCCGCCAGTAGTCGTGGTCGAAGGCCACGGTCGGGCTACCTCCGCGAAGATGTGGGGGGCGGAGCCCCGGCACATCACGCCGGGGCTCCGTCGTGACGGTCAGGCCAGGTCGAACTCGCCAGCCTTGATCCCGGCGACGAAGGTGTTCCACTCGTCCGGGGTGTAGCTGTGGATGGAGCCGGTCTTGGTGTCGCGTAGGCCGACGATGCCGGGTACGTTCACCGCGACCTCGACGCAGCCCTCGGAACACGATCCGCCGCAGGACGCGGCAGCCTTGAACTCGAATGCGGACATAAAGGGTCCTCCTTGGGTGTTGATCGACGTCGTCAGGCGGTTGCCGGACGGGGGTCTAGAAGCTGCTGGCCTGCTTGAAGGCAACCCACAGCAGCGGTGCCGGCCCAGACCAGGACGATCACGGCGACGGCGGCGAGGTGCCGTCGGGCCATCCCTGCGAGTCGGCTCCAGTGGCTCTGGGCTCTACCCGCCGTCACGTCGGCCCGCTTCGCCGAACAGAGCCGCGCCGAACCGGATTCGGGCGTCGTAGTCCGCGAAGGGTTCCAGGCCGATCGCGGCGCGGCGCTCGTCCAGGTGCTCGGGCTCCTCGACCGGATACAGCTCCAGGCCCTGGTCACCGGGCACGTACTGGGTGGCGTATTTCTGCGGCCATCGGGCGTGCAGGCAGCAGCGGTCGGTTAGGTAGGCGAGGTGTCTGGGCGGAGCGTCTCCAAGCTTCACCGCCTGTTCCAGCAGCTCGCGGGCCCAGTTCTGAAACTCGGTGTCCGCGTCCGCGTGTTGGGCAATAAGCCAGGCCGCGTCGGCGGCCTCCTCGCCGACGAGCGTGCGGCCGGGCCAGCCGTGGGCGGTCGTGATCCGGCGCAGCGTCGCGGTGTTCTCGGCGTCCACGGTCATGACCGCCCGGGCATCGGCGACGGTCGGGGGCTGTCCGTAGTCGCGGGCGTCCTGGTCGTTCTTCTTGCAGCGCAGCAGGGTGAGGGCCAGGTCGGGCCGTGCCGGGCGGGGGATGCTCACGGTCGGACTCCTGTTCCGGTGTGGCAGTCGGCGTACTCGCGCTCCTCGGCGGATATGGCGATCACGGCCCAGGTGCTCTTGGTGCCGTCCTCGTGTGGGGTCCAGCCCCAGTCGCTGGCCAGTGCCTCGACGAGGGCCAGGCCACGACCGTCTTCGGCGTTGTCGGTGATGGCACGCGGCTTGGCCGGCGCGGCGGTGGAAGCGTCGGAGGCCTCGATGAGCACGTGACCGTCCCCGCAGGTGGCCACGAACGCGATCTCGGAGCCGAGTGCGTGCTGGACGGCGTTTGTGACCAGTTCGCTGACAACGAGCAGCACGTCATCGGCGAGACCGGTCACTCCCCAAGCCCCCAGGGCCTTGGCCATCGTCTTGCGGACGCGTCCGACTTCTCGCGGCGACGACTCGACGCCGAGGGCGATCTGGGCCGTCGCCCCGATGTCCGGGCGGTTGCGAGGAGCAGAGCTCGGGGCGAGGGCGGGAGACGCGGTCATGATCCGAGCTCCTTCGGCCTGCCGAGCGCGCGGTAGCAGACCCGTGGCCCGGTGAAGGCTGTACGGGCGTGGAGCCAGCGGGTGTTGTCCAGGACGTAGCCCTGGCCGGGGCCCAGGGTCCTGACCTGCTGGTGGCGGTCGATCGTCGCCCGCAGGACGCGGAGGTAGGGCTGGGCCAGGGGGGAGAACCGCACGAGGGCGTCCCAGCGCAGCCGTATCGCCGGGTGGCCGTCGGGCCCTGGGGTGAAGATCGCGCCGAGGTGGCCGTCCGCGCCGCCGAAGTAGGCGCTGCGCGGCGTGGATAGAGCCTCCAGCGCCTCGGGGTTGTGTTCGGCGAGGTCGTCGTAGATCGCGTGGCCGTCGGCGAGCAGGCATTGGCCGCCGGCGGTGGCGGCTGTGTCGCAGACCAGCATCATCAGCCGGGGCGGGTTGGGGATGCTGGAGCGCTCGGTGTGCGGGAGCACCTCGCCGTTGGTCAGGCCGGCGAAGCCTTCGCGGCCGTCGTGTCGTCCGGTGTCGCGGATGACGGTCAGGCCGTCGGGGTCGCTGTCGGGGTGCGGGGTGATGTCCATGATCTGGGTCGCGAAGTCGAGCACCGTGCTGCGGGAGTTGAGCCCGTCGAGGAACAGAAGGTCGCTGGTGCTCAGCCGGTCGGTCGCGGCCGACGGGGCGGGGCTCGGGGACTGCGTCAGGGCATGACTCATCCGAGGACTCCTTGGGTCGCGACGGATCGGGGTGGTCGTGTTCTCAATGTCGGGAGCCGCAGGTCCCGCCGTAAAGTGACTGATTGTCAACCCGGCTCTGTGGCTGGGGAGGACGGCGCGAAGGTGGTTGCGTGCTACGTTCCGAAGGGATTGCTCCTGCCGCTGCTCGTCCCTGTGAAGGAACCCATGACGTACACGCCGCGCAGCTTCCCGGTCTCCGTCAAAGGCGTTGCCGTCGGCGGTGACGGCCGCGTCCTGCTGCTGCGCAACGAGCGCGACGAGTGGGAGCTGCCGGGCGGTCGCCTCGAACTCGGCGAGACCCCCGAGCAGTGCGTGGTCCGGGAGATCGAGGAAGAGTCCGGCTGGCGCACGGCAGCTCAGACACTGCTCGACGTGTGGGTCTACCAGCCGATCCCGGACCGGCACGTCGTGATCGTGACATACGGCTGCCAGGTCCTGAACCCCGACGCGGCCCCGGTCATGAGCCACGAACACAAGGAGATCGGCCTGTTCACCGCCGACGAGGTTCCCGACCTGCGGATGCCCGACGGCTACAAGGCCTCGATCACCGCCTGGCACAAGCAGCACGCCGGACTGTAGACACCGATGAGCGAGGACGCGGCCGGGGCGGAGGGCGGGAGCAGCCTGCCAGCCCCTCGGGCGCTGATGCCGCACGCGTTGTGGCACTGGGCGACGCCGCAGGCCGCCTTCGTCCTCGCAACCGGTGACCTGGGGGCGATTCTGCGGTTCCACCGCCAGGTACACGGCCTGTCCCAGACCGCGCTGGGGAGCCTGCTCGGCTACGACAAGACGTACATCTCCATGGTCGAGAACGGCCGCCGCGCAATCGACGACCTCCCATCGCGCCGACGCATCGCCGCCGCCCTTCGGCTGCCACCCCACGTCCTGGGCGTGACGGACCCGTCGGACGCCGACCATGTCGCGATGCTGCAGTTCGGCGACTCCACCGTCCGTCTCGCCGAGATCGCCCGCCAGTCCGGACACGCCACCGAAGCCGTCGCCGAGCTGTGGCCGCTCGTCGCCCGCCTGGAGGCTCGTGTTGCGGATGGGCACACGGAGCGCGATGTCCTCGCCCTGCTGGCCCGAGCCCGCGTCGGCCTCGGCGTGGCCCTCGGCCACGTCCTCCCGGAGGAGCGGCTGCCCACCGCAGCCCGCTGGACCGGCCAGGGGCTGGCCGTCGCACGCCACCTCGGCGACCCAGCCATGGCCTCGTACGCCTTGCGGATGCACGGCAACGAGCTGCGCAAAGCCCGCCTGGTCGGCGCCGCCGTGGACCGCCTGCACCACGCCGTCGCCATCGCACCGGATGACACGGCACGAGCGGCTGCGATGACCCTGCTGGCCCGCGCCGCCGGGGAACTCGGCAACGGCACCCTGTTCGACGAAGCACTGCGCGGCAACCACGACCTCCTCGAACGCGTCGCTCACACCTCGCTTGTGAACCCCTTCGCCCTGCGGGAGATCCAGCTCCGCGGCCTGCTCGGCACCGGCCGCGCCGACCACGCCGTACGACTCATCGACGAGCAGTCCCCCCGGAGTTACGCGGCCAGCCCGCAGTGGCAGGTCATCGAGCACGTAACCGCCGGCCGAGTACTTCTCCTGCGCGGCGACCGCACCGGCGCGGGCGACCAGCTCACGGCCGCCGTCAACGACGCCACCGCACACCGCCTCCCCCACCAACTCCAGCGCGTCATCCGTGTCACCGGCAACGTCCTGCCGACCATCCGAGAACGTGCAGTTCAGGCCCTTGACCGGCTGCGGCAAGAGATGGCCGCGTGAACGCGCCTCTCCCCAAACCCAAATGTCCATTACGGCCACCTCCACCAATCGGCGTCGCCCGTCTCGCTGTTCGCCTGGGTGACGGAACATCAAGATTGGAAGTCGTGGGCCGTTTACGCACATTCAGCACCGGATATCGCAGCAGCCACGCAATATCGCAGCGGTAATACCGCACCACAGAGGGGTAAGTCAGCCGTACCGTGAGTGATTGAACGGCGGAAGGCGAGGATCCACATAGCGAGCGCGCAGCAGTGCCGAAGGTGTCGCTGCACGCTGAGCCGCTACAACGCCTCTGGCGATCTCTGCGGACCGTGCGACCGCGCTATGCCCGCCTCAGTCAAGCCCGGGCCTACGGCTCTCCCCGAGCGTGTGTGGTCAAACGACGGAGTACGTGCCGCCCTCGATGCCTTGAACTTCGGACTCCTCAGCCGCGCGCTGCGAGAAGCTGCATCGCTCCGGCAGGAGGATCTCGCCGCACTTGCCGGGGTGAGCCAGGGGTATCTGTCACAACTGGAGTCGGGTTCGCGCCGCCTGTCCAACATCGACAAGGCCATCGACTTCCTCAACCGGCTGGGCGTCCCGCCCGAACTCGTACGCCTCCCCCTCCGAGGCTTTGACCACTCAGGCCGGGTCCCAGCCGCCCGCGCCCCCGATCTGCGCGCCATGTCCGCCGACGCAGCCGCCACGTCATGGGAATTCGCGGAGCTCGTAACTCCGAGCAACGTCAGCGACGACACCCTCGAATATCTCTTCTTCGAGATCTCCCGCATCGCCACGGACTACGTCCACGCACCGCTCTTCCCGCTCTTCGGCGACCTGATCAGCCTGCGCGACCAGATCTTCACACTACTCAAGGGCCAGCAACGCCCCCAACAGACCAGGAAGCTGTTCATGCTGGCCGGCACGACCTGCCTCCTCCTGTCCCACGCCTCCCAGAACCTCGGCGACTCCCGCTCCGCCATGGCCCAGATCCGCACCGCCTGGACCTGCGCCGAGCAAGCCGACCACACCGGCCTCCGCGCCTGGGCCCGCGGAACCGCCGCCCTCATCACCGAGTGGTCCCCGCAGAACCGCATGGCCCTCAAGCTCACCGACCACGGCGCCGCCCTCGCCCCCGCAGGCGAATCCCGCATCCGCATCGCCGCCATCGAAGCCCGCACTGCCGCCCGCCTCGGCGACCGCGAACGCGCACTTGCCGCCATCGCTCGCCTGACCGACGCTCGCGAGCAGACGCCCGAGCGTGACGAAGTCGAGGAATTCGGCGGCCTGCTCAGCTTCCCTACCGCCAAACAGGAGTACTACCTCGGCGGTACCTACGCCCTTCTCGGCGAATACGCCGAGGCCGAACTGCACGCCACCCGAGCCGTGGAGCGATACGCCACCGGGCCGCCGGAGGAGCGCTCCTACGGCGACGAGGCGCTGGCCGTCATCGACATCGCGACGGCCAAACTCGCCCAAGGCGACATCGACGGAGCTGCCCAACGCCTGCAGCAGATCCTCGAACTGTCCCCTGAGCGCCGCATCCAGCAGCTCGGCAACGCGATGGACCGCATCGCCAGCTTCCTTCAGCAACCGACCTTCGCAGACAGCCGTAAAGCCCGCCAGCTTGCCGACCTCGCCCGGGGTTACCGCGTCATCGACGGCGGGAGCCCGATACCTTCGTTGTGATGACGACGACCTTCACCGCCCAGGAAGACGCGCTCCGGGACGCGTGCACAACGCTCGGACTGTCCGCCCACGGCCTGACGCCCCTGCGTCGCCACGCGACCTCGGTCTATCTGCTCCCCCAGGACGGTGTCGTCGCCCGGGTCAGCCCTTGGGCCCAACGCGAGGACCTGGCCAGAGCCGTCACCCTCACGCGCTGGCTCACCGGTCAGGGCCTGTCCGTGACCGAGCCGATAAACGCGCCGCAGCCGGTCGAACGCCGACCCCACGTGATCACCTTCTGGACCCACTATCCACAGCCGGAAGGCCCACCGCCGCCAGCCGAACACCTGGGCCGCCTGTTGCGGCAGCTCCACGGCCTGCCGCCGGCTCCCGTCACGTTGCCGACGTACCGGCCCCTGGCCTCTCTCCGGGAGATCGTGGAGCAGAGCACCGCACTGCCCCTCAGCAACCAGCAGTGGCTCCTATCAGCCGTCGCCGAAACCCAGGAAAGGTACGCGCACCTCGCGTTTCCACTCGGCGAAGGACTGGTTCATGGAGACGCCTACCCCGGCAACACCCTGTGGGACGACTCAAAGGTGCGTCTCGGCGACTGGGACGAAGCCGCATACGGCCCACGCGAGATCGATCTGGCGAACACCTTCCAAGGCGTCCGTTTCGGGCGCACACAGCAGGAGCTGTCTGCGTTCGCCGACGCCTACGGATACGACCCCGTCCACTGGCCAGGGCTCCGGGTGCTCACCACGATGCGGGACATGCACACCTTGGGCTCGTTCATCCGGCGCGCCGACCAAGGGGATGTTGGAGCGCTGGAGCAGCTCGCCTTCCGGCTCAAATGCCTTCGCATTGACGACCACAGCGCGCACTGGCGCAGTCACTGAGCCGCCCGCCCCTGAACAGCCGCGGCCCCACCGGTCGGAACCCGAGGGGCCGCGTTCACGCAGGACGGCGGTGGCGAGACCAACCGCCTGCGGGTAGGCCGTGTGGGACTCGAACCCACAACCAATGGATGAAAAGCCCTGGCAGGATCATGATCGGCAGTGCCACACGGTCCCAGATGGTCTAGTTTCGGATCAACTGATAATCACTCTGTGCCATGTGATCCGGCTCTGGATGGCCTCTGTTTCGCCGTCCGCTCACGCTTACTGGACTTGAACGCGTTGACCAGGCCGATGTGGTGGTCGGCGAGGACCAGGCGGACCCGGCTCAGGTGGCGTTCACGCAGGTGACGCAGGAACTCGGTCCAAAATGCCTCGGTCTCGCTGTCGCCGACCATCACGCCGAGGACCTCCCGGCCACCGTCCTCGGTGATGCCGGTGGCGATGACCACGGCCCGGGAGGCGATCTGGTGGTTGACCCGGGCCTTGCAGTAGGTGGCGTCGAGGTAGACGTAGGGAAGCAGGTGTGGTCCAGCGGCCTCGCGCGGAAGGCGGTCAGCTGCTCGTCCAGGGCGGGCGCAGATCCGCGAGACCTCGCTCCTGTGGATATCCCGGTATCCGCCCCCAGGGCCTTGGCCCAGCAATCGCCCACGTGACCCGCGGCAGCAACTACTGCGGCTCAACTTCAACGACCCGGCCCTGACTGTTATTGATGGCGTCCCGCATGATGGTGTAGCCGATCAATCGGCCGTCGTGTTCGTGATGTTGGGGAGTGCAGGGGCGTCGTCGCAGCGCTTTTCGGGGTAGATCTCGTCCATGCTGCCTTCGGGCAGGTAGTGGCGAGGGAAGGCGATCCACTCGTCATACATCTCGAACAGCACGGCGGTGACCAGCTGCAGCAGCGCGTCGCCGTTGGGGAAGACTTGGACAAATTTATCCCAGGAGTCATCTCGCGGGCGAAATTTTCGACAGCCCAGCGGCGACAACAAATAGAATTCCGAGAAGAGAAATCCGACACCGCAGACGGCCACGAAAAATTGAGCCGCAACGGGAGCACGAGAAGTTGCGCCTGGCGATATTTCCATCGTTAAACTTTTCGACTGAGGTGGTTTGCATACAAAATTCACAACCTCAGCGCCCCGAAATAACGGGCGCAAAGTCGTTTTAAGCATGCAACACTAAACCCCACGGAAGAAAATTTCAGAAAGAACGATTCCCGTTATCAATAGGGCGATCATTGCGCATCCTGCAATTCTCCCACGCCTTTCAACCTCCACATAACGGGGATGTTGGCGGGCAGTCGGGTCTCTTGCATCTGGCATATCAGCGGGGAGTCGCCCCATCCAGAACAAAGGCAGCGCAGCCATAACAAATCCCACGGACCCGATCCACAAGACCGACCTCGGGTCACGAGAAATTCCAGACCACAGCAAGAAGAGTGCCGCACCGACAGCCACGGACCTACCCCCCTTGCCTCGGCGCACCGGGGGAGACAAGACACGCAGTACGCTCGCAGCAAACACTACGAGCGCTGCGCAAGCAATGACCCAGAATGCCCAATCGGGAAGAGATGCGAGGTCCACGGATCCGCCAGCCTGGTTCATAGCGCGTTATTTTAGTGCAGTCCGACCAGGAAGTCTACCGCCGTAAAATCCCGTGCCATCTCCGTCTAGATATTGGCTTCACAAACCCGGCGGGATCAAAAACCTTCCCAGGAATATCCCGTCGCGACGTCCCAGGGATTCCAGGAGTTCTCGAATGCATCAGTCCCCTCACCCTCGGTGGCACCGACAACATTAACTACCTGATCGTGTTTGCTAGCGTAGGCAGAGGCGACGCCCGCGCTCGCCAGGGAACGCTTAGCGGCAGGCAGTTGGGACTTCGCTGCGGCACCGATCTCCCGGTTCGCCGGGTTACCTGACCTTACCTTCGTGGCGTCCTGCCGAAGCCCCTGCACGGTGCTGGCCGCAGCAGCCCGTTCCGAAGCTCTGGCGACAGATCTGACTGAGGTGCCGAACCCCCAGGCTCCAAGAACGGTTCCGCCCAGATCAAGGTAGGTCTGCGTTGAGCCGAATCCTCCCCAACCCTTGTCAGTGAAATCACTCACGACATTCCACGCGCTTCCCGCCGTCGCAAGTCCGTCAATCGTCAGTGCCAGACCCGCGGTCACGACATCTACGCCCGGAATTGCGGCCGTCGCAATCGCCAAAGCTGTTACCCCCGGCGCAAGCGCCCCGGCCACGTTGAGAACCCCGTGGATGTCGTGGCCGAGACTATCCCACCAGTTGTGGTGATTGGTCTGGCCATTGGATCCAGTGGACGTGCTGCCGGTCGAGGCGGCGCCTGAACTGCTGGTGGTGGCAGTGCCCTTGGATGCATCGGCCCTGCCGGTCTTGGGGTCGTACCCCACTTCCTTCTGGACTTTCTTGGAGCAGTCGGACAGGTCGTACTCGCAACCGGTCGTGGAACCGACTTCCAGCCCGGTGGGGTCGGAGAAAGTGACGGGGTTGCTGCCGGCGTAGGTGTAGCCGCCGAGCTCTTGGGGGCTGGTGGCCTCGAAGACGGGGTCGAGGCTGATGAACCGGCCGATGACCGAGTCGTAGTACCGGGCACCGATGTTGGCGAGGCCGGTGGTGGTGTCGGTGGGTTTGTTGAGGAAGGTGCGGTTGTCGACCCAGGTGGTGCTGGTGCCACGGACGTTGCCGTAGGGGTCGAACTGGCGCCAGGTGGGGGTCTGGCAGGTGTAGTCCAGGACGAGGCTGTTGGTGCCGTGCTGGTCGGAGGGGATTTCGAAGTTGTAGTTGGTGCCGGTGCCGGTGCGCGCGACGGTGGCGCCGCCGGGGAGGGGGTAGTAGCGGACGCCGGTGGCTGTGGCGGCGGCATTGTTGAGGCTGATCTGCTCGCTGCCGAGGTAGAGCGTGGTGGTGGTCGGGTCGAGCTGGAGGAGCAGGGTGCCGTCGGCGTCGTAGATGTAGCTGGTGGACGTGCCGGTGGTGGCGTTGGTGACCTGGCTGAGGCGTTCGTTGTTGTCCCAGGTCAGGGTCTGGTTGCCGGTGCTGGTGTTGCGGGTTTGGGTGTTGCCGGCGCTGTCGTAGCCGTAGCTGGTGGTGCCGGTGGTGCCGCCGGTGGTGGTCGTGGCTGTCAATGTGCTGGGCTGAGTGTCGGAGTATGTGCTCGTGGCGACGGTGTCACTGGTGCCGGAAGTGAGGGCGTGCTGGGTCTGGGTTTGCCGGTTGCCAATGGCGTCGTAGCTCCAGCTGGTCCAGTACGTTCCGCCGGTGATGCCGTCACCGACCGTGCTGTGGGAGCTGGAGGTGGGGGTGGCAACGCAGGTGTCGGTGGCGGTCCAGGCAGAGGTGAGCCGGTCGAGGGCGTCGTAGGTGTAGCACTGGGTCTCGGCGGTGGTGGAGGAGCCGAGGCGGGTTTCGGTCTGATGGGTGATGTTGCCGGCCAGGTCGTAGGCGTACGCCGTGTCGTCGACGCTGGCGGGAGTGGTGGTGGAGCGGGTCACGAGCTGGTCGGTGAGGCTGCCGGTGTGCGCGTCGTAGGTGTCACTGATCGTCGCATTGGAGCTGGAGGAGCCGAGCACGACCTGGGCGACCTGGTTGTAGGCGCTGTAGGTGACGTCCTGCAGGTAGCTGTAGGCGTTGGTGGCCAGGCCGGCTTCCTGACCATCGTTGTTGTAGGTGTGGCCGACGGTCTCGGCAGGCAGCCCGCCGCCGAGCAGGTAGACGTCGTTCCCCAGCAGGCCAAGCACGGTGCTGTAGGTGTGGGTGATCTTCCAGGTCTTGCCGAGGACGGTGCCCTGCGCGCCGGAGGGGATGATCGTCTCTTCACCGAGGGACTCGCCGAAGACATTGAAGCCCACGGCCTGCTTCACGTAGGCATAGCCACCGCTGTACGAGGTGGTGGTGGTGACGTGTCCCTTCGGGTAGGGCATCGAGGAGATCGCGGAGTTGGCGTTGTCGTACACCCAGGCAGCGGTCTGGTTGCCGGGCGAGCTGGTGGAGGCGTACGCCACCTGCGCGTCGGTGGCAGCGCCGTATTCGGCGATCTTGCGGTCGAGCGCGTCGTAGGTGTATGAGACGTAGTCGCCGCGGGAGTCCTGGGTCTGCAGCAGGTTCCCGTCCGCGTCATAAGCCATGGTGCTGGCGCCGGCGGTGGGGTCGGACTTGGCGGTCACTTCCCCGGCCAGGTCGTACGTGCTGGTCCACTCCTCGGTCTTGGCGTCGGTGACGGTGGACTGCTGGCCGTGGCCGTCG
>Ga0307517_10004071_pt1 | contig 22569 bp, 17 predicted proteins | sample 23_EM_MG_FD_194515 | JGI IMG/M metagenome (GOLD analysis project Ga0307517, IMG submission 194515) | Populus trichocarpa ectomycorrhiza microbial communities from riparian zone in the Pacific Northwest, United States - 23_EM | ecosystem: Host-associated > Plants > Roots > Unclassified | place... | reverse complement strand
CAGGGAGATGATGGGCTGCCATTGGTGATTTTTTTTTAAGAGAACTAACAGGGAGGAAAGAGAGAGAACTTGACTACGGCATATATACGAGTATACCATACGAAAGAAATACTACGAGACTGAGTAACATATAAAATGCTCTTGCTAGTTGAAAACGATGCTTTAGATCCGTGTGATAAAGTGTCCATTTAACGAACTCTTGGGCACAAAAGATTCAAGTGTGAAGTGAACTCATCAATGAAAAGGGCTCTTTGTGCTTCAGTAGGTAGAGAGATGTGGTGGAATCCATTGCACTGCATGCGTTTGTGGTTGCTGATGAGCGAGCTTCTAAGAAACCACAGAAGGGAGGAAACAAGAACACCAGCATCTCGTAAAGGGAGGAGCCATTGATTCTCTTCTTTTTCTCGCTTATTTTCTGTTTTGACCCTTTCTATCGTAGTTGTTAAAATTGATTAATTCTCGTGAGTTTGGTCTACGAGATTTATGACTTTCAAACTTAATTTGGAATGAGTTTTTAATTGAATTGAAAAGTAAGAAATTGACCTGACCATCTTGCTCTATTCCTAGCCAAGAAAATTCCAAGAATTTCTCAAGGAAAAGCAGGTGGTGCATGAAAAATCTTGTTGAAGAATTTCAATCAATTCCCACACAATTTACCACATAGAATTATAATTGTTCAACCTATGAGTGAAAGCGAAATTCTAGAAAAAAGAAAATGGGCTAGATTTTACAAAAAAGCAGGCGGTGCATATAGTGGCCATCAATCCAATCCCATCTGGTGGAGTAAGAATCACAGAAATGGGATAGTATTTAGTATCTAATCAACCCTCAAACCTTAATATTCTTTTTCTGTCAATGTCACTCACGTGAACATCTTCAGGTCACACCACGAGACTATGCATGATAAGATAGAAGAACAACGGTTTATAAAAGAATGGGAATCTCCAACCAGTTCTTCAAAATGGCCATGCATAATCCTAAGAGATGGGTGCCTATGGCTGTCTTTATCACATGGCGGTCCAACATCAGTTGCCACTCGGCCCTAGAAACGAGCCTCTTCCAAGCTCTCTATGGTCATGCCCCTCCCTAAAGAGAAATGGTTCATCCAGAGTCAATATTAGTAGCTGATGTGGAAGAGCTGGTGCGAAGGAGAGTCAATATGAATGAAGCAACTGGCTAGCAAGAACAGGACAAAAAGAGAGAGAGAGTTCTCATACGGTGATCAGGTATTCTTGAAGCTAAAGCCATACAAGAAAGGTCGTGTGGCCTTGAGGAAGAATTTTAAACTCAATCCTGGGTATTATATAGACCATATCAAATTAGCAGGAAGAAGATTGGGGCAGTAGCTAATCAAATGAAATTGCCTGAGAGAAGCTGTGGTGTCCTCTAGATTACCGGTAATAAATGGAGGAAGGATGGAAGTTCTTCCTGTCACAGTGCTGGATAGGAAACTGATGAAGAAAAGGAACAGAGTAGCAACAGCTGGCTTGATTCAGTGGGGTCCAACTTAGAGCATTCTTGTCATTCAAGAGGGGAGTACTGTTACAACCTTCAGGGGAAGAACAAAAGCTAAGCTGGAAATACACATAACACATTAATAGTGGGATGGTTAATTGACAGTTAGAGGCTGTTAATGACAGTAACTGTCAGTACATGAATAAGTGAGGGAGAGTTAGTTAAATGAAGGTCTGGTGATGTATATAAGCCCATATAGAGATTACGTGAGATACAAGAAATAACAGGGGAATTCTTTTTCTATCTTCTCTTCCTTTTCCTTTCTTCTTCTATTTCCTGAATCTTGTTAAGGTTAGGCTTAACATTCACCAAGCGACCCACAAGTTAACACAAACCCTTATTTAGATGCATCCCGAAATCAAACCATGCTCCAATACTGTGCTATTTGATAAAAAAAAAATGCAAAGACAAAAACAAAGTGAACTACTTGCTTGTGTACTTACTAAGTAGAAGAATGTGCCAATTTGAACTTAAATGTAAACATATAATAATAATAATAATAAAGGGTAATCAGCAGCAATTTACCACTGCTAAGATGGAATTAACAATCAATAGGGTTTTTCAGATTAGCCACTAAAGCACAAAATTTACGTGTTAAATCGGTTGAAAATTTTAGCTGAATATGTATACACATAACTAACCACAAACTGCGCAATGTTTGTAACCACAGAATCTAATATACAATATAACAACAAATGCTACATTGCTATTCACGTAGCTAAAATGTAACCTAACTGGTTTGCTGCTATCACAGAGATATAATAAGATCAAACCGATACAATTCGAAAAACAAAACTCTCCTTTAGGATCAAACCTGTTCATCATATCCCAATATTGGGGTTGTTACCAGCAAGAATGAGAGAAATTTCCAGTCCTCGGCTGAAGGCTTGGTTGAACATGAGCCGGGTTTGGAAGGTTGAAACGAATGGAAACCAAGACAAGAATGCTATTGGGATGAAGATCAGCATCCCCATCCCAGCATCGTATAGGCGGGCAATTGAACGGATGGATTTCCATAATCCCATCCGTTTCACTACAGGTTTCCAAGCAGATGCAATCTGAAAAAAAGAGAATGAAATTATAATCTTAAACCATGAGAGAAACGGGGAAGAATTGTGTAAAAGATATATATAATAAACATTGTTCACAAACAATCAGGTTAAAGACAAACTACTAGTCCATGTTCTCCGCTCCCTCTTCCTTCTCTCCCCTCTTCCTTCTCTCTCAAGTTCGTACCGTATTGAATTAATTCAGGATGTCTATCTCTTCCTTCTCTCCCCTCTTCCTTCTCTCTCAAGTTCGTACCGTATTGAATTAATTCAGGATGTCTATTACGATGTTTGATGCGGCACTCAAAAGCCCTTACATTCTTGTGTTTGATAGCATGGAATTGTTTTTCTAGATATGAACAACATGCGTAACTCATCTTACTGCAAGCAGTTTCATTGTTCTAGCATGACCGCTCGGTGCTTATTCACTCTCACTTTTGTGCAATGGCTTCTTGAGGACATTGTTTTTTTCATTTTGTGCCCCACCCCCCTGATAATTCTTACCATGACAATTCATGAGGAAATAAAAGTTGACTAAATAGCCTACATGTATCTGATAAGATGTTTTTCCTTCCAAAGTTTTCGATTTTCACAGATTTACACAAGAAATAACCTGTCCTTGATGTTAAACTCGCATATATCAAGATTACAGCACAGCAACAGCAACAACAAAAGAGTAGTTCAGAATTTCATCACTGAAGAACATATGGAAATTTTTCTACTTGTGCTTTAAGGAAAGAAGATGAGTAAAGATAAAGAATTAAAAGAAGAATGAAAAAGGTGATTCAGAAAACTCACGGATAAAATTCCCCATATAGTGGGAATAAATGCTAAGATGCTCGCAAATATGTCACTCACTGACAATTCTGTAAGCGCAACTGCAATAACTATACCAGCCAAAGCTAACATGAAGGAGACACCTTGTACAAAGCGCAACAAAAGTTGGAAATTGACAGAGACCTTCTGACTGAAAGTGAACACCTGTAATCAAAAGGTAAAGATGAATTGAATTACAAACAACATGACAAGCAAGTCTCATAATTAAAAGTACATAATTTGTGGCTGTGCAGCAATACTGCTCACCTTGAAAAGAATTATAAGGACAGCTAGCACAATCCATGAGAAGCCATACACCTAAGATACATCAAAAAGTGATTTCCCAAGAATAAGCAATGCATGTTAGATCAATGAATCTTATTTCATTTGGAGGACGAAACATAGGAGGGGTAAAACTGCATTAAGAGGCAAAATAGCCATTTCAGAAGCCAAAGCACGTCCTGCATAAAGAGACATTTTAAGAGATGTATTACCGATAATGATGTATCACTTCCTTGTATATGAAGCTTGTATACAACACCATACTGGAAGATAAAGAATCTTAGACTCAAAAGAGTCTCCATTATCCTCCCACTCAAAGTCCGAATATGTGCCTGTAAGATATTTTGAGGTCATTAACGTGAAACAAGGTGAAATGCAAAAAAATAGATAAAAAGTGAAACATACAAGACTTGCATGGTTAAAAAAGATTTAAGTCACTTCAAGTAGTTTGGTAAAAGCTTGCTAAGTTGACCAAATTGCCCAACATCAAATGGACCATGTGTTCTGTACAATTGCTTTACTATTTTGACAAAAAAATATATGGAATTAATTCTGGAATCTGGATTAACATGAAACAGCATTAAGAGCATTTTCACGATACTTTGATTAGAGCATAAAACAATACTGCTCAGTGTAGTCAAAGGCTAGACCCAGGTCTTAGATGAGAAGCTTTACCAGCGTGTTCCCAATCAATTACGAGAGTAGCTTTACCAATGTGTTTGCAATCTTAAAGAAAAGGAGCTTGTTTCTTTATTGCTCAGTTAGTTTTTGCTAAAAATATTCATTTAACGGATATCTGAACATTGCAATAGCAACCAAAAGTTACAATCAAGATTAGGTATTTTTGTTGCAGCTTTCCTTAGTTTTGCTAATTCTCCATATAGTATATATCCCAGTTTTCTCCTCTCAGAATCTTGTAGGGCTGAAGCTTCTCTTATCCCCCCTTCTCTCCCTACTATGCATCCCAGTATTCTATCTTTGCACAGCCTAACAAATAGACAATATTATAGAAACAATTATACATAGCTGGAATCAAATGGATACTTGATGCTGCCCCTTATTTTCATTTATAGGGTATGCCAATGAACATCTGATAATGGCCGATGGTACCACTGAACCAAGGAGAGTCACTGTTTGATGCATGCATAGTAGTGGAGATTCTTTAGGGGAATTGGAGTGGAATTTCCCCTATGCATTTATTGAAAACATGAAAAAGGGAAAAACAAAGACATGTACAAGAACAAAAGTAATACCAATTCTTCATCCCACCAAGCCTCCCAACTTTCTTGTCCCTTAACCCCAATTCCACCTCTGTAAAAAAGCCAATTTGTCCAATCACTGAAGTCCTCCACTGTCCTAAAAGTACAGCATTAAGGGTTACTCAACAAGGTGGCCAAAAAAAACCCATAAATAAACATAAGAAACAGTGCTTACTTTTGCCACTCAAATCCAGATGGATTGAACAAATAGGGAGCAAAAAGCCAAGATAGAGCCATAAACCAACTGCTGACTGTAAGAAGAATGTAAGATAATGCACCACCATCATTATACCCGTATGCAAGGTACACGACCAGCAAAAGCACAACTTCTAGTCTGAAGATAAGAGGACAATCAAACGATTATTGCAGCTCAAGCACACGCGCGCCCAGAGAGAGAGAGAGAGAGAGAGAGAGATACCCTTTGACAAAATGGCTGCGGGAGTAAAGCCTGTAGTTTTCAGAAAATCTAATATGGCGGACCACAAATCCACGACCAGTGGCTTGATACTAGTAGGAAAAAGAATATTATTGTAACACATTCCACAGCACTAAAAACAAATATTAAATATTCAACAAAGAAAATGATTGAACATACCCTTGCACCGCCATGAAGAATGGTCCTACCAAAATAATGTGATTTTGTGCCTAATGAAAATGTGAAGAAGACAGAGCAGAGCTGAAGCTGCATTGTGATGAAATTGACAACAGCCTGCAACATTAATCAGAAGATTACCACCACAACAATTTTTCAGCTCAGCAACAAATTAAAGAACATGAAGCTAAGCAGAAGTTCATGTACTTAAAACTGTGAACCGTGAGCACATGAGTCAAGTAAGCTAAGCAATGAATTACAGTAGTCTCAGATGACAGGATAGCATAAGCAGAAGTTCAAATGTAAATATGTATGCTTGTAGATGAGTGAAATAATGCAACACAAAAAAAATGCAAAATCTTAGTTCTCTACTCTTCATAATTCCAAGTTTACTGGGTCCAGTTGCTTAAACAATGCTTGCGAGGGAGGAACACTAACCTACATAAAAATAATTTTACAAGCTTAGGATGTAATATATCACATGCAGATGTTTGGCATATGTGACACCAAGAAGCTCAGAAAAATTTAACATAGAATAAAAATGTAACAGCATAAAATGTAAGGATGGTGTAGGTGAAAAAAAATGTAAATGAAAATAAAATATAAAGAGATAAACTTTCTTGCATCTTGCTTAACCCTTAGTTAGTTCATGTAATTAGCATTCACAGCTTATGAAACATATAGTAAGAATGATATTTACCCTCAAGAATCCCAGCTCTAAGATGAAGCCCAAAACCATTGGCACAGCAGTAAAAATACCAATTTGAAAGAGAAATTGAGTGTTCAGAGCAGCACTCAGGGCATTGTTCTTCGTTATCAGTGCTCTAATTTCAACTTCTTCACCTACTCCGGATAGTGCCTAAAACAAAATCGCATCAGTGTCAAGAAAAATAAATTGGGAACAAGAGCTAGTATATTTGTGCAAACAGCAGGTGCTGAGTTGAAACAAAACTGTGAACTATATTTATATAGTCTTATAAAATCAGATATATAGATTATTCTACTAAAAAATAAAACATATATGGATTATTTCTTAAAACATTTTACATCAGATGAATGCCTTAAAACCTATGGGATTGTATTTATGAAACATGTTAGACATTGTTTTTTCATTTTATGGTGGCTTCAAACTGGTACATAATTTCATATCATATTTATCGACTTGAAACAGAAAAATATCAGCAAACTAAATATAAAAATGAACATTTAAGTCGTGATCTGGAGTGCAAAGGATTTAAAGTGAACAAGTATACAAGAATGGGAATTTTTGTCCAGTAATGGACAGATATCAATCTTACCAAATATGCCTTCCCATAAAGGAAAGCGTATACAGTCAGCACCGTCAACTGCAATGTAATTTCCAAAAGAAAACTTGTTAAAAAGAAATAAAATGAGAGGTGTGCATGTATAAAAGCATGATGCAGCTTTCACACCACATTTTTCCTCTCCTACTCTTTTTCCCTGTAAAATTGGAGCATAAGATGCAAACCCCAATCTCTGTTGTACTAGATACACATTTATCTAAATACTATCTAGAAATGCAACACAAAACCTACACGATGAATCAAATCATAGAGGCCAGCTGGTAAGAAGAAAGGCATGCAAAAGGTGCACACTCAAAGGATTGGAACAAAAGCAAACTTTTAGAGTAAGATATACATTCTCCCTTCGTGAAACAGCGTAAAATTAGCATAGTCTAACTCTTTACATGTTGCATTTTCTTTATGATTGCATTAAGCAACTTAAGCCAACCGATGTGAACCTTCAATTCATTCAACCGCAAATAAATTATAAATTGTCATGTTCATAACCACAGCTAGTAATTACATACCATCGTACAAAAGTAGTATCCCACGGTGGTAAAGTAGAATGACATCATTCGAAAGAAATCAAAAAGCTGCCCGAGCCTGTAGACATCCCTACTAAGAACTTGCTCACCATTACCACCAGAAACCTTCCCTTCAAATACAGCTATCTGATTGAGACCAACATCTCGTCCTTTGCCAACCTGTAAATTTTAATTAAGGATTACAATTACATACCTTAAAAAAGCTCCAAGTAAGAAATGAGAAACCATACCTGAATATACTCGTGATGGGTGACATTTCCTTGGCGTAGAGTTGAATTGAACCCTGCATGGGATGTCAAAAGGCAAAATTCTGTCAGGTACACACACACACACACAATACACAGAGAGAGAGAGAGAGAGAGTTAAATGTAAAAATAAAAGCATTTGAAAGAAACTACATTCTAATTCCTTCATAGGTTTTTAACTTAAAAACTAAAATAATTACTAAAAGCCTAAGGTGAAGGAGAAAGCCCACACATAATGAACAACAACAAGAGAGATTGGCTTTGGCAGATCAAATTCACGAGGTCGTGATGCTTCTTTTATTGAGAAATGAACCAACTTCCAACAACCCATAAACTTTCTGATCACTTGGATAAAACAAGGAACTTCTCTTTGGTGATAATAAAATCCATAAGGTGCTAAATGCTATTCGTATTAAAACTTTCAGAAACAGATTAAGCAAATCAGGTTTTGATCTAAGGTACCATATGTCCCTAGCAAAGACATAAAAAGAACTGGAAATCAGTCCATCAATAGTCAAGTAAAGCAGTCATGCCTGAATATATATCTTCACTGATGTTGATAACACGAGAGGCCTTGCTAATACCACCCCGAGTTATGTGGAAAACTCTGTCAAAAACATCTGGATGTCCATAATGCATACGGACCCTGCGAGTTACATACTAGTCATCTGTATCTGAAAATTCAATATGATAGTACGCTACCAATTTACTTGCTATAAAACTACGAGCTTACTTTAAAGGATTAGCCAGAACACGCTGGCCGAGAGTTACAAAGCTAGTTTCCTGATTTGACATAAATGAGGCTAAAGAAGAGACACTGCAATCATCACAGGTAATGCCTTTAGCAGAAAATAACATGATTACTCAAATGAGAGAAATACTTGTTTCACCAGAAACATACCTTCCTGTAAATACATGTTCCCTAACACCAAGAATGGTTGGAGGACGAATACCATGATCTTGATGGAATTCTTCCAGCAGATTTCTCATCTTCAAGGCCTCCTCAAAATAATTATCCTAGAGTTATCATGTAAAGACACATTACAAACAACATTACACAGTGAAGAAAATTACAAATACCTACTCTACATACCATAACAACAGCAACCCAGTGAGGGAACAAAGAAGAAAAAATGACAAGTAGAGTAACTTTCATTTTATTTGACGCATTAAAAAATCATTTTAGTCAACTTTCACAACGAGAAATCATATATATGCGATATTATTCAGGGGGCAAATTAATATTTTTTCATTTATAGGGTTTTCAGGTTTCCCTACAAATAGAATGTATACTTTTTATTTTCGAAGTAGTACACAATACATAAACTATGCAAGTTACAGAACACCTGAAAAACACAAAAGAAAAGAGTTAGCACTCAAAGCTATAGCAATCTCTCTCACCTAAAAGGGTTTAAGAGATTTCTCAATGATGGTTCATGCGGATTACCGTTAGAGGTCGAACATTTAGACAACTTGTGGTTTGCGACAACTCAATCTTGAAGCAATTATTCAAAGCCGAAAAGAACATCTAATCTTCAAGTAATCTTTATATAAACTCTAAAAAACATTAGATCTGTCTAACAGAATCTTGGAACTCTCAATTTTTTTTAAAAAAAAATTATCGTTTTCGCTGCGTGCATGTGTTTCAGAAAACCCAATAAAGCATATAGATGTGACCTGTGTGGCTGGGCTATTTTTTAGGAAGATAGTGGTGTTCTAAAATCCATCACATTTAATAAAGATACCAGGTTCCTTGGTCACCTTTTGCTAACTTTGGGGAAGTGGTTTAATTTCTCTTTGAAGTTTAGTAGTACTGCTCATCCATAAACTAGTGGCCAAATAGAGTCTAAGTAAAACTTTGGGCAATCTGATTCGTAGCATTTGTGGGGACAAGCCTAAACAGTGAGATGTTGCATTGGCTCAGGAAAAATTTGCTTCCAACAGTTCCAAGCATAGTGCTATTGACAAGACATCATTAGAAATTGTGTACATGAAACTTCTGAGTCATGTGCTTGATCTACTCGCTGCCTAAAGCAAGTCAGCAGAGAAATTGACTGAACAGTGCAAGTTGTGCATCAAAAGGTCAGAAGGAAACTGGAAGAAACGGGTGCTAGAAATAAACATGCAGCAGACAAGCATAGACGAGTTAAATTGTTTCAAGGAGTCATGATTTTCTTGTGCAAGGAGAGGTTTCGAGTAGGAACCTATAATAAACTAAAGATGAAGAAGTATGGTCTGTACAAGGTGCTGAAGAAAATCAATGACAATGCTTGTGTGTATTGGTCTTCTGAATAGCATAGGCACATCGAAGACCTTCAATGTTGTTGATCTTTATGAGTGCTTTCCAAATACTAAACTCAACTCGAGGATGAGTTTTTCTAAAATGGGAGAGACTACTGTAGAGCAATTATCCCAAGAGAGAAGGACCATATTGAAGCATGAAGTTATTGTTTTCTTATTTTAATTATTTTCCTAGTTAATTTTGGATTTTAATTATTTGTTTCCTACTTAGCTTGGGACTTTTAATTTAATTAGTATTTTACTATTTAGAAATCTCAATGCTAGATGGATTCTATTAATTAGATACCTTTTAATTAGGAATCTTTTCCTATAAAGGATTTTAGTACTAATATAAAAAGTAATGTCTAGTTTATTTTATGGAAATCAAGACTATTATTTAGATTCAATAAAAATATCAGAGAGTTTTCTCTAGATTTCTCTACAGTTTGATCTGTAACCTTAGGGCTTGATAACCCTAGTTTTATCTTCATTATACATTGCGTAAAGAAACAATACTTAATTCAAAAATTTAATTCATCATCAATGTTCTTTCCCTTAAATAGTAATGAAATTGTAAACATGCTACATTACAACCATACAAGTGAACTTTATTATTCCTATATTGCATAAAAAATCCTTCTTCGTTTTCCACACAACAATTATTGGATTGGGAGCAAGAAGAATTCCAAAAATTTTGGGAGGTGTTCCTCTTGAAAAGATGTTGCGGAATATGGTAGCTTTCTTGACTTTGTGTAGTGCTTCTAAAACGTCTAGTCTTGGGTTAAAGCAAAAGAGACTGGAAATGTAAGGCCCTTTGTCAAATTGGGTTTCTAGTAATTGTAATTTTGTGAAGGAGGAAATAATACTTCTCGTTGTTCCAATAAGGTTATTGATCATAAAAGTTCAAAAGAAAAACAGGAGAACAAAAAATAATGAGGCCAATTTGCATAAAATGACAGATTAGTTTCACTTGTCTCAACATTTTACGAGTCCAAGACTGTTCAAGATAATTACATTAATGGGAAAAAACTATGACTTACCTGATTCATATCAATTGTCTGAATTGCATTTCCACGAGTAAATATAATTGCATGGTTTTGATTCTCAGGTTTTCCTTCTCCAAGTTTTGGATTCCCAGGCAACTTAACAGAGTATATTTCCTTCAAAGAAAAAAATTCACAAATTAATAAGCTACAAGTGGAACGAAGAACAGCTCTTGCTCTAAATAGAAGTTGTCAGATTGCATTGTCCATTATAATCTATTCAGGATGGAATTATTTTGACTCCTAATCGGATTAGCTCCACGCAAATACATCCCGAAACTGCACATCCAATAAACTGCTAGTGCATTAGCACGGAATAGAAACAATTCTACCCATATTATCTAGAGGATAAACGTTACACCAAACTGACCAACCAATATATGAGTAATATCGGTTTTCGAAGCACACTGTGATTTTACTTTATTTGTAGATACAACCAAAATTCAAAAAAAAAAAATGCAACAAATCACGATGAAAAATACAACAAATTCAAACTGGGTTAAAACACAAACCAGATAAATGCATTGCACCAATATTATAAAAATAATAGTTCGTTCAACATACTTCAACTAAAGCCAATGGCTATCATCAACATTAGAGGACAGCAAAAAAAATGTGAACCTTGTCTTTTCCATTGATATCAGCCTTCACAAGCTTCGAATAGTATTCTCTATGCACATTACCATCCTTCAAAGATTCAACCTCATCAATGAAAGCAACACGAAGAGCTTCATTTCTACAACATAAGTAAATGGCTAGATATTAGGTATGTATTATATAACTAAGCTTTCAAGTGGGAAAAACTATTACTACATAGAAATGCTTGAATCTCTAAATTTGGCGAACAAAAACTAACATGCTTTAAAAAATAGATAGGCAAGGAGAGTGCGCAGGGGGCACAAAATAAATCTGGCAAAAGAGAACATACTTCGAGCATAAGAACATATATTTGACATGCTAAAATTCACCTTTGCATCAGCAATGCAATATCAGCAGCCTCAGGTTTTTGGTCCTCTTTCTGCTTTCCATATATTTGACACGTAACAACATAAGTAAACTTTAAATCAGCCAGTGCTCGTGCTTCCGGAGACAAGTCAAAGCCCTTAGCATCATTTGTATCATTAATAGAAACTGCAGCTTCCGCATCTGACATTGACATGCATGATCAGATCACTGATTATGTCAGGGCTATAAAAAAGAAAGATATAAATGAACCAACCTCCAGACGCCACTCTTTCCAAATAAGACTGAAGCATTAGAGCTTTCCTATAGTACATCATCCCACGGACTGGAAATATCAAAACAGTGATTTAGCAAAATACCCAATAATTTATGAGACATGCATTGCATTTGTGCAACTAATAAAATAGAAAAGCAAGAAACCTATCTCTTCAAGTGAAGAGACTAAGAGTCCAGATGATGCTAGCAAATCAGTAAACGCTAACATAAGAAAGGAGCTACGTCCCCTAATTAGCTCACTCAACTATAATCCAATACTCATCTTAAAAAACCCTCAATCCTGAATTGGCAGGTTATAAAACCTAGAAAAGCATAATATATACTGATTGATGCAAGTTTCTTGGTATAAGTGTGAGCATGGCATGCGAGTGGCTAATGAACCAACTGGAATCTCATCCGAGCACACACAAGTACACTTGGCTAGGAAAAAAATCAAGTGGATGTGTGAGTGTCATTAAAAGATCAAAATAGGAAAGAATTATCACTAACTTAACATGCATTTACATGAATTAGAAACACAGTAAATGTATTTGTCCCACGTATACACCAGATACACAGTTTCCTAGAAAACAGTTCAAACAACAAGCAACTTTTGGAAAAAAAAAAAAAAAACTGGAGAAGAAAACCTGCAAGCACAGTGTAGAAAGCAATCTGGAATGGCAAGCCCAAAAAGGACATGCGTGCCTTACAGCAACCAGGCAACAATACTAGAATACAAGAAATGGTTCATGACTTCCCAAATATAAGGGAGAATAGAATAGCGGTGTGTGAAATCATATATCCACTGAAATAAATGCACTTGGAATAGGACAGGAAAGATGTACTAAACATCATAAAACCAAATAACAAAATTCAGATTTCCCATACAAATTTAGACCATGACCAGATCCTGTATAAAGAAACGGATTATATTGTTTTACTATAAGAACTTCTCCCAAATGAACCAATAGAATATGGAACCAAGAAACTCAAGTGAGAAAAGAGAAAAGATCACTTGCCAGTTCTGGCTAATGTTTGTCCCCTGTAAGAGGCCCAAATCCGAAGTTCAAGGTTGTCATCAGGATTATTAATGAGCTCTGAGTCTGGTGCATTCTCATCACAGCCAATACGATCAAGAAAGTTCTTCCACTCATCTGTGACAAAACATAAACAATTTTGAGGCTGCCAGCAAGTGAGAGAAAATACATTTCAAGTCATAAAGCAAACTTTTTCAAAGCAGCCATAAATAGTCAACTAGCCAACCAGACTGATAAACCAAAAACTCAAGAACTGCAACACTCCCTCTATACCCCACATTACAGTCCATTTTTGCACTTTCTGTTGGTAAACTATCAAAAAGTCAGGTGGTCTTCATTATTGGATTCCCAATTCTATACTATCTCAAATTCAAATTAGTACTTGGATAAAAATGCAATAAAAATCAAGGGCAGGCAAAGACTTTACTAAAAATCAACAATTGACAATGTAATCAATGGTATTCTTTTAAATTCAGAGACTATGAAACTGGAAGGGAATAAAAAAATTTCCATGATCATCACTAAAACTAACCCAAGAAATTCTTCTATTCATAACTAAATCCCAATACCTATTTTATTTTTTCTTCTTTCCCTAATCGGACTATCTATATAAATCAAATCATTCACTGAAAGAGAACATAAAAATCAACATAATTAAGTGAAAAATCATTCACTAGAAGAGAATCAAGATTTATCATGGATCATCACTCCACCTCGTCAACAACTCTATTCCTCGTATCGTTACCTGCAATTAACTATCCATGACATGGCACATCCAAGTCATGTATGGAATCACGTATTCCGCTCTAACAGATATTGGGTCCACAGAAAGTGAAGTGTTAAAAACTGAGCGAAAAATTTTCCAACATTTTTAGATTGCGAAGATGTACATTGTCCACCAAGTGTAATGTAAATCCCAGAAGTAATCACAAATTGGAATTACAAGAAATGGGAAACCAAATAACATGTCTAGGTCTGAGACACCAATACCAAAGCGGATGAAAGCTTGACATCACATAAAGCTAAATACACAGAGCATAAAGCTTAGACTCCTTCAGTGAGTGCATTCTGTCCATTGACCATGCCTAAACCAGTATCGTAATATAGTAAGAGATAAAGAATGCAAGGAGCACATGGACAAGAAAAAAAACAAGAAACGAAAAAGAAAACACAAATAGAATTGACCGCATTGGGAATCAAGACTATCACATAAAATCCTCCCAACCAACCAGGTAAATTTCTCCAACCTTTCCCTTCAAAGTAAAGAACAAACATTCTAATCACCATGAACTAAAGGTTGCAAGCAATTACAAAGCAAGGACAAATGAACTCAAGAAAAAAGGGCGGTGTCAAAGTTAGTTTAATCATCACAACAAAGCACACGGAGTACCTGGATATATTTTCTGGAGGTAAAACAAAGTCGATATTCCATCCTCATTTTTCTTTTGAAGTTCATTCATGCTATAAAGAACAATCTCAGAATAATATGGAGTGAACACACTGCACATGCATACAAACATCATGAGAAAACTAGATCCATCAAGTATGCATTAATGCCTACAATTAATGCACTGAAAAAGTCAACCTGAAGGATAGCATCTCACGAACTGGCTTTGGTGCAGGCAGATCCATGAAAAGGGAATTTGTAAAGAATTGTAGCCTCCTTCTGGCTTCAATATTTTTGGGGACATTTGCAGCGGAATCTTTGATTGTTAAAAGCAAATACAATCTCTTGATTTGCGTTTTCTGCATATCCTCCAAAGTTAAATAATTTCATATAGAACACACCCTGTCATTACTAAGAGAAGAAACAAGATAAATCTTCTCTAACATACCAGCTCTGTATCTCTTGGCCACTTCAAGTTTGTAAACAAACGACCTTCAGTCCTTGCTTTTGACAGCAAATTCCACGTCTCATAGTGCTCCCTGGAATATGAACCCATAAGGCATATTTGAGAGGAAAGTGTCAACGTATCAAATGCGTAAGTGAACACAAGCAATTTTACCAGACCTCATGTTGACAGAAAGGACATCGTGCCGCACCACATCATACAGATCTTGTACAGCTTTAATGGCACCATTTTCCTGGTCTGGTTTTTCAGCTTTCTGTAGAAGAATTTCATATACAGTGCAGAAGCATTCAATAGCAGTTTATGGCTTTAGAGATGGATATAGAATGAAAGGCTCCTTGCCAACGAAATTAGACAATGTAAACCAAATCCTTGCATTATTAATCATCCTTTATATTGAATAGTATAATTAGGGGACAACTGATCATGATAACTGGAGATATTCAAAATTATTCAATGCGTAAAAAAGAATGTTATTGAAAACAGGTGTTGCTGGAAAACACCATCACATAGGATCAGGGACCTTGTTAAATCCCCGTGTGGGGGAAAAGTTTTTAAATTCTGGGGTAAAGTAAAAAATATAGAAATGCCACAGATATTTTATCACAAATAAAAGCCTGATATAGAACATCTATAGCTGAACCAGTGGGGTCAGAACCATCTCGTTATCACCAATTCATCTAAGAAGTGAACAAACGAGAAAAGCTCCAGATTAGAAACAAATAAACCATGGGAATATTGATATCCTGAGTTCTGTGTATAACAAAATATCAGTTGTCAGGTTTAAACACAGATAGCAAAAGAAGGGGTTTTCTGTAGGTAACTACTAGATTTGAACATTTGATAGCTTACAAGGGTCAGAGTCTCAGGAAAATATTATACAGATAAGACAATGACATTGCTGATTAGAATATCAAAGAAATCGCCAAACACGACTATCTTAAGCTGATCAAGATGGGATAATTTGTGCTATGCACACGAATGAAGCAGAAGGTAGGGAGCGAGGGAACAGCGAAAAGAAAAGCATTTGTATCATAGAAAAATGTCAATTACTTATAACTTTCCATAGATTATCATGTCTCATTTTACTATAAAACCAAGTGACTGCATTCCCAATTCATGGATTATGTTAGACAGACATGAACAGAGAGTTTGCATTCATATCATGGAGGTTGTTACTTAGCCTTTATATGCTTTCCATTTATGTACTCTATTGACAGTTTTCAATTTTCTTGCCTCTTATTCTTGGTCCACATTGGCACTCCTTGGATTATGTCAATGCACTTGAGAATGTCGTAATTTTTCGAGCATGAATTTATACAAAGTTTAAACATGTTACACAACGCAGAAATGAGACCTACCAGAATTCCAAGCAGTCCAGTAACTCGTGTAATTACAAGTGAAAGTTTCTTCAGCTGAAAGTCAACATGAATATTCCTGTTTGCAATACTGCCTTCAATGTCGGCATAAACCCTTTCAACCCTGAGGTAGAGAAGATATTAATACATCACAAAGCATTCGTACCTATGTACAATGGCTCAAATAGTTTCCTCATCTCAAAACTTACCACATCCTTCCTTCACCCTCCAATATTTCTGTCAAGATAAATCTAAGGGCATGGTAGCCCTCCTCAACAGCATACTTCATATAGTCATCTCTTGAAATTCGTTCCCACAGCTCTGCTTGTGAATCACTACCCTCCACCATATCTTTAGCCAAAAAAATCTACAAAAAAACATAAACAAATACAAGGTAAAAATTAAGATCATGTTCAAGAATCTCCGGAAACTGGAAAAAAAAAATCATCAAAAGAAATGGAGATGAGACAAGAAATATAAGGCTGGAGGCCCCAAGATGACCTTGCTGGCAAGAAGAAAAAGGGGCCACTGAACCAAGGGAAGGTTCCCAGAATTTTTAGGCATCAGAAGCAACTCCATTTCTCTGCAATGAGATAGCAGAGATATGATAATCATCAGAACAATCTGCTAGGAGTAGAGCAGAACCTGAAGAGCTTGTAAAAGAGACATGAAAAATCCACTATGACTTAGAAAAACATTAAGAGAAACATGGACAGACAACATAAATTCAACAGAATATAGTGTCCTCAAAGCATGGCCTTAAAACAATCTACTATTTATTATTGAGAATTATTAACCACCCTAATCCTACATGGTTCCTCCGTCCCTTGATAAAATATCAAATCAAATAAAAGATTAACCAGCTTCAAAAAGTCTTGATTTCTCGTTTAGATTCAATGGCATTTTTTTCAAAAATAAAGTTAATCAAATTTAACCACAAAGCTTAAATTACTTGGTGATTCAAAGTTTAGTATGACAATTATAAGGCAAACCCCAAGTTGTATATTGCAAACTTCTTTCTCAGGATAAATAAAAAAATTATTGAATGGTTGTGAGGGAATTGACAAAGGATGAATAAAAACTAGTGGCTCCAGATTAATGAACAACAATAAAGCACAATCATTGTTATCAAGCATTGCAGTACAGTATGAAGCATGCAATATCAATAAATAGAAAAGATATGGAACAATTGCAATGAATAGGTGATATTCAAGGACTCACAAATTGGTGACATAATCTTCTTCCCTTAAATTGCGTATGATCTCATTCCAAAAGGGTCCAAAAATAACAGCATCAATTTTTCTCTTCTCCAAGGTATCCTGCATCACACCAAAATGAGTTATCTAAGATTCCTATCTCATTCATGATTCACAAAACTAAATGATGTACAAAAAAATATAGGAAAAAAAATCAAAGCAATGCAGATTGTGGTTGCGTTAGAACCAAGCAGCAAAAGTATAGTCTCCTTTAAGTGCTGAGTAAAGCAAGACATTGAATTCTGTTTATCAACTGAATTTCAACAAATCATTAAAAAGAAAATGATATAAGACAACATTTTCTGAAATACAGAACAAAACAAGCACACAGTGAAAGTTCATAAAAGTATAAAAGTAAGGGTAAATTACAATAACCTCCATGAGATATCATGAAATTACCATGACCACCCAATAGTTAGAAGATATTACAAAATCCCCACTGTACCCAAAATGCACTTCTTCTTTTTTAAAATCATTTTGTTAAAGGGGATGATTTTGAGAAAAGCGAGGGCATTTTGGGTATAGTAGGGGATTTTTGGAATATTTACATAAACGAGGGAATTCTGTCAAATATTTAAACTTTTGGATGATGTGTAATTTTATAACACCTCAGAGGGGCTTTCGTAATTTACCGTATACCTGAACCCCTCTAGGTCCCCAAAAAAAGGTTATAGAAGTTCAAGAAATGATGGTATAAGATATAATTTATCTGGAAAAATGACCAAACACATTATTTAGGAAACTAAATTGTCAAATGACTCACCTGACTTGAAGAGCTGCGGGAACTTCTGCAAAGGAGAGATTGCTTTCAGAAGAAAGACATAATGAAAACGAGGAGGAAAACAATTGAGATCATAATATCTTGTTAATGGGTATGAAAGAAAATTAACAAAACCATGCCTGTTGGGGAGTGGGATATGAAGATTATTCATAAAAGCTCCAGGAAAGTCCTCAAAAAGTTTGTGAACAGCTTCCAAAGATCTAATCTGGATTTATTACATGCATAATAATGAATCTTAAGGCACACATAATAACCCAAAGAAATGAAAAGACTAATGAGAAATGAAAAGGGAAAGGAAATATAAAATTTTAGCAAAATAGAAATGATATAAAAACAACAAGGATCTAGCTTCCATGTTTATGAAAAGAAAGAAGCAAATATACACAAAAAAAAAATCACTTACTTCCCCAAGGCGATCTTTTGCTCCAAGCAAGAATCCCCAAATAGCAGATATAATGGTATAGAACACATGGATATCCAAAAGATAAATCTGTCCAGAAACCAGGAAACGTATTAAATAAAATAAAGCTTCTGATTTAGCTAAGCAAATAACAGATATCACACAATTTGCAAGTTAACTACTTGCACTGACCAGACTCTAGTTTATATAGAAAGTTTGTGTTCAAAAGCACTCTTAAGATAGGTTTTCTGTTTTTCAAAAACCAAAACCTAATTTTTTACAATTTTTGGTTTTTAAAAAACTATTTATCATTAAGCAGATAAGAGTGATACATGTTTTATTTAAAAAGTATAAAACATAGTAATAGTAGCAGTAGTGATAATGAAAAAAGGGGTAATCAGGTGGTGATGTAATGATGTTGATCACGATAGTGGTGGGTAGCTTCAAAGGTGCTGCAGCAGTTTTGCAATAGTGTTGTAGTGGTTATGATGATGCCGTCGTCTAAGTTGGTAGCGATGAAGCTTGATGAATGATGTCTGGAATAAGACAAACTACTGGCGACCTTTTTGAGGGATTCAATTACCACTTACCGAGCTGAAATTGGCACTTTAGAGTATCTCTAGTTCTTCTTCCACTTCTTTAGAAAATTCCATCAATTCTGTCTTGTGAGTTTTAGAGTTTTCATAGCCTCTAATGGTGCATGGCAGTAGAGGGTTTAGAAGAGTCATTAAACTATAATAGGTATGTGAGTTTTAATTTCTTCATGTAGGATGCTTTTTCTGGTAATCTTGCTCTAATTTTACTAATGATCATAAGAAAGGCTTCAATAATTTTCAAGGTTGTTTGTCCATATCCCATCTATTTGAGATGTTGCATCCTCCCACACCCCCTTGCATAAAAGGCATGTCTGAAACCATTCAGCCAATATGGCTGGAGCGAATTGGAAACACATCAGAGAACAATAGAGCCACCTTATCCTTTTAAGCTACCCACACTATATCAGTAACTCAAACATAGCGGGCAAAAAAAAAAAAACTCCAACTGTCAGATTGTTGAGGTACATCCAGCAGAAAAATTATGGGACCAATAAATCGAATGAATGAAAGAAACAAAAAAATCAATTACAGATTCATAATATGAGCAGGTGTGAGCACATGTATGTATGAATTGCACTTACAGCAATCACTGGAGCCCATAAGGTAACAACTGTCAAGAAATTATGATTATCTGCAATGAAAGAGAATTCCCAATGAGCTATGCATTCATAAATTAATAAAGAGAATGTTGCAACATCAAACAAGACCACAGAGGCTACACTGGTATTGAAATGCTGGGAAAAATCCAGCACAATTTTGAAATGTTACGATTTTAAGGAGACTACAAAAAACCTACAGTGAATCAAAAAAAATCACCAAATCCACAACATGGCAACAATGAAACATTTAAACAGTATAACGTGATAAAAAATAATTCTGCCAAATGCCACCAGGTTATTAGCAAAATACTTTTAAACATAAGAAGTTGGAAAAGAAACTGTAAAGTTCCAAAAATATGGCTTCTCAAAGCATTGAACACAGTCAAATAATGGCTTCTCAAATTCTATAAAAATATAAAACAGAATACAATTATAGTTACCAAAATTAAATCACATATATTTTGGAGCAAAATACTGGTGCAAATATATGACACAATGGGAAAAAAAATAAACAGAAATTTTACAACGTAATTATGGTTTAAAATTTTGTCAAACGACCTTACTTTTAGATACAAGATCATGCCAAGAATACTTCAGATTATCAGTCATATTCACAATAGTCCTTGTCGGTTTCACCAAGGGCTTGATCTGCAAAAAAGGTTAAAATATAATTTAGGAAACTTCCATCAAAATTAAGGCTGGTGTTATATAAATCTCACTGACCTGAAGGAAATACGCAAATGAGAACTTTCCGCTCAAAACAACCAACCAAAAGAGCATGTACCTGCTTGTTAAAGATTCAAAATTCATTTCATCTTCTTTAAATTTAGAAAGCATTTAGATAAAAACAATGAAGATGAATTATATCCCTTGGATTTAAAATTTATTCTTTAGTAAATCAATTGAGAAATGCTGTTCAATTTTTAAAATGCCTAAGATATGTTTTACATCTTCTATGCGAAAATGTTAGATTTTCATAAGTTCTTCTTAATTGTTCTTCAAAATGTCCACAATGTATATATTGGACTTTTTTACACAATTACAGATCTAAGGAGCCAATTCTAATCAGTCAAGCCACAAAAGGCAGCCCAAAATGGATCCCTCAACATAAAACAGAGCATTTGCACTTCAAGCTATTGGTATAAATGATGGAAGAGATCATGACTGTGCTATTATTTGAAACAATGTTAAAAGGACATTAAAGTGAGGTGGTCAGTCCGGTATTTGTTTTTCCCCTGCTTTTGGGCAAGAAGGAAGCTAGTTTTGACAAGATTAAGCCAATAAAATTATGGACAAATTATCATCCCTGTATCATCATTGTACAACAACAGCAAACAAACAGACAAAAAAAAACACAGACAAAAATCTAACATAACAGAAGCAAATGTCCAATGTGAGAATTAAAATATTTTGTGGAGAGAAGGTTAAAGTATCAGAGATGTAGAAGACATTACTTAATGAAGTCACTAGTCCTTTCATACATGCCACGCCCAACATAATAGCGTTCCTTCAAAAAAAAAATCAACAAATCGACATTTAAATTTTAAAATACACCTAAAATATTAAAAAGAAAAACTATCCAAGGACATAGGACAGTAACCATTTTGACAATGGACCAAAAAATATAATTCAGCACATAAAAGGAAAATCAAGCATAAAGAAGAAATAATTTGGCCAAAAGAAAAGGTAAAAGAAAAACCTGGCGCATCCACTTTACGAAGCGAATAAATGGCCAATGATCACACTGATTAGTCATATGGTGGCAAGCTGGTATTCGCATGAGGAAACTAATAAAAAACTGGACACCAGCATAGATGCCTACAACGATCATGTACAATCTGAAAAAAACTGAATTTGAATTTTGTTTACTCTCTTCCTGGAGAGCTTTCCTGTATTTGAAGAAAACAACAAGAATAAAAGGTAGCTTGTTATTCACATATGACAAGCATGCAGAAAATGATATCAAGTATAAATGCTTGCTTAAGAGAACATACACATAGAGGAAGCTTAAGAAGACAGAAGCACAAGAAAACCACACAAAACGAAGAAATATTCGAGTCACAGCCAGACGTCTTGATGTAGAATAAGCCCCATACATCATCATAACATCCAGCACACCTAAATCAAAAGGTATGAACATCAAAAAACAAATTACTCGTGAAATTGCAATATAAAAAATTGTTATATTTCTTATCTGTGATGATTGACAGTTGTAAGTAATTAACAATTAGTTCAGCATAACAATGAGAAAATCATTTTATATGTCAGAGAACCATACTTTCAATAAACTTCATCACAGCAAATGTTGGACCAAGACTTAGAATTTCCCGCAGTGTCTTGGAGTTAAATTTTCCATCATTAAAAGCAATGACAGTGAGTCCCTGGAAGCAGAAAAGAAATGCTTGCAGCCATGAGAATGATACATTCTAGTCAAGCTAACAAGTTATTAATGAGTAGAGACTTCATCAATGCATAGTAAAAAATATTCACAACAATGAAGAAGAGGGGAGTCGCTGGTATAGATATTTGCAATAAACAAAAATT
>Ga0307517_10004070_pt1 | contig 22570 bp, 25 predicted proteins | sample 23_EM_MG_FD_194515 | JGI IMG/M metagenome (GOLD analysis project Ga0307517, IMG submission 194515) | Populus trichocarpa ectomycorrhiza microbial communities from riparian zone in the Pacific Northwest, United States - 23_EM | ecosystem: Host-associated > Plants > Roots > Unclassified | place... | reverse complement strand
TCTCTTGTTCTCTCCCACCATCGTCTCTCACACAAAGCAACTCAGCCTCAACCCACTCTCCCCTCTCCTACCAGGTAAGGTTAGAGTACCTTGTAGTATATAGAATATACTCTGCGCTGCTCAACAAGTAGACAGTGGGGGAGTTGGAGATTTTGAGGTTGAGACCTTGAGGAAGCGGTGGACACGCTCAAGAAGTGCCCCAGGAGCCAAGACTGAGTCGTGGGTGTCCAAACCACGATCAGATGAGCCCCAGGAAGGGATGAGCGCGGAGAGTTGTTCGCGAAGACTTGAACGGTTACGGTGCAAGGGGTGACACCGGTGAGGCCTTGAGGAACAGACGACGAGAGCGTGGACCCAGACGACAACGATACTGACAAAGGTGTCAGTGCCGGATTGTGTTATCTCACGTTACTGATGTTACCGGTGTTACCCATCGTTACCGTTAAGAAGGCAAATGTATTGAGACTACAAAAGTGTTATGATTTGGTATCAAACGTAGTGGGACTACAAAAGTGTTACAATTTGTTATCAAATGTAGTGGGACTACAAACCACTACAAAAATGCCATCACGCGCATCAGCGGACTTTGAATTCCGAGTACGTAAATCGAGCGCGACCCATTCGGTTTCCATATGTTGATGTGTTGTCTCTATCGTTACATCTACTCGTGCACTGGTTTACACGTTTTCTTGCGAACGGTTGATGCATACTCTCAAAACTCTCTACGGCGTGTACGGAGTTGGGCCGGTGTCGTTCGGTGATGGCTCCGGAACCAGAATTGACAATCCCAGCTCGACGGGAGACGGTCACGATGTTATTTCTCCGGGTGGTCCATCATGCATCATGCATTATGTGTCATGTATCACACCATCTGGGGACCAACAGCCGGCTTTAGTCACGCGTGATATTTTGAAATCGGTTCCTTCAATGATGAGGGTACCTTGACCTCCCCCGCAGTGCACCCAAAGTAAGAACATTGGATTAGATGCACGGAGATAACACACGGTGCGGTTGCGCATCTATCACTGATTAGGATTTTTCAGAAAAGCAATATTTCGCGTGAAACCTTTATCTTGGAGGTCGCAAAAGGCATGCCCTTCCTCGGCAGTCGGGGTGTTATAGGTGTCGGGTCTCGTCACACCCCACATCGTCGAGCATCATGTTTGACGCTGTGCCTAAGACTGCCCGAAAATATTGCGTCAAACTCGAGGTATGCGTTTTTTGTGCTTCCGGAGATAGAGTCGTGTTTGCGCCCTTGTCCGGGTGGCGTTTTTCCACTCGACTCGATCGCAGGCCGGGTTGGAGGGAATCCCAAGGAAATCTTCAATTTCTACAATTTGATGTAATTCCCTCCCGGAGTCCCATTACTGCATCAAACCCCGCTACACCTCCTCTCGATATACGTTTTCAAATTGTGTGGTACGCAGCAGTCTGGTGTTAAGGAATTTATAAAAATGCGGGGAGATTTGAGTTCAACGTGTGGGAATTCCGCGCGAAATCAAAATTTTCCAATGGGTTGCCGGTGCCCACACCATCCATGCAAAATCACCTTCTCAATCCCTCTCCCTCATCGCTGCTGAGTACTACATAAGCTCAGATAATTCCAACTTGAAAATACAAGCCATCAGGATACCGACGGATCTGAACCGACGATGGGATGGTCCCAGACACCCGACCCCTGAAATGCTGACTTCGGTCATTACGTGGGCCGCTACCGCCCATGACCGATGACCGGTGACCGGTGACCATTAGGATGGCATTAACAAATGCTCCGCCTCTGCACGTCCCCAATCAGGATTAGCGTCGACCGCAAACCCGGAGAGAACGAGTGTGCCGGTGTCCGAGGAGAAGTTGGGAAGATCGTGCGCGTCCTTCATCGGCATTGTCCAGAACCAGAGCACCTCCGAACCCCCGAAACAATGCTGACTACTCTGCTGGAACCCGAATGGAAGGCCCCACTTGACTCGGGATCGTGTCGCTTATATATCGACGAAACTTGCCCACCGTCCCCCGTTCCACCGTCGAGCTCACCAGAACGCGGCAACAAAACGGCCCTTCAACAGACACCGACACCGACGTCGAAATGGATTTTAAATCTAATAAACGGACCTTGGCCTCTGAATCCATGACGTTGGGTATCTCAGAAAACCGGCTGTCAGAAAAAAAGGAGGATGAAATCGAGACCAGCCCAGTCGACCCCATATCCGATGCCGGTGATTACCCAGATGGCGGATTGGCTGCATGGTGCAATGTGTTGGGCGTGAGTCAATTTACTATTCCTCATCTTTCCAAATTATTGATAAAAATTCGGTCGTGTAGGGTGCGTGTGCCATTTTCTCGACGTAGGTTGCGTTTTACGGGTTCATTGCTGGATCGCCGACTCACCTTGGATGATCCTCGCAGATTCGGTCTTGTCAACGCCTGGGGAGTGTGTGCACTCTAGACCATTCTGCTCGTCGATATCACGACTAACTGCCGAAATAGGTATTCCAATCGTACTACGGACGAGTCCTCATACCAGAGACCCCAACCTCGACGATGTGAGCGTGAAGTTTTTCATTTCGGATTTTCTGGCCTTCGATCTAATGCCCGAGCGCCAGCGCATGGATCGGTTCTATTCAGGTATGACGGCCCCCATCTATCCCGTAGCGCTGAGCTCACGCGCACACAGTATGCTCTGGTTTTCCTCCCTGGGCTCATTGCGGGCAGGCTTTGTGACCTTGGCTACTTCAAGCGCACCTTGTTCATCTCCAGGTCGGTGTCGTGGGGTTTTGTTCCGCAAGACGAGCATCGCCTGACCCCAAAACCGACATTGGCAGCGTGATCCTAGTCTTAGCGACCGTTGTCACGGCGGAATGCAAGGAGTTTTGGCAACTCCTCCTTTGCCAGGGTCTCTTGACCGGGGTTTCCTGTGGAATGATCTTCGGTCCACTTCCTGCCATCGCTTCACAGTGGTTCAAGAAAAGGAGATCATTGGCGTTTGGTATTTCCGCCGCTGGAGCGTCACTAGGCGGAACGGTCATCCCGATTGCGGCCAGCAACTTGATCGAGCTCATTGGGTATGTGAGTGTATCGTGCGTGCAATGAGCATGGCTAACGGGTTTCTTCAGGTTCAAATGGACAATGCGAGTCATTGCCCTGATCCAATTCTTCATGCTCACAATCACGAACTTGGTAAGGAATTTCGTGCCGCACTTAGTTGACATTTGCTTGACAACCCTACCCCCAGACTCTGAGGCGAAGGCTTGACCCTCCCAAACAGACTGGCCCCTTTTTCGCTTGGCACGATTTCAAAAAACCTGCATTCAACGTGTACACCTTCGCTGGCATTCTCAACTTCCTGGGCCTCTATACGCGTAGGTTCCGCTACCATTTTCCTGCCACCATGTCGCGACTAACGTGAACTTTTTCAAAGTCCTAACCTACATTGACCTGAGCGCGACCAGGGCTGGGATCTCTCCCGAATTCGCTTTCTATTTGACCTCCATCACGAACGCCGGGTCAGGCCTAGGACGGATTTTGTCTGGAGTCCTCGCTGACAAGCTTGGGGCGTTGACTGTAACCGCCCCACTGACTCTCCTATGTGCAATCATGACATATATTTGGCCATTCGCCATGACGAAAGAATCCCTGATCGGCATTGCGATCATTTATGGATTCTGTTCTGGTGCATACGTTTCATTACTCCCGGTACCCGTCGTGATGATGGGCGACATGCACGATGCCGGGAGGAGGACAGGAACCGGTATGACGGTCGTTGCGCTTGGAGCGCTCGCTGGACCCCCGATTTCTGGTGCCATCGCCCAAGCCACGGGCGGTTTCAAGGCTGTCGGCTACTATGCAGGTACCACCCCAGATCCCCCACGCACTCACTCTTGACGTCTTACTAATGTGCCCTCTCTTACTTTCTATCCCCCAGGATCGTGCGTTCTTGGGGCTGTCGTATTCCTATACCTCACGAAATACCTGATGATCGGCAGCTTGCGCGGAAAGTTCTAACGCCACGATTGAAGGGACGACGGGGTCCCTTCGTGTCCCCAACCTATGGCAACGCCGATCCGCCCTCCTTCACACAAGCTGACATCCGCACAAAACAATCCATATTCCCGATTTTGTATCATTAGGATACCTTATCCGACGACCACACGTTCTTGATCACGAAACCATTTACCACCCCACTCCTTCATTTTCTTTCACATAGAATACACCCCCACACATATGACTATCGCCAAAACCTTCACACCTTATGACGCGCATTGGAAATCCACCCTGTGTTGTAATGCATATCATAAAATTTTGTCGTCTCGTTTTCTTGTTTTCTAGTTCGGAATTTTATAATACAGTACGAAAGAGCACGAGATATAGATGCCCTTTGTTCAAACTGGTTCCACATCCTCGGAATATACTGCTCGTGACTGGCCCGAATCAGCATTCGCGGTTCATCACCTTGTTTTGTATCACGGTATCATATAATTGCGGAGTCGTCGATTCCGGATCTGTTGTATCCCTGGAGGCATGTTGACCTGTGTTGTGTGCAGTTGGGTGGAGTGGCTGACGAGGGAGGTACAAATGTCAGTCGAAACCTTCAGTCTTTCTTCCCGGAGAACGGCACACAAAACCGTCTCCTCTTAAGCGCGATTTCCTTCCCAAGTTACCCTTGTGTGATAGTTTAGCGCTTAACCCATAATCTCAGGCCGTCCTATACATCATCTGCCGCGAGCGAAGATTCGACCTGAACCGCAAGCGCCGCATCTTCGATGAAGCTCTTACCAAGGAGGAGACCCGAGAAAGGCGGACGGGAGCAGTGGAAGGAGGTTAAGAAGTATTCCCCTCGCGACCATCGCCTTGTCCCGGATACAAGGAGCGTGAGGGCGACAAATCCCAGCGTTGAACAAGGCCAATATCGCCTACTACCATTAGAGTACTTCGAAGATCGGACGTCCTCTTCCATCCTGGACCTCAAGGCCACCATTAACTCCCACGAGAAGCTCGAGGGTGCTGTTCATCGTGAGTGCGGACTGGTACGGGTATCTCGGCGATACGGGTCTACGCGGAGGACGGAAAGCGGCGCACTAAGGAGAAGTGGCTCGGGGAGAACATAGCCATGTGGAGGAGACGAAAGGCGGAGTTGTAAACTCCCACCATCCTCGCCAAGTGTCAGCAGGAGCATCCGCACCGCCGTCTCGATGCCAACGAGTGGGCGCGATCGGATGTATTGTTTTCTGTTTGCGCGAACTCTCCGGACGCACAAATCTATAAGCCGGTCGACATCGTTGCGAAAACTTTCTGCCTGGGTCGGGCAAGTCTCAGCCACGGTGATCTTGGTGTCGACGTCAGTGGCTGTGATTTGCATTCTGGCGCTCCGAAGCCCGCCCCCCTTGTCCCTTTCAGCTGCGGGCTTCACGGCACAATTGACCTTTTTCCCTATGCTGCTAAGCGCTGCCTGCCATGCCGGAACCGTCCGCAACGTCCAACACTTAAGTACACTGACCACCGCCTTTGCCGTGTCTTCCGCCCCATTGCGCCCGTCGCAAGACCTTGTCCAGTACCAGGGTGGACTTCTTTCACGTCGTCGTATTCACCCCTTGACCGACTCAGTTTTCACTGCTACAGCAAGTGCATGGACCACCAGACGTGGTCCTCGCAAGATAAAAGGGCAGCGCTGCGATTACTACATCTTCCCCGCATCATTCGCTCTCCCATGTGTTCATTGTCTCCACAGTCCACTCCTCTCGCCTTTGACGCTGACTCTGTATACCTCGTATTCATCATGCAAAGCAGTAGACCCTGTCCTGGAGTGTTTCATCACAACAGCAACAACAGGGGAATACTCGCTTACGCTGATGTGGGGATACCGGGACCACGGAAATCATGCCGTAAGGTCTTCTCATTCGAACTTGAAGAGAGTAAGGCTCCTCATCTTCAATCCTTCCTACACGAGATTAACGCTCGACCTTCACCACTGTCAGGGATCGAAACCGAATTCACCATCATCACCGCGCACAAGGTGGCGAGTCTTCATTACCACGAGTGGTTACCAAACGAAAACTTCGCTTCCTCCGAGCTTGTCGACGAGAACCAATGGATGACGAGCGTGTTACGCAGTCTCGACACGAAGTGGGAGCGGAAGAAGTTGGTTTGGACGAACCGTCCGGGGACAGAACCGCCAGAATTCAAGAAATTGGCGAGGGAATACGTCCCGAGTGTGCTATTCCTGACTCAAGCCTTCTATATACGCGAGCTGGTGGATGGCGATGGTAGACCGCGGAAGAGGTGCCCGTTTCACTCTGTGAATCAATGACACTTAGCTTATACCCCACATTAATTATACTTTATTGAATACATTTACTATCATACGTATTTTGACCCCCGAACCGCGACCCTTTTTCCGTCCTGGGTAGGTGTGAGCGATCGTGGGAAACGAGTTGGTTCCTGGGGAGTCGCCTCTCACGCCATGCTCCCCCCTTTGATCTCAAGCCATGGATTCTGACCGGCTCGAACGCGACCGTCTTCCACATTTTGACACACGAGGCTCCCGGTCAAAGCCATACAGGCCATGCCTTTTTTCGTCCGCAACGTCAACACGTTAGAGAGGACATCGTCAACCTTCGTTAACGCGCACGGAGCCACGAGCATGGCCATGGCCACCCAGGGGCGCTGGCGCCAATTCCATCTTTGGTCGTGGCCTGCTGATACCACATCGGTTCCTTGACCGTGGCCAACTCAGCATCTCGCCCGCAGAGCTCATGACTCGGCCGAAGGGTTTATCTGTCGTTATCTCCCATGGCTTATCACAGTTCGCTTTGCGGGCCAAAGTATAAGAACCTCCATCAGGTTCCAGTGTATGGCCAAAATTCAACTTTGGAGCGTCTCGCCACCTTCTCTCGCACGTCCAGGGAACGCCCAGAATGCTCTTCACCAGACGTCAATCCCGGTTCTCACCAGACGCTGTCTATATCGTCGCCGTTAAAAAGCATGACGAGTACAACCCTTCCATTGGTTTCTTCCACCACAAAAAACACGAAACCGGTTTCCTGGCTTATGCCGAGTTTGCCTCAGAAATCCGGACGGTCAAACTGAAACGAAGTAAGCCTCTGCTCGTTCCCTAAACACCCTATACATCGCTCAACGCTAATGTTCATAGGACTTACAGAGCATTTCGCAGTCTTCGACTTTGCGAAGCTCGCTGACTTTCCTTACTCTGGGAAATGTGGCGGTCTCTACTGTCCTACCCAGGTTGGTTCGATGATCACCGAATGGGACAGCTGGATATGCGATGTTTTGCTTCGGCTTGATCGCCAAAGGAAGGCGGGAAAACTCATGTGGCGACATAAGTGCGATGATGCCAATGTCCTGAACAAACTACGGAATTCTGCCCCGAAAGGTTTCGTGTTGTTGGCTTCGCTTTCAATCTTCGTGCGGTAATGACCCTCTCCTTCTGTTGTGGGACGTGCTCTTGTTTGATGTCGGGTTTCTGGGTTTTCTTTTCTTTGTACCTTGTACGCCACACTCCATAGACGGTCGACCGAATTATATGTACTGCTTGTATTAACTTCTGCGATGCCGTCAGAGGAGCATTTGACTCCGGAAATTGCTCAAGTGAGGTTTCAGGCAGTGACAAAAGCCCACGAGCCTCTCCAGGAGGGTTGAGCCCACTTGGGGGCTAACCCCTTTGCAAGCGCCACAAAGAGCAGAACTTCAGCGAGGAAGATTGATAGTCGGAACTCTGTTCACGGTAAGCGGTATCCTAATGCATCCCCGTGCGTGGAACTGTGTGCTGGGCTCGTAGAGAAGGTCATCCGAAGATACATCCTTGCGGCATATTCCCCACCAAAAGATCCAATCACTAGCTTTGGGAATAAACAGACAATCGAGGACGAGAACCGACTACTGCACAAGGAGGCACCTAACACCCTTTAATTTCGCACACGAAATAGTATTTTTCGTCGTATCAAACCGACGATAGTTTAGGCACAGCATGGTACATACATCAATGATTCTCTTCCCATTGGGCAGCAGGGGATTCCACTGGTGGAAACCTCTGCAGTGAGAACCCCAAGGAGCAAGATTTCTTACACGCATTACATGACAACACACCCCTCATCTGATTCCTCGGGCCTGCGAGATACCTCGTCGGCATCAATTGTATTGCCACCAAAATATCTCCCGCTGCCGCACGATCAACACTCCGGCATTGCTTGGATCCAATTCCGCAACCATATCGTGGCTGTTGAGTGATATAACGCGTCTGAGCTCCAACGACGCGTGTGGTGTGAAAAGCGAGTGCGTACTCTTCCATCAATGCCTTGATTGCGGGTCTCAACCTGGCGACCCCAATGGAATGCAAGCCTTTACCTGGGCGCGAAACCCTATTTCGTTAGCAAGATCATATGTTGTTTGAGGAGAGACAAGACGAACCAACTATGATCTTAATCGTGGTTTCGCCGCGGAATTTAGCGGCCGTAATGGCCGTGTCGGTGTAGTCGACAGCCTCCTTCACGTACAACCCGTGCAGGTCGATCTCTCCAGGGTCCCTGTCCTAACCACGAGTCGATATCAGAAAAATATCACACCCCAAATGAGAAAAAGTAACTCACTGCGTTATTCTCTAAACGCCAAAGAAGAGCGACAACCACGTCAGACCACCTGGGGGTTACTGGTGGGAGAAGCAGCACGACTTACTCGCAAATATAAAAGCACTGGCTTCCGCATTAAACAGCTCCAAGTTCGCCTTGTGTTCCTTCCCTTCCTCGGACAACAACTTGGCCAGGGCTCGGTCTCCAGCCGTATACGCATGCTGACTTTCCTCAAAACAACGTGCCATGTTGCACCCTTCGTTTTTGGCACGCGCCCGCAGGGATACATAGTACGGGTCCTCCTGGTTAATCTGGTTCAAGTCCTGTTTCGTGGTGTCGACGGTAATGTAGTGGGAGATTAGGATGACGAAATGAGGTCCGGTATTCGCATGCGCGGTCAGTTTACAGTCAAACAGTAATTAGGAATAAGGACAAACGAAGTCCATGTGGCTGATGTTGCCGATGTTGTTTGGGTGGGCTGTTGCTGGGGGATACGACTGTGGCGGTCGCAGCTAGGTCTGTAACACGAACCAACTGCAAGGCGGGTAAAGGACTAGCCTAATAACGCATAGACAACCATCACCCATCCGGCCCGTCCGAATTTGATGGTCTGGTGTTCCCGTCGACTTTCGGTGTCGTAAGCACGTCCGGCATCGACACGGAAGCTTTTTCCACGTTGCTAGATACGCACACCATCCAAGGTCGTTCGCACTGGCATCTGGAATGGTAGATGATCGTCATTGGGTAAACTTGGTCTACTTGAGGAGACTGCAAGATGATCGATCCTCACCAGACATTGCTAACCTTCGAGACAGGACCCGAAAGGCACCACGCCGGGGAGCGAATTTCCATGAGGATGGAATTCGGGCTGACGTGCGAAAATCGGCGACCCAGGGTTCGGGTATGTGGAAACTTTAGAGATGAACGGGGCGGGGAAAGCCTATGCCAAATGTCCGATGGACATCATGTCTCTGAATCATCCCCCGGACGGGGTATCCAGGACGGGGACCGCGGATCTGCGGCTCCTGTGGCGTCAGCACGAGGAACGAGCTAGCCATGGGCCCGGCTGGGAGGGCCACGATCGGGTCTCCTGGCAGCGCAGTTGGCATGTCGTCCCAAGGGTCACAGGGAAATTCCCGTTTCAAGTGTTCTGGGTATTGAGACTGATGAAGAGCTCACTGGGGCTCTTAAAGATACCCCGATACGTGGATCATGAGCATTTCACCCCGCCAAAGATCAAGAACCGCAAGGGGGAACAAGGTTCCTCTGGTGTTGCGTTCGTTACGTTTGGCTACTACCACCTTGGGTTAACTCCGTTGATGACGCACATCGCGTAAGTGACTAACCTGTGTCTTGTGGTCAATATCCAGGCCACGCAGGCGACTTCGGCCTGGATGTGTGTGACGTTTATCGAAAAGGTCCAAGGGTGTTGGTTCTGGAACAGTTCTGGAGCAAATTTCTGAGTCTTGACTGGCTCAGAGCCCCTAGACTGACTTGTAAGCACGTTCGGTATCGACATGGGAGCTTGTTCCACGTTGGGGGTATGCACGTATTCTCGAACTCTTCGCACCGGCGCCTGGAGGGTCGAGCCCGTCTCGCCGTCGTCGGGGTGATGAGCGTCAGGGCCCGGGCCGTACCGGACCCGCTTGACCTCCACCACCTCTGCAAACCGGACGCATTTTACTGTACCCACGGGGTGACTTGGAATCGTTGAACGATTTCTGTGCTTGCTCGGCTTTAGATCCTCGAGTACGCACCTCCACAAGTCGAGGTGCTATGAAAATTAAAGTTTTTACCTGTCTAGGAATCAACACCCCGAATTCGTTAAGCGTCTCCTCTACGCGTCAAGCTCCTCGTTGAGACACCCGGCAGATAACAAGGAACAGGTGAGTAATACTTCCCTTCTTCTTCCGTGGCAACAATCAGGGGAAGGTGCTTACCCGCTACAGGAATATCTCACACGCGGCGGGAAATTTGACACCCCACATCCCTTGAAAGACCGTGCAGAAACGAGATGCGGGTGAGCCGACTTCTATGAATACCTGCAGCTCCAGAGACCCAGATAAAGTGCCCTAACAAGAGACATACAGATGCACTGCGTTCGACACCTGAGGTAAGGACACTGCATGGCCTATTAAACTTAAACTCGGCGCCCCTCGAGCTCCCCCCCGCGACCCTGCGCCCAGCCATCCAGCGGAATGACAGATCTGCTCCTTTGGTTCTCCGGAGGATCGTCGACAAACACTATCGGCTTACCGTTGCATCACTGATCTCGCGATTTCCGGGATCGACCCCAGCACTAAAATATGCAATCTCAGGGACCAGGCAGTCGTGTAACCATCGCGGGCTCGTTCGGCATCAACCAAATCGTGCTTACCATGTCTTTCTTTTTCCACCTATGACGAATGACGCCAGGATCCGTGGGGCCATGTCGTCAGTCCTTCTGAGCGAGACCTTTCGACACCGTGACGATGCAGATACGTGCTAACACGCGGTCCCTGGTTACACTTCAGAGGCAAGCAACGTCAGGTTCGAACGATCTTCGGCTCCGATGATGCCTGCTCGCTGGCTCGGTCGCATTACCTCCTTGTCCAACCACTGAGCAGGCTCGGGTCGCGGCCTGCGTGCGATCGCAGCTTGGATCACTGGGATGTCACTGCCCATTCTTACAGGGAAGATTTCTTGCGATCATTCGTCTTATCGGTCACCGCTTTCTCGACCTAACCCGCATCAACTTGACCCCTCTGAAGTCCGCCGCCGATACAAAAGTTATAACTCACCGAGGGACTACAACTCTGCCCACCCCGGGTTTCGCATCATCCCAGTACTTATCAGCAGATCTAATCCCCCCGCGTTAGGTCTGCCGCAGCTCGTAATACAAATTGTTGACGATCAATCCCGAAGAACGCAAAGCAAGTTACTATACCAATATATCAACGCACTTCATTCACCTTCTTTCTTCCACCCCTAAATGGTATACAGAATCGACACGCGCGAGGGGGTCTCCACCCCTTCCTCTCCTCCTGCCTCGCTTCGCCGGTGCATTGTGTGTGGGTCGCTGCATCACGCTTTGTTGATCTGTTGCAGTCGCGATACCATTGCACGAGCTGGATTCAATTCCCGGTCTACTGTTCAATTTAGTTTCAGGCCGGGTGGGCCGCATCTGACCGGTTTCATCTGTGCATCGACGCTCATATCTAAAAGCTAGAACCAGGTGTTAGGTTCCTAGTACCCAGATATACATGGGCGACCAAACTAAGCACCGGAATCGGGGTCCCCTGTGGCGTCCATCGCTACAACCTAACAGACCTGACGAAAACAGGCACATTCGACCCGACGGTTCGTATCCCACATATGCATGATCAATGCCGCGAGGTCGGAGCCCATCGATTGCATTCCCAAGTTCGAGAGTCTTCAGAGCTCTCGATTAACATGCTGTTATCTGGGGCTCGTACCCAACGTCTGTTGCCCACCCATAGAACGATCCTCGACTTCCTTCCAACGATAAGAATAGTTGTATTCCCTCGGGGTATCGGTGTTTTGGATCGCCAGCCCAACCGATGGACCCCATTCCAAAATCCCGTTCCTTGGGTGGCCTGGAATTCCAACAGAAGGCTGCCCCCCCTTCAATCAAATTGGAATCTCGGGTGAACTCTAACCCGGCTCAAACCAATGGCACAATCCTCCCCCCATCACCTCGTGTCTGTTCCGTGGTTCAACGTGGGCCGGGATTCATCTCCCATCTCTGTTCGGGCGTTTGGTAGTAGTCCCCTCGGATGGCCCTTCCTTTCAATCGGGGTGGGGGAGGCATGGGGTACGGAGATCGATTCCGGCCATTCCAACTCAACTTATTCAAGACGAGGGGGGGGGGACCAAATCACTCGTGCACTCCGTGTCCGGATCGCCCGGGCCAACTTGAGTCCCAGCGCGATTCATTTATCAATGTTCAACGTTTTGAAATTCTCTGAAGCGCCAATCATAATCGCTCGTTAGCGTGGGGTCGTGGTGGACCCGGTGTGGGACTCGAAGGCACGCGTCCTGCGGATTATTAGGTTTCATGCCTCCCGAAAACATTCACTTCGGTGCTAGTGGTTCCACAATTTGGATAGGTAAGCCGTTTCCCTTCCCCATCCTTGTGACCATTCCGAAGAGGTCACGGTAGGTAGGTATGGATCAATCAAACCCACACTTGCGCCTGACCGAATTCGGTGGAGGAAGGTGAAAAAATATGTGCATATCTCAAGCGTGTGCGCTCGATGGGCGATGGGGAGAGGAGATAGTAGATACCCTAGCCTAAATTCCGTGTTCATGAAACGCTCTTTCCGCGTTCTTCTACTAGATTCTTCGTCCGGGCATCCCGACATGTGTAAGTTGTATCTGGAGAGTAGGCAGCAAAGCGATATAGTGAGAATTACGTACAGTACAGGGGAAAGAGTGTGTGGGTACCGGGTGCTTGAAAGAATTCCATATCTACAAACACGACACAAGTAAAACCGGTCCACGACCCAACCAACACGCGAGATCGATCTACGAAATGCGGATCTCATCAGCTAGTGAGAGACCCAACGCCACATCGCAGAGATCCAATGCGCGTCAAAGTAGGACACGAAAACCACAGTCAACGAGCGAAGCGAGAGGAAACGAAACTGAACCAGGCGGGCAGAGTGGGAGAGGCAATGGTATGTGAAGGGAGCGTATGCACAAACAATGCTGCAGAGTCCAAAGGAATGATGAGGTATGATCATATGCATCGATAACAAGTAAAACAGCAGCCCAGATAATAGGGAAAGAGAAAACGCGAAAAAAAAGCGGATGGTGATACAACAACGGAAGCGCGAGAAGAGCGTTGACGAAGACTCGAAAAGAGGCATGAACGATTTGAACGACCGAAGCGTATGGGACAAAGAGAAATGGAGGGATAAATGAACAGAAAGCGCGACGAGCGGCAGGCGGCAACGACGACGAACTGATCTCTGGATCAACGGAGGCATAAGGGGGGGAATAGAGGCGTAGCATATCATTGGCGTCGTTGCGGCTGCCATAAAGATTTCGAAGAGGGTGGTTTTGAAGTTGAAAGAGTTCGACGAGGGAAAGGAGAAACAACAAACGGACGGCTGAGGCGTGTCTGGTTTGATCCGGTCTGTACAGAAAAGAGACATTTCCAGATGCGTTATAGACGTTGAGCTGGAGGATCCAGCCCACTTTATGTTGGACTTTGTCAGCCCAGCTAGGATGGCGGTCAGAATACACGGTGGACTCACCATGCTCAGTGCGCATAAAAAGCAGAGGGGAAGAATAATGGGCCATAATAAAGCGACGCATAGAGGCAAATAGAGGGCGACGGAAACGGTCGTTCAAGCGTGGGGGAATAGAAAGCACAAAGGGGGGAGACGGAAAAAGCCTCCTACGAGAAGGTGGGGGAAGTCCCGAGTCGCAGCAGCCAGCAATCCCTGCTAGCTGAAAGCTCCAGGCCCGTGAAGATGGTGTGACCCTCCAATAAGTCTACCCTCCTCATGCCTTTCCGCTCTTCGAGTAAAGTCAATCCTGGAGTAATCGCGCACCGTCGACGGAAGGCACGGTCGTAGTACTTCATCTTGTGAGGGTTCAACTTCTTTTTCTCATCATCATTCAAGACAATCGAGAAACTCTCGTAGATCTTCTCAAAGACGTCGATTATCCGGATTCCCCCTCTTCGATTTACGTAGATGTTCCAAGGTTCGGACACAAGCCCGACTTCACAGCGAATTAACATCTATCAATTGACATCAGTTCACAAGAGGAGATAGAGCGAAAAGTGAGACTGAAGAGGAAGAAAAACGAACCTCGTCCAGCGCAGGTTTACTGGCCAGCTTCATCGAGTCGGACTCGGCCCAAAACTTTCCGGTATAAAAATCTCGGATATTGTCTCTTGGTGGAAAGCAAATATCGAACCGGATACATTGGCGCGACATGTGGGGATTGTACCGTATCAGCGACCAATGCAACGTGATTGGGTGTGTGGCAGCCGAGGAAAGGGGATACGCTGGAATGACAGGAACGTGCCGGATAATCATTGTCAGATGCCGGATTAGACACCAATAAAAAGTTTTTAGGGGACGGAAAGTGAAAAGCGACACCACGTGACTACTCACTAGAGGAATTTTTCACGTTACTCCGGGGATGCCGCATTTGTGACGCTGGCTTTTCAAAATCGCTTTCCACCCCATCTGATGACCTGAGATGTCTACCACGATACCCCTTCAGCCTTGTCGGGGAGGTCTCGGATTCGGAAAAGATGGACACGTCCTCTCTCGATCGGAACTGTGGGGGAGGCGATCTGGGGTAGGAGGAGGACGATGCGGAGGAGGAGGTGGTAGAGGATGAGGATGGGGAGGGATCTCTCTTCTTGAGACAAGACTTCAAGACCGGGGGAGGTTTTGAGGGATTGGAGGTCTTGATTTGACGGATGTGCATCGCGGGGGTGGTTGGGTCCTTGGTGGCCATGAAGAGAATGATATCGTCTTCAGGGTCTTTATTGGGTAATGGGACCCTGTGAAGTTTGGGCGCCAGAGGTGTTCCCGCGCATGAAGGGGGAGATGTTCTCCAGGGAATTATTGAAGGCATAGGCGTCGAAACTCGTGAATGAAGTCGTTAAGAAAGTGGAAATAAATCGTAAGGAATTGAATCGAAAGCAGACTGGGCTGAAGGGGGGCGATAAGAACTTCGACACGGGTCGAGGGTAGGGGGAAGTGGGGGAGGGGGATAAACCAACCGCAGGCAGGCCTCCTCAGTCGAGAGCTCAAAGTAGAGCGAAAGATATAGAGGGGAGCCAAACAGCCGTGTGGTGGTGTGGGAGGGGTGCCGTGTCAACGGCAGGTGAGGGTCAAAGGAAGAGGACACCCTTGCGTTGGGCATGAGGCGTGGGCCGGACTCGAAGAGATACAAGACATATGGAGACACGCCCTCTGACCCCGCGCCGTGATCCGGACACGTGATGACCCCAGCGGAGGCTATAGATGAAATACGCCGCACCTTCTCTCCAGGTTCTTTGTGCAATAGGCCGATGCCACGGATTGATGCAGAGGGCACGTTGCAGGAAGGATAATTTGTATCACACGCACATGCATCGGCTACCTCGCTACAGGGCAGAAACGACGTCAACGATTAACTTACAAATGGGATTCGTTGCGAAGATGATCTCACCTCGTCTCTTTTCACGAGAGCATAAACCTCTGCTCACAAGCAAATCAAGACAATCAACGACCACGTAATCCGACAGCCACAACGGACATAACGATCGCGGGACCGGTCTATCGTCCCAATCATACCCTAGACAGTTGCCGTCGCCCACATATGCCAAACCCGCATTCACATCCGACCTGCGCCCCATCCGAGGAGGTGCGCGTGACCAACGCGCTTACCTAGCCCTACTGACCTGGTTTGGATCCGCAGACAACACAATCAAGAAGGGATAGACGCCCCAGCTGTATACATAAATCCCTAGATGGGACAAGGCCGAACGGTGCGTGTTTGACTGCAACGCGCAGATCGGCCGGTTATGAACGTTTGAACGGCGAGAAAATAGGGTGGGATGTAGCGTTCCGCAGAGAAAAGCCGACAAGTATAAGCGACTCTGCGGATCTCGGTCACATAATCCGATATGTGGAATGCTTGTGAGAACAGCAGAGGCGCGCGACGCAGGCCGTGTGGCCTTTTTAATAAGCGTCGGACGTTGGGCCGGGTTTGGGACGGGATTCGCAGCAAGAAACGAGGGGGTCTTGAAGCAGACAGCAAGAAAAGACGATTCCTAGGATCCAAGCAGATGAGCGTTCTGAGTCAACCCTTTGTTCGACCGAAAAAAGTCACATCCCGAAAAAAAAGATTCAGCCACATCCGAAAGCAGAAAGCCACCACGTGGTTCTCAAAATTTCTGTTACGCCTCCCAAATGGCGACCCACGCATTATTCGAGACTGCGTCGGGATACGCGATATTCAAGGTCAACTTCAAGGAGGACATCGGCTCGCGGTCAAAGGCCGTCCAGGACTCCATAGATGACCTCCCAAAATTCGGCAAGATGGTCTCTCTCGTCAGTTTCTCCCCCTTCAAGTCAGCCGCACACGCCCTCGAAAATGCCAATGATACCTCTGAGGGTCAGTCTCGCTCATTCTAGTGCTCGTTCGTCGCGTCGTGGCCTATGCTAGGCTTGTGCGTGGATCAATTTCCTGGATACCGCGTTCCCCGACCTGATGCGTGATCGAGGATTCCATGTTTCTTCAATGCGCTTTGCTAACTAATCCTCGCTTTTGATTTTCCCTTCGGATAGGTGTCTTAAATGATTACCTCAAGTCATTACTCGAACTCAACCTCTCCAAACCCTCCAAAGGTTCTTCGGTCGTTCTCGCAGTCTCCGACCCCATCCTCGCCGGTTCAATCAAGGCCGAGCTCGACATCCAATGCGACGCATCCCGTTCCGCCCTCGACGTTCTCCGAGGTATCCGCCAACACGCCCCTAAACTCCTCAAAGGCATGCAAGCCGATGATCTCATCAAGGCTCAACTCGGTCTCGGCCACTCGTACTCTCGAGCAAAGTTAAAGTTCAACGTGAACCGGGTGGACAACATGATCATCCAAGCCATTGCCCTGCTCGATCAGCTCGACAAGGACGTTAACTTGTTCTCCATGCGCGTTAGGGAATGGTACGGATATCACTTTCCCGAACTGGCAAAACTCGTTCCGGACAACTACCTCTACGCCAAGACGATCCAGTTCATCGGCCCGAAGGAGAGCCTGAATGAGGAAAAGATTCCAGACCTCGCCACCCTCCTCGAAGACGACACGACAAAAGCCCAAAACGTTCTGGATGCCGCGAGGGGTTCCATGGGTGCTTCGTTATCCGAAATTGATATGCTCAACATCTCCGCGTTCGCAACCAGAGTGGTTTCTCTCGCAGACTATCGGAAATCCCTCTCCTCGTACCTTGCTGAAAAGATGAACCTCGTCGCGCCTAGTCTGACGGCTCTTCTGGGAGAACGTATTGGCGCAAGGTTGATCAGCCATGCTGGAAGTTTAACCAACCTGAGCAAATACCCCGCAAGTACCGTTCAGATCTTGGGCGCCGAGAAGGCGCTCTTCCGCGCTCTCAAGACTAAGGGCAATACGCCAAAGGTCCGCGCTCTTGTTATAGACGCTTTTCGCGTTCTGATGCACCTTCTGCGTAGTATGGTTTGCTGTACCATTCGAGTTTCATCGGAAGGGCTGGCCCGAAGCACAAGGGTCGCATTTCGCGGTTCTTGGCCAACAAATCCTCAATAGCCGCTCGCATCGATTGCTTCTCAGGTAAGCTCGCGCTTCCAAGCAACCCCGAATTAGTGTATTGCGTGCGTATCTCTGACCGGTTCACACCCTTCATTATAGAGAAACCCTCGGCAAAATTCGGTGAAGCCCTTCGAGACCAAGTCGAAGAACGTCTCAAATTCTTCGAAACCGGTGAACCGCCCTCCAAAAACGCCGAAGCGATTCGAAAAGTTCTCGTGGCGATCGCTCTCGAGGATGAAGAAGGGTCTGACGAAGAAGAGGAGGAAGAGGAACGGATGAAGGTTGACGACTCACCTCGGAAAGACGCCGCCGGGTTCTCGATATTACCGCTCATTGAGAACTCGCCTCCGGTCGAGTCACCGAAGAAGAAGAGCAAGAAGAGGAAGGGTGACGATATAGATGTGGACCGGGAGGAGGAAGCGGAGGAAGCTCCGAGGAAGAAGGTCAAGTTGTCGAAGGAGGAGAAGAAGGCGCTGAAGAAGGAGTTGAAGCAGAAGAGGAAGGAGAAGACCGCAAGTGTATGTCCCTTCTCTTTCTCTCCTCCCCCGGTCCTAACATATTCATGCTCATTACAGGAGTCCCCGAAGAAGGAGAAGAAGGAGAAGAAGGAGAAAAAAGAGAAGGAAAAGAAAGGAAAGACGGAGAAAGTGGTGGATGGAACCACGACGGAAAAGCCGGAGCGGAAGAAGAAAAGGAACAAGGAATCATCTTCATGATCCTCCGGGCATTCTCTGCTCCCATTTTCTCAGTCTCCATCCCCGTTTGCAGTTTCGCAATGCGTGTTATATTATACAGCACAGGTACCTTGGTGTATACTCCTAATCATACACCGGTAATCACAACATAAGCCCATCACGGTGTGATGATCTGTACGTAGGTTGAGAAGGGGTCCGTGAGGGTATCGAGGGTTCGCGGCCCCCACCTTGGGTCGGTTCATCTCCATCTAAAGTGGACCTGCATGCGGGGGTGGTCATCAACCCTGGCGCGCAGCCTGAAGAACCACAACTCCAGCCTTGACTCCCGAAACCACCAAAGCGGTTCCAACATCCCCAATCGTCCTCCTCACTTCCCCTCCAATCGGTTTCGCACCATGCAACGCCTCCTTCAACTCTGCGGTATGATCCTCAACCGCCAATCTCCTCGACCTCCCAACCATAACCAAAACCCTCGTCTTCTTCTGACTCATCTCGTCCACGACCTCGTTCACACGCCCGACGATCGCGTGTAACGGTTTAGGAGTGCTCATCTCCAAGAACTCGACCCTCGTCAACGCCTCCCTCACAACTTCGCTCAACCCGTCCATCGCCTCCCCTCCCTCGGCGTAGATACCCCAGGTTACGTTATCCGCAGTGTCGCTCTGCAACCTCGTATGGGTGTTCTGCTGAGCGTAAACGGTGTCCATGACAGATGCAACGGTGTGTTGGAGAGTGGGGTGTTCAGGGGCAGGTATTCCCCGACTCTTCTCCCCGCTAGAGGCGATATGGGCTTCTTGGGGTTCTTGGGTATCTCCCACGGTATCTCCCTTCCGGACCCTTATGACCGTAGCACTGACTCGTACACTCGAACACAACTGCACGAGCCACTCGAGTGTCATGCGATCGTCGGGACCACCAAAGAACGGGAGGACGAGGTGGTACGCAGTAGACTTCCTGAAGACGTCTCCAGGGGATCGAGCGACAGGGTCGATATATAGCGCTACATCGATATCGGCACACTGCGAGAACACTTCCCGCACGAATTGGGAGTGAACGACAGAGGTTGAAGTTGCTCCGCCATGCGTAGCCCTAAACAAAGCATCAAACGGGTTCGTGCTCGTATGGTGGTGCGTGGGGGTCTGTGGGTGTGAGTCCGAGGTTGTGTCCCTGGGAGAGTCCGGGTCGTGGGTAGGGGGTAACCAGGGCAAGAGGATCAAGTGGGAGATATTGTTCCTCGCGTGTTCCACGACGCTAACAGCAAGCTCGTCGAAAGAAACAATGGCGAGAGAGGTGGTGACGTCCACTCCGTTGATATCCCCAAACATCCGGTAGATCTCCAACGTAGGGTCTGTGCGCAACAGGGTATCCATAGCAGACCCCTTCATGACAGCGGAAACACGGTCCGAGAGTTCGATCAGCCTCAACGCATCAACGCCAATGTCCCTTCCGCTAGACAGTCTGAGGCTCGAGATGGAACTGTGGTCGGACGAATGTGGCGGAGGTGGCGAGGGGTGAATGAGTTGAGTAAGAGACATCATCGCTGGCAGGTGCTCAGCCTTATCCAGCACGACGGTAAACCTGGACCTCCACTTCGTATCACCCGAATGATTAGAACCAGGTATACGAGGTCTTCGAGTACGCGACTCTTTTTCATCGCGAGCCTCTTCGCCATCCACGTTGTTGAAGTTCGCCCCGGTAGCCGCGACGCGGACCCTGAGGTGAGGTGGGTACAGGATTGTAACGACGGGGGTAGTCATGAATGTCAGAAGCAGCGCCTCGAGGACAAACATAGAGAAGACCCTCCGGTCGAGGATACCAGCCGAGAGACCGACGTTGAGAACGATCAACTCCACCAGCCTGTGAACGGTGTGAGTACGAGGTTCAGAAAAGGCGACAATGAGGGGGGCGGTCTTACCCTTTACAACTCATCAAGGTCCCGATGGTCGTGGATTCACGCCAGTTGAACCCAGAAAACCGAGCTGCAGCGGAACATCCACAGAATTTTCCAATGTAAGCCAGGGCGCAGATGGCGATCGTGTACCCCCAAGTTACGCCAGAGTTAAGTAGACCGAGATCCGTCGAAAGGCCAGAAAGTGTGAAGTACTGTCAACTGAGTGAGCTCGGTATAATCACACGACGATTTTGGGACGCATACAAGGGGCAAGAAGATGATTGAAACCACATCCTCGAGTTTCTCGGTCAATGCGATGGCGAGGTTGCCTTGCCGTGGGACGATGAGTCCAACAATGAAAGCGCCTATGAAAGCTCCAGTGATGGCACAACAGGGCAGGGACATAGGACAAACCAAAGATCGCGTGGACGCCGATAATGTCGGTAAAGAATGCGGATCCGAACATCAGGAGGATAGTGAAGGTCATGAAACCTTTCGATGGCCCATTGGTGATTGAGCCGGTCTGGATGGCGACCCAAAAGACCACTCTCTTTACCAGAAGAAGGCAGAACAACGTCCAGCCGACGCAAGTGAGGAGGATCCACAAGGCGGTGAATCCCGAACCCGCATTCACCAAGGCGACACTCAAAGCCAAGAGTGCCCATCCCACAATATCGTTCCCGACCCCGGCAGACAAGACAACTATTCCGACGGTCGTGTCCAATAGCTTGAGTTCCGTCAGAATACGACACAAGACCGGAAACGCGGTGATGGAAAATGCGACTCCAGCAAATAACATGAAATGGGTAAACTGGACCGTCTTGTCTACGAACCGGTCATACAACGGTACAGCAAACCCAACACCCAAACCAAAAGCTGCACGAGGGGGGGGGGGATTTTAGAACGGAGATAAGGGTCACAATCACCATGGACTTACGGATGACCATGCCCGCTAAAGCGACTGTCATTGACAACTTGGCATTACGTTTTATGACCGCAGCTTCGATTTCGAGTCCGACCAGGAATAAGAAGAGAGAGAGACCGATGTTTGCGACCAAGGAGAGGTAGGGTCTTGACTCGCTGGGGAATACGTGGTCTGTGAAACCTGGAATCCGACCAAACGCGGTAGGCCCAAGTAAGATTCCACCTGAGTTACAAAGTGAGTGAGGGAAGAGCTTGGCATGGGGAGGCAGCGCGTCGTACCCAATACTTCTGCGATGACTTTGGGTTGTCTGATCTTGGCGAGACCCAAGGAGAGGAATTGCGATGTCAGGATGATGATCCCTAGTCACTACCGTCAATCAAAGCCTATCATCGAATCCGACTATAGCGAGCTCGGCGGCAGGCGTCCACATCAAACCCACCGACTTGAACGATCCATAACCTGATCGGGTCTGCAGAGTTGAACTCCGTTGGGTCCTTTCCGCTGAAAATGCCCCCCTAAAACGACGAGAAGACGAAAAAAGATGAGACTGAGGTGTCCGTGCCTTTCCCTGGGAAACTCACCTGCTCTGCCGCCGCCCGCTTATGCCACAACGCGCTGGCGATATTTATTACGGGTCGAGAAAAATCTCCTGAGAGCATCGTCGACGTTGCACGAGTGGCTCGAGAGATGGGGCAGGAGCTGAGAGGAAACTCTCCAAGGGTGGCATCCACCCATCAATGTTGGGGGAGAAGCAGCCGGCCGGACATGTGATTGCCGGATCAATTGGGTCCAGCTGACCATCCACGACTTTTTTTTTTCTTTTTTTTCTTTTAAATCTGCATTTGTATCCCGCAACGGCTACCTAGTACTAGTGCAAGACGCGGCTTGGGTATCAATTTAAGAAAGAGAGGAAAGACGGACTGAATACTAAGAACGGGAGAATCGGGGGGGAGGGGAACTAAGGTTGGCGACGTTCACATTCGACCAATGACGTCATTTAACACTTTTTTTCCATCTCCTCCTGGAGATCGTCCTTTGAAGGGACAGAGGCACCTGGAAGTCGTAGGTGGAGCATTTAGGTCCGACTCAATCCGTAGTTGTCGCCTGTGGGGAGGAATTACTTTTCCAAGGGTACTCTTCTGGGCACTTACTGTGTCACGCCCAAAATTTCCCCGCTAAAAATGGCTT
>Ga0307517_10004069_pt1 | contig 22571 bp, 8 predicted proteins | sample 23_EM_MG_FD_194515 | JGI IMG/M metagenome (GOLD analysis project Ga0307517, IMG submission 194515) | Populus trichocarpa ectomycorrhiza microbial communities from riparian zone in the Pacific Northwest, United States - 23_EM | ecosystem: Host-associated > Plants > Roots > Unclassified | place... | reverse complement strand
AATCGAGAAAGTTAATAATTTGAGGACTATATTACAATAAAAATTAGGAAAATGTAAATAAAATAAAATAAATAAAGAAAAACTGGGAGCAAAATAATAAATAAAAAAATCGGTCTTTGTCTCTTCTCCAAACTCTTGTCTGTTAAGTTAGTTTGCTTTGGCTTCTTAAATACGGTGCCGTTTCTGGAAGGGAGAGTAGTTTGTTTTTGGCGGTTGTCGTTTTGCCTTTTTTTTAGCATTACTTCTCTCATCAACTTTCTTCCATTGAGATATTCTTTGCTTTATCCAACTACATAGGCTTCCTTTTTTTTTTTAGTTTATCCAATTGCTAAAATCAATAATTTGAGGACTATATTGAGAATTGGTTCGTAGTTGGGAAATTTTGTATTTTTCATACCAAAAAAAATCCAAAATGAGTTTTTTTTAAAAATTCATCTAATTTTTTTCCTAAGAAATCATAATTTCCAGATAAAAAAATTATATATAGAAAAAGAATTCTAAAAGCCTTATAAATCATGTTCTTGGACTTCCTCTAAGAACGAGTAATAATTATATTTTTAAAAAGCATGATAAATATCTATTTCATGATTCCAAGCTTTATTTTTTTTTCCTCCTTGGACCATGTTCTAAATTAAGATTTAAAGTCTACATTTCCTAGCCATCCACATCAAAACAAAAAAAAAATAACGTCTCATATTAATTAATAAAACCAAACTATAAAATGCAACTAATTATAACTTATTACCATAAATTTTATTTATATGTTCAAAAAAATTAGCCAAGCTAGAAAATTCAAAGACTTTGAGCGTACTTGAGAGGGTAGTTGCAGTTGCTTTTCAAAGTGTTTTTTTACTCGGAAATGTATTAAAATAATATATTTTTTTATTTTTTAAAAAATATTTTTGACATCAGTGCATCAAAATGATCTAAAAATATAAAAAAATATTAATTTAAAATAAAAAAAATAATTTTTTAACTAGCCCCATCACATACATGCCTAGATGGGCTAACCTAAGCTAACCATCTACCAATTCTTATCAATTATCTTAATTGAGTCTCCAAAGTAGTAGACATTCTTCAATTGAATCCCATCATCAATTCCTTTTAACATGAGCAATGTTGTTTTTTGGAAAAAGAAATAAGAAGCAAGATTTTAAAAAAGAACACCCAATAAAAAATTACATTACACTTTAGGGATTGAGTTAAAAAAATGAATAATTGGAGGACCATATCGATACTAAATTTAAACTGAAGGACTAAATCAAAACTATACTTAAAATGGATTTCCACTACCATAAAGCACGCCCACTACCCTCCTTGCATTCTCTCTTTGCATGATTGTATTGTGGCACTTAAGAAAAACACCAAGGACCACATCGAGACTAAATTCAAGATTGAAGGACTAAATCGAAACTACCCTTAAAGTAGATTTACACAAAAAACGCACGCTTCCCCAGCACTCCCCTCACTCTATCTTGCATGCTTGTGTTTTTGGCACTTAAAAAACCCCAAGGACCACATTGAGACTAAATTCAAAGTTAAAGGACTAAATCGAAACTATCCTTAACATTAAACTCCAATAACGCACGCTTCCCCACCACTCCCCCCTACATTCTCTCTTGCATGTTTGTGTTTTTAGGCACTAAAAATAGCCCCACAATCTCTATTATACTATAAACACGAACACAAAAATCCAAACTTTATTCGTTGGTCATTGGATGGAATCCCATCTCTCTTTCGTCTCCTCTTGAAAGGGAGGCTGCTTTAGGCTTCTCAGACACGGTGGCGGTTGTGAAGGGGAGTTTGACAAAGTGGGTGTGTGTTTGATGGGGTTTAGTTATTGCTGTAGTTACCCTTTTAGCATTACTTTCCCTCGTCAACTTTCTCTCCTGTCTTTGAGAGAGATATTCTTTGCTTTATCCAACTACACAGGGCTTCTTTTTCTTTTTTCTTCTTAGTTTATAAAATAAATCAGAAAAGGGTCTCCTTTTTTCCATCTTTTGGGGTCTCTCCTGCTGCTGCTCTTTTGTTCCATTACAATGAAGACTCTTAGTTGTGTAAGCTCTTTCTATCCCTCATGCACACACGCAGAGTTTGGTGGGTTTCGGATGATTTCTTCCCTTTCTTTTTGTTTAAATTTTGGGAACTGGTTGTGAACTTGACTAGTTGTAACTCTCTCTCTCTCTCTCTCTCTCTCTCTCTCTCTCTCTCTCTCTCTCTACGTGTGTGTGTGTTGGTGTTTTCATAGTTGATGATGGTTGCTTTTGTTTTACTTTATCTTAATTAGAAAGGGATAACTGGGAAAGTATGACTTTCTGTCCCTTCTGTGTTTGGTTGCTGAGAAAGTTTGAAATTCTTGTATTTTTATGGTTTTTTTTTTGTTTTTTATTACAAGATCCCTTGGAAAAAGCCTCAAATTTTTATTGTCCATGTAAATCCAAATTGAACTTCCAAGTTCAAATTTTTTGAAGGCCAAGTGGTGATAAAACAAAGACCTTTTCTTGTAGCTGTAATTGAGAGGTTTTGCTTGCAATTCTCTCTGTCCCTCTAGTTTTCTTCCTTTCGTGGGTGGGGGATGGTTGGATTCGAACTGTTATCCCATAGGAATTGTAATCTCATGAAGAACTTTAGAATGTTTATATGCTCAGTTGTCTAAACTTTGTATCGTAACTGACTTGTATGCCAATTTCAAATTTTGACAGAAAGACTTGGTCTCTAGCTATTTAGTTTTCTAGTTGATGGAATAATCACAATGATGATACTTGCTATTCTTAGATTATGGGCTTAAAGTTTAGAAACCAGACTATGGATTTCGAGCTTTAGAACAGTCGTTTTCTACTCTGTTATTGAAGTTCTTGGATGACAAGATGAAGTTGTCCGTGATATGCTTCACTAGCTGACCATTTTACTTGATATCAGTTCAAGATATGATTTTTATTTTTCTAACAGTGCATTCCTTTGCTAATATTTTCGTATTTCGGTAGTCTATGGCTTGATGATAGCTTTCTGGTTCCGTTAATTGTTGATTGTTTGGGTATTAAGGCTACCTTTTCTTTTCTTTTCTCTTCTTTTTTCTTTTTCTTTTTTGGCCGTGGAAAAATAGCATGAAAGATTTCCGAGGTCACCTGAACCTCAGTATGTTTCTATCGATTGTTTCGTTACAAGTAGTGTCACTTAGTCACTTAGTATTGATTATATTGACTTTTATATTTGGACACTGATGTTACTCAATGGGTTTGCAGCCAATTTTGGTTCTTATTTTATTTTATTATAATTAAAGAGGGATAGGAAATGGATGACATCTTGTTTGGAAATTAGGAGATGTTTTCTTTGACCTTCTGTTTGGTTGCTGAGAAAAAGGAGGAGACGCGGAGAAAATTGAAAATTTTTGGTCTTACATGTTTGTTGTTTGTGAAGTGAAAGTGGAACTTCTTACAGGGTTACTTTTCTCTCTTTCTTTTATATCAGAGGGTTGAGTGGAAGATATTTCAAGTTAGAATTTCTATTGCTTATGCAAGAAATAATCTTTTTTGGTTTTCTTCACTTTAGATTTGACCAAAGAGGTTTTTGTCTACTATATAAGAAAGAAAAGAAAAGGGGGTCATTGTTTGTAAATTGCCTTGGTGCTTGAATTGAGACGTTTATTTTAGTGACTGGACATTTTTACAAAACTTGTTCAAAGAGTTATGTGTTCAATTCTCTAAACTTGTTCTATGATTGATTACGAGACAATTTCAAATAATTTTGAAAAAAAATATATTTTCATTTGATTTTGATTTTTCTGCATGTGAATGGCTTGGTTATATTTTCATTTTTGGGAGTTGGTGACTTGATGACTGCTTTCTTAAGTTCTTGATTTTCTGGGTGTTAAGGAGACTTTTTTTTTCTTTTGCTTTTTTTCCTGGCCATGACCAAATACTAAGAGAGATATGGAGGTCACCCAAACCTCAATGTGATTTTTAACGGTCTTGCATCATTATATTAAAGCAGACCCAGTGAATTTTGAGTTTGTGTTGATGGACTATCCTCCAGAAAGTATAATGCTGTCACATCAAACATATCTGGAAGAATGCTTATAATTATAGGACTTCTTTTTCATCAACATAACCTCGGTTTAATGCACCTTTTTATCCTTTGCATAGCCACTTACGGCAGTGCTTCTATGAAACAAGATGAGATTATAACTTTTCATGTTTCCATGTTACATTATCTTTTCAGGCTTCTGCACCATCGGATCCCAAGAGGGGATCATACCTCTGCAGTCTCTTAATTGCACTTTCTTTGATATGTAGTGTTTACTTTGTTGGTTCTGCATTTTTTGGGAAGCAATACAAAGAAGTAAGTGTATGTTATGGTGGTGTTTTGTTAAAATTTAATTTTGCATAAAACAATATCATAGGCCTTGTTTAATCTGTAGATTTGCAAAAAAAATTTAATCGTGACATGATGGCGAATGTTCTTTTAAGAGGATTTTAATATTCTAGGGAAGATCTTGAATGAGGTTTACTTACAAATACATGAAAGATTTTTATGTTAGCTTTGTTTTGAAAATATAAGGTACCATTTCTTCTGAGTTTCTACCATTGTTTTGTCCCAAATAGTGTGTCACTTAGTACTGACTCAATCGATTCTCATTAGAAGCTGAAATTGAGTACTTTTGGTTAAAACAGTCAATTGTCATATGACAGACTGTCCTATAAATGAAGAGATAAAATTACATAATGAAGTTAGAAACACTGGAAAGAACTGAAACACTAGAAATTAAAAGCAAGGGGTATTGTCTGGTATCTTATCAATTCTTGTGTAGTTTTTTTTTTTTAGTATGAAAGTTACCGGCAAGAGGCTTAGAACTATTGCCTCTATGTAAATTGAAAGCACCTGGGATATGTGAGTTTTGAATTGGGAAATCTAGGCTTGAACTGCAACCATAAAATGGAGTTACGGTAGCTTGCATGTGCCTGTTGTAGACTAAAATTGTGTCTGCTCTAGTTGTAGACTAATCAAGCTGTTCTAGACATAAAGATCCAAGTGATTGAAATTTTATCTAGTCTGGCCTTAGTTTGTTTCAAACGGGACTTCAAATTTTTAGATGATTTAAAAACTTACCTACAAGATGATTTTCTATCCATGCAGAGAATAACTGCATGGGGAGTGATTGAGGCGATGCAGACATCTGACATATGCAAGGTTTGTCCATTTTAGAAAAGTTTAAAATGAAAAGACACTTTAAAGTGGCTTACCAGTGACTTGGATTTCTTTCTGATTTCTATCATTTTTCTGCTTAGGATCGTTGCAGGCCATCTGGAAGTGAGGCATTGCCTCAAGGAATAGTGACCAAAAAATCTAACTATAAAATGCGGCCTTTATGGGGTTCTTCTTTGAAAAATGTAAGTGAATTCCATTCAGATGCTCAATATATGTGAGAAGGAACCTCATGTTCATCAGATTTGTTAGTGGGTGCACGGAAACCCATTGTTAGGTTCATCAGATTTGTTAGTGGGTGCAAGGAACCTCATATTCATGAGTTAGTCTTCATGTTCTGCTCGTCATTTATATCATTGTTTTCTAGTTCATTCTATTTTGAATTGCATTACTCTGAAGGGCCATGGGTATTGTTCCTCTACATGAGAAGTGTGATTTGGTGGACATTGAAGATCTTGCATTGCATCATAGGCCAGGGATATGATATCATGAACTACTCCAAGTTTTATTAGGACACTGCAAGAACAATCAACATGCACAGTGTTTACTTATATTAGCTCAAAACTTAGTTGATTATGTTTTGTTTTTATGGTTGGTCTGATCTTCCAGACTAGATCTGGAACATGAACTTGAGTAAATAGGGCATCCAAAAGTGAGAACGTGGTCCTCATTAAACTGACTCGGAAAAGTAGTCTTTGACTAACTTGTAAAGTTTGTTGAGATCTAAAATTGAAATGAGTATTTTCTTCTAGTAGGCAGAACTAGACAATCAACGTTCACATATGGTTTCTTGTATCCCTGTTGGAAAATCTTATCTTTTGTCCTTATTAAATGTGGCTTTATTTTTTGCCAGGACAATCCACCACCTTCAATGAGCTTGTTAGCAATTGCAGTTGGGATAAAGCAAAAGGCAATAGTGAACCAAATTGTTGAAAAGGTGACTTTCAATCTTGATATATTATTGGCTTCATAAAATTTTTGTGCTCATTTGTGCAAATATTTATCTTTCTCCTGCAGTTCCCTTTAAGTGATTTTGTTGTGATGCTTTTTCATTATGATGGTGTTGTGGATGAATGGAGGGATTTATCATGGAGCAACAGTGCCATCCATGTGTCTGCAGTAAATCAAACAAAATGGTGAGCTTGATTCATCCCAAGTTGATGTTGCCTTGAATCACAAATGGAATTGGTCATGTGCACAGAGACTGGCACATATCTGCCTACATGCATCCCAGGATTGAATTTTTGCTTCCATGCATTAGTTCATGTTGATGTGCATGTGTTTATTTATGCATGGTCCATGCCATCTCATAACATCCATCCTTAGATGAACAATTACTTTGATTGCACAGGTGGTTTGCCAAGCGTTTCCTGCATCCAGATATAGTTTCTGAATACAATTATATATTTCTTTGGGATGAAGACCTTGGAGTTGAGAATTTCAATCCTAGAAGGTAAGCATGCTTAGAAATGAAAATGGTACCGTGTCTTAATTTTGTTTCCTAAAAACAGTACCCTACTGTTTAAAACTACTACTTTGATGACCATCTTTAATGGTCTTGGTGCCTGCCTTTTAAAATACAAGGAGTAAAATATTCACATCTAGTGAAATTCTTAAAAACAGTGAAAACTCTGCTAGATGCATTTTTCCTGTCGCTCTTCTTATTTTCTTCTAGTAATGGAAATAGGTGTCTTTTCACTACTGAATGCCCCTGCTACTTAGGTCAAACAAGTTAAACATCTTAATACCAAGTGGTTAAGTGGGTGTCCTTCTATTTTCTTCCTTTTCTTTTTGAATTGGACTACAAGTGGTTTTATGGAGTGTGATTTCATGAACATTATCGAATGTGTTGAATTTCTTGCAGATATCTGTCAATTGTCAAGGATGAGGGACTAGAAGTATCGCAGCCAGCACTTGATCCTTCTAGGTCTACCGTTCATCATCAAATTACTGCTCGTATAAGGAACTCCATCGTGCACAGGTTTGTGGAAACTAGCTTAAATTCCTTTCTGGGATGATTTAAATGGTTACACTGATCATCATTGTATTGCTATTGGTTACCATCAATTTTTTATGAGCAGATGAAGAGCATAAAAAAGGAGTTTGCTTGGATATGAATGTTTTAATCAAATTCTACTTGGCGTCTTTGTTTGCAAAGAGCTTTGATTGTTAATATCCAAGAGTTTCAAGCACACTTGGTGTTGAAATTACTAAGAATCTAAATTATTGCTGGTTGAATCAAACACAAAATTTTCTTGAACTTATCCAGTTGTGTTTCAGTTACCTACTTTTCAAGGTTATCCAGCAATCACATACTGTGGATTTGTGCTAATGAAGGAGGCTTTTAAGATGTGAAGTGTTTTTTCATATTCTTCTTCTTCATCTTTAAACTTCACTCATCTGTCTGTGCTGTTATTTTCCCTGATGAGATTGTTTTAAATGTTAGGAATATCTATGAAAGGTGCAGTCGTTCAATCTTCTAATGCTACTCAGTCTATGAGAATTCAAAATAACAGGTCGATGTTTAGGAACATGCCAATTTTGAAAAGTATTCCACAGTGCAGTAGGGTTTTGGGAATCATTGTAATCTGTTGGGCCAGCTTGATCATGGAGAGCTAATGATTCTGAATTCCTTTGTGCTTTCAGCAACAAAGACTATTTTCTTGACATTGTGATGGTGTTACTGTTGTGTTCTGTGCACCATGAATCCAAAGGGATGATTATCAACTAAGGGGGGGTAGAGGACCTTAGGATCATAGAAAAAATCCGTGTAATGTGTTGTGGTTATGGTTGTACTGCATGATTGCCATAGTATAGAAAAAAATTCTAGCTTAACTGTTTTAGGCTGATTTTTTCAACAGGAAAATATTGAAGTTCAGAGGCAACACAAAGTGTTATGGCAACAGCACTTCACCTCCATGCACAGGGTAAATCTAAAATGTTGACCAACTCTGTAGTTTGCAGAAGAGTAACCTTTCTGTTGGAAAAAAAATATTTTTTTCTTATCAAACTGCTAGAAATACGCTGTGCTAATGTGGTGAAAATACTCTCTTTCTGTGCAGTTGGGTGGAAATGATGGCACCTGTCTTCTCAAAGGCAGCTTGGCAATGCACGTGGTACATGATCCAGGTATTGAATCTTTGAATGATCGAATCTTTTCCAGAGATTGCGTCATGGCACTTGACCAAATTTTGAACTTAGTAGTTAACATCCTACAATAAATTGAAAACTTGACCACTTTGTCACAGTAAGAAGAGCTTATCTTGCTAATTAGATTGAATGCATCGTAATAGGAGGCTGGTCTTCTTTGTTTCTTAATCATTATGTTAGAGCAGAGTGCTTAGCCTTTAAAATGACACCCCATACTTGGCTTGGCCGTATAATTCATCACAATTTACTTTTGTGCTTGACAGGTCAGCTAGTACTTAGCTGCTTCGTTACCTCTAATTTGCCTTTTCACCTGTGCAGAATGACTTAATCCACGCATGGGGTCTGGATAGAAAACTCGGTTATTGCGCACAAGTAACTCTTTAATTCCTATTCAATTTGTGATTCTCTTGGCTTTGCTGCTTCTCAACAGGAAAAAAAATAAAAAATCTGCTTGGCTATGGTAGTGACACTTTTACTATTTTAGGGTGATTGGACGAAAAATGTTGGCGTGGTTGATGCTGAGTACATAGTTCATCTGGGTCTTTCAACCCTTGGCGTCTTCAATGGAAGTGAGGCAAGTATTTCTTATGTTCCTTATGATAGAATAATTGTAGTAATGGATTGCTATAACTGCTTATTCTATCCTGCTCCTCTTTGTTCTTGAACTCATCAGCAAAGGCTTGTCTAGTGTTACTTACTCTTCCGCTGTCCAATTTTACTGGCGTGCCACTTACCTCCTGCATTAGTTAGACCTTCATATGGGTCAAAGCCTCGTCTGGTGTCATGCTTTGCTGTTTTAATGCTGGGACAATATATATATATGTTACATGAATTAGACATCATAACATTTATTTAACATTTCATGTTAAAAATTACATGTATAAAATATCAAAACAATCATTAATTCAACATGCTGGATAATCTGCTGCACTGATGTTGAACATACCAGGATTCTCCCTCATGTTGTCCTATGAACTCATTCATGCTGTTAAATTGTGATGCCTGAGTTAATTTTTCTTTTGAGTATCATTCTGAAAACATGGTAGCTTAACAGAGTTGTCTGAACTTGCTGTTGTCCCCCATAATTCTTTGCCATGAATAATGACTGTTCATGTTTTGTATATTGCAGGCACTGCTATCCAAGTCCAAGGAAGTTGATAAAAGACCCGAAGTATGCTTCTTTTTTCTCCTTTTTAACCAACTATAGATCTTGTAACCTTATGTTTCTCCTTCTCAATGTCTATGCTCATGATCTACTTTCCTCACCTACAACCATTTTGCTAAGCAAGCACGGTTCTTGTGCAGGTTAGGACACAGTCATCTGTTGAAATGAATATCTTCCACGAGAGATGGGAAGCTGCAATAAAGGAGGACAGATGTTGGGTTGATCCATATCAACTTATTTCAAACCAAACCAGACACTGAACTTCTGAACTTTGTTTTATTAACCGAGCGTCACACGACTTTCATACATAGCCACAAATGTTAATACTGACACATTTTCTGCACAAGCAAAAGATCTCTGAACCGCCAAGCTCCAGCACATCAAAGCCACTGAGGATCCTGAGATGTGATTGATGATTGTCTATATTATAATGTCGAAGAATGCCGAACGGTTCTCAATCAAACATTGAAACAGCTTGTTGCAATGTTGTGATTCTTCGGTCCCTTCTTCCCATGGCTAAAAGGATATGGAAGATACACCAGATGTGTTTAATAGTTGATTTTCATAGATAGGGGATTGATTCTTTAAATGGTGTAATACAATTGGTCTTGGAGATGCATATAGATTTGGTTTTGAAGGATTGGTTTTTGACATCTTTCTTGATGATTTATTGGAACCAGTCATCTCATTCAAGCCTCTGTGTATCAAACTGTGTTGTTGCTTATATGACCGTGAGGAAAGTGATCTAGCATTTTTTGAGGAATGGCTTGGGGTGTGGCTAAATCCAAATCCCTCGAGTGTTGCAACCCTGTCTGACTAAAGACTATTGGTTCTTTATCAAGATTCAATTTCTTCGGTCTTGTGTGGGGATCTAAAACTAATGAGTCTTGCTCTAATGCTTTTAGATTTTGTGTCAAGATTTAATTTTTTTGGACTGTGCCAGATTCAATGTTCTTGGGTCAGCTTTAGGATTCAGGTCTCACGTCAGGTGCTAATTTTTTTGGATCTGGTCCAGACTGATGAATTCTATATCAGGATTCAATTATCTTGAGATCTATATCAAGTGCTAATTCTTTTCGATCCGGCGTCAGGATCCAAGGTTTTTGGATCTTAAATTTTTAAATATAATTATTTGTATTATAAATATTATTATAATTAATATTATTAATAAAAAAAATTAATAAATTTTTTAAAAAATTATTATCAATATTAAAAAATAATCATAGACTTCAAATTTAAAATTATTATTATTAATAATAAATTTTAAAAAACTATTATTACTATTAAAGAAAAACCATAATTTTTTTTGAAAGATAAAAAAAATAATTTGACAAACAAGTTAAATATTATTATTAATATTATAAATATTATTGTTGAGTTTAATGTTATAGCCGAACTTAATGTTTTTGGGTCCGATGTTGCAGTTAGATTTAACACTATTAGATATTAAATTTTTTCGATATTTTTTTATGAAAATAAAAAATAAATCCACTATCACAAGCCATTTATTTAATAGATTTCTATTTAGTAATGGAGGGATGAGATGATCCCATATTAAATTAATAAATGAAGAGATATTGAGCTCAAATACAGCTAAAATGTAAACATCAACTCACCACTCAAGACACTGTGAAATTCAAACAGAAGGAAACATTTCAAAATCATTTTTGCCAGTTCCAACATTGAGAATTTTTTATGGGATAAAAAAGTGATTATTTTTTAAAATGTTTTTTATTTTAAAATATATTGAAATAATATTTTTTTTATTTTTTAAATTTTATTTTTAACATCAATATATTAAAATGATCTAAAAATACTATAAAAAAATTATTTGAAATAAAAAAAATAATTTTTTTTAAATATACTCTATATTGAGTTAAATAACAAAAGAAAAAAAAACTAATAAAATCAACTGGGCTAATTTTACTTGTTATTGTTGAATTTATTTAAGAAACAAGCGAACGACATGACACACAGTGGCGTGTTAATCCCACTTGATGTTAAATCCTCACTTCAGAGTTCAGGGTTTAAGCACTCCTCTCTGCCCCTCCTCCTTCCACCTTCCACTTTTGGGTTTAATTCCGCTTTCACAAAATTCAAACCCCTCACAAAAAAAAAAAAATGTCCCTCCATCTCCTCCTCCTTCGCCGCTCCTCTTCCACTCTAACAACCACCAATCATCCTCTACTACGAGCTCTCCACCACCTCATTCTCTCTCCCCTCCATCATATCCCAAACCCTAACCCTCCAATTTCCACCACCCCACTCCTGCCATCATCTCGCACGTTCTCCTTTTCCTCAGCCGAAGAAGCCGCCGCAGAACGTAGAAGAAGAAGGCGCCGACTCCGAATCGAACCTCCACTCCAAGCAATGCAACGCAACCCGAACCCTCCCCCTCGTGACCCCAACGCTCCTCGCCTCCCTGACTCCACAAGCGCATTAACTGGTAATCGCCTTAACCTCCACAATCGAGTCCAATCCCTAATCCGCGCTTTCGATCTCGACACTGCATCCCATGTTGCTCGCAATTCTGTTTATTCACGTACTCGCCCCACTGTGTTTACTTGCAACGCCATCATAGCTGCTATGTATCGCGCCAAAAGGTACATTCTTTGATTAGAGTGTAAATAAATTGTGAGCATTTGCTTTGTAAGTTGTTGTTTTGAATGTAATTTGTGATGTCGAATTATTGTATTGTGATTGATATGCAGATATGACGATGCGATTGCGCTGTTCAAGTTCTTTTTTGAACAACATCATATAGTGCCTAATGTTGTTTCATATAATAATTTGATTAATGCACATTGCGATGAGGGGAGAGTTGATGTGGGGCTTGAGGTTTATAGGCGTATAATTGAGATAGCCCCGTTTTCACCGTCTTCAGTGACTTATAGGCATTTAACTAAAGGGTTGATTGATGCTGAGAGGATGGAGGATGCGGTTGCTTTGTTGAGGGAGATGTTGGTTAAAGGGCATGGTGCGGATTCGTTGGTTTATAATAATGTGATCAAAGGGTTTTTGGAGTTGGGGAATTTGGAGAAGGCTGATGAGTTCTTCAATGAGTTGAAAGAGAGGTGTTTGGTTTATGATGGAGTGATTAATGCCACGTATATGGATTGGTGGTTTAAACAAGGGAAGGATAAGGAGGCTATGGAAAGTTACAAGTCTTGGCAGGATAGGAATTTTAAGGTGGTACCTGCAACATGTAATACCATTTTGGAGGTTCTAGTTAAATATGGGAAGAAAGAGGCTGCATGGGCTTTGTTTGAGCATATGCTGGATAATCATACCCCACCGACCCACCAAGGTGTAAATTCAGATACATTTAATACAATGGTGAATGAGTGCTTTAGGGAAGGGGAGTTTGAGGAGGCAATTAATACATTTAAAAAGGCAGGGACAAAGCCTGGATCTAAGCCTTTTCAAATGGATGTTGCGGGGTACAACAACATTATCGCAAGGTTTTGCGAGAATGGGATGATGAAGCAGGCGGAGGAGTTCCTTGCAGCATTATCTGCCAAATGCTTGACTCCTGATGTCACGACTTTTAGGACATTAATCGATACATATTTGAAGATGGAGGAGATTGATGATGTTTTGAGAATGTTCAATAAAATGGCAGATGCTGGTTTGAGGGTGGTGGCAAGCTTTGGGACTAGGGTGTTTGGTGAGTTGATCAAGAATGGCAAGGCAGTGGAGTCTGCAGAGATTTTGACCAAAATGGGAAACAAAGATCCAAAACCAGACTCCTCAATCTATGATGTTGTGGTTAGGGGGCTTTGTAATGCTGGTGCACTAGACATGGGCAAGGATATCGTCGACCAAATGATGAAATATGGTGTTGGTGTTCCACCTGTATTGAAGGATTTTGTACTTGAGGTTTTTGAAAATGCTGGACGGGGTAGTGAGGTTAAGAGTGTTTTGGATCAAAGTAAGTGGATTAACAATTCAAGACCTGCTTATCCAAGACAGCCTCAAAGTCAACATGAACCTACTCAAATGGCAAGTGGGTGGCCATTAGGGCCTTCTCCATTGATGGGAAAATCAATTTCAGGTGAACCTCAGATTTCAAGATCACAGTCCTTTGGAGTCCATCCAATGTCAAGACAAACACAATTAGGATCTCCTCAGATGACTGGGCAGCTGCCACTAGGTTCTCATAATAGGCAACAGCCATCAGGATTCCACAATATGGATCAACAACAGCCATCAAAACCTTACCAAGGTAGTGACTATCCAATTGAAGATTTAACTTTTATTGTCTTGTTATTTTCCTTTTTGTTGTTGTATTATGAATAGTGATCTATTTATTTATCTTACTTTATTCTGTTTTTTATTTTTACTTGTTGTTCGTAATTTTTAACTTTTTTTAAAAAATGTAATTCTTTTGTTTTCCTTAAATCTCTTTGAATGCTGCTCATTTCAGCTACAACGAATTATGTTCATTCTGTTTCTTTAATCATTGATTGATATTGGCAACTACAATGGCAGAGCAACAATCTTCATGGTCTTCTCAAGCAGGAGGCCAGCATCCACCATGGTCTCCTCAAACAGCAGGCCAACAGCTATCGTGTTCTTCTCAAACAGGAGGTCAACAGCCGTCATCATGTTCTTCTCAAACTGGACAGCAGCTGTCACAATCTTCTCAGACAGGACAACAAAGTGGACCGCAGCTGTCACATTCATCTCAAACAGGCCAGCATCCTCCATGGTCCTCTCGAGCAGGAGGCCAGCAGCCATCATGGTCCTCTCAATCAGGAGGCCAGCAGCCATCTTGGTCCTCTCAATCAGGAGGCCAGCAGCCATCTTGGTCCCCTCAAACAAGAGGCCAGCAGCCATCTTGGTCCTCTCAAACAAGAGGACAGCAGCAATCATGGTCCTCTGATAGGGGAGGGCATCAGCCATCATGGTCCTCTGAAACTGGGGGACAGCAGGCATTAGGGTCCAGTAATATGGAACATCAGCCACCAGGAACCTCTCATATGATTAAATGCCATCCAAATGAATCTCCACAGATGTCAGGACAGGCAACTTTTCAATCCTCACAGAATGGTGGACAATATTCCTACGGGTCACCTTCAGTGGTCAGAAACCATCCTGTAGGATCCTCACCAGATGCACCTTTTCAATCGTCACAGAATGGTGGACAATATTCTTACGGATCACCTTCAGTGGTCAGAAACCACCCTGTAGGATCCTCACCAAATGCACCTTTTCAATCGTCACAGAATGGTGGACAATATTCTTACGGATCACCTTCAGTGGTCAGAAACCACCCTGTAGGATCCTCACCAAATGCACCTTTCCAATCCTCACAGAATGGTGGACAATATTCTTACGGATCACCTTCAGTGGTCAGAAACCATCCTGTAGGATCCTTACCAAATGGAGGACAATATTCTAATGGATCACCTTCAGTGGTCAGACACCATCCTGTAGGATCCTCTCAGATGGCTGGACAACAACAAGGGGAAGACAACCAGCAGCAGGTAACAGCTTGAATCCTTGATATGAAATCCTCTCTGCTCATTGTTTTAATTTTTGTTTGGACAGAAAATTCTAGATCATTGTTGTTGCTGAGTAGATATTGCTCATTGAGGGGAAGTTATACCTCCCCTATTTGTACCAAATCCTTAGACAAGACCCTGGGAGAGGATTTAGCAGTAAATTTGTCACTTTTAGATGGAGTTTCAATCCGGCCTCGCCAGCCTCTTTTGTTTCAGCCTTCAGACAATTATCTATCTGAAAAGGAATTGCAGATGGATTTGACTTCCTCTATGTGTTCCCTTAACAAAGTCAAACTTCACTGAAAGTAATTATTTTGAGATTATGTGCAAATAGCAAGAAAGACAGTTAAAACATTGTGCTAATTCATTTTCAGTACACTTGTTTCGTCTACTCATCTAACATTTGGTTCATTTATCTTTCTGTAATTTGTTTGTAGTTGACCATAACCATGTTTATAAATATAGCATACAGAATGGTGTATCTACAAACCTCTGTAGAAATTTTATATAATTTGTCATTCACTTCAAAATCTGTAAGTGTAGATGTGCATGCTTAGATTCTCTTAGGTGTTGTGGAAAGTGACCTAAATTTGGCCTGGCTGTTCTTGTATGTTTCCTGGATATTAGATTATATTCCCTCATGCTACTTATATTGTAATGGTTCTTCTTCTGTGCCAGCCAAATGGACCTTCAGATATGGCTGAACAGCATTCATCGGGAGCCCTTGAATGGCAACACAGCCACCAGCAGGCAGCAGCATGATTCCAGGCACGGAGTGACTTGATAAATTTCCTGGTTCTTTCAGGGATTGATCTTGAGTTGGGACAGGAATGCTACATCATCGATATATGTGCAGGGATTGTCCCTGGTTGCTAGTTTCACTTGCAAGCATAAATGGTAGAAGTGCCACTATGCGTTTAGTAAGTGCTTAATGCACGAGTCTTATACGATGATCAATTATTCTTGGTACTTTTTGACCCTTTATATTTATTAAAGATATCCCATTGCTTAGTCAACGTTAATCTACTTGACTAGTGCTAGAGAGACTCTTGTGTAATAATCATCCATGTAAATTTGCAGGTCATCAGGTGAATTGTGCGGCCACTGAATATTATAACAGTTAACTAAACAATTTTGAACCTGTTTCATTAGCTTATGGGAGGGTTAATTTCTCTTTTTTTCTGATTTCATACTATGGAATGTGGGATCATTGGATGTGATGCTCTCCCAAAGTTGCTTCACAGCACTTGAACGCTCTTTGCTTGATGTATTTTCCTTAATGTTATTCTACACCCCATAAAACGATATAAATGTATTGGCTTGCGTATGGAGTTAATATGATGTAAATGTAATGGTTTATTGGCTTGATGTATTTTCCTTAATGTTATTCTCAGCATCAATTGCTGACATCCGTCTCCATTTCACCTCCTGCAGAATGAAAACCAAAAAGTTACAAAGTTCATAGAGATTGTTATAAGACCATATCGGTGTGTGCGCGTGTAGCCCAGATGCATATTTTCAGTATATACACACAGACACCTGGCTTGGATCTGCCTTCCATGGAACTACGAGTCTTCAGATACCTGGATCTTGTACCTTGGATGTGCATGGACATGAATAGAGTAAAGTTTATTGTAATTATAGTTATAAAACATAATAGAGTCAACGTTTAGGTGATTTTTTTTTTGGACTCAAATGGCTTCGTTATTAGTTTATTTTTCATAAAAAATCATAGTCTGGGATAACTCACTTACTGGTAGGTTAACCCGCAAACTAGATCAACCCGTAAACCAGGTCACAAGGTCCTGAGCTGAGTAAACCAGGACCGAGTAAACTTCTAAATTAGGTCTTATAACTATTCTTGAAACCTTTAGAAAACCTCTCCAACAATGGCAACATTGGCGATGGCCCTCTAGCCAAAAACATGAAAGCCACTTTAGGCACTCTATCAAGGGATGGTCTTCCTTGTATGGATGGCATCGAAGAGGCAGTCCACAGAGTTCTTCATCAGTTGTTGAAAGAATTAAGAGAAAACAATAATTTTGAAACCAAATCAAGTAGATAAAACATTAAGGGAAAAAAAACAAGTAAATTACTATATATTAGTTATAGTTTGAGCACCATAAAATTTCTTGAACTAAGAATACAAGGAAAAGAAAAAAAAATGAAAGAAAGTCAAAGTTACCATATTAGTTAACTTATCCAATGAAATTAGGAAAAATAAAAGATTTCTTCTAGATTTTGTCTATTAGAAAAGAGAACAAAATGTATTTCTTAGATGTTTTAAATAGTATGAATACAAGGGGTTTATATTACTAAAATTTGAAATATAATTAAGAAAATTCTTATAATTAAGAGATTTATGGTAATTCTACCCATATATAGCCACAAATGATGTCCGAATTTGAATATCATCCTGTTTTAAATATTTTTAATCAATATCTAAAATAATTTTACATCCTCTATAGATGTTATGCTATTATTTCTATACACTCATTGGATATTATGGTATTTTTTTCTATATTTTCTTAGTCATCATCATTAACATACATATTTGTAAAGAATTATAAATCAATCAATTTCCTAAAATATTAATAATTTTATGGTGATGGTAATAAAAGAGAATTGAAGGTTGAAGGAGTAGATTACTTATTGTTAGAAATATCTAGAGTATCGAGAGATCTTTTGAATAAAAAAATAAATGAAATGAAGGTAATATAAAAAAACAATATAGAAAATAAATTGAATTGAACTAGTGATAAAATATCTCATCCCATCATGTAAATTTAATTTATTTTCAATTAATTCAATTTAAACGTTATGGTTAAATTTAATTTTAATAGTGAATTTATTTCAAATATGCTCTTAATAATTTTATTATTATTTATCTTGATTTCAGTATTATCATGTTGGATAATAAGTCATATTTTTTATTATTTTTTCTTGATAATATTTAATTTAATAATTATTTGCATGAATATAGAGTTTTAATCATTCTTTTATGTATCATCATCACCACCCGATTTTCTACATTTTGATAAGAGTCAAAACCTACAATTCATTGCACAAGAGAGAAAATTATATCACTAGTGATGTTTCGAAGAACTTGCCATCTTAACAATATATTTTAACTCGGAATTTTCAATAAATTCATGAAACACATGATTGATTGACTAGTTTAACACAGGGAAACACATTTGCTAACATATTTTCAAGAAAGAATAAAATGTATTGACAAGTTGTCACTAGAAACTTGCATGTCCAGAGCACCAAAATCATATGTAACAAGAACAAGTTCATCTAAGCAATAAGAGATCAATCAACATTCAAGTGTGCCTTTAGCATTATTATTGGAATAAATGCAGAAAAAATTATTAAATTCTGTGTTGTTGCTGCTTTTCTTTGAAAAGCTGCCTAGTGCTGTCACAAAAATGTGTGGAACAAATTGTAATTTCCTCAATGGTCAAAAACCCCCAGTGCTCTATGAAAACTAACTGTACAACGTCCCCAAACCAAAACTTTGTCACATTTGCCTCACCAATGCACAGCAGCCCCACCAATGACTGAGTGCACGTTTGGGAATCAATAATTTGATTGTGGTTGTAGCTTTTAGCTGTGGCTTTTAGGTGTTTATATCACAGCTTCTTTCATGTTTTATTTGCAGAAGCTACAATTTGTAGCTTTTTAAAAGCCACAACCACAACTTTCTCAAACTTTCCCAAACGGACTTTAGAATGCTATAGAAATGGTATCTTAACTCTTCCAAGATACGAAAAGGAAAATTAAAATCCCATTACCGTCGAGGTTAGGTTAAGCAAAGGAACCAACGCACTTGGAGCGAATTTCCGAGCAAAGAGGTAACAAACAGATGTCATCTCTGAATTATAGGAACATTGATTCCCTTTGTTCCGAATGGACTGTATAAAGCCTTCTGTAACATCGATACCATCATATGTTGGTGGGTGTGGTGCAACGATTGACCAATCAACCCATGTCACAGTCCGATTCGCATTAAGTGACCCATGGAACATGTTCAAGTAAGTAGGAATGTAATGCTCGTCAGGATAGCATGCAGGCCTACAATATTTCTTGAAGATGGTGTGGTACTTGGTGTCTGAAACTAAATAAACAGCCAGGTCGCGTTGGATCTCAAACCATTGTGACCCTTTCCTCCATTGATACAGGTGAATATCAGGAAGCATTTTCTGGTTGTAACGACCACGTGCATAGCGGGTAGGTGCATCATATGACTCAACAAAGCTGTGTTTTGAACGAATGAGATACTTGTAGACAATAGAGAATTTGTAGATTGGGATGCAGCTCTCAGACAGGAGAACAAAACGTTCATTTGAGAAATCCAACAGGGCATTGGCTAGAAGGCGCTTCTCAGCATCAACCATTGATATTGATCCCCATTCAACATCCTGGTGAGAGGAAAAATGAATAAATTCATAAGCAAATACAAAATGCAAATCATGTGTGCATCACTTCTATCAGATACAAAGTGCGCATGGGAGAACATAGGTGCATTTGTCAAACAAACAAAGGCAATGCTCTGTTTGCAGATAACACAAAGCTAATAACGCAACAATAGCTAGCCCGTAACAAACAATTAGTTTCCAGTAACTACAGGATTTCTTCATAAAAAAAACAACCATCAACCATAAATATTTTTTGGTAAGAATGCATCTTATTAAGCTAACCACTGTGACTGTAGAGTAAATAACTGCAGAAAGCTTCCAATATCACTTTTTCCTATGAATGCAAACTGGCAGACTAATCAATTGCATGCTTTTATATGCTGGCAAGTATCTGTACTGAGCAATAGCATTCATGTATGTGATAATTGGCTTATCATGCACTTTTGCGAAGAGATGCTCCATGCAAAATCCATAGAGTAATTTGACAAGGAAGAAAATGATATGCATGATTTCATGAGCGGCCCATTCAATCTTCGAATTGATGTTTAGTGTGATCCTGATAATTTATTACGCTGTTAAATTCTTAAGAAACAGCAGTTAGATGGCAACGAGTGAAATGGTCCAACTGAAAGGTGATCAATCATATGGTTGTTTTACTCTGACTTGTGCAACACACATGTGCAACACATTATAAGAGATAGTTCTTGTCAGAAAAGGTCCAAAGATTCACCAAGCTTCCATCTACATATTATTTCCAGCAGTGATAATCCATCAACCATCCCAAAATAGTGAAAAATATAGCCCTAGAACAATGAGAAGAAGCTTAAATGAGAAGGGTGTGTATCTATACAAATCGAGCGCATGCGTAAAGAGAGGAATTGTGAAAAATCCATCAACAAACTTTCTCCAGAAAGGACATTCACATGCAAATTCATTAGGAATCTGAGCCTATCCAATTCAATTTAGAAAGACATTACATCTGCGCCATCCATATCATGGCAATGTCAAGTATATTTCCAATAGATATCAGAATAAGCAAGAATAAAGAATTGCCATAACCTAAAAACCATCTGATTTTGGTTCATACCTTACTTGGAATCTTTCTTCCATAGAATGGAGAATCAGTGGAAACATTGAGCTCATAATCTTCAGGAGTATGGACATAAATGGAGAAATAACCGGCATGACCCCTAAAGAACCTCTCCCACAAAGGCAACAGAGGCAAAGGCCCTCTAGTCAAAAACATGAAAGCAACTTTAGGCACTCTATCAAAGGGATACCCTTTCTTATATGGCAACATAGAAGCCCTCCAAAGGACCTCGTCATCAGTCATACTATGAGTCAAATTGTCTGGATGAACAAACCCCTCCATAGTCAAACAATCAACCTTCTCACAAGTCCTCAAAATCGTACAATTATCATCAGAGATCTTAGGAGAAGCAATGTTGTTAGTGAAAGTTAGCTGTGCTAGCGAATCAAAGTATCGGTTGATGTGAGGACTTGTAGCTATGCCTATGATTATACCAGCAACAAAAATAACCAGCAATGACAACATTTGAACCAGTTGAAGCAAACCGATGTGCTTTTCTGGTGCATCTTCTCTGTCCCATCTATTCCTTGCCATCTATAAAGTTTCTCACTTTTCATTCAAAGAAACCAAAAAGCCAACTAATTTTCTTCCTCGATCAGAGTTGAACTCTTCCACCGCAAAAACCGTCAACAAACGATCCAGAGACTATAACTTTCAGCGATGGTCAATGAAAACAAGGAAACCCCACCAACTAAAACACTGATTAAACCCCAAAAATCAAAGAAATCAAGAAATTCAAGAGATGGGTTCTGATATTGGAAACAAGTGCAGGAAGATCAAACAAAAAAAACAAAAGAAAAATCAGGTCTTTGAGATCAAACCCAGATGTGAAAGTCAAAGAAAAGCAAAAGAATCGAAATCACTGTAAAAAGAAATTATTTGAGGGAGATTTATAGGTAAGTGTTACTGCGGAAAGTAATGTGCTGAGGTTGAAAACGATTTGTCGTTTGAAGGGAGAAAGACCGGGAGAATCTGAGTTTTTGTTGTAATTGTATTGGTGGAGACAGGAGAGAAAAGAAACGAGGAAAGGAACCAGGAAAGAGAGAGACAAAAACGACAGACAATTGTGTTTTTCTGTTGTGTTTTGTGCTGCTTGTATTTGTAAGTTATTACGGTTAAAAAGATTATTTGTTCTCTTGAAAGTAGTTTTATTTAGGAAAATAATTTATAAAAAATGATAAATAAATAAATAAATAATTGTTAGAAAGAGGAAAACGTTTTTCTAGTAAAAATATTTATTTTTTAAGTTGACTGAAAATCATTTTCAATTTATTAATTTTTTTAAAAGTTCATAAAACATAGAAAAGTTTAAAAATTAATTTTAAAAAAACTATTTTTCATGTAACAAACAAAAAGAAAAGGCCTATGCTCTTTGTCTTTATAAAAAAAACTAAAAGCTCTCTTTTTCTATTTTTAAAAATCCAACAACAAATATTATTAATTTCTTAAAACAAAAAAATACAATTATGTTTGCAAATGTGTTTTTGTAAGAATGTTTTTAAATTAAAAATATATTAATATAATATTTTTTTATTTTTTTTTATTTTAGATATCAAAATCATCAATTTGATGTTTTCTCAAAGAGAAAAATAATTTGAAAAGAAAGTTGAATCACAAAAACAAATATAACTTAAATAAAAAAAATTCATATAAAAATATATTACATTTACTATTTTCATACTAGAAAGAATTGATTTAGCAGTTATAACTCTTTTTATTTTTTAGATTCAAGCTTAAAATTTGCATTTGAATGTCCGCATAAAACCTCGGAGGATTAGTTGAGATGTGCATAAACTGACCCAGACATCTAGGATTACCAACAAAAAAAATGTCTGTAAAACAAAATTAGTTTTAGATGACTTGTAAATTGACTCCATAAATAAAAAAATTCAACTAATTTATATAATTCTTTTGCAAGTTGTTTACATGTATAACATTTTGTTTTTTTTAATCTTTTTATTAGAGAATCCAATGATTTATAGAAAGAAAAATGTAATATAGTCTATCTATGCAATATATGAAAACAAATGTAACTA
>Ga0307517_10004068_pt1 | contig 22576 bp, 15 predicted proteins | sample 23_EM_MG_FD_194515 | JGI IMG/M metagenome (GOLD analysis project Ga0307517, IMG submission 194515) | Populus trichocarpa ectomycorrhiza microbial communities from riparian zone in the Pacific Northwest, United States - 23_EM | ecosystem: Host-associated > Plants > Roots > Unclassified | place... | reverse complement strand
AGGGTGACCAAGGTTATGTGAAGGATGCTTAGTGACCGTAGTGTCGATAACTAAGATTGTGTGCAAATGATACTTGGCAACCGTGGTTACAATGCATATGATGTTAATAAGAAAAATAAAAGGGGTTTGGTATGAATGGAAGAATCAAATGGCATTGATTAGCTATCCAGGTTTGGATTGCTAATGGTATCGATGAAGTTTCATCGGTGCCGGTATTCCTTAAATTGATTAGTCTAGCCCAATATTAGAAGACTAATGATACTAATAAGATTTATTAGTTTCGGTGATTACCTTCTAGCAATAGATTCAGAAAAGGGAAAATATTGATTGATTATTCCAAAAGAATGAGATAAGCTAATGATACCAAGAGAGGAATATCTTGGTATCAAGTGAGAATTGATTTATAAAGAGATGGTGTTCGCAAACCGTTGAGTTGTGTTGAGATTTCCAAGATGGAATTATTCTTGGCAAATGAGACTCTGCCGAATTTTGGTGGAACCTGTATAAAAAAAAATTATTTGAAAATTTCCAATATATTGCGAAAAAGAATGTAGAAAAATCGGGGTTGTTACAACAAACATTTATTTCCCGGGGTTTACATTATACATCGCAATTATTGTTATTATCATCATTTATCTATTCTTTCTCACCTTGGTTTCCATCACTCATCAAGATCTTACTACTTTCAGTTTCACATTTACACAGGGGTTTACATATTGGGTATACATCTTTGGCATATATGTGAATGAACAAGTTTTACTTGTTGATTATGTTATCAGACCCCTAGAAGGTGATTAAAAAGGGTTCACCTTTATACGTGGGGCTATTTATTGGTGTTAGTGTGAGAAAAACCACTATGGGCTATGCCTTATAAAGGGGTCAACCAAAAGATTGGGGACTATGTGCCTTATGTTGAATCCTAGAGCTATATGAATAACTTATCATTTAAATGCAAGAATGAATATGTTAAAGTGTCATGTTACTATTAATAATTGATAGAGGGAATGTATATGTTAAATAAGGGTAAAATTATGTTGAGAAGTTAAAGGGTTTATAAGTAGCATGTGTATATGTAAGAAAATATCATTGTTGAATGTGAATGGCTAACATTGTGTTATGAATATATCTATTATCCTTATCACTTAGTATGTTTTATTTTTCTTTGATAGGTTTATCATATACTTCTCAAAACTAAATGACTAGACATGATGTTTAATTGTAGGATTTCCTAAATGTTTTCATTTAGCTTTATGATTTCCATGCTTATGTTTATTTTGATAACTTGAAGGATTGTACTAAACAAATCATATAGCTATTGTGGTTTAATTCTCTTTATCATGAAGTTGTAATGATGATGACGACGACATCAACCTTATATAGTTAATACAAGATTTTTGTGGTTGCTTTTCTATTTTAAGTATGTAATGTTGATCTTTTAAGTTTAGTGATCATACATTGTATTATTCTATCTGAATTGATTGTCTTCTAATTTCATGGTCAGTTATGGCTAGGGTTCAAGGGTGGATATATATATATATATATATATATAATTCATGTTATTTAAGTGGTATTCCACTGGTTTTAATGTGTGACCACATATTATATGGGGTGTTACATATTCATTTCAAGTTTATGTTGATGCCAATGAACCCATTGACATCATTAGGCTTCTTAATTTTCGGGAACAACTAATCAAGTCCATTTCTATATATTTCTTTCATATTCAAGTAAATGTTGATATCAATGATCATATTGATATTATTAACATTCAAATTACCTTGGATAACTAATCAAGTTCACATTTCTTTCTTTTCATTCACCCTTTATTTTTTCATTTATTAACAATGAATTGTACATTTAAAAAAAATTATAGATAGACAATTCAAGTGATATAAATAGAAATATCAAGGTATGGAACGCCTATCGGCTGCACGTGAAGTCCTTGCGCCCATCCCGGACTATGGTTTAGGTGCTGCATATCTCCTATCAAACATGATCACTTTATTACTATCACTTCTCATAAACTTTGTCACTAGCCCACAAGTTCCAAAGTCATCAATTATAAATTCTATGCTCAAGTAAACAAACATCTTTATAAATTCATTGGATTTAATCACATAAAAATTTAGCAACACTTTATCCATTCAATTATACATATTTCAAAACAATCTTATTTATTTCTTCAAAAATTAAGTTTGGACGAATGGCCTTATCTAAAATGATATAGATTTCCTTTTCAATTTTCTTCTTCCCACATGTTCCCAAATGTATTCTCTTATACGTCTCATGATCATTCCATCACAACCACAAGGAATTCTCTTTTTTTTCCTCCTTCTTAGCTATAGTTTGCCCGGAATGACCATTATGGTTTTTTATGGTGGGTTTTTCATTATTTTTCTTATAATTCATGATCAACACAACACAATTTGGTTTTAAAAACACCTTTTCATTATAATTACATGCATAGTTATATCAATTTGTCCTCCATCATAATTATTCATTATATACCTATTCAAACATAATTCAACTCATTATTCTAACAATTAACTCAATTAAATCCATCCCTCCATTAATAAGTCCTGGCTGAAACTTTTATTTAGGGCGGGGGTAGATTTTCTCTTTATTTGTTTTTGCAATTAACCCGTTACCTATTCATTTTTCATATCTATAAACATGTTTCAAGTATCAATTAATCAATCTCATTCATCCCTAAAAAGAAATTTAGGGCCAAAACTCCCATAAGTGGTGACATGTGATTTTCTTTCTCTTTTCTCCTAATTGACACCTTACCCAACCATTTTTCATACTTATAAAAATCATTCTAACATGAAAACATCAATTAAAGTATCCCACTATCACAATTCAAAATTACAACATACTAATTCATCCATAAAACACAAATTCACCTTTAACAATCACTTTAAAAGAGTTTCTTACCTTCAAAAATTGAGAAATCAAGAGAAAGACACAAGAGAAATCAAGTTCTCCTCCATATCTTTCTTCACTCTCCAACCCTTTAAGATTTTTCACTTTCCCAACCTTCAAACACTTTCCTAAGCTTAAAATCCTTGTCAAATTACTTAAAACTCCTTTTTAATAACTTAATCTACCTCTCTTTAGTGTCTTTTATGGAAGAATTTAAAATGAAATCAAGCAAAATAATCCCTTTCCTCTCTTTTCGTTACCTGGCCAAGTGATGCCTTCTAAAGGAAGCCAATTCTATTTTGATGGTCAATTTTACCTATAATTATGACATTGCCCCCTTTTGTCAAGTGTAATTATTTTTCGGTTCAACCAAGTATTTCATCCTGGTCTACTTTTAAAATAACATACACGGAATTTTTAATCTTTAAAAACTCATTTATATCTATTCAATATCTCCTTATTTTACTTTCTAATCAACCCATTTTATTCTTGAGTTAAAATTTAAATTTCCACCAGTATTGAAAAAATTCAGGCTAGGATTTTACATTCTCCCATCCTTTAAAATTTCATCCTCAAAAATAAATCTTGTACCTAAATAAAAATAATAATTTTGAGATGCATTCTTGATACGATCCAAGAAAGGGTTGAACAAGGAAATTCGAATTCTAGCGTAATTGTGTCTACTATCTATTTTATAGCAACAATAATAATTCTCAATCCAATCATTGGCTTGAGTTGAAATGTAAACACCAAAAAAAAGGTAAAGCTAGAAATGACTCCACTATCGCTACCGATTTCTAAATCGGCAACGACATAATTTTTCATTGCTGATTTCTGAATTGGCAGCGACGCAGTTTGGCTGCTGATTTCTGAATCAGCAGCGACACAATTTTTCATTGCCGATTTCTGAATCGGCAGCAACACAGTTTGACTGTCAATTTCTGAATCGGCAGCGCCGCAGTTTTTCTGTCAATTTCTGAATCGACAACAATACAGTTTCTCGATGCCGATTTCTGAATGGGCATCGACAAAACTTTGGCAGCTGATTTCTGAATTGACAGCGACTCTGTAAAATCCAACAAAAATTAGTATTGGACCGGCTTATCCTAGAGGAGAATTGGAATGGAAACCAACCCAAGATAACCCAAAAAAGAGATAAGGACAGCCTTGTCCAGTACCCAAACATCCTCTCTCATTTAAGAGGGGTATAAATGCAGGAGGAAAGAGAAGGTGACCCTTCCTTTTTCCTAAAAACAGTCACCCAGCAGCCTTGGCTGTAGTACCCCCTCTCTTCCCAAAACAGAACCCAGCTGCATGCAAGCTCTTGATTGTTGTGTGAGGAGAGAGTTAGAAGAAAGGAGAGAAAACCATGAAAGGTAAGTGAGATGGAAGGGTCGGCTGCTGCAGTAGAGAAGGAAGAGAAGAAAACACTGAAAGTAAAGAGGAAGAAGAAGAAGAAGAAGAAGAACTACATAAGAAACCTATCTAGGACAACCCAATATCATGAGGTAAGGAAAGAACATCACTTCATTACTTGCCTCTTGGAATTTCAGGACAGAAAAGATAAGGAAATCGCAAGGGTTTGGCTAGGGTTCTTACACTTATTACTTGAAAGGACTAAATAGAAAGATTAATGAGAATGGGGGCTGGATGGTGGGACCTATTCCAGAAATGTTGACAAAAAAAAATGGATGAACATGATGAACAAAACCTAGACTAAGGGCTGGCCAAGGGAAATAATGTAAAAGGATGAAATGAAATGATAAAACCTGAAATTTATAACCTTGTTTAACTCATGAAAACATGCATGAGCTGAGGTAAAAAATTCATGTTCATGATAAGGTATGGATTTAGCATGCATAAGTGAGAGTTGTGTGAAAATAAAATGGAAAAATGTGCAAAATTATGATCTTGTTGAACCCTTAGGATGATAATTGAGTCGAAACAAAATATATGTTAATGCTTTGATTTTATTATGAGGTTAATGAACTTGCATGAATATGGTTCAAATGAATGAGAATGTGGTTGCGACATGATTGTTGTGATTATACTTTGTGTTAATGATATAAATTTTGTATATGTGGTGGACGAAGTTATGCGAAATTGTGTTACCTACAACGAATCTGTGTTCGCTGTCGAAATTGTGTCATCTGCAGTGAATTTATGTTCGTTGCCAAAATTGTGTTGCCTGTAGCGAATCTATGTTCACTGCTGATATTATGTTGCCTGTAGCGAATCTGTGTTTGTTGCTGAAATTGTGTTGCCTGCATCGAACTAGCTTTCACTGCCGAATTGTGTTTAGTTGCAGCGAATCAGTTTTCGCTGCTGAATTATGGTGTCTGCAGTGAATTAATTTTCTTTGTCGAAGAGTGTTGTCTGTAGTGAATCAATGTTCGCTGCTGAATTTCTATTGTTTGCCTCAAATCAGTTTTTGCTACCGAATTGTGTTTGTCTGCAGCGAATCAGTTTTCGCTGCAGAATTGTGTTGTCACCGACGAATCAGTTTTCGTTGCTGAATTGTAGAGTCTGTAGCGAATCCGTTTTCGCTATCGAATTGTGGCGTCACCAGCAAACTAGTTTCACTGGCGATTCTGCATTCTAGAGAATCAATTTGCTGGCAAATCTGCGTCACTAGCGAACCAATTTCTACTAATAAATTTCTGTAGCAGTTTATGTATCTGAATTGGTCCAATGACTAAAATGATTGCATTATGTGATGGTGTGATATGTGGAACACTTGAATGTGAATATGTGGATTCTTGAAATATGTATGGTGATGAGTCATGTGATTTCAGAATACAAATGTGCTGATTTATGACAATTGATGTGTTAGGTGGTGCGATCGGGATTGGACTTTCGACTGGGCAAGGACACCCCACAGGAGGAACAAGTAGGTGATTTCCACCCCCTTCTAGCATAACATGAGTTTCTAAAGTGAATTTATTACAAAAGATCTATTGTTGTGCTATATGGAATGCTAAACTGTCACGAATGATCGTATGAGCATTATGAAGGATCTATTCTTGTATTGTACTGAATATTAACTATCACGAATAGTTGTATGAGTACTACGAATGATCTATCGTTGCATCATACTGAATTAAAATTATCACGAATGTTTATATGATTATTGCGAAGGAGTTATTGTTGTGTTATACAAAATGCTAAATTATTATGAATATTTGTATGAGTATTACGAAGGATCTATTATTGTATTATATTGAATATTAACTATCATGAATAGTCATATAAGTATTACGAAGGATCTATCGTTGTATTATACTGAATGTTAATTGTCATAAATGTTTGTATGAGTATTATGAAGGATTTAATGTTGTGTTATGCAGAATGCTAAATTGTTACGGAATGCTTGTTTGAGTATTACAAGGGATCTATTATTGTGTTATACTGAATGCTAAACTATTATGGAACGTTTGTACAAGTATTATGAAGGGTCTACTATTATGTTATAGTGAATGTCAAATTGTTATGAATCATTTGAATAAGCATTACAAAGGATATATTATCATGTTATAGTGATTTCATAAACCGCCTATGGAACGTTTGATTGGTTAATGATTAACTTCGGCTAATGGCATCTTAAGAGGATGACCGGGATGAATAAATGATTAGCTTCGGCTAATGGCATCCAAAATGGATGACCAGGATGAACAAATGATTAGCTTCGGCTAATGGCATCCTAAGTGGATGACTGAGGTGAATAAATTATTAGCTTTGGGTAATTGCATCCTAAGGGGATGACCAGGATGAATAAGCTTCATCCTAAATGGATGACTGGGATGAACAAATGATTAGCTTTGGCTAATGGCATCCTCAAAGGATGACCAGGATGAATAAATGATATAAATGATTAGCTTCGGCTAATAGCATCCTAAGTGGATGACCCAGGTGAATAAATGATTAGCTTCGGTTAATTGCATCCTAAAGGGATGACTGGGATGAATAAATGATTAGCTTTGGCTAATGACATCCTAAGTGGATAGTTGGATTTGGGAGTTATGAGTTAGTTTAAAAAATCCATGCGTTCATGTATACTATTTTTTGTATATACCAAGTATATGAAAGAATTACGATTGTTATGCTTTAAACAGAGAATAACGTTAGTTCGGTTAATGGTATTTGAGATGGATGATCAAGTTTGAGTATTGTAATTAACCAAGGTAATTGACTAATTATTAAGGGTGATATTTACGTAAATAAGGAGAAATGAAACAATTATGCTCTTTTGGTCTATGAATGAAATGTAACGTTGATATTGCTTTTTATGTTTTTAAATTGCTTATAATGCTTGAAATTACCTTGTGTTGTAACAGGGATATCATACCAACATGGTGCGTAAGAAAATCCATTTCGCAACTCACATATTTTGAGAAGAATTGTATATTTGCATGTTATGGGTGATATGAATTATGTATGAACAGACGATTTAATCGCTCAATTAGTTGTCCGACCCCTTTTGTAAAGACTTGTAATGAAAAATTGAAATGGAACATGGATGTGTATGTGCAAACATGTAGATGTGATATGTATGAATATACAAATGTGGTACTCTTCTTATGAGGATGTTATATTGTGAAATTATATTAGGTCAGGATAAATGAAAGTACTAGTTGTGTAATTTGTCGTTTGATACTCTTATATGAACTTGTGATGATAATGAGACTAGAACAAGAATGTGAATTTATAAGTATGTCAATACGATGTAATGTAAACCTATGAGTATGGAAATATAGTATTATGAGCATGTGTATTGAGAATTCATTTTATGGGAATGTTGATTTTTTTTATCCTACGTGCATTGTGCCTTATTAATGAATGAAATGCAATTATAAATATGCAGAATGATACGGTGAAAAAATCTAGAACCTATATATATATATATAAACCCAAAAAAAAGAAGAAGAAGTGAAACCAAAATGACTCCACCATCGCTGCTGGTTTCTGAATCGGCAGCGATGCAATTTCTGGCTGCCAATTGAATTGGCAGCGATGCAGTCATGGGCTGTTGATTTCTGAATTGGAAGCGATGTAGTTTCTGGCTGCCGATTTCTGAATCGGCAGCGACGCCATAAAACCTAACAAAAAAAAATTAGTGTTGGACTGACCTATCCTAGGGGAGAATGAGAATGGAAACCAGCTCAAGGATAACCCAAAAGGGGGATTAGGACAACTTTGGTCCAACATCCAAACACCCCTTTTTTTCTTTTAAGAGGGGTATAAATGCAACAAGGAGAGAGATAGGGGCACTCTTCCCCAAACGAGCTATATGCTCTTGTCCCCTTCCCTCTTCCCAAAGTGAGCTGCATGCTCTTGTTCTTTCCTCCTTCCCAAAGAGAACTCAACAACTATGCTGCATGTGCCCAGCAACATGCCCTTCTCTTCCCCTTTCCAAAGAAAAACTTGACCAAACCCAGCTTCATGTTCCCTCCTTAGGCGCAAGAGAGAAGGGAGAGGGAGAGGGAAGGTTGAACAACTGAAATCAAGGAAAAAGAGGGAGCCTAGGGCCGGCTGGAAACAACCAGCAGAGGAAGAAGAGCAGAAAACCGAGACTTGAGGGAAGAATCATAGCACCAAGACTTGCTCAAAAACTGTCTAAAAAACATGAGGTAAGACCAATATCTTTCTCTTGGCTGGCTTTTGCCCCCAGATTTCAGACAAAAGGGAAAGGGAAGAAAACTAAAAAATGGAAGGGGTGGTGTTCTTGCACCTTAACTCAAGGAATCTTGACTAAATGGACAGACCTATGTAGAACAAAAGATGAATGAACACATGCACAGACCCTTACTCTTGAAACATGAACGATTTTGAATGCATGAACCTAGGGGAGGGTCGGCCATGGTAAGGGCTAGACATAATATGAATTAAAGTGACAAAATGCATGGATGATGATCTCGTGAGACTTCTAGGAACATTTTTGAATAAAAAACAGAATCATACTTGTGTTGATGATGTAAATTCTGCATATTTGATTGATGAAATTATATGGAAAGATGGTGGGAATGATGTTAAGTGCAAATTGTGTTATTAATGAACCTTGAAAACATGCTACAGTTGAAATAGGAACCACACCATATAATGCTTCGGTTTTGTTTGTTTAATGAACGAACATGTGTAATTGTTAATCAAGAGAATGAATTGTGAATTGTGATTGTGATTATACTTGTGAGAAATATGATGATTGGCATGTGTAGCTAAGTGTATTGGGCAGCAATGTCCAACCATAAAGAATAAGGGAACAATGAGAGAATTCGTCGTAACGAACACCTTAAGGGAATTAAGTCCGTGACAAAAAAATGAACACTTGCGAATTATGAAATTGCTAGTGGTGGTGTTGACTTGTGTTGTCCACAACGAACTAGTGTTCGCTGTCGCAAACTATGTTGTCTGCAGCGACTCAACGTTCGCTGGCGAAGTTATGCTGTCTGCAGGGAACTAGTGTTCGCTGAAGAAAGTGTGTTGTCTGCAGCAAACGAATGTTCGCTACCAAAGTGTGTTGTCTGCAGCGATTAAGTTTTTGCTGCCGAATTTGTGTGGTCCACAACTAATCATGTGTTTGCTGCCGAATTCTGTTGTCCGCAGCGAATTAGGTTTTCGCTGCTGAATTGCGTTGTCCCCAGCGAATCAGGTGTTCGCTGTCGAATTGTGTTGTCCGGAGCGAATAAGGTGTTCATTGCCGAATTTGTGTTGTCCACAGCGAATCAGGGGTTCGCTGCCGAATTGTGTTGTCCACAGCGAATCAGGTGTTCGCTCCTGAATTTGTGTTGTCCGCAGAAAATAAGGTGTTCGCTGATGAATTGTGTTGTCCGCAGCGAATAGGGTGTTCGTTGCCGAATTGTGTTGTCCGCAGCGAATCGGGTGTTCCTTGCCGAATTGTGTTCTCCGCAGAGAATGAGGGGTTCGCTGTCGAATTTGTGTTGTCCGTAGCGAATCAGGTGTTCGCTGCCGAATCGGTGTGGTTCGCAGCGAATCACGGGTTCACTGCCGAATTCATGTTGTCTGCAGCGAATAAGGTGTTCGCTGCCGAATTGTGTTATCCGCAGCGAATCAAGTGTTCGCTGCAGAATTTGTGTTGTGTGCAGCGAATAAAGTGTTCGCTGCCGAATTGTGTTGTCCGTAGCGAATCGGGTCTTCACTGCCGAATTGTGTTGTCCGTTGCGAATCGGGTCTTCACTGCCGAATTGTGTTGTCCGGAGCGAATCTGGTGTTCGCTGTCGAATTTGGGTTGTCCACAGCGAATCCGGTGTTCGCTGCCGAATTGCTGTGGTCCGCAGCGAATGAGGGGTTCGCTGCCCAATTCGTGTTGTCCGCAGCGAATCAAGGGTTTGCTGTCGAATTGTGTTGTTCGCAGTGATTCAGGTGTTTGCTGCCGAATTTATATGGTCGGCAGGGAATCAGCTGTTCGCTGCTGAATTTGTGTTGTACGCAGCGAATCAAGGGTTTGCTGCCGAATTGTGTTGTCCGCACCGAAACAGGTGTTCGTTGCCGAACTGTGTTGTCCGCAGCGAATCAGGTGTTTGGTGCTGAATTTGTGTTGTCTGCAGCGAATCCGGTGTTCGGTGCTAAATTTGTGTTGTTCGTAGGGAATCCGGTGTTCGCTTCCGAATTGTGTTGTCCGCAGCGAATCCAGTGTTCGCTGCTGAATTTGTGTTGTCCGCAACGAATCCGGTGTTCGCTTCCAAATTTATGTTGTCCGCAGTGAATCCGGTGTTCACTGCCGAATCGGTTTGGTCCTCAGCGAATGAGGGGTACGCTTCTGAATTCGTGTTATCCGTAGCGAATGAGGTGTTCGATGCTGAATTGTGTTGTCCGCAGGGAATCCGGTGTTCGCTATCGAATTGTGTTGTCCGCAGGGAATCTGGTGTTCGCTGCTGAATTTATGTGGTCCGCAGGAAATAAGGGGTTCGCTGCTGAATTGTGTTGGCCGCAGCAAATCAGGTGTGTCTATGGTGAATTATGATGTCCGCAGCGATTCAGGTGTTCGCTGTCGAATTGGTGTGGTCCGAAGCGAATGAGGGGTTTGCTGCCCAATTCGTGTTGTCCGCAGGGAATCAAGGGTTCGCTGCCGAATTGTGTTCTCCGCAGCGAATCAGGTGTTCGCTGCCGAATTTTGTTGTGCGCAGCAATTCAGGTGTTCGCTACCTAATATATATGGTCGCACGGAATCTGGTGTTTGCTGCTGAATTTGTGTTGTCCGTAGCGAATTAGGTGTTCGCTACCGAATTTATATGGTCGGCAGGGAATCAGCTGTTCACTGCTGAATTTGTGTTGTACGCAGTGAATCAGGGGTTCGCTGCCGAATTGTGTTGTCGGCACCGAAACAGGTGTTCGGTGCTGAATTGGTGTTGTCCGCAGCGAATCAGGTGTTCGGTGCTGAATTTGTGTTGTCCGCAGCGAATCGGGTGTTCGCTGCCGAATTGTGTTGTCTGCAGCGAATCCGGTGTTCGCTGCTGAATTTGTGATGTCCGCAGCGATTCAGGTGTTCGCTGCTGAATTGGTGTTGTCCGAAGCGAATGAGGGGTTTGCTGACAAATTCATGTTATCGACAGGGAATCAGGGGTTCGCTGCCGAATTGTGTTCTCCGCAGCGAATCAGGTGTTCACTGCTGAATTCTGTTGTGCGCAGCAATTCAGGTGTTCGCTACCGAATATATATGGTCGCACGGAATCCGGTGTTCGCTGCTGAATTTGTGTTGTCCGTAGCGAATTAGGTGTTCGCTGCCGAATTTATATGGTCGGTAGGGAATCAACTGTTCGCTGCTGAATTTGTGTTGTACGCAGCGAATCAGGGGTTCACTGCCGAATTCGTGTTATCGGTAGGGAATCAGGGGTTCGCTGCACAATTGTGTTGCCCGCAGCGAATCAGGTGTTCGATGCCAAATTTATATGGTCGACACGAAATCAGGTGTTCTCTGCTGAATTAGTGTTGTCTGGAGCGAATCGGGTGTTCGCTGCCTAATAGTGTTGTCCGAAGCGAATCCAGTGTTCGCTGCCGAATTTGTGTTGTCTGCAGTGAATCAGGTGTTCGCTGCCTAATTGGTGTTGTCCGAAGCGAATGAGGGGTTCGCTGCCCAATTCGTGTTGTCCGTAAGGAATCAGGGGTTCGCTGCGGAATTGTGTTGTCCGCAGCGAATCAAGTGTTCGATGGGGAATTGTGATGTCCGCGGCGATTCAGGTGGTCGCTGCTGAATTTGTGTTATCCGCAGGGAATCCGGTGTTCACGATCGAATTTATGTGGTCAGCAGGGAATCAGGTGTTCACTGCGGAATTTGTGATGGCCGCAGCGAATCTGGTGTTCCCAGCCGAATTTGTGTGGTCCGTAGAGAATCAGGTGTTCACTGTCAAATTGTGTTGTTCGCAACGAATCAGGGGCTCGCTGCTGAATTGTGTTGTCCGCAGCGAATCACGTGTTAGGTGGTGAATTCTGATGTCCAAAATGAAAACTTAAGCATTACAAAATATAAAGAGAGAGCAAGAGCATGATTTTGATCTGAAAACCAAGATGCCTAAATACATGGCAAATGCCTCCTTTTATAGGCCAAAATTCAGAACTATTGATTTGTTGACTAATTGTTGAGTGGGTGGCCACATATTGACTTGGTGACAATCCTTATCTTCTGTCTGCCAAAAACGTCATTGATAACGTCATAATTTGAACAGACTTATATCATGAAAGTTGAAGGAAATTGTCTCAGCTTTCCAGGAGAGAGAAAAGTTGAGGTCATTTGGAATTCTAGAACTCGATATATGGGCTGAACACTGAATAGTGTCTGGGCTGCAGGACACATTCGGACTTCTCCGTTGTTGCTACAATTTGGACTTGAAAACGACCTTTTTAAATCTTGGACTCCGCATGAAAGTTTTAGGCCTATGTCTTAACTTTCCATCCATATAAGGCAGGCCTAAATCCAAGATCTACAGCTCCAGATATGACCCAATCACCAAACAGTGTTCTAGTTTGGACTGAACCACCATCTCTTTTCTAAGTTTGGCCCTCTCTTTGTCATTTCAATTTCCGTACTTAAACTCATCAATCAATTCTTTCATTTATGTGATAGACCTGCATTTAAGATGAACATTTACCATAAATTAAAGGTATCTTATGGTATCAAACTTGTTATTATAAAACATGCTTTAGTTAAGAAGTTATTGATACTTTAAGTGCAAAATAATAATATAAAACCTTGATAAAAATGCATTTTTAAGTACTAATTAGCAGCAAATCAGGGGTTCGCTGCCGAATTGTGTTGTTCGCAGCGAATAAAGTGTTCGCTGTAGAATTTGAGTTTTTCGCAGCGAATAAAGTGTTCGCTGCCGAATTGTGTTGTCCGCAGCGAATCGAGTCTTCGCTGCTGAATTGTGTTGTCCGCAGCGAATCGGGTCTTCGCTGCTGAATTGTGTTGTCCGCAGCGAATCGGGTCTTCGCTGCTGAATTGTGTTGTCCGCAGCGAATCTGGTCTTCGCTGTTGAATTTGTGTTGTCCGCAGTGAATCCGGTGTTCGCTGCCGAATTGGTGTGGTCCGCAGGGAATCAGGGGTTGCTGTTGAATTCGTGTTGTCCGCAATGAATCAGGTGTTCGCTGTCGAATGGTGTTGTCCGCAGCGAATCAGGGGTTCGCTGCTGAATTGTGTTGTCCGCAGCGAATCAGGGGTTCGCTGCTGAATTGTGTTGTCCGCAGCGAATCAGGTGTTCGCTATGGAATTTATGTTGTTCACAACGAATAAAGTGCTCGCTGCCAAATTGTGTTCTCCGCAGCGAATCGGGTCTTCGCTGCCGAATTGTGTTGTCCGCAGCAAATCTGATGTTCGCTGCCGAATTTGTGTTGTCCGTAGAGAATCAGGTGTTCGCTGCCGAATTGGTGTGGTCCGCAGCGAATAAGGGGTTAGCTGCCGAATTCATGTTGTCCACAGTGAATCAGGTGTTCGCTACCGAATTGTGTTGTCCACAGCGATTCAGGTGTTCGCTGCCAAATTGTGTTGTCCACAGCGAATCAAGTCTTCGCTTCCGAATTCGTGTTGTCCGCAGCGAATCAGTGTTCGCTGCCGAATTGGTCTTGTCTGCAGCGAATCAAGGGTTCACTGCCGAATTGTGTTGTCCGCAGCGAATCAGGGGTTCGCTGCTGAATTGTGTTGTCCGTAGTGAATCAGGTGTTCCCTGTCGAATTTGTGTGGTTCGCAGCGAATCAGGGGTTCACTTCCAAATTCGTGTTGTCCGTAGGGAATCAGGGGTTTACTGCCGAATTGTGTTGTCCGCAGCGAATCAGGTGTTCGCTGCTGAATTTGTGTTGTCCGTAGCGAATAAGGTGTTCGCTGCCGAATTTTGTTGTCCGCAACGAATCGGGTCTTCGCTGCCGAATTGTGTTGTCCGTAGTGAATCCGGTGTTTGCTGCCGAATTGTGTTGTCCACAGCGATTCAAGTGTTCGCTGCCGAATTGTGTTGTCCACAGCGATTCAGGTGTTCGCTGACGAATTGTGTTCTCCACAGCGAATCAGGTGTTCACTGCCGAATTTGTGTTGCTCGCAGCGAGTCAGGGTTGGCTACCGAATTGTGTTGTTCAAAGCGACTCAGGTTTTCGCTGCTGAATTTGTGTTGTCCATAGTGAAGCAGGTGTTCGCTGCCAAAGTGTGCGCCCTATAGCGAACCAGTTTTCGCTGCCGAAGTGTATGGCCACCACCAAATCAATTTCGCTGCCGATTTTCTACAATAGTTCCCCGGGCAGAAATGACTTAAATGCTTGTAACAATTTCATTGTATGATGGTGTAAAATGTGGAACACTTGAATGTGAACATATGAACTCTTGAAATTAGTATGGTGATGAATGTGATTTAAGGATGCAAATGTACTGATTTGTGGCCATTGATGTCTTAGGTGGTGTGGCCAGGATCGGACCATCGCTAGGACAAGGACAACTCGCAAGTGGAGTAGGTAGGTGGTTCTCACCTTTTTCTCGTTATGATGTTTATGTTTTGAAATAATTTACTTATGATGATATTTTATTAAATCCTTGTTGAATGAGGAAACGACGATGAAGAGTTGGATTCAATTCTTGATGATTGTCGAAACGACTATGAAATGTCGAACGAGTTCTTGATGAATGTTGAAACAATGACGAAAATGTTAGAGTTCTAAAATGACCCATTTGAGGTGGATATATATTATTGTGTTGTGATGAATACTAAACTGAATATAAGATGTTGTTTGAGCTATTATGAATTTGGGCTGCTGATGAATAGTAGTATGAGTATTATGAAGGATTTATCGTTTTATTATATTGAATGTAATTGTGATGAATGTATTACAAAGGATCTACTGTTGTATTTTTATTGAATGTATTATGATGAATGGTTGTATGAGTATTATGAAAGACCTCCCGTTGTATTATATTGAATGAAATTGTCATCGATGGTTATATGAGTATTACGAAAGATCTACCTTTGTATTATACTGATGGTTAATTACCACGAATGGTGGTGTGAGTATTATGAGGGATCTATTGTTGTGTTGTATTGAACATTAATTGTCATGAATGGTTGGATGAGTAATATGAAGGGTATTGTTGTGTTATACTGAATGCTATACTGTTATGGAATGTTTGTTTATGCATTACAAATGATCTATAATTGTGTTATTGAATGGTAAACTATTATGAAATGGTGGTACGAGTACCACGAAGGGTCTGCTATTATGTTGCAGTGAATGTCAAATTGTTATGAATTGTTGGATGAACCAATGATTAGCTTCGGCTAATGACATCTGAATGGATGACCGGGACAAATGATTGATTAGCTCCGGCTAATGGCATCCGAATGGATGACCGGGATAAATGATTAATTAGCTCCGGCTAATGGCATCCAAAGTGGATGACCGAGATGAACAATGATTAGCTTCGGCTAATGGCACTCGAATGGATTACCGAGACAAATGATTGATTAGCTTCGGCTAATGGCATTCGAATGGATGTCTGGGATAGATGATTGATTAGCTCCAACTAATGGCATCCTAAATGGATAATCGAGATGAATAAATGACTAGCTTCGGCTAATAGCATCCTAGGTGGATGACTGAGATGAACAAATGATTAACTACGGCTAATGGCACCTTAAATGGATTACCAGAATGATTTTTAGCTACGGTAAATGGCATCCTAAATGGACAATCAGGATGAATAAATTACTAGCTTCGGCTAATAGCATCCTAGGTGGATGACCGAGATGAACAAATGATTAACTACGGCTAATGACACCCTAAATGGATTACCAGAATGAATAAATGATTAGCTTCGGTAAATGACATTCTAAATGGATAATCGGGATGAATAAATGACTAGTTTCGGCTAATAGCATCCTAAGTGGATGACCGAGATGAACAAATAATTAGCTACGGCTAATGGCACCCTAATTGGATGACTATGATGAGTAAATGACTAGCTTCGGCCAATAGCATCCTAAGTGGATGACCAGGATGAATAAACGATTGGCTTCGGCTAATGGCATCCTAAGAGAATAGTCGGATTTGAGTGTTATGAGTTAGGTTTAAGAACTGATGCGTTCATATATACTACATTTCGTATATACTAAGTATATGAAAGAACTATAATGGTTATGCTTTAAACAGAGAATAATATTAGTTCGGCTAACGGTATTCGAGATGAATGATTGGGTTTGAGTATTGTAATTAGCCTTGGTAATTGATGAATTATTAACGATGGTATTTAAACAAGTAAGGAGAAATGAAAGAATTATGCTCTTTTCGTCTATGGTAATTAGCCTTGTTTTATTATGTTTTCTTAAATTGCCTATAATGCTTGAAATTACCTTGAGTTGTAACAAGGGCATCATATCAACATGGTGAGCCCCACCCAACTTGCCATATATTGTCCGCTTTGGGCCTTACCGCCCTCATGGTTTTGTTCCTGGTGACGCGAGCCCACTTCTGAGCCTGACGCCCCAAAACGCGTATGACAAGTTAGCAACCAACACTCTTAATAAGGCCAATTACCACTCCTTCACCTGCTGATGTGGGATATTACAATCCACCCCCCTTAAGGAGCCCGACGACCCCGTCGGCATAACCGGACAACCAGTGAGGTTGACTCTGATACCAAATATAACAGCCCTGCCCAACTTGCCATATATTGTCCGCTTTGGGCCTTACTTCGCTCACGGCTTTGTTTCTCGTGATGCGAGCCCACTTCTGAGCCTGACGCCCCAAAATGTGTATGACAAGTCAGCAACCAGCACTCTTAATAAGGTCAGTTACCACTCCCTCACCTGCCGATGTTGGATATTATATATATAATTCTAACGATTTTGGCTTTGAAAAAGTCGGGTAATTACATGAAAATTTACCCAGAGTTTCCCTGAATATTTTTCTTTGTTAGGGTAAAAGTTTAGCTCAATCGGAGTTCGAGAAGGTCTTGTGATAGAGGTCAGAACAGGTTGTATGAATTTTGTTATTTACTTTCTTTTGACTTGTGGACTTCCTATTTAGTAATGATCATTTTTCTACAAGGATGTGACGGCTTGTTTTGAGAATTTCCTAGTTCTACAAGGATATTTAATGGGCTGCAATATAATTTCTAAGTGTAGCAAAGATTCATTAATATTCCAAAATCCTTTTCTTATAGAGATTCCTTATTCATCACAACTACACAAGGAAAGAAGGGTTGGTGATATTTAATGACAGATTGGTTTCTAGGATAATATGGCAGCATTGTAGGCTATAAATAAGACTTATATCAGATTTGTATTGTTTTCTTTTCTTTCTCTTCCCACAACAACATAGGGAATTAACTTATGAGTTTTATTTTTACTATCTCAGTTATAGCCCAAGGCTTGTTTGGGCTTAATTAATACTTTATTTTAAGCTATGATCCAAGGCTTGTTCAGATTAAGATTTGGGCTTATTAATATAGGTTTTGAGTCGGTTTTATAAGTGTGTTAATTCAGCCCATAATGGTAGATTCATTAGGGTTAATTTTTCAAAAGTACTTAAACTTTTGTAAGCCAAAGTTTAAGAAAACTTTTTTGATCAATAATACTTATGAACTTTTTAGTTTAACATGTGAGAAAGATTATAGTATTCTTTGGTTCTTGAACAAACTAAATCTGATTTATCAAAGATTAACTGACTTCGTGACGTCATTCAACTTTATTCCAATAGTATTGGTGCCTTAGGAAAAGTTTTTCATGTGTCACACTCCTATCAGATCTCTTTTGGCTTCGGGGATCATATCTCAATCTTAATGGTAGGTTGCATGACCATGTGATGATGAGGTTCACGTCAGTTGGTATCAGAGCTAGGCTCCAAAATCATGTCATATCTTTCTAAAATTTTTGTTTTCCTAGTGTTCTTTAAGTTTTCAGTGTTTGTGTCAACCTTCTTCTTCTTTGTGTCAGTAGTATTTTAGTACAAATAACTAAGTTTGGCTTAATGGCCTCATCTAAAAGGATATACATTTCCTTTTTTCCATTTTCTTCTTCCTAAATGTTCCCAAATCTATTATTTTAAACATCTCAAGATCATTCCATCATAACGTATAAACACCTAAAAAAAGAGAGGGGTAAAGCCAGAAATGACTCCATCATCGCTGCCGATTCAGAAATCGACAGCGACACAATTTTCATTGCCGATTTTTGAATCGACAGCGACACAAATTTTGTTGCTGATTTCTGAATCGACAGCGACATAATTTCATTGCCAATTTTTTAAACGATAGTGACACAGTTTTCGTTGATGATTTCTGAGTTAACAGGGGTTGAGTGTGTTGATCAATCTATGCGTCAACTGTGGAAGCAGTTTCGTTGACGATTTTTGAGTCAATAGCGACTCAGTTTTCATTGATGATTTCCTAGTCAACGGTACAAACCTGACAAATCTTGTCTTTGGCCGAACCATACTAGGAAGAATATTAATATTACATTTCAAGTTTTAGGATATAAGTCTATTAATTTATAAATAATTACATGGCCGAAAGCAAAATGTAACTAAATTAAGATCACTCTTGACGCGACCCTGATGGACCTGAAAATAGAAATTAACATGTTCATACAAATATAAAAAGATAGTAACAAACAATAACAATGACAAGTAATAATTTCCATAAATTTCTTTGGATACATAAAATTAGGCATAGACGTCTTTTACAACATACATTTTCCATTTATTACCAATATCCATCTAATATCCTATCCCATTTGCCAAGAATAATTTCATCTTGGAAATCTCAACACAACTTAATGGTTTCGAATATCATCTTCTTACGAATCAATTCTCACTTGATACCAAGATATTCCTCTCTTGGTATCATTAGCTTATCTCTTTCTTTCGGAATAATTAATCAATACTTTCTCTCCCATTTCTCGGAAGGTAATTGCCGATACTAATGAATCTTATTAGTATCACTAATCTTCAAATATCGGGTTAGACTAATCAATTCCATTCAAATGCCGATATCAACACAACTTATTGATATCATTAACTATTCCTACCCCAGAATAGTTAATCAATTATTATCCATATCTGGTTTACTATTAAAGTTGTCGATGTCAAGAACATTAGCCTTCTCACATGGAGTAGCTAATCATATCAGAAATGGTTGTCGATACCAATATGACCCATTGATATCATTAACTATTCCTAACCCAGAATAGTTAATCAACTTATCATTTCCCTTAACCAAGAGTAACCATGCCGATATTAGAAATCTTTACTAACATCATTATTCACCCAATTACTCGGGATCGACTAATCAATTCAAAGAATAATGACACTAATGGAACTTCATCAATACCATTAGCTATCCAAACTCGGATAGTTAATCAATGTCATCTGAAATATCAGTACCAATAGAACCCCATTGATACCATTAGCTATTCAAACCTGGATAGTTAATCAATGTCATCTAAAATACCAGTACTAATGGAATCCCATTGATACCATTAGCTATCCAAACCTGGATAGCTAATCAATGTCTTCTCATCCTTCCATTTGTATCGATCCCCTTTTATTTTTCTTATTAACATAATATACATTGTAACCATGATTGCCAAGTATCATTTACATACAATCTTAGTTACCGACACTACGGTCACTAAGCATCATTCACATAACCTTGGTCACCCTCATCACAATGCCAAGTATCAATTTATGCCCTTAGCCACCCTCATCATGGTGCTAAGTATCATCGTAATGTATCCTTAGCCACCGACACTATGGTGATCAATTATCTATCATTTCTCCTTATATCTCCAAGTCATTATCTATACCCAATCCATACTGATGTATGTAAGATAATCACGTCTATTCTAAAGTTATTATGGTTAATTCAATATCTATCAATGTATGCAAGGTAATCGTATATATTTTAATAATAACATAATTAATTCGATACATAACAATGCACACAAGGTACTCATATTCGTTCAAACATTATCTTAACTAACTTGATCGATACCATTATACGCAAGGACACAAGTTCATTCAAACATTATCCTACTTAATTGATTTATACTGTTGTACACAAGACACTCTTATTCTTTCAAATAATATCATCACAAGTTTAATACATATCAATGTATGTATGGTATTTGCCCAATTATATTATAACTAATTGATACACATCAATATATGCAAGGTACTCATATTCATTCCAATATTTATTGAAGCATAAAACAATAAATTCTGAAATTTATCAATAATTTTACACAAATTGAAAAGACAAGGTGCGATACACCTACCTGTTTCCTCAACTGACCAAGTTCCTTTAACTACTGATAACCCTACTCTAGGCATCTCTTCTATTTGAGAATCAAGAGATATAATGAGTACCCTCTTAGAATTTTATCACAATATGCATTCTCATACTATTGCAATCTCATTCACATGAATTCATCGCCATGTTTTAATTTCATTTTCTGATTATTTCCTTCAACTACCTCATTACACTTCCTAGATCAGTTTTCATTCGAGAACACTATTTATCATTTTATTCGTAAGTAAAGTTATAGACTTCAGTTTTAAATGTAGCTCGACTTCTTGGAAAGGTAAGACATAGTTCTACAACTCTACTGAAGGATAGAAAGCTCAATTTTGCCTTTAACACCCCTGAAATTATCCATTATAGTAATCAATACAATTTGTCTAGTACAAGACGATTTGACTTTTTTTTTCATTTTTAGTCCATATCTGGAGTTCTATAACTCCAAATTACGCGAGGTCCGTTTTGTTTGAAAGATAACATCTATACCAACAACCTTTGTGAGAATCCAATATGCAATTTTATCATTTGAATGCCCTAACCTCAGCTGAAATATGGATGACCGAACTGTTCGGTCCCAATACATGGATTGGACAACTAATATCTCTATTTTCCTACTATCAATAATCTGGCCGAACATGCCTAAGGAAAGACACCAAGGATTTTCTTCAATTTAAATCATAATTAGCATGCTTTTGATTGTTAAACACAAATCAAGCCACCACACTTCCCATTTATTTTATTTTTGCTAACCTAATTTAAATAAACATTTCAATAAAGGTTAAAGTTTCTCCTAACTCAATTAGAACTAATAAAAGACAACGGTGAAGTTAACCATCATTATTTTATGCAACCCATACCAACAAATCAGAGCATGTTAACAGATATATCTTTCTAGATCAAAACAAAACCAAACTGACCTAAAAATTGATAATATATTGTTCACCGATGAATAACTTATTGTCGAAGTCTCTAATCCCGATCTCTACCGTTCAGAATGACGAGCTCATCGATATGACCAACATATCCAAAATTAAGTAGGCTCCAACGGTGGACGGAGGAGGAAACTGCCAACGATCGTGACTGATCTGCATGGAGGTTTTCCTTGAAAAATGTTGTGAGGGCTATATATATCACAAAACTAGAGCCTTCAGATCCCAACGGTAAGATGTTAGAGGGTGGTAAGGATCATAATATATTCAAACCCTAGCCCGATCCAATGGTTAAATATAGATATATGGTCGTTTGAGTTTCTACTCTCAAGGTACTCTCTCTCTCTCACACACACACACACACACACACATTCGGCCATCCTATGTATTTTTTTATGTATAATTTTGCTATTTATATAGCAAATCTATTCATATTTACTAAAACATCGTTATGTCAAGTTTGGGTACCTTTTTCGTTCAACCAAATGCTTTTTCTTAGTCCGCTTTTAAAATACCATGTGAAAAATCTTTCTCTCTAAAATTTATTTTCTAATAATTCAATACTATTTTATTTTATTTTATTTTAACTAACCTATCTCATTTCCAGTTCTAAATTATTAATAATTTTATCAACATTATAAAATTTGATTGGAGGTTTACAATTTACCACAATTTGTATTTTATTTCTCACCATTCAACTCATCATGATAAAGTCTTTTGTTGAGATTTTACAGACTTTCCACCGAGTCATCAACATATTTAAATTATAAATTTTCGGGGTTTCATACATATCATCTACCCTAGTGGATTATGTTTTATTCGCTTGAGTTTTTTTTTAATAAAAAGAAACCATGCGCCATGGCTAGCATTTGCATGGCTAGACATACAAGCCTTACAGTCTTATATCTTACATATAATTTTTTTTTTAAAAAAAAACCATTCA
>Ga0307517_10004067_pt1 | contig 22576 bp, 20 predicted proteins | sample 23_EM_MG_FD_194515 | JGI IMG/M metagenome (GOLD analysis project Ga0307517, IMG submission 194515) | Populus trichocarpa ectomycorrhiza microbial communities from riparian zone in the Pacific Northwest, United States - 23_EM | ecosystem: Host-associated > Plants > Roots > Unclassified | place... | reverse complement strand
CCTCTTGACCTCCGTCTCTACCTGAAAAAAATGTATGGTATGGTATGGCAGAGTGATTGTAAATTAACCATTTTTGTGTATGCCAAGCTTACCCGAAACGCCACAGTAACCTACTTTTCGTCAACTTGTTTAACTTTGAAAACCCCTAGTGCATAACTCGGGCATCACCTACGGCGACAACAACAGCAACTGTGGGAATAGCAACAATATTAAATTCGATCAGTGCAATATATCCATCCCCGATGAGGAACGCCAAATCCTAGAGTGGATATCGCCCTTTGCGTCTCGAGGAAGGCACCAGGCTGTCCGTGATTCACGGGTGGAGAAAGTGGGAGACTGGCTTCTTTGCAACGAAAGCTTTTCTGCATGGCGCGCATCAGAGGACCGGATGGCGAAGGCTGTCTTATTCTGCCATGGAAATCCAGGAGCTGGCAAGACGTATATCAGGTATAGACCACCATAGACCCCCAATTCAGTGTCGTGCTAAAAAAGCAGCGCAGCTCTCTTGTGATAGATACACTTCTCAATGAGATTGAAGGGGACGGCGTGGCCGTCGCTTATGTGTACTGCGATTTCAACACTGGCAATATGCAATCTACGAGTGCTGTGTTGGGATCGGTGTTGAGGCAGGTTGTCGGAGCATTGACAGAGATCCCAGATAGTGTACAGAGGGCGTTTGAGCGTGCGAAAAAGCAGGCTGATGGTTGCGGGCTCCGGCTTCCCGAGATCCTCGATATGCTCGCCAAGTTTATTCCAAGTTTAAAGCGGATGTTTGTCTGTATCGACGCCTTGGACGAGTTCCCTAGAAAGCAGCGGGCTCAACTCTGGAACTCTCTGCGGTGCGTTGCTCGGGAGTGCCCGAACACTCGGCTATTCCTTACTGGAAGGCCTCAGATTAGAGAGGAAGTGGAGGAATATCTCCCTGGAGCAGCCTACATTGTTACAATAGAACCGACTTCAGAGGATATAAGAAGATATATTGAGGAGAGGTTGAGTGAGGACCTGGACAAGAATACGATAGACGAAGCGTTGCGGGCAGACATAAGGAGAGTTATTCCAAAAAGTGCCTCCGGGATGTATGTATTCAAGGCGGGATGTGGAGTTCCACTGACTGGGCTAACACTGGCATAAAGATTTCTGCTCGTGTGCCTTGGTATGGATGCAATCCTTGCGGCGACGACCATTCACCAGAAGAGACAAGCACTGGATAAACTGGCCAACGGCCTTGGTTTACAGGATGCATACAGCACCACATTGGATCGGGTAAGACAGCTGGATGGAGGCAAGTCAAAGCTAGGGATGGATGCTCTGATGTGGGTTTCCCACTGTGAGCGACCCTTGACATCGGAGGAGTTATGCCATGCCCTGGGGGTGGAGCTGGAGGCGGAAGACTTCACTATCAACAATGTACCTTCGATAGAGACTGTGCTGGGCTGCACTTTAGGACTTATCACAATCGAAAAGGCGTCAACGGTTCGTCTTCTACATCTCACGCTATATGAGTATCTAGGCGAACATCCCACCCAATTCGTAACCCCTCACGCGATGATGGCCGAAATCTGCCTCGCCTATTCGAACTCTTGGATCCCCTATGTAACCCAAGCGACATGGCCGTTTCTTGAATACGCTACATGTTTCTGGGGAACCCATGCAGCCAGGGGGGGGGTGACTAAGCAGGTCGAATCTCGGGCGTTGCGCCTGCTTGACGGATACGAGAATCATGTATCTGCCGCTATCCTCTGGCAGGAGAAGATACGTAAGGTGTGGTATGAATCGCGTTGTGATGGAATTAGCGGACTGCACTGCATCTCGTTTTTGGGGATTGCAGAAATTACTGTTGCCATGCTAGAGAAGGGAGCATGGGACGTGAATGGGCGTGATGCTAGGGGTGACACACCATTAATGTGGGCTGTAAGATATGGGAAAGACAGGGTGGTGGAGCTACTTCTAAATCAGCCAGATATCAAACCCGATGCGGTTATTCGAGACGGTCGCCCGGTATTCTCTTTCGCCGCAGAGTCGGGAAACGAAGGTGCGGTGAGGCTACTTCTGGGGCACCGGGGTGTCAATCTCAATTTACCGGATGGGAATGGCCGAACACCTCTATTGTTTGCAGTCCAGAGAGGACATGGGGGTGTAGTGAAGCTGCTCCTAGGACACGGGGGCGTCAATCCCAATTCATCGGATATCACTGGTCAGATACCTCTATCATATGCTGTCGTTGCGGAGGATGAAGATGTAGTAAAGCTCTTTCTCGGATGCGGGGGTGTTAATCCCAATTTATCGGATGGCAGTGGTCAGACGCCTCTATCATATGCTGCCGTTGCGGGGAATAAGCATGTAGTGAAGCTCTTTCTTGAACACGCAGATGTCAATCCCGAATTGTCGGATGACTATGGCCGAACACCCCTGGCGTTTGCTGCCTTGAGAGGACATAAGGCTGTAGTGAAGCTATTTTTGGAGCACCAAGGTGTCAACCCAGATCTACCAGATAGCAGCGGCCGAACGCCCCTAGCATGGGCTGCCTCGAGAGGACATGAAGGCGTAGTCGAACTGCTTCTGGACCGCAAGGATGTCAACCCTAACTCATTGGACGTCAGTGGCCAACCCCCACTGTCGCATGCTGCAAGTGGGAAACATGGAGAGGTAGTGAAGTTACTTGTGGAAAGCCGGGGTATTGATCCCAATTCATCGGATAGCGATGGCCTAACACCTCTATCGTATGCCGCCAGGTGGGGGCGAGAGGATTTAGTAAAGCTATTTTTTGGACACGCGGGTGTCGACCCCGATTTACCCGATAGCAATGGCCGAACACCCTTGTCATTTGCTGTCTCGAGGGGGCATGGAGGTGTCGTCAAACTGCTTCTGGAACGCGTGGATGTCAATCCCGACTCACCGGATAGTAGTGGTCGGACACCCCTATCATATGCCGCCCAGTGGGGGCGACATGATCTATTGAAGCTGTTTTTGCAAAATGGGGGTGTCATTCCAGATTCGCCGGATAGCAGTGGTCGGACACCTCTATCATACGCTGCCATTTCGGGGGCTGAGGGTATAGTGAAGCTCCTTCTGGAATGCAAGGATGTCAATCCCGATTCGCGTGATACCAGCGGCCGAACACCTCTATCGTTGGCTGCCTCGAGAGGGCATGAAGATGTAGTGGAGCTACTTCTAGACCGCAGGGATGTCAGTCCTAATTCATCTGATCGTGGTGGCAAGACACCCCTGTCATATGCCACCTCTATGGGGCGAGAGGGTGTTATGAAGCTCCTATCCGAAGCTAGAAGCCCCAATTGCGAATCGTTGGAAAATCTCAATCGAATGCCAACCTCTGCCATTGGTGAGATTCCTCCACACCAAGAAGTAACGTATCCGCTCACTGCTACGGACGGTGTCCCCTTACGCGCGGCAGATAATTCACAGCTGGGCGCTCCTATGTCTGGTACTGCCTCATCTAGGCCTCTTCAAAGGCGTCCTCCGCCACTTAAACAGCTTCCACATGATCGATGGTATTTATATCTCGCCCCATTTACCCTTATCTCTGCGGTCGGCTCTCGTTTCAAATTTCGCTTCTTCTTTCTGACATTAATACTGCTTATTTTTCTGGTTTTCCCTTTTTTGGAGTACAATGGGCACGGGTATTGGGAATTATTTCACGCCATCTATGGCACTTGGCGGTAATGGATATTTTAGGGTTGGTGGAGTTGGTGTGCTTGGTGATCAGGTCTGCACGATAGTAGTGTGATACGGTACTGTGGGAGGCTTCTCGGGTAAGGTGTGGAGGGAAGCGTCCTCCCTTGTTGATTGCTATGGCACGGAAGGGTCTTAAATAACTTTCTCGCTATCAAACGTGTGAGGCTGAACATTCAAAACTTTCACACTCAAGAGCTTCCGTAAATCTGCCCAGTTTACCACTCTCCCCGATTATCGGCACTCGCACGGCCGAGCCGAAACTGGATGGGAGTTCCCATACAAAGTATAGCCGGCAAAGTTTTTAGAAGAGTGAAAATTGGGTTTCGAGTACCCAGCTTCAATTCGACAGCACAAACGTGGAAATATCAACTTGAGCCGGAGCTAGTCTGACGTTGGGTATGATACTCGGGCGCAAATTAAAGATCCGGAAAAAGTGACAAACAAAATGTATGGTTGCAACACAGATATTTCAAGTCACTTTTCCGATTCGCAGGCATGTTGCTAACTGGGACGAGTAATATTTTGGCATTTGTACTCCTAGTTAGGAGGCTGAGTTGCGCATTGCGATCATAGTGTCAGGAAATGGTTGAAATGATTGAGTGCTTAGTAAGCGATGTCTGAAATATGACACCCCCGAGTGATGGTTTGCACTATTACTGCACGGCACTTGCTTGGGCTGGTAGTGCCCGGAAGAAAAAAATCATCGTATTGATCTAATCGGAAGAGACACAATCTAGAGATTCAGCAGCATTTGCGATAACTTACCCCCAATAGCTATAATACCACGGATTTTTACCAGTAGAGTGGCCGAGCCCCCGAGCGTGGCAGTTCGGGTGAGCCAAAGTTAGAAGTCAGAATCCGAAGCTTTGGCAACCATGCCCGAGGCAATAATGACACAAACTTCTTACTACGAAGATGCTCTCTTCCCTTCCAGAATATTTCCCGAGCTCCAACCTCGAACTCCCAACCCCCGCTCCTGCGCGGGACCCCGTCACTCCATTGCCCAGCTCCAATCTCCGGAAAGAGCTTGAGTTTCGGCAGCTGTTTCCGTGAATAGATCGGTAGGAATATGGGAAATCGGGGGGTGCGCGAGGGCTGTCGAGATGATGGAAGAACAAGGGTCCGGGATTTGAATAGAAAGCGTGGGAGAAAGGAAGTCCTTGTTATGTATGTTCTTGATATGCATTTTTTAAATTTATTATGGGATTGTATAGAACGTTTTTCACCATGGGAGCGATCAAGAGATTGGGGACATGCACGGTGGAAAGCAAATATCTGTGGTGGTTGGAGGAAGGGTAGGGATGACTTTGCGATCTTTCATGTCATATACTCCTGTGTTTGCCGTTAGTTTGGAGAAAGTTCGAACGAAGTTGCGCGCTATCCACACTCCTTGCTTGTCGGCACCGTAATTGATTAAGTGCGAAAGAATACACACACGTTCCAACGAGCAGAGGGCCGATCCGCACTGCCGAGTGATACTGTGCGGGGCGCTCGAGAGGGATCTAGAGTTACCGCTATCACTATTCTGTCAGTAGTGTAGTTGAGGACGCGGGTAAATAGTAAGTAATTGGAAAGAGGGCATGAGGATTGAATGTCTCACTTCTACAGCACTCTCTCCCACCTGATGGGCTAGCCTCCACCGTCCCGAGACATCCTTCATAACCGCAGCACCCCACCACCCCAAACATAAGGTATCAATCGTTGAGACACCTCGGTCCTACACTCCAACCTTGTGGAACGCACCTTCACGCAACCGGCTTCGATAGCCCCATACCTAGAAACGCCGTTTCTGGGCTATTCCGAATGCGTGGGTGAGAGTAGTTTTTGCGGTGAACCTTCGTGGCTGGCTGGGGGCGGGTTAGTAAGTGGAAAAAAGGATATTAATCTTATGAGTGATGAATGTAGAGATATGTACTAAAGCGAGGGGGAGGGTAGGTGCCCCTCTTCACGATACCACGTATTTAATGTTGGTGGGTACTACTGAGAGTAGGAGTGTTTGGCTACGAGCCGCTCGGGTACTTTACCGGAGATGGTTGGGTGAAAATATATAGAAAGCTAGAGGGAGGGAGGGAGGGAGGGAGGGAGGGAAAAGGTAAGCTCAGTCGGCACAGTGGGAATTATCGGCTATGGAACGCACTTTAGGCACGCTGGTCTTGCGGGTGGTAATGAGGGTTGTATTATTACGAGTGAATACTTTTAATAATATGATACACTAGGGATACCGCACAGAGAATCTTTTTCAAAATGGGGATGAAGAAAACAAAAAAACAAAAGTATCGTGCAGACAGGATTATGGGGCGCATCGGATCCAACGAACACTGGAATATCGTTCAGAGCCAAGCACCGTGGGTGGCGTTATATTGTTCCGTATCTCGCGTTAAAACGTACATCTCCGGGACCCCTTTTGGAATAACCCCCCCCCCCCCCCCCCGGCACCTGCTCACACAATCCCTCGCCCATCGTACTCTTGTGCAGGTCCTGTCTCTACCCCTCAATATATCTTTCTATATCCTCCACAGTTGATTCCTCCGGGGGGGTGGCCCTCCATATCCGTTCCATTCTAAGGCCATCCGGTAAAGAGTAGGGAATCGGTTGGGCACTACCGGACAACAGGTGGTAGAGAGTTCTAGGGTTGAGACCGGTACTTGGCTGGAAAGTCATCCAAGGCATGGATTCAAATAAAGCCGCGCTCCAAACTTGATAGAACTTGGTGAGCATATCGAGAATCAAGGGAAAGAGGGGCCCGCGGAGTGCCCTTTGCCTGCTTGAATACTTCCAGTGCCGCATCTGGTATCTCTGCAGATGCTCCAGTAACATTCCTAGGAACTGATCCCAATAGAGTACTGGTAGGCCGCACATTCCGAGAGCTGAACTCGTAGTACACATAGGCGGTGCCTGCACCGTCCATCAATCCTATTGAGAAGAGTATCGATCGCGAGGGAGCTGTGTTGCTTCTTTAGCATTGCGCTGAATCGGGGGGCTACCGGAATTTATACCTGATATGCGTCTTGCTCGTCCCAGGATGTCCATCACAGAATATGGCAGGCTTTGTAGTCCGGCCCTCTGACGTGCGCAATGTAGAAGGTCTTAGTAAGTTGGCCAGCCCCCCACCCTCTCCACCCGTGAGTCGCGAACAACTTGGTGCCTTTCCCGAAATGCCAGCGGAGATATCCACTCGAGAACCTCGCGTTTCTCATCGGGTATCGATGTGATGGACCCATTGAAACCATTGTAACCGTTTGTGAGACTCCCGCTGTCGCTGTAGAACAGGCATGTTTTTGGGCGCTGCGCTCGTTTTACCGCGCACATTGGTTTTGCTGTTGAAATTTTCTGCAGAGGTATTCCGTCTAAATCTGTTGTTTGAGCAAAGGTGGGCATCCGAGCAGGAGGCAGGTGAACGTCAGGAGGCTCGTTGTGGGAGATGAGAATTCTTTCGTTTACTCAAGGTTACACAGAAGTAGGTCCATTAATGCGGCTCAGCGCGGCTCAAACAGGATTTGCATTCAAGAACAGCAAACTTGAAAAATACTCTGCGGCGGGGGTATTATTAGGTCGATGGAAACCCTACTCGAGCACAGTATCTACTAACCTTACTCGCACTTCAGAGTTCTACTAAGAACCTCACCTCCCCCCCCCGCACCACTAGCCTCTTACCCACGGATCTTGAGCCAAGTGGTCCTACTATGACCCGCGACGAACCTGCTGGGTGACTTCCCACTCTTTCCCCACCAAGAGAAACCACTCCCATCCACTAAAGCAAACTACTAGCATTCAAGTCCGCCGTGGTTCCGAGAAATACAAACCAAGACTTCAACAAGTCTACGATATCACCTACAGACCCGTGTCGCCGAAAAAATACACGCGCGGCCGTGTTGACGCCGGACATCTCAGATGGAAATTCGCTCACAAGGTGTCTGGCTCCAATTGGGCTGCGCGAGTACGGCCTCCGCACTTATGATCGATTTACGGGGGGGTCTTGGAGACGTCGCCTTGGCTGATGTTAAGTCTATATTGGGCTGGCTTAATTAACAGGTATGAGGTCAACTATGGCAGCTAATGTTCTAGCTTTTTCCTCCGAGCTACTTGTGGAGAGCCGATCTGCTGATCTGTTGTACCAAAAGCTAAAAAAATATTATTTGTGCGGGTCTAACCGTAAGGGAACCTAGTGTACCGTACCCGAGTCGGGATTCACGAATAATGCAGCATTGCAATCCCCTGACAAATATCATGAATGTTTGCATGCGATCGAAGATTGAGCTTGCCTACCTCGTTTCTCCCCTAGAAATGCTGACCCACACCACTTGAAAACTGAAACTGCCTGCTACGGTATAGGTTGCGAACTAGGGCTGTCTGTATTACTCCTTCGACCTTGACTTTCACCCTGTCGCATTATCTTCTGGGGTTTTCCCCCGCGACTTCCACGAATACGCGACACCGAGCCCGGACATGAGCATCACCCACCGTTCCCGACATCAATGGGGTATTTCTTTTTTTTTTTTTTAAAAAAAAAAAAACCCTGAGTTCGCCGTTCCCACGCCAACTCAGACATATCGGACGAAGGCTAGCACTTACTATATCCAAAGCTTCATTTCAAGTGGTAGAATGTGAGAGCATGGTGTGGCGAGCCTTTTCCGTCCTGCGTTCTTTTGCTAGTGGTGGAAATCTTGACGGTAAATGATCCCGTGAGGGTAGCCTGCAGGAGAAAACAGAAGGAAGCAAAGGCTGGCTCTAGAAGCCGATGGATAATTGATTGATTTGATCAAGTTACAAGAGACAATGATGGGTGAAGATCAAAAGAGCAGATTCTAATCACTAAAAAAACATCAAAGAATCCCACGATCCTGTCCCTTCCTCGGAGGAGTTTTCCACCATTCTTAAATAACAGGAGAACAACTACCAAACCACCCGCCCAGAGCATACACAATCCTCCAGGAAAATACCAAAAGTCGCTAAAGCTATTCACATGTTTGACAATGTCCGGCCACCCAGCCTGCCACTTAGTGTATTAGGATTCAGGTCCTGGTAGGGTAGGCTGTTGCCCTCACTGAACTTACGCTTCTGTCGCGAAGTCGAGGATTTAGTATCCTGGACTAGGTACTGTATATGAACCGCGGGCATTGATATAAGTAGGTCTGTCCAAGTGGCAAGTATAGGACAAGAGGTTGAGCGGCCAACTCTCTCTCTCTCTCTCTCTCTCTCTCTCTCTCTCTCTCTCTCATGTATCATAGACCGTTTCATCCTAGCCGCCTTTTATACCAGTGACTAAAGTTAGTCCCTAAATTGCAACCCCAAGTCTCAGCATGAGATACTATTTCCCTGCCTAAACTTGATTCCCTGTCCGGAAGCTGAGGATCCAATATCCCGAACTCGGTAAGACTGAGGGGGTGGGTCCACGGCTCATGCGTATTTCATCCTCTGGGCTTCCCTTAGTTTTGTACAATAACGAGTGTTAAAGCTGACCCAACCAACATTAGGGATAGAGTGCTATAGCCATCACCCCGGAGCTACTTATTGGGCATGGCAGTCATTCTCAGCCTCCGGCTGTCACTTCCCAGTACCTGCAATTATCCCAAGTCAGGTTCTACTACTAGGAGGACCTAAGAACCTCTGAGGCTCATAGTCAATGCATTAGCAGGGGAGAGCAATATAACATCACAGTCGCTCACTCGGATGAACTGGCAGCTGAGACGTGCATAGAATGGGTATACAAACTCAGTTGAATACCGTGACCTTTTAATAAACAGATACCGGATTCACCTTGCCAAGCAGTACTGTATTGGGTGCTCGTGATGGGTGTGGGGTTAGTGTTATACCATTAAATTATGTTAGAAGTGCGGTTGAGGGAGCTTGCGGGATGGGTAAGTTATCTGTTGAGTTTATAAAAAGTGTCTAAAGCCACTGCATCTATAGCGCCCAGTGCCCAGATGCCCAGGCCCTATCAGACCCATAACGCTAGACACTGCGCCGGGTACCGACTGCCTTCCAAACTAAATATACAAACTTCCACTCATGCGACTCGACCAAAAAAGTGATCAGGAGAATCGCGGAAAGGGGCCCAAGGGAAAAGTTGGTGAGTAATCCCGGGAAGCGTGGGTATTGGATTACCGCCACTTCTCCCTCCTAGCTAGTCAGGGACGATCATCCATCATCCGATATATCCCACCTTAAAGTACTATGCCACCGATGTAAAGTATGAGGTCAAGCTACAGGTTTTGGGCCGACAAATAGCGCAAACAGGTGAGGTTGATTTTGGTGAACTGGGTGGATTTGCTCCTAGATACTCTCGAAGCGTTAGATGTCGGAGACGGACTGTAGACACTATTTCGGCAATTGTGACAAGCCCTAAAGTGCAGCCCAGTACGAGCTTCATCGAAGGTACATTGTCGATGAGGAAGACTCCCACCCCCAGGTGCACCCCAGTACATGGTGCAATTCCTATTATCTCAAGGGCTGCCCATTGCAAGAAGTCTACATTAGGGCATCCAGCCCAAGTTTCCGTTTGCTTTCATCTTGCGGTCTTACCAGGTCTAATACGGTATTGGATACATCCTAAGGCAAGGCCATTGACCACTCTATGCAGTGCTTGTCCGTTTTGGTGGATGCTCGTCACAGCAAGTGTTGCGTCCATACCAAGGTGAGCAAGAAGAAATATATAGATCGCAGCGGGCTCAATCTCCGGAATTCGACATATCCTGTTAATAAATACATTCCCGAAACCCCTTTTGGAACAGCCCCCCTCCTAATGCCTGCTCAGAATTTCTCGTCCATTATACACTCGGCCTTATCCCATCCTTCGTTCAATCTATCTTCCTATATCGTCCGAAGTTGTTTCTACTATAACTATGCCAGCTTCTCCAGGAAAATTGACCTCTACTGCAGTTGTGATCTGGGCCTTTGGTAAAGAATAGCAGAGTGTTTGAGCACTCTTAGATGATGCGCTGTAGCGAGTTCCAGAGTTAATTCCGGCCCTTTGTTGGGAACTCTTTTAAAGCATGGGTAGATGAATCTACTCTCCAAATCTAGAATAAACTTTGTGAGCATCCCGATAGCCCCAGGAAGCTAGAGCCCCCAACGATCAGCTCGGCATTATTGCACGCTCAAAGGCCTCCCGTACTCCATCTAGGACAGATCAACACTAACCCCAATACTGCGCTCGCAGATCGCATACCTGAAGCTCTTTAATTGCTGTATAGATAAGCGGCGGCTACACCCTTCCTGTCAATCATATTGATAAGGGTATCTATTACAAGAGAGTTGCGCGGCTTTTTTTAAGCATCGCACACGCTAGAGGGACTACAATAGTTCATACCTGATATACGTCCTGCCAACCTCCGGATTTCCATAGCAGAATAGGACGGGCTTTGTCGTCGGTCCTGTAATGTGCGCCATGTACTAGAAGAGCTCTGGTTGCAGGGCAGCCAGTTTCCCACTCCTACCCGTCAATCACGAACAGCCTGGTGGCTTTCCCTAGATGCCAACGGAGGTAACTGCTCCGGAACCTAGCGTTTCTCATCGGGTATACTCGCGGTGTGGAAGCGTGTTTAAAAGACTGCTATTGCATCACCAAAATTTGGCCTTTTCGCTTAGATTTAGGCTGTATGCAATAGCAGTCTTTTTTAAAAACGCTTCGACAGTAGATATACTCGTATTGCACTGAGTGGATTGACTGCTCTAAATGTTTATGATATCCCCACTGTCGCGGGTGTTGTTGCAGCGGTAGTTGACGCCTGAGTTTTTAAGCACGACTCCGCATATTTTGTCTAGCCTACCGGTTTTGCTGTTCAATACGAGTGCATGCCAACTTCTGATGGTGCGTATGGTAGCTTCCCTAACCTATGCACCTTGATGGAATCCCCGCAAGGGTCCTGGGAGGCTCTTGCGGGCTGCGGGAGGCTGCATCGCGGTCGACTTTACGAGTACTCGAGTATCCGTAGCGTACTCGGAGAGGCTCTTATGGTCGCCCTGTATTTTGTGGCGTCCAATAGCCGACATCCAGCGAAGTTCCAGCAGTCGGCTTGCCCAAGTAAGCTCAGCGCTCAAACATGCACAGTCGATTACGGGACACAGACCCCCCAATTTTCCCTGTTCCTTCCTTCCCTAGGCCGCTCCAGCTTCTGTTCTGATTCTACACCCTGGTACATACGCGATGCGCGAAAAACTTTAGCCCTCAACAGACTTGGGCACCACTCACTAGGATTCTACCCCATAACGATCCAGGCACGGGGAATTGTTTACCTTGGCGTCCAAGGTTAGGCTACAGGTCGAGCATCTCTCGTCCCACCCTCTTATTTCAGGGGGCACAAAAGGATATTACTTCGAACGAGCTTGCGGCGTCTTTTTACGACCATATCCCATTTTCGAAAACAACTCTAGACCGAGCCATATCTCAGTGCTAAGCCCGATGGCCGAGCATCCCGCTGGTCCCTTTAAAAACGGCTGTGCCAAAGATAAAATCCCCTACGCCAATAATGAGACTCACCCATCTGACAGCCTTTTTACGGTTATCCAAACCCAATCCGACATCCCCGGAGAGTACAGCGGGAATAATGGTAATAACAGTGCTTATGGTAGTTATAATAATAAAGTGGAGATTGTGCTGCCCAGTGGGGCCGGTTCCGGAGCTCAAAATCAAGGTCTGCCCCCCGGGGCAGGAGAGGCAGGTATTATCAGGATCCCCAGGAGATATCGGGCAAAGAACTAACATGCGATCCCAACTGGAATAAGCAGCCAGGCCTTATCGGTTAATCCCATATTGCAGGAATAGTAGGTTCATCGGCCGCAAAAGCCTCCTTGAGTTGCTCAAGCGATATTCCGAATGTAAGGGTCACAGCCGTGTCGCGCTCTATGGATTGGGCGGTTCCGGGTAAGTACTAGTACTGGCATTTATTTTATATCCCGTAGTATGAAGGGTGCGCTAACGTCCCTTAGAAAAACTCAAATTGCCCTCGAATACGTTCATCAGCGAGCTAGCCAGGGCAACTGCAATATTTTCTGGGTGCAGGGAAGTGGGGTATCAAAATTTAGTGAGGGCTTCAGGGCTATCGCACAGCATGTTCAAATTCCTCTACACAGCGCCGAGACAGACGAAGCGCGACTGCTGGAAGTAAAGCGGTGGTTTGAAGGCCCGAACAGTGGTGCTTGGATTCTGGTTATTGACAACGCCGATAATGAAGCCGATTTTGCCACCAATGACAGCCCAATCGCCAAGTTTATACCACAACCAATTGATGGGACTCTGATATTTACAACTAGATCCCTACATGTTGCGGAGCCGCAGTGTCCGACGAGAATTGAGGTTGGAAAAATGGGGGAGGAGGAAGCCCGGGAGTTGTTTTCAAAACGCTTTGACGGCTGGGATAGTTTGGAAGATAAAGAAAAAGACGATGTCGCAGCGATCCTGAGCTCAGTGCGTCACCTACCGTTAGCTGTCGTCGGTTCAGCAGCCTACATGACCAAGAACGCGACCCCGCCATCCATCTACTGGAATATTTTCCGAGAGAATGAGGGACAAATGAAGGACCTACTTTCGCGATCATTTTATGACATCCAACGAGAAGCCCCCTACGAAAGTATCCTGAGCACGTACTTTGTCACCTTTGCCCAAATCAGGCAACAGATGCCCCTAGCGGCGGATCTTCTACGGCTAATGGCATTCTTCAATCATCACAACATACCTGAGGAGCTGCTGACACAGTATGGTCCGGAAGGGATGGATCATTCGGCTAATTTTCGCTCTGCTATTGGAAAACTATTGGGGTTCTCGCTGGTTACGATGGTTAGATGTGGTTGCATGGACCGGAAATTTTACGATCTTGATCGTTTAGTCCAATTGTCCTTACTAGAATATTTACCAACCAGCGAGCTGAATCAAGGGAGGAGGGCTGCACTGAAAGTCATTTCACTGCTCTTCCCTCGATCCCAGGATGAGCGGCGATATATTAGCCCTGCGTATATTCCACATGCTCTCGCCGCGATTAAGAACTCAACGGATCCCACTGCCGAAGCACTTGGTATCCGTGTGGCACTATACCTTCTAGACATGGGTTCCTACGATAATACCGAAAACCAATTTCATCAATGTACTGCATTCCGAGGGGAGCACAAAAGGTGAGGCGGTGGCGACGGCGAGGGCTGCCGGAGACTCCCACTTCTCAGGATGGCGAGCGTATATCAAGTAAGCTACGGTGTGTGGTGGCAATGACTCGGTGTGCACGCGGGAAACTGCCAATGAGGCCAGACCTAATGGGACTCCGGTTGACAGTCGAAGGGGGATGCGATTTTTGAGGAGTGTAGTGTTCGATAAGTGTTGTCTGGAATGTGCTGCACTGGCTGTTTGGAATGTGAAATGATTGGTATTGCAGGTATGGTCGCTAATATGGATGTCTGGCGGCACAAGGAATGCCAATGTGTACTTGGGTTAGGTGGGCTAATGTAGGAATGGATGAAATCCTATGGCTGTGCTGGACCTGGAATTTTGTATATACAGTCTACTGTGGTGAATGTGTGGAGGGTGGGATAAGACGAGTGTTACAAGATGAACGAATAGGGATGTATTTACTCGCAGCGAGAATAATTCTCAGGATAACGTGCAGCCACGATTCCGCAAAACCGAACCATCTTGCTACCCAATGGTGATTACATTTATAACGACAACTATAATGACGAGTACTCGAGTAAAGTTGACATTTGATCTCAACAAGGACGGCTGCCCAACAAAGAGATACACCTTGTCGTAGTTGTATTAAGAGGACAGGAGTGGACTACCAATGCTAGCTCCTATCGGCTGGGAGGCTGCAACTATGATGCAGGCACCGTAGAATCAACCCTGAGTGCTATCATATTCTGGGTGCTAAAGTTTTGCCTGGACAGATGAATGTGAGATAAAATAAGAGGCTTTCATGAGCTAAAGATTGTGAGTAAAGCACCTCCCCAAAAGTCTTGGTGAAATGGCCTTTTTGCACCAAAACTCGCCATGTTTAACCAACCCCCACACCTGGAATTGCTTCAAATAATGTTCATGACTTACCTAGCTATTTTCACCTTCATTACAGCTTTCATCTGATGCCACTTATCAGGTTGATTTACGCTATGGGTCAAATCTACAACTCTTCAAAGTGGATCATACCTGTTGCAATGCCAATTGTATATGTAAAATAGCACTTTTTCACAGAATCAAAACTTTAGAACTCCATAACTTTTCCAATTTTTCACCAAATTCATTAATAGTTGTTTAGAAGTAGGAGAAAGGTATTGTAACTATATATGAGAAATTATGTTGGAAAATTCTTTGTGGGTTATGAGCTACAGGTAGCTAAAGATCGCTGTTTTTGGTGTAAAAATGTAACAATCCTATTGTTGAGCTAGTATGCAACAGGCAACAACAGTCGTCTCCTGCGTAAGCGAGTCTCGCTTTTCTGCACCAAGGCGTAGGGAATTACTATCTCTTCAGATAGTACGGAGCTGGCTTGCTTGTCTGGAGTGATCCGTCGAAGGATACTATCTCTTCAGATAGTACGGAGCTGACTTGCTTGTCTTGAGTGATCCGTCGAAGGATACTATCTCTTCAGATAGTAGGATGGATGGATTGTCGGGCTTGGTAGAACTATCACAATAGTTCTATGTTCGGGCGGCCCGTCGAGCCTGTCACAATAGTCTCCGGGTTCTTTAGAGCGTAGGCTCTCGTAGTGGAGGAGTGTATGTAAAGAGAGTAAAGCGTAATCGAATTGCAATATCTTGAGTATAGAAAAGTACTTAGATGGTTGCGTGAAGATCCTATCTCTTGGTTGTTTTTTTGTTTTTTTTGTAATCATGCGTGATTTGTTTTAAGGTACAAACAGCCTCATGCAGCGCTAGCTATGGAGAGAAAAAACCCTATAAACAATAGCCACGACCCGCTTCACCTCTTCATGGGAAGAATCAAGCACCCCGAATCCATAGGAAAAGTCCCCCTCGCCTAGCACCTAAGATAAAAACCCCAGACACGTAAGGAAACCAAACATAGAAACGTACAGGTAGAGAGACCCAAACCCTTCCGCAGGCCCACCAAAACAAAAGAAAAGACTCTAACGGCCAGAAACGCTGTCCGCGGGGAGAGGATTGTTGATCGGCAACATAGGAAAACTCCAGCGGAGGGCCCACCGAAACCATAATGTACGCTCAGGCAGGTCATTACATCGATCCACGGTGATGGGCAAAGCCACGGAGGCAGTGCTATACCACGACTAGGCGTAACTGAGGAGGGGCCAACCGATCGGAAGGGTAGATGGCGAGCGGAGCCACCGGGCAGAGGGGATGCCAGCCAACGACGATGAGCAGTAGGGTGCCAGCCGGTGAGTAGCAGTAGGGTGCCAGCCGGTGAGTAGCAGTAGGGTGCCAGCCGGTGGGGGGGGGAGCAGTAGGGTGCCAGCCGGGGAGGTGGATTAGCAGTAAGGTGCCAGCTTATGGGGCAGTACAGTGCCAGCGGACAGGACCGGGAGGGGGTTGGAGGAAGGATCGCGAGCGGGCTAGCCACAACCGACTAACGGGCCATAGCAAGGGCTTTTGGGACGACAGCGAAACCGAGCGAGCCGGTGATGTTACTAACCGAAGCTTTTTCTATCAGAGGTACAAGCCCAGCAGAACCAAAGTCTTACTTCGACCGAGAGTCCGGACGCCATATCGCCGACCGTGAACGAAGCGAGAAGCTTTCCGACCGTGCAAAATGCTAAGCGAGGTGCGAAGCAAGTGCGGGGTAAGGGGGAGAACCGAACTTCATGAGCGGGTGTCAACGATGAACGGGAACAAGAACCCCAAGGAGGGGAGGCATGCGTGCCCCAGGAGAGGAGGGAAGATGGCTTAACGTCAACCCCTAGGCAGTAGCCATGATGGGGGAAGAGAGGTGGGTGGGGGAAAGTGACGATGATTTCTCTTGGTGTTGAGATTTCAATCGCAGGAGGTGGAGGAGAGATGGTTCGTGTCCTATCTCTTGGTCGGAACCAAGATCCTTTTATAGGCATCTTGTCACAACCCTAACCTTGGTGACTCATCACCTCGCGTAACATAGCCCCTATGACTCATAATGAGTCATAGTGCGAAATCCATCAGCTGACTCGTATGAGTCAACTGCGCACATGTCTTTCCATCGATCCAAACCCATAAACCCGATCATGCGCTCAAATGAGTCGCATACGTGAAACCCATGACTCGTAATATGAGTCATGTGCGAAAGTCTTTAAATCATATGACGTCACAATCGTGAGTCATGCAACCTTTAACCAATCATAATCAAACAATAACTCGCAAGTCCGTAGTTATGTAAAAGCTATGAGTCAAACGACGTCATAGTGCAAAAACTAACCTGCCTTATGACTAATAAGTATTTGTCATGTGAAATCAACCTTCCTTAGTCACGATTTGTGACAAAAAAGCCTATTTCACCAACACTTTTGCGGACGTATGGTTTCGGAAGACTAGACTCTACACCAATTTTCCAACAAAAGTTGTGACAATTTTTCCTGTGACGCCATGTGTACCACTATTATATTTGTCATCCTTCTATGTATATTCCAGTGCTTTAGACTATAAGTTTATTCAATATGATATTTAATATAATACGTAATCCCAACTTAATATATTAAAACAGGATAAAAGATAATAGGGTGCATTTATGCGAAAAAGGTGAAACTCGTCAACAACACCAAAATAGGTTAAATGCCCCGGAGACTTTAATCGCATATTGTGTATCCTCTGAGCTTCTTAAAATATATTTATGTTAAAATTTGAGTAATATTTGACCTGTAATGATTATTTTAAAAATATCTCTAAAATTTTATTTTTGCATAGAATGATAGCCTACTATGAAATGTATCTGGAAATGAAATTTCAAATATTTTCAAGTGCAAAATCTATAGTTATAATAAAGAAGATCAAAATATCTTTAGGTTCTCAACACATCAGCAAAAAAACTCGATTTTGCATCCACACGCATCTGAACGCACCCTGTAGTGGAGTTTGCATCTGGTCAGCATTCTGTGCATCCTGTGAATCCAGTTTTAAACTTCAGAAGCCAAAATGGACATGTAAATGTTGTCTGTTAGGGCTGAAAATTCATGTTTGTCTACGTAATTGTTAGATTAATCTTAAAATGAAACGGGTTTTTTGATTACATAACTTCAAAAAGATTGTCCCACAGAACGCAGCCAGAAGATGCAGGGTGCCCTGAAATGCAAATAACGCAAACTGATTTTTTTTGCTGATGCATTTAACTGATATGATAAACATGTATCAGGAATACCAAATGCAACAAAAGTGAGAATTAGAGTCTAGGTATGAGTGTAATTTTAAGCATTATGGTGATATCGGGTGATTTTAATAAACAGGTATACTAATTGTATTGAATTAAGGGCTTTAAAGTATAAGCTAAATGTTGTTGATTAATGTTAAAACTTGTATTAATTCTGCTGACTTAGCTCTTATAACCACCTTTAATGTATATTATTAATAAATAATTTTATTTGAACATATTAGTTGCATTTAAATCAGAAAGCATTTACGTAGAATTCAAGAGATAGTTTAGGCCATTATTCTCTTTTATTGACATACTATTTGCTTGATTGATGGTGATGCTATTTCAATTTCTTTGTCACAAAATGTTTCTTCCATTTTCTCAAAAGGTCATTGGTTGCTATGCAAACCAAAAATGCGCCTAGCTCAAAAGACGAAAAAGGCAAGTTTATCTCTTTTCCCTAAACTGCACCTATATCATAGATAAAATAAGAGGTTAAAATCTGAGACTTAGTACTGAGGACATAGGAGAGGTGTCTACAAGGGTGTTACACTTGGCGTTACCAGCAAAATTGTCACACTTTTTGTTGGATAATTGGTGTCGAGTCTAGTCTTCCGGAACCATACTGTACAAAGAGTTTGTAAAAGTTAGGATGTAAGAATAGAAACCAAAGGTGAAACACCACTGTTGCAGATGGAGAAGGTGCTGAGGATGTAAGATCTAGAGGGCTGCCATCCAGATACAAGGTGGGCACCTCTGATGAACTATATTGTTTGTGGATAAAAAATCTCAGAGCATTATAGGATCTGCTGTGGCTATTCATCAGACCAAAAGCTGTTAACAGGATATATAAAAAGAGTAAATTTAACTGCCACCTTGATGGTTACTTCATAGTAGCTGAAAACGTAGAACAATCTTATTGTTCTCTTATTATAATGCAAGAGGTAATGGCCTTCTTTACCAATGTCTTATAGGTATCTATCTTATCTAATATGTACTGGGCAGTTTTATCTCGAAAAAATAGGATCTCGACGCGCGATCTGATAACTGTGATCGTATGTGCATAGGGGAAAATATCTGAGGATGTGGAGCATCCATGATGATAAGTGCAGTGGGGCACATATCTGAGAACACATAACCTGTATGATAATTGCTACGGGTCTAAGTATTTCTCACTCTGTTTTCGCATTTTACTAGAAGAGTTTGTACATAGGTATAGGTATTTCTGAGCACAAGAGAATGAGGCCAAGGTTAGTAGCTTGGCACACCAACCTCCTTCCTATATAACAATCGCCACTGCACCTTCTACCTTTCACAACCACAAACTTTCTTCCACACACAATGAACCTCAACACAACACAAATACCCAACACACATCTCTGAGCTTGCAGGCAATATATACAATATCAGCAACCATTGGGTGCTCGCACCTGTCCGGTGGTTTGTCATACAGGGTACCTTTGATGCCGCGTTGTGGTCGTTGTTGTCGGGACAAGGTAGAGGAGGAGTTCCATCATGGCCCAGATGGCAATTTACGTCGCACTTGCAGACAATGCTTGGTATGTGTCTATTAATTATTTCTTATGTGAATGATTGTTCTATGTGCTAATAAACTTGGTAAAATAGGAGAGAAGCCGAATTTTACGACAGAGGGAACCAGCAGCAATGGGTGGACATGGGGTAACGCTGATGCAGGAGGCAGGAGGCAAGTCAAGTGCGAATATTATTCCTGAGAATATATAACTAATAGTAATATAGCAGAGATTGGAAGAGAGATGCGAAGATGTGGACAGTGTGGAATGGAGAAAGAAATGGGAGATTTTGATAGAGATAGAAGAGGGCAGCTTCGCTTGAGCTGCCGGTTATGTCTGGTAAGAAATCACAAGTCATAATTTGGATGAAAGATGTGGAATGAATTGAAACTAATTAAAGATAATAACATAGATAGCTGCACGGGAAGTAAGAGAGAGAGTTGCAGCTGTACCAGCTGCCGATATGCAGCTGGTGCCCCTAGCTCAGGTACCACAGATACAACAGGCACAGTCACGGGTGCCTTTGTCCTTTGTAAGCCAGAGAGCTAGGTGGACAGGCCATGATTTAGGCAGGTTGGACATAAGGTGCACTGGCTGCAATGCTTTGCACTGGACTGCAGAGTCGTCAGCCTCGAGGAAACCACGAGGTGGAGAGGCAAGCTTTGAGTCCTGCTGCAAGCCTGGCAAGGTGCAGATTGAGCTAATGCGTCCACTCCCTGCGCCCCTCAATGCGTTGATGAGTGGAGGTGATACTCCGGCATGAGCATTCCGGGAGGGGCTAAGGAGATGGAACTCAATCTTTGCCTTTACCAGCATCAAGTTCAACATGGACAATCGAATGAGTGAGCTTGGAGGAATATTCCAGCTCTTCCAGATTCATGGGGCGCTGTATCATAGGCAGGGACCTCTTGTACCTGCGGTAGGCATGGGAGATGCTTTGTATTCCCAGGTCTACCACTATGATCCAGCTGATGCAGCCAGAGCGCGAGCTGCACGTGCTCCAGAGCTGGATGCCAATCTCATTGGCTCCTTGACCTTGATGCTGCAGGAGTCCAACCCCCTGATCCAACTGTATCTCACAGCTCAGGAACGGTTTGCAGAGATCAGAGCAGTAGAGGACAACTGCCGCATGATCCTCAATCCACAACTACGACTGGTTGTGGAAAGAGGGGCTGATCTCAGACGGGAGAACCTACCAACGGCAGATGAAGTCTCCATGATTCTGCCTGAGGAATATGGAAGCGGGGGTTTCAGGGATATTGTTCTGGCTAGAAGAGTCGATGGGGAAGATTTGGGTAGAGATTTAACTCTCATCAACCCCAATCATGCCTTGTATCTACCCCTGCACTATGTTCTCCTGTTTCCTTATGGAGAACATGGGTGGCATTGGGGTAGAACATTGCAAGATCCCCAGAACAAGAAGCTGGCCCAGCGTGCCTTCTACAGGTTCCGTCTGCATACCAGAGTTGATGAGCCAACCACTTTCTTCCATGCTCAAAAGCTATTCCAGCAGTTTGTTGTGGACTCATGGGCTGTCTGCGATCAAAACAAGGTTGGCCGGATTCGCACTCACCAGGCCAACATCAGAGCTGAGTTGTACAATGGGCTGGCCGATGTTTTGGGGGCTGGTGATGCGGACCTTGAGCAGGTGGGTAAGAGGGTGGTTCTACCTTCTGGTTATGTGGGAGGGGATAGGTTTATGCAAAAGCTGTATCAAGACAGCATAGCGATTGTGCGCCACTATGGCAAACCTTCACTATTCATAACCTTTACCGCTAACCCCAAGTGGGATGAGATTGTTTCCTGAGTTGCTGCCATATCAGACGGCAGCGCATAGACCTGATCTGGTGGCACGCGTGTTCAATCTCAAGGTACGAGATCTTCTGGACCAGATACGCCACAAGGAAGTCTTTGGACCTTGGTTAGGCTGGGTCTGGACCATCGAGTACCAGAAGCGGGGCCTCCCACATCTACACCTCCTTGTGTTTCTGAAGACTGACCACCAATTCCTGACTGCTGCCAATATCGATCGCTTCATCAGTGCAGAAATTCCAAGCGAGGAAGATGCAATTGGTCAGGAGTTGCGTGGGATTATTCAGACCACAATGGTGCATTCTCACTGTGCAGGTGGTAATGGTGATACTCTGTGTATGCAGGGTTTGAATCCACTTACTGCCCAGACCTGCCGTAAGGGCTATCCTCGTCAGTTTCAACAGGAGACTGTTATTACAGATGATGGCTATCCTCTCTATCGTAGGAGGGATACAGGTCTGTCCTTTACGGTGCAAGTAAGGACCAGTGGAGGGAATGTTTCGGTTGTCATTGACAATCAGAGGGTAGTTCCCTACAGCCCTTACTTCTCCCTCCGCTATAAGGCTCATATCAATGTGGAGGTGTGCGGGTCTGTCAAGGCAGTCAAGTACATTCATAAGTACATTTACAAGGGTGGGGATCGTGCCACTGCTATCCTGGACTCCAATCATGATGAGATAAAGCGTCATCTTCATGGTCGTTATATTGGTCCTACGGAAGCAGTGTGGCGCTTGTTTGAGTTCAAAACACATGATGAACTCCCTGACGTCACGACACTCGCCCTTCATCTTCCAGGCCAGCAGGCTGTCTACTTCCCAGACCAGGAGAGTGCTGGTGACCTTCAGGAGCGGCTTGATAGGTCCACCAGTACCCGTCTGGCCTTTTTCAAGTACAACTCTGAGAATGTAGATGGAAGGCAGTATTTGTACCATGAATTTCCTGAGCACTTTGTCTACGTGCCTAAGGTGGGATGGAAGCGCAGGAAACAGCGATTTGCAATTGGTCGCATGTGGTCAGCCAGCCCTTTCATGGGTGAACGCTATTACCTGCGCTTACTTCTCACTGTGGTACGTGGTGCCAGGACCTTTGAAGACCTGAGGACGGTAGATGGTATACAGTGTGAGACCTTCAAGGGTGCCTGCATTGCCTTAAGGCTGCTTGAGGATGATGGTGAGTGGATTGCCATGTTCAGGGATGCACAAGAGTTCATGACAGGGAGCGCCTTTCGACACCTGTTTGCCCTTGCCCTGCAGCATACAACAATCACCAATCCACT
>Ga0307517_10004066_pt1 | contig 22587 bp, 14 predicted proteins | sample 23_EM_MG_FD_194515 | JGI IMG/M metagenome (GOLD analysis project Ga0307517, IMG submission 194515) | Populus trichocarpa ectomycorrhiza microbial communities from riparian zone in the Pacific Northwest, United States - 23_EM | ecosystem: Host-associated > Plants > Roots > Unclassified | place... | reverse complement strand
ACTTTGATGTGGCTGTAATTAATTTCTGGAGCCTTGAAGAGGCAATACTCATGTAGTAGGAAGATTTTTTTTTTGTCCTATGTGGTGTACAAATTTTGCAAGGCCAATGCATACTTCTTCAAATGGTGTTTGATGGGTAGATTTGGTGGATAAAGGTCCTGTCTATTATGTTTTCTAGGGATGTGTAAGAGGAAGAAAGAAAGACAGTTAAGAGCGACAAATTAGAGATTAATCAGACAAGGCGAATACATAAAAAAACAGAAATTGTAGACTGGGTCAGTTGCAATACGTCATTGCTGCCCAAACATCTTTGAACTTCCTTATGTGATTGGTTATTATGTTATGTAAAAAGAAGATGCTCCAGTAGCATGGAATGTAATGGCACAAAAACTTGATTTAGTTCACATATAGAACCAACTTCACCAAATTGAAGCATGGTTATTTACATAACATGGTTATTATAATTCCATGCTACTGGAGCTGATTCCTATTAATTTATATCAACTAATCAACATGGTTATTTATTTTTTATCTTGTAGTTCTGGAATTAATCTTGGGAAACTTTGGGCTTTAGATGTCTTTTATTATAGATACTTCATAGTAGGCCAGCATGTTAATATTGCTGGAAGAAATTTGAAGTTCACACGGTACTTTGCACATCATGAATTTGATTAATAAAACTAGTGTACAAATGAATGTGAAGGTCATCTTCTTGGCATTTAAGGCCCTCAGCTACATATATCTTTTTCATGGGTAATGATTTATAGGGTCGACCTTTGCCATCAGGCAAATGAAGAAGATGATGATGATGAAGAAAATAGCTCTCAACAGCCTTTGTTGGAAAGTTCAAAGAATAAACCTGGTTCGACGAACACAGATAGTTATCGGAGATGCTGCTCATTCCGTGGCATTCAAGTTGGCAGTCATCAGAAATTTGTTATCGCAGTATGAGAAGTAGTTTTTTTGATTCTGTGAATTTTATTTTCATACTCCTTCTATTGATTTGGACTATCATGACTCTCTGTCCGTCGCTCTCTCTCTGATTATGATTTTTTTTCAATAATGTAGGTTGTGGTGTTGATCTTTTTCTTAATGCTGTCATTTGCTGTAGTAATCTGGATTGGAGCGGGAAATAATCCAATTGATTCTTCAGTAGTTGCTCGGGTATTAAATTCATCTCCTCCTGCTTATAATGATACAGCACATGAAAATAGTAGAACCTTTTCTTTTTAAGGATTTAATTGTTAGTTCTTTAAATCTTCTGGAAGTTGTGAATGAATTGTGTATCGTTTCTGTGAATGACAGAAAAGCTGTGATAAAATATATATGACACACACATTTTATCTTCAGTACTACAAATCATTGTTAATTACCTGAATATACTGGGCAGGTATATGTAGATCTTTTTGCTACTGCAGTCCTTATACTGGGAGGGGCTTTGGGTTGCTATGGTAAGTAACTGCAATATTTTTCCGTGTCAGTTATATATATTTGGTAATGACTATGGCATATTAAAATATGTTACGATTTGAGAAATATCTACCATAAAGAAATGTGACGTTTTCAGATATACTTCTGCTCAGCTAAATATTCTATTGATAAGTTGTTTACCAATAGATGTTGGAAGAGTAATTTTTTAATCATAAAATAAGGTTACTGGTTGGTTCCTTGGCCAATGCATGGTTGTAATTCTTTGTTTTTATTATTTTCAGCCACTTTTGAGCTTATCTTCTCAGTTGGATGAATTATCATGTCCATTTTTATGCTGATTTTGTGTTATATCTTGTGCATGAATCCTATGGTATTACTTTCGTCGATCCACTTTTTATCTTGCTTTCTCTCCTACTTTACCATATGATTGGATGGAAGGTAGATTTGTCCATCTATTCTCTTTTTGAATAGAGGATAACAAAAACATATAGTTAAAGAAAGGAAGTTCCAGAAAATGCTTTTTGTGGCTATTATAATTCACATGGGTACAAAAGGATCTAAGTTAATGAATAGCTCTATAGATGCTAAGTGAAGAAGAATTATGGTTGTATCCATAATCAGTGTTGATTCATCATGTATTTGTTTCCAGCCATCAGCCATGTGACTTTTCATTTCCATCTCTCATCAGTTAGTACAGTGGTTATGATCATGCATGTGTTTCAAACTATAACCTATGTGTCTATTTAACCGTCTATGTTTCTTACCTGGTATGCTAGCATGAATGGTTCCATGCGTTCTTACCTATATAAGTCACTGGTTGTTTTTTCAGGTCTTATCCTATTTCTTAAATTGAGGAAAGTAAGGTCTGAGACAGCTTCATCTGAGATGCGGAAGGTATTCTCTTTGTGTTTGCCTTTTGTTATAGGTTTTGTTGATAATATCCAACTATATTCTTATTCTTTCAAGGGTTATAATTTATAAAACATATTGGCACTTCCTTTCTGTGCAAAATAGAATAACTTGATTGTGGTAAGATTTTGTAAAATTTTCCATGATATGCAGGTTGCTGGCCTAGCAGTTGTCTCTGTTGTATGTTTTACGTCAAGTGCTGTGGTAGCTCTTCTTACAGATATACCTGTAAGTGGCTGATGGCTGCTGGGGTTATCAGTTCCTTCCTTTGACATGTACAATTTTTAATCTCATTTCCTTTGGCAGCTTCTATATCATTGGAGTATGAAGAATATAAATGAAGTGAAAACACTAGTTCTTCTAGTTTTTTACTATTTTATAGGTACTCCCTTGACCTTGTTTATGTATGTTTTTCAGCATACCCAAAGATTGGTTGTTTGATACAGTGAACTTGACATGCTGTGAGCACTAAGTATGTGTGCTTGATCATCTGGGTCCATGTTTTCAAATGCCGGACTTAGTAGCAATAACTTGTGGCACCAAGGTTCAGATTAACCGAATTCCTAAGGGTGCTATTATGCCTTTGCTATGAAACTGGAAGTATAAGAGCTGTATCTATGTTATGAATCCATCACCAATGGAAGAAGTTTGACAGTTGGAGAAGGGGGCAGGGCATGTGATATTCAAATGTATCACTGTGCTATTACACTATCGGGTTTGGGATGATATCAATTTTATACATCCATGCCAAATGTTGAGAATTAAAGATTTTACTGAACTAGCCAGATTGGATTTTTTGAGAGATACTTCCCTTAATAACAGAAAGTGACCCGTGGTTTAATAGGTTTTAATCGGTAAAATTATTGTCATTTACTGTTTCCTTAGTCCTTGGATTTTAAGGGACGGGTCTTAATTTTTGCTATTATGGAGGCAAAATTATTGTTTATTCAGCTGATAGGCACATGTTTTTGTGAATTTGTCAGCGGCATGTCTATTATTGCTATAAGCTTGTTTTTGTCAGGTTCATCAGTACCCTCAGCCTTTGTATTATGGGTCATGAGAGAATTGCCAGCCCCAGTTACAAATATGCAAGCACAATCAAGAGCAGTAACTTTCATCAGTTATGGGGCCGAAGAAACACTAAATCCTCGGCACTGGGTTGCTGCAACAACTTCAAAGAATCAGGTTTTTTTTTTTATATATATATATATATATAGAAACTAATTATTTCCTCAAGCTCGGGTAGATGTTGTTGATGTTAAACAGCATTTCAGAATTGGAAATTTGAAATTTTCTGAAAGTTCAACTAGAAAATCCTTATTATGGCATATTGGACATTGTTTAGGAATCCTAGCGATGACGCCTAGCATTGTTCCTTTAACTGTCTAGAAGTACGTAGATAAAAGGTGCCCAATGCACAAGTCAAGCTACAAATATTGTGAATTATGTTTAGAGTTAGATGATGATATTGTAAAGCATATAAATTCCAAGCATGTGTAGCATTTTAAGCTAGAAGTCCACTCTAGATACTTGTACACCTTAAGAGGGAAGTTTGCCCATCGAACTATTTATGTGGAGGCTTTGAGACGCCAAAACTCAAAATTCTATACTGGTTACAGTCACAAGAAGTAAGGTTTCTTCTTTGTTACCCTCGTACATAATGGTAATCTTGGTGCTTTTGCAATAAACTTGTGATTGCAGCAACTACTTTTTCTTGTGCATTTTTACCTTAGCATGAAACTGCACCAAAAATACTGAAACTCTCTCTCTCTGTATTTTTTTTTTAAATTTCATTGCAGGTGTTAAAAGCAAGTCCAATATAAGCATGATTACGACACCAGTGCTAAAGAAGGCGGAAAGTGTAGAAAGCTGTATTTGTTACGAGTGGAAGTTCAATTGTGCAATATGAGGAGCCAGCTGCTTCCTTCACTCCTCACGTTTAAATTACGCACTCCCGATTGGGTATCAATTTTTGACATCAATGATTGTACATAACTGTTATTATAGTAATCGAGACTAATGTTTTCGCAACGTATAGTTCCACTTTCTTATCGCCTCCATGGAAGAGTCAACCCTAGAAGGCCTCTCTATGAAAAGATTCTTGCTAACATCTCAAAAAGATTCGTCTTCTTTCACCTCAAATATTTTTCCTTTCTTGTGCTGCTAAGAGGGTCTGAAGGTTTTTTGATGCCTGCCTTTGCTCTGGTAACTTGCCCGTACAGCTATCACGAGGGTGTTAATGTCGTGCCATTTTCTGTGAACACATAAGAGTCAGAAGATGACGTTCGCTTCCCATCTGTTTTGCTCTGTTAATTAATTCTCCGGTGTATATATTAAAATAATATTTTTTTATATTTTAAAAATTATTTTTAATATTATTTTAATAAAAATAATTATCCAGGGTGATTTTCCAGCATCTATAAATACGTGTTCTTCTCTTGCCGTTGTGATATTCCAGCATGTTCCATATATTTTCAGAACTTAAATTGCAGTCAATGTATCCTCAAAATTTCGTTAATAATTCTCGTGCCTTCACTTGAACGTGAAACTTGGGAAACTCAACTGGTTTCACTAGACATGAAGATATACATTCGAATGCTACATTCCTCCCATTCATTCATTCATGTAGAGTGAAATTTAATTGTCATGAATGAGTTTTCGCATGAAATAGTGGCAAAGAAATATTAATTAAATATATCAATATTCTTAGTTTTAATTTACTATCAAGCATTTTTTATGAATTTTAAAAATTCAAGGTTACAATTTTAAGTGAAAAGAGGCTACATACGAAGAAGGAGCAAAGTTTTCAAGCAAGCTAAATCAATGATCAATGAATAATTTAAAGAGGGCAAAAGGCAACTAAATCCCAGAAAAGGGCTTCCTTTACTAGTAAATGTGCAAAAAGATTCATCAACACGCTTATAGCTAATGGAATCTTGGTAAAACTATAAATAAAATACTTTAAGATATTTAAAAGATATTTTTTTATGCATATATAAATTGGAGTTTTTTAAAAAAATTATTTTGTACTTGAAATTTTTATTAAATGTGGACAATCTTAAATTAACAAATATTCCTTCTTTTATTTCCAAAGTTTTTTATTAAGGCCATGTTTGTTTCCCGGAATTCACTTTCCGGGAAACCATTTTCCAAACTTTCTTGTGTTTGTTTGCCATTAGGAAAGTTGGTCAACGGAAAACACTTTCCGGTCAACGGAAACACTTTTCGGTCTACGGAAAACACTTTCCAGTCAACGGAAACACTTTTCGAATTTGGTTTGGTTTTCAGGAAAGTGTTTTCCCTTTTGGCTGTGTTTGTTTTCCGGAAAGTGATTTCCGGGAAACCACTTTCCAAACTTTCCTGTGTTTGTTTGCCATTAGAAAAGTTGGTCAACGGAAAACACTTTCCAGTCAAAGGAAAAATTGGCTTGGTTTTCAGGAAAGTGTTTTCCTGGAAAATTTAGGCGAAAAACACTTTCCGGAAGTTGTGAAAAATTTAGAAAAGTCATTATTTGCTGATTATATCAAATTTGATCATCAAACTTTTGATTGCTATATATAATTTGTTTTGAATATTTATTTTTCAATTCCATCTCTTAAAATTTAATTTTTATATTAATTTTGGTCCTTATTTTTATAATTGCTATTTGCTTTTTTATTATCATTTTTTATTGAAATTTTTTATCTATCAAATTTGGTCCTTATTTTTTTTATTGTTAATTATTTTATTTAAAATAATTTATGAAATGTTAATTATTATTATTTTAATTTATTCACCTTTTATTTTTTTTAATTTTTTAGATTTGATCTCTATTATTTTGATTATTATTTATTTTATTTGAGATAATTTATGAAATTATATTTTTTTTTCAATTTCATTCTCATTCAACCTTTTAATTTGTAAGATTTGTTCCTCGTTATTTTAATAAACTTGAGAAAAATAAAATATTAATAAGTTATTTTCCAGCTCATTTTCCATGACATAACCAAACACTAGAAAGTGTTTTCCAACTTATTTTCCATTACACTACCAAACATCGAAAAATACTTTCCTGGAATTCACTTTCCCCGGAATTCACTTTCTAAAATGAAACTACTTTCCAGCAAACAAACGAGGCCGAATATTTTTTTTAATAAAAAATTAAATTAATATTTTTTAAAATTATTTTTAGATAATTTTATGTTATTGGGTAAATTTATTTAAAACCAGCCAATAACAAGTAATATTAATTGACATGAAAATCACCCGGTTATCAAACTAGAGCATGTTTGATATTTTATGGTAATGGTTATTTTTAAATTATATTTTATTTAAAAATATATTAAAACAATTTTGTTTTTTAAATATTTTTTTTCAAAACACTCTTGAAGCTAAAAAAAAAAAAAAAAACAAACGATTTGTTATTACTCTAGTAAAACACAAAAAGCCGTTTCTCTTGAAAAATTAAAAGAAAAAAAGAGAGATGAAACACAACCAAGTTCCAAGCACATGTCCTAACATATGTTAAAATATTTAAGGTGGCACATGCAGTCACCTTCTTTCAAATTCAATCCTTTTCTTTGATTTTGTCTGTTTCTCCGTTTTTAGGAAATTTGAAATTTTCATTCATGGCCTTTTAAATGTCGAGTTGTTTCAAATTGCAAACAAAAATAAAATAAAATAAAAATAAAATTGAAGCTAAGAAAAACTCCGCACTGGGACCGTTAATTTGTAAAAAAAAACCCACCAAATGACAAAGAGAATGATCATCAGAATCCAATAATCCACCGCAAGAATGTAATTAACCGAGAACCAGTTAATTACAACCCCAACTCCAATCATAAGTAAGACTGCTGAAATTAAGATCAACCTCCACCTCCACCCCCACACCAACATCAGCAAATAATAATCAAAGTTATTGGCAGTCCATAACAAATGGCAGTTGGATTGCACAGCAGGACAAATGTTTGTGGGCCCATTCCTTCCAGTTGTTTGCACATCATATCCTAATTTAAGTTGCTAATTTTATTCTTTTTCTTTTTTGAATCTTGTATGGAACATACCCAGAAACCTCAATAAAAGCAGCTTGTCTTCTTACATTCTCTGCTCACTCCCCCTCTCCCTCTCTTTTCTCTTGTAGGGTCCCTCGCAGTCTGCAAGCCCAGCCAACTCTGCTGGGTCATTTTATTGAAACCTTCCCCTCCCGGCATCTCTCATTTCCAGCATTCACCCTCCCGTCTCTCAGGTAGATCCTCGTAGTGATATAGCTAGATACATAATATCGATGGCCGAGGCTCCTGAAGACGTTGTATCTTGGCTTCCTACTAAGGAAAAGTTACTCATGGACAAAGAGAACTTCAACAAAATTTGTTTCAACACTGAGTTGAAACCTAGCCTGAGCTTCTTTTCCGAGTTCCCTTACGAGTTTGACTCTCTCGGCTCGCCTTCCGCTCTCAGCTCCCCTGTAGAGTCCAGTATGGGTTCCTCCACCGAGACAGAGAGCAGCGACGAGGACGACTTTCTCGCTGGGTTAACTCGGCGTCTTACTCAGCAACTCGCTGTCAAACCCGAGGTACAGCTCTACTTTTTTTACGCTTTCTTTAAAGCACCCTCTGGTTTTGCTTTCGTCCCTTTTCTGCTTTGGTATCGTTTTCTCTAACGGTGTTACCATCGTTCTGACGTGGTGGAAGAAGTGGGTCATGGCCGGGTCACCGGAATCGACACTGAGTGGACTCAGAAGCTGGTCAGTTTCTAGCAACGGGAGTCCAAACGGGGTGTTGTCGCCGCCAACGACGCCGTTTGGTGCCAAGAATGACACGTGGGATCTGATATATGCAGCTGCTGGTGAAGTTGCAAGGTTGAAGATGAGCAATAATGAGGGCCATAAGTACAATAGAAGTACTAACTATCAAAGGAGTGGTTTACTGGGTCCAGCTAGGACTCAGAATCCAGGTCTCACTTCAGTCAAGAATCAGCATGCTGGGTTTTATCCTAGCCATTGTAGCTCTACTTTTGGCCATAATACTTCACAAGTTAATCAGGTAAAGATATTGTTATCCTCTGTTTGGTTTCAGAGAAATGAAAATAAAAAGGAGAACCAGTTAAAATATAGATTTCCTTTCGTTGGGGTAACATAATAGGCCAATTTGTCTTGTTTTGCAGTGCCAGCAACTTGTGAGGCAAGAGCAACAGGCACTAAAGCAACAGTGCTCCTCAATTTGGGAAAGGCAACAAGTGAAGACAAGCTGGCAAGCTCAGCCCCGACACCACCACCACAGCCACCACCACCAGATCCAGAGCAGAGGCACAAGTGCCGGGAATGAAAATGGGAGGTTTGTGCGTTCTCTCGGTCTGCCTCAATCTGCTTGGCCTCCCCTTCAAGTACACGCACAAAATCAACACTCTAACTCAGCAGGCACGAGGGCTGTTTTTCCAGGTGGATCTGGTGTTAAGAGAGAGTGTGCTGGCACTGGTGTTTTTTTGCCTCGTAGATATAGCAACCCCCCTGAACCCAAGAAAAAATCTGGTATATTGTTACTTCTATAATCGTCGCTTTCCCTCTTGTTTGGTTTTCATCCTTTTTTTATCTGACGATGATAGCCTGTGTTTATTTTTTATACCAGCAGGTTGCCCAGCAGTTCTGTTCCCAGCTAAAGTTGTTCAGGCCCTAAATCTGAACTTTGACGACATGGATTTCAACGGCCTCGCTCAGCCACGGCTCAACAGTAATGCTGCTTTTCCCTCTGATTATGGTAAGCAAATATCTGAATTTTGATTTTTTTTTACCCCCTTTGTTAATGCGGCTAACTTGCAATGAAGATTTGACCTGGGGCCGGGTGTCTTTGATCTCGTAGATGCTTTGATGATAAGAAGAAGTGCACTCGTGGCACAGCAGAAGCGAAATTTACGGCAAGAGAGTGTGCTCAATCATGAAATACGGCTGCCTCAAGAGTGGACATACTGACCCAGTAATGATAATGATAGTGTTTGTTGGATAAAGCAAGTAAAGTATAGAAGTTTTAAGTTTTTATAGGGATTTATGGTTCTCGCAAGGAAAGGAAACTCAAGAACGCGAGTTTAGTTCAAAAGGAAATCAATAAGAGTTCCAGGTTTTTTCTTTTTGGGAGACTGAACGAAGCTTTTGTGGACTAGATTTTAGATGAAGGTCAAAAGGAAGCCATTTAATGGTAGTGGTGGCGCTTCTAGATAGAGGGGCTGTTCCTATTTTGTTGTAATAACAAGGGGGGTTAAGTTATGTTTAAATGAAGGGAGAGGGAGGGGTTTATGGGTTGGGATTGTGTTGATTTTTACTTGATGTGGGAAGAGATTGGGTCTCTTCCTAATTGGGTTCGTGTGTGGGGGTTGTCGGAGAGAAACCCAAAACTCTCCCTGTTGTAATATCCCTCGGCAGCTACTATTATAAAGTAATAAAATACCTTTACTAGTTTCTATTAAAAGACACTCCTTGTTTTACCGATCATGTTCTTCCACGTAATTGCTGTCCTGTGACGTGAAGGGGCGGTGGCTTTTCCGGCATCCACTGCAGTCAAATATTTTTGCCTTGTGTAATCTCTGTTCTTTTGGTCTGGATTGTTAAACTAATCCAGCCATGACCTATTAAAAGCTAATTCGTCGATTCTTATTTTAGGGCTATCTTATTATCTGGCATTTGTTATCCCCATGGGAGAACACCCAATCTCAAGTTTGAAATGGGGTTGAGCGAACAGCCTTTTTTGAGATGTGAAATTTCAATTTCGAAGTTTGTAGTTTCGATTTGGACCAATGTCACGAACTTAGATAAGATGGGTCCACTTTGTCCTCTAATAGCTAACCATGCGTATAAACTATATTCAACAGGGACATTTTTAATATATAGTATAGTTCGGTGGACTAACAGGGGTACTTGGAGTTGGAGGAGTGGGAAATCTGCCAGGCAAATATGGTCTTGCTTTTTATAAAAATAATAATAAAAAAAGGGTAGAAGAAAAAGGTGAAAGAGGAGTGATGGAGAAAGGAAAAAAATTGAGGGGGAGGGCAGGGTATGGAGTGGAATTTTCCGTACGTTCTTCTGGCTGATTTTGATGGGACCCCCGTAGTGTTTGCTGCTATGTGTCTTGTGTCACTTTCCATGATCACCGGTCTATTTTCCCGGTTCTTTTTTTCAAAAAGTAACCGATACAGTTGTGATTTGGTGCTCTGTGGACTAAAATATTGGAGACTTAGTCAAACCTCGTTACCCTCCGTCCCAACGAATTACTATCTCTTCACACGAAAAAAGGAAGACAGGTTAATGGGCTGCCAAAAACTTTCCCTGCATAGCATAATTGTCAGGCTAGGAACGGGTCTGGCTTGAAAAAAAAAAAAAAAAAGTCTACATCAATCATTTTTAATCAAAATAAAATATATTTTTAATCAAGTTTAATTATTAGATGAATATTTGTTTTTCAAATTAAAACTTAGCCGAGCTCATATTTCGGTTCATGAATTTTGTAAGATAATTTGCCGGGCCAAGCCGGATGAACAACGATATTGCAAATGACACGTGTCATGCTTAGGATAAGGATATCTTTTTTGTTCTTTCGATAAACTGGGATATCACTAGTTTAGTTTTAAAATCTGGCGTGGCAGATCAATTCTATGATCTACCATCTTGGAAAACTGGTGGGGTCAAATCAGTAAGAAAAATTATTTTCTTTTAAATGATGTCATTTTTCTTTTCTTAGAAAAAAAAAGTCAACAATTAGGTTAACAAGGGACAACCTTTGACGAGTGACCTGCCCTGGACTCGGTGGCCTCCTGATCATCAAATACGAGCTGTGTTTATGTGCAACGAAAATATCTAATCATTGGCTTTCAAGAGAGTGTTTTTTTTTTTTAAGGTTTTTCAAAACAAAATTAAAAAATAATTGCTATTGTAATTCTAAATAAATTAATTAATTAAAAAACATAAATTGTTATTACTAATTCAAGTGATTTTTGAACTTCAATAATTTTAAACGCTGCTGTAGTACACAGGCAACTCATGTGAATGAAGCTTTAGCTAGATATGATTGGAGGTTTGACTTGCCAGTAAATTGGTTTATCATGTTATTTTCGTATTAAATAAAAAAATTAATTTAATCGTGAAATTTTGATATTAAAATGTAAGAACTTGCTTAACCAAGGCCAGATAATTAACACCTGAAAAGGAGTACAAGCTAAGCAATTAGAATCAAACATCCTTGTAATTGAATCATCGATCAAAATGATTGTCTTTCAAAATTACAGACAGAACGGCCACATCTATTTGTGCAGATCAAGGGAATTCTTGCAAGACATGGATGGATAAAAGCAGGAGGTTTTAAATTAGTAATTGATGACAAATGGTGGGGCCAGTGGGGAAAGCCAACTGGCAGAGGTGGTTAAATGGGCAAATCCAATTACTTTTTACGTGGATCTTTCAACTCGGGTTGTCGTTATCTTGCGGATGGATGAACTGCTAATATTATCATTGGACCTTGACAAATTATACCTCCACAACTCAACGCCGATTAGTTCCAACGTCGTCATCCTCAAGCAGGCGACGAGAATGTCAGCTCTTTTTTCAAAAGATCTAGCTGCTTCTATTTTTTTTTCTTTTTAACTTCCATTGTTTTTCTACTTTTTTCTTTTTATTTGATATACAGGATTAGTACATGTTGAATTTATACACATCCAAAACGTAGGAGTCTTTAATTTCGGAATGAAAGGCGGAGGAATTTCCTGTGAGAAAGTGCTAGTAACAAGTAGATTTCTTGAAGAACTCTTAGTATGATCATGGATGATAGTTTTATATGAATTTAATGGATATCAACTTGAATTGACTTAAATTGATATAAATTTTAAGACTTGATTGGGTTTAAGCTAAGCTTGTAGAAAAATAATCAAATTTTATATTGGATGTAAATAGTTTTTTATCCGATACAAACTTTGAATTCAATAATAAATAAATAAATAATTTTAAAAATTTACATTCATATCAAGCTAATTATTTATCAAATAACTATAAATTATAGCTTTTGAATTTAGGATTCAGGTCATAATTACTCTGATGAGTACTGAAAACCTGATTGGATCTAGTTCAAAATCTAAAATTCTTACAAATCATGTTTTTAAATTAATATAAATGATATAAAACCTAACACTTAGTATCCATTGCAATCCCTAAATGCGATTTTTTAGGCGCCTGGAATTGTCCTTCATCTTCTTTATCGTTACCGATAAATAAAAGCCAATTTAGAAGATAGCTTGGTTGCTTAGCATACACATATTTCCGGCACGCAGACGGAGATAAATTAAAATCATCTTCTTCTTCTTGTCTTTTTTCCCAACGAGATAATCTCGAGGAAAGCTTATATCCTTTTAAAAGTTAGAAAATGAGGTATACGGGATAGAAATGGTGCGATTTAAGTTAAGATTTTTTTCCCCTCGAAATTGTCCCTGTAAAGAAGATCACGATCCCGGTGATACCCTTCACTATTCAAATATACACCACTCATCTTTAATTTGCACCGTTTTCATGGTCAGCACCTTACATTTTATTAAATTCGTGCTGGAGGACCTCACGGTTAATTTTTCTCATTTGAGTTTCAAACATCTTACTTATTTTTTAATTTAATTTAATGCTGTATCATGATTGAGTTTTATCAATTAAGAACTCTAATCTATTCCAGGCACATGAATCGGGATTGTTTTCACAGCTCTTATTGATAAAAGCCGACTTCGAATTTTCAGATAAAAGCAATGTTAGTGGAAGTCACCTCATCTTTTGTATTTAACTTCGAGATATAGCGAGAGTGGGTGGAGGTTAGCTCCAAAATTTCGGCTCCTAATTCAAAGTTGTAGAGTCAAGATATGCTTTTATTGGTCTGGCAGGATAAAAGGGTCTTTCTCTACTTGCTAAAACTTACTCTATTCCATATATGAAATGGCCTTCGAGCAACCGAAGTAATCAGATCGAGAGAATACATTGAATGCAAAGCTAAAATCAGTTGCCAGTTGCCACCGTATGGGGTTCAAAATTCATAATACACAGCCTCATCTGTGATGCAAATACGTTTTATTGCTTTTATTCTGGGTTAAGTCTGTCTTGATTTTAGGCGCATGTCGTCTTAAGAATTGCCATAAATCTTGATTCCGTTATGCTTGAAGGCTAAAATTAGCGTTCAACAAAACCGGCTCTGGGACTTTTGAAGCAGAGACTGTGCCTTGATTGATAATTATATATCCCTAATGATATCATACGGTCACTGTCACTGGTTTCTGCTACTTGACAATCATAGGCACAACTTAAGACCTGCCTCGCATCATTTTCCCACCACCAACTAAGCATTCCACTCAGTGATTTATTTGTGAAAATTATTATTTTTTTAAGTATTTATTTAAAAATATATTGAAATAATTTATATATATATATATATATATATTAATATTATTATATAAAATTATCGAAAATATAAAAAAAATAATTTGAAATAAATAACAAATGATTTAAAAAATAAATAAAAACACTAAATCAAAACAGAGTCATCCTCGTTGCAATCGCAGAGCAAAAATTTAATATTAAATTACATGTTTTGATTCATCAAACGCTTAGAACTCACACAAAACAAATGTACCATTGCATTACACGCAGGTGAAAAATAGTATAAGAAAATGTACGAGAAGACCACTCTAGCAATCCACCATGAAAATAACAATTCACAATAAAAAGATAATTTTGTGCTTCTCGTAACAAATTAAATAACTAATTATCAAGGGTATTTTTGATATTTTTATATAAATCAATTAGTCATTACCATATTATAGTAAGAGATAGATCAATTTTTTTATTTTTCTATGCACAATAAAACAATTACATCACATTTAAAAGAAAAATAATTTTAAAACCGATGTTATTGATGTTTTTATATTTTAAAACAATTACATCTATCTTTAATGTTTTTATATGTCAGATTTGATCCTTATTTTTTTAATTATTATTTATTATATTTGACTTAATTTTTATGATTTTTTTTTGTGATTTCTTCCTCGAATATTTTTTTTATCAGGCTTGATATTTGTTATTTTGATTGTTTTTTTTGAAAAAAACTTTTAATTTTTTTTGATAATTTTATCACTCAGCATTAAATAGGTTTTTAACTCGCATTTTTAAAATTTGATCTTTTAGCATTTATTTAGGACTGAACTTCTATTATTATTTTTTATTTACTTTCTATGAAATTTCTCATTGATTTTAAAAATGTATTGGGTTATCCCGAGTCTTTTAATTTGTTTTTTTTTTTTTTGTAATTTAACTTGTCTAAATATATTTTATTTTTTAACTAAATTAAATTAATTAATTAAATATAAGCATGTTATGCTCAATTCATGTTATTTTTTTTATAAAAAATATTATATTAAAAAAATTTATTTTTCTTTGTTGAAAATTATCTAACATGTGACAAAGCAGGTACCAAACTAGTGTATACTATTAAACAATCTATTTTAGTTTTATGTAATGATAAAGTGAAAAAACCAATTAGTTGTAAGTAATGTTTTATTTTAAAAATAAAGAATAAACCATGAAGAAATAATTAGTTAGATGTAATATTAAAAAAATGAAGAAATAAATTTGAACTAAAGTTAATGCAGAAATCGAACTCGCGTAACTCTCTAGATTTCATGACCATCGCCTAAACCACTTAATTAAATAGACTGGTGTGTATAGTGTACGATCCATTTTATTTAAATAAATATCATTTGATAAACGGCAGCTACAGCCTACGGGTGATTCGTGGCGTAAATCCGGATAATATTCCAAGCTTGACTCTAGCCAACAACTTTTGTATTAGTCAACACTCGCTAACTAACTAAGATATATGACAAAGATGTTGAGAAATAATTAATAAAATATATCAGCTTGTTTAATCGTTTATATGAATAATAAAATTAATCTCGTGCTATTTAATTGTTTTGCTAATTTCTTTCTGTGCTTTACCATTACATACCCGAATGATAAATAGGTATTGCCCAGTGTAATTTGGTACCATCAACCATGTTTATGTTTTAAAAGATAATTTATTTTAAATCAATATCCTTATAGTTAATAAAAAAATAAGTCATGGCATATATTATGTTATTTTAACACCTACCTGTAATTAATGGATCGATCAAGAGGTCCATATACTCCTTCGGTGGTGCTATATATACAATTTTTTTGTTAAAAAAAATATTATAATTTTTTTTTTTTTTAGTTTAACGTGGGTGTCCGGGCCAGCTTGCGCGCACCTCGACTAATCCCACGGGCCCTGAAGTTAACGACCATGTAAGCCTCCAGTGACCATCATATGAGCAACCACAGGGCTCGAACCTGAGACCACAGAGAGAGCAAACCTCTTGATCTCAAACTTTTACCACTGGACCACCACCTAGATAGTTAAAAAAAAAAAAAATATATTATAATTAATTAAAGAAGTGGCGGTGCCATTCTCAAAATAAAAATAACAACAATGATAATCTTGCTGGTGCCTTACATGATGCCAACCATGGGGAGCAGCGTGCTTTACAGCAATCATATGATTTGTCTCTTTTTGCTATGGATGAGGTCGCCGTAAGAAGATAGAATCCTAGATCATGAAGCTAATATACTGCTACACGGACACCTTCACAGTCAAATAATAATAGGATATAAAATTTATATATTTATTAACTTTAAAATTTATAAAACTGTATATATAAATTGGTTCGGATATTTATATTAATAAAAAAAATTAAATATTTATATATTATCAACGGAATCCCTGTTATAATTTTCTTTCTCCTTTGCTAGAATTATTCCTTTTTTGTGCTCAAGACAAAAGCTGACAAGAAATTTCGGTATCTAATTTCATGCTAGAAGGCACGATGAATATGATTCATGGGTCAAATATACTGTCCGCCACTCTTATTTTACTTGGCATCTTATTTTCCAAGGAAATACACGTATATACAGCATAAAGAAAAAATAAACCAGATTTATTAAAGTTATTGCAGTGAAAGCGACCACAGTGTGAAACCTAATTTAAGAATGTGTTTGACACTGGGCTGTAACTGAGTTTTTTTTTAATTATTATTTTTTATTTGAAATTATTTCGTTTTATTTTTGTATGGTTTTGTTATTTTAATATTAAAAATAAAATTTATTTCCATGTAATTTCATGCAAAAAAAAAAAAACCTGAAAAATAACACCCACAGCTGTTTCAAGCAACTTCTAAATCTCAGCTGCCGGGCAGCCCCATCCCCAGGTCTCAAAGATTTAACAGGGCAATAACTCTTGCCGCAGCTCGCAATGTTGGACACACAATAAAACTTGACAGATGGGTCTATTCAAGTGCAAGATGGTTGGTTGTGGTCTTCTGAAATTTTTTGAATATTTGCGTCTACTTTTATTATCCTTAAATAAGGTTGATCGAGGTATTGGAGCGTTAGTTCTGGGTTGCAGCGATCTGAGAAAATGGCCGTGGCAGAGCCGGCACTGTGTGGAGGATTTTGGACACGGACAGAGTTGGGATTTGGAACTGGACCTCGGATCATGGTTTCTAGGCCTTTTGAAATTCTGGACACTAGGCGGAAGTTGGACCTGGTATTTGTAGCCTTACAACTTACTTGAAGATCTGATCCTACCATAGAGTTCAGCCTTACAATCTGCAAATGGGAAATGGCGACGGATAGGTCTAAAGCTCACAAGCGAGATTGAATTTGAAACATCAACCGCGACGAGTTCACTCTTGTCCGAGTTGTGCAGAGACATCATGAAATCTCATGTTATGCAAAAGTTTCAAAAACTGTTGATTCTGATTCAGGATAATTTTTCATTTTATTTATTGATAATTTAGCTTTTTTCATAGTAACCTTTGTAATTTGTTTAGCAATTGGACATAATTATTAGATTATTTTGATAATATGTCAATTTTTTCAATATTTAGTAGTTTTTTCCCTTCTAATTTAAATTTATGATTGATTTTTAATGTAATTAAAAGAATCTTAATTGATAAATCCTAATAAAATAGACTTAAAAAATCCTTCAAAATAAACCAAAAAAATCCTCAAAAAAATAAACCTAAAAAACACCCAAGGAGCATATGCTCGAACATGGAGCCCAAGCCCACACACTAAGAACATGGGCTCGGGCTAGTAGCCCAAGCTCATGCATTGGGTGTAAACCTATGCAAGGCTTCCACCATGCAATGCATCGGGTATTTTACAAGTTTTTACGGATTAATACCACAAAAACTTGGAGAGTTACCAATGGATCTAAATAAAATGGATCCTTCAAAAGAGACCCAAATAAATCATCTAAAAGACAAAAAGATAAAAAAAAAAAAAAAGCACACCAAAGAAACATGGGCTCAGGTGTGCTAGCCTAAGCCCATGACCTTGTATGGGTGCATCGACACCATGCAGTGCACCAGGCATAAACCAGTGTAGGGGCGTACGCCCAGCTAGTGCTAGGCGTTCACCCATCACCCATCGCCCTTATGAGTTGAGGTTGTCAAGCCCGAGCGCAACGTGTGAGGTCCTGACAGCGCGCCCAAATCCACTTTCACCTCTAATGAGCTCGACACCTTACCCGAGCTTAACACTCGTCGGAGAAAATTTCTTAGACCCCACACGGGTCCCTCAATATTTTATATTAATCCAATACATATCATCTTGATTAGAATACAACTTAAAATATCACAAGAATAAATTACACTTCAACTCATTCTCTCTGCAAAAGGATAAGATTCATGAGTTATAAATACACCATAAATCATTTAAGTCAAAGGTTCACAATTTCTTCTTTCTCAACATTTTTAGTATATATATTTTCAGAGTCTATCTCTGTAAAATATCATTATATTTTTTCTATTTACAAAGTTATTGACTTTATTATTGGAAAGTCTCTATGTCCATTAAAAGAAACCTTGTGCAAGTACTTGTTATCGATCATATGGCTTACTAGACATCACCTGTTACTATCACAATACTAGTCATCTGGTTTAACAGGCACCACTTGCTATTACCACAGTTACTAGTCATTAGTTTTCTAGATATCATCTGCTATCAATTACCAAGTCTCTGAGTTTTTCATATCGAGTTACTAAATATCTTAACTATAAAAAATAGATTACATTGTATACACTAAAAAATAAACAAATTATCTAATTATTCAACCATTTTCTTAAACATTTTGGAATTTAGAACTCATCAGTAATATACCACACTGATGACTAAACACGTTGAATAATATAAACTCAAGAATGAGGGTGCTTTACAAAATTCTTCGATTATTAGCAGCATTTAGAAGAGAACCGGAAAAAAACACATCAAAGTCATAAATGAATATGGAACGGGAAGAATTAAAAAACCGTAGTAGGAGAAAGAAAGAAAAAGGAAGATTAACAGCAAAGTAGGTGTACTTACTTGAGCCTAACCTAGCTATACATCGAGAGAGAAAATGTTGTAGATTATTCGGTTATTAGTTTTGAATATTTTGCTTTATACTAAACAATTGCAATTTTATACCAACACTTAAAGCTTGCGGCATCAAAGACATCATGTAGATTCACCATGCTGTATTGATTATCCCAGTACCGAGGAAAGCGTACGTGCTCCATGATCTTGGAGATTGTTGGAGAGCCAAAGCTATTTCGCATAAATTGGTTGAGCGAGCAGAGCGGGAGAACTTTATGATGGGTTCTCTGGAATCTTGGCTGGTAGTGATAATTTTGCTAGCAACAATGGGCTGAAAAGGGAGATCCTTATTAGCTTGGCTAAACCGGAGGGAGGGTGGGTGGGTGCGAGTGAATTACAAATGGAGCAAGTCTTGTCCAGGTTTAGCTTGTGCAGGGGATCTCATTCGTGATGGAAATGTACAATGGCTGCAAGGTTTTATTGCGAATTTGGGAGTGTTCTTCATTTAATTTAGAAATCTGGCGGGCTGTTTATAGATTAGCGCGGCAACTTGGATTCCTTTCTTGTCTAGAGATGGACTTGGCTGTTCTGATTAATGCCATCAAAGCTTCCTCCTCTTCTCTGGTTGTGAACCGCATTTATTTTAAAGAGCTTAATCTTTTGCTTCAGAAAGATATGGAGGTTCGAGTTTCCCATACCTATAGGGATAGAAATCGCAATGCAGATTGGTTAGCTAATGCAGGACTCTCGACTTGTATTGAAATGCGCATCTTCTATCGAAGAAACAAAAACAACAAAACACAATTTTATTAAAAAAGAAACTCAGTAGCACACAAGAAACAAAGCACCCAAACACATCACTTTATCCCATTCCGCGAGTCTCACACACAATTCTCTTTGTTTATTTGAATTCACCATGACTCACTACAACACTCCACAAAAGGTCCCTTGATGCTCTGTAGAATCTCAGCCGGAGATCTCAATGGACTTAACATCAGGCTTCTTGACTTCCTCTTTAGGCACAGTCACTGTCAAGACCCCATTTTCCATACTAGCCTTCACCTGATCAGCTTTAGCATTCTCAGGCAATCTGAACCTCCTCATGAACTTACCACTCGATCTCTCAACTCTATGCCACTTGTCATTTTTCTCTTCCTTCTCTTTACTTCTCTCTCCACTTATTTGTAAAACCTTACCTTCCTCTATCTCCACTTTCACTTCCTCTTTTTTCAGCCCTGGAAGATCAGCCTTGAAAACATGAGCCTCTGGGGTCTCCTTCCAGTCTATGCGTGTGCTGGCAAATGCTGATGTTTCTTTGGCGACCTCTGAACGTGGGGCTGATAGGGCTGTGCTTGTGAAGGGAAAGTCCTGGAAAGGGTCCCAGATGTCAAGAGAGAAAGGATCAAAGACGTTGGTTCTTCGGCCACCAAAGAGGGAGCTTGGGATGAGAGACATTTTCTTGGTTTCTTGTTGAGGTATTTGAGACGAAAGGGAAAACAAGGTTTGCAACGTAAAAGCTAGCTTATTGTAGAATTAGATGTTTGTGTTTCTTGTTCTTGGTATGAATTGATGGATGAGAAAGCCATTTATAGGACCCATTTTGGTAAGCATCCATTTTAAGTGGCAGGTTCGAGAGGCTTCAAGACAAGGGAAGATGGAGAGTAGCGATCTTTCTGGAACTGGCAAGGGATTTTGATGTGCAAGCAATCTTCATTCTGGAATGGGCCAGATAGCCCACTGCACTGAGGGACATTTTTGGGTATGAGCATGAAGGGTACGAACGACGAAGGATACAGTCTTTGTTCTAGAAAAGTCTTTGTGCCTTGACCAATTGATTAAGGGCAAATTTAGTTTCCCGTAGGGTCCACTATTTAAGATAAGTGGTTTTTACCGCTGCTTGTATAGCATAAGTTTATTTTTCAAAATATTTTTTTATTAAAAATAAATTTTAAATAATATTTTTTTAGTTCTTAAAATTTATTTTTAATATTATCATCTGTTAAAAAAAATTAAGAATTTTCATAACACCAACGAACATGCACCTAAACACGACGTGTGCTCTAGTAACAGGTTCAATTAAGATCAGATGTGGGATTGGTATGGCATAAAGTGCAATTGTCTCCAAGCTTCTAGTGTCTTCTGCGAAGCTATGGCCGGCAAGGATGTATTTCTTTTGTTTTCTCATGGCAGAACCGGATATTTCAATATCAGAGGCCAGAATTCAAGAGGAAAAAAAGGATATGAATGAAGATTAAACAAGTATACAAAACTAACTAAATTAAGGAACGGAAGATTTAAAAAAAAAAGAAAAAGAAATAAAGATCTCTAGCTGGTACCTGCTTTAAATTACTATTGTAATTAAATATAAGCAGACCATAATTGAAAGAGAAACATCCAATTCAATGTATTTTTCTCATGTTTGAAAAAAAGAGGAGGGACGATTATTACAGGCAACTTGGACTGTATAGGCAAACATTTTTAATATTTTTATTGGATGGGTCTCGGCCCAATAATATCAAGAAGGTTTTCTAAACTTTGGGTCATGAATCCAGTATAAATTGAAAGGAGACATTTTTGGACCACCCTCGATTCATCTGTGAGCAAATCATTTATCTAGCCCATGCAGGTCTTTCTCGTTTCTTCCTCTAAAAAGATCGTAAAAAACTTAGGTGCTGGATGGGAATGTGGCCGGAGCTGATTTCCGGCGTCATTGCGTAGGGCCGTCGATTGGAAAACCATGTTTTTGATGCTTTAGTCTGTGTTTGGTTAGCGGTTAAAATTGAAGTTCATATATTAATGGGTAGTTAACTATTGATTGAATTTCGTTGGATGCGATTTTACATATCCTTTTCTTTCAGCACCCGCTTTTCTTTTTTTATAACGTGAAGATTTACTGTATTATTCATTTTCACTTTAAAATAGTTGTTATTCAATTTTAAAACAAATATTAATAAAAAAAAACAGCATGAATAGATTTTATAGCAACACAATATATTCTATTTTAAGAAAATATGAAAAATGTGGTTAGATTTTCATAAAAATAAAGTGGATAACAAATTTATTTCTAAAAAATCAAATAATTTGTATTTATTAGTTACTATCACTCGATAACTGATATTTTCAATCATTTGTTCTGAAAGTTTAACGAATCCATCAAGATTCATGACTCTAGATTCTCTTAAAACAAAGTGGAATAAAGAGTTATATAAAAAAACAAATAATTTGTATTTACTAGTTACTGATCACTCAATGACTGAATTTTTTAGTTATTTGTTCAAAAATTTAATCAATCCATCAAAATTCAGACATTTGAACTAAGATATTAAAAAAAAAAACTTTAAAATACAATATGCCATTAAAAAACAAAAACTAAAAAGTAGATGTCTCAATAAATAATATAAGATGTTATAATATCTAATTAAATTGTCAATCACGTGTTATATCATCGAGTTGATAAGTATCGGTTGAAGTTAAATTTTAAAAATAGATTCTTCAAATTTCTATTTTTATAATTTGATTTTTAATTTTTTGAATTCTTTTCGGATTAATCCATATTTTTTGGTATCATAATCAAACCTTTAAATTCAATATTTTTATCAGATTTGTTCACTGATTTAGCCATTTAGGTGCATTTGGTGGATATTTCGACCTTCTTCTTGTAATATTTTTTTTTAGTTTAATATGGGTGTCCGGGCCAGTTTACGCGCACCTCAACTAATATTGCTGCTATTCGTTTTGATACCAGAATCCCAGTTGGCAGAGCCTGTGGGAGATCTCCAGCCATCCAAAGTTTAAAAGACCGGTGATGAGCTTGGGAACGTGGTGTCTTAAAT
>Ga0307517_10004065_pt1 | contig 22588 bp, 13 predicted proteins | sample 23_EM_MG_FD_194515 | JGI IMG/M metagenome (GOLD analysis project Ga0307517, IMG submission 194515) | Populus trichocarpa ectomycorrhiza microbial communities from riparian zone in the Pacific Northwest, United States - 23_EM | ecosystem: Host-associated > Plants > Roots > Unclassified | place... | reverse complement strand
TAAAGTGTGGATGCAATTAAAAAACATTTCCACGATAAGCTTGCAAATGAAAAAGTAGACTGGAGTCGAGAGTTATTTTTTCAGTTTGATTTTGTGTTTTTTTAGTTGAGAAATTAGGTTTTTAAGATTATAAAAGTGTTTTTTAGGTGTTTGGTGAAAATATGTTAAAAATTGAGTTTTTTTCGGTAAACAGTTAAACAATCATATTTTTTTGGCCACCCCTATAATAGCTGTAATCTGGACATTCAAACGATGTTTCATTTCCTTTTAAAAAATAGATGGATAACGTGTTGTTCTTTTATTTAAGTAATAATAAAAAATATCATTCCCAGGTGTGTGGGCCTATTCTATGAGGCCCACATGTCGAGCTTGAATTTCAATAAGTAATATATGTTAACCTCCAAGATTTGCGTGTCTTATTTTTTTTTAAAATATTAAATTTAAATTTGGATTAAATAACTAAATATTATATATATATATATATATTCTTTATTAATTTTTAAATTAATTAAATATATATTTAAGAACAACATTAAAGTTTTAGTTTGTTTTAGGTGAGATTATAGTAGTTTTTTTGAGTTTTGTTAAATATTTTTTTTATACAACCTGATGTATTTGTTTTTGAAAATAATATTTGATGATATTTTTGCGAGTGTTTATTTTTAGTATTATATAATTAAATAAATATAGTTTTTTTAAAATGAAATATTTAGCTATTTCTAGTCCAAGATGTACAACGTTTATTTAAAAGGTGAATCGGGTCAACCTTGGTGAATTTATTGTATCTTTGTCATGATATTTAAAATACAAAAACAAGCATGTTTTGATTTTTTAAAACTTTTTTTTTTTTGTTGAAAAACACGTAAATATGCTTGCATGTTTTTTTAATCTATTTTTGAGTTTTTATGTTAATATAATATTTTACCAAAAACTATCATATTAAACTTATATATCAAAATATTTTAACACCAAATTTTACGATTCTAGTTGCAAAATCGCAACAACTATTTTTTTTTAATTACTGTTATTTTTTAGTGAGATTTTCTTATCTAAAAACTTAAAAATAAATAAAATAAATACTTGAATCAAAATAAAAATTACCAAGAATTTATGATGGTGTTTTATTTTTCATGTTTGACATTTCATTCATTTTTTTAATCTAGTAATTTTATTAAATTTTAAATTTAACTCCAGCTAATTAAGCCAAAAAGTACTTAATAAAAAAGAAGAAGAAGTGGAGTTAGCTTGTTGACTGTTCATATCAATAAACCAACTAAAATGACGCCTAGTCTCTTTTTTTTAAAGCGTGTTTGGTAGTGTGGTTGCGGGTACTTTTTAAATAATTTTTCGTGTCAAAATGTATATCAATGATGTTTTTTCATTTTTTAAAAATCATTTTTGATATCAGCACATCAAAACGATCCAAAACATACAAATTATATTAAATTTTAATAAAAAAAACAAAATTTTCAAAATTTTTAGGAACGCAACCACAACCGCGTTCCCAAACGTTCCGATATATTAGAAAATATTGTTTCCCATCAAATAAAATAATATGTTCTTACATTGCTTAGATTTTTAAATTCGAATGTAATTATGCATACTCAACTCTTGCCGTTGCAGTCATCAAATACATCATCATCATCATCCTTGTCCAGGTTTCCCCGGAGTTGACATCGCCGGCAATAACTTATTTTTACAAAAGATAATTATCACATATATTTATATGAATTTTTTATATATAAAGTTGTTTATATAATCTTTTACTTCTTATACTAAATAGAATTAATACCAATTCAATTTTTTATTATTATTTTAAAAAGGAGCAATTTTCTATTTTACAACCCTTCCTCTCTCGTGAATGTAAAAAAAAAAAAGAATTTCAGTATATTTCTAGAGTTTTATTTATCTATTTCTCTTGTCTTTTTTTAAATTATTAGATTTATTTTATCGATTTTTTAAATAAAATTATTAATGCTATAATTAGAATTTCAGAATATTTTCTGAGTTTTATTTATTTATTTTCCTTGTCTATCATCTCTCATGTCTATTTAATATATTTTAAAGAATATTACTATTTTAAATAACAACAAGTTATAAATTTATTTTTTCACTCACTCACTCATGAAATGTATAAACTGTAATTTTTTTTTCAATCCCTAATGTTTTTTTAAAAATATGCTAAAAACTAAAAATAATCCTTGGAAAAGGGGTGACGTGTAAGAAACCCAGCAAAAATGGATTAGAGTGGAGCATAAAAGCAAAGAAATGGAAGCACTGCATCATTGTTCGTAGGGTCTCATTTGATTTTTCCCTTCCTTTCCTCACTCTCTAGTCTCTTCGCTTTCACTACAAAAGCCAACCCAGCCCAACCAAAAGATCTTTCTTTTCTTAGCTGCCACCTCTCTCTCAAAAATATATTTCTCCTCTTGCAAATTCTTCAATCCATAAGAACCTGCTACTATTCAATCCCTACAATTGTTTACGTTTCTCTTCTTCTTTAAGGTAAAAACTTCGTCTTTTTTTTTCCTTCAAGTTTTTGGTTCATTTGATGCTTTCGTTGTGTTGCTGGACTTTTTATATTATATGTTTTTACCTAATGGTAGAAATGAATATCGCGTTGTTAAATGGTACATTGGGTATTGTGAAGGTAAGGAGAAGTGGAGGATTTTAATTTCTTTACCATTTTGTTTTTGCTAATTTTTGTGAAGCAACCCATTGTTGATACTTGATTTGATAAGCTAATACGGGTACTGTTTATCCTGATATGATAGGCAGCGTAGCACATGCTGGGTTTTTTTTTTTTTAGAAATGGATATCATGTGAAATTATTTGAAGTATCTCATTAACTTTTTTTTTTTTTGAGAGTTTTGGTCACTGAAAAGTAAGTGATAAAGTTGAAAAGGGGCGTTATGTGAAACTGTTGAAAGCTGAATAAGTTCTGTATATCTAACTTTTCCGACGTTTTACCACTGGCTGGAATATAATTTGTTTGCGTTTATGGTTTTCTCGCTGGATCCTTGGTTCCTGTTGATTTTGACTTTGTAAGTTGTAATTGAAAGGATGGGTGGGTTGTTGCAGGCATGACGCTGGTTGCCCAGGCTGGTCCATCATCCTCTATACTTAAGGAGATAAGCCGCTGCAAAGCTGCACAAAATGTGGTTATTGCTATGGCTAGAAGCACTGATGCATCTAAGCTAAAGGAAACTCCTCCCAGATTCTCTTCATTGTCATGTAATTCTAGCAAGACACCTCAGATTCTGAGTTCAGAGAGTCTGTCAGTAGGAATGAAGAGAGGGCATCGAGTTGTTGTTGCCGCGAGCCCTCCTACAGAAGATGCTGTCATTGCCACAGAACCACTAACAAAAGAGGATCTTATCGGATACCTTGCCTCTGGTTGCAAACCTAAGGAAAATTGGAGGTAAATTCTCAATCCGTGATCCTAGTTGGATTAGAGTGGTATCTTCGTCTTGTTGGAGACCTTGTCACTGGCTGCAACCCCAAGGAAAAGTAGTATATTGTCAAAATTTTGCATAGATAAAAGGCTCTTCTTTTGTCCATTCCACCACTCCTAAATTCTGCAAATCGTGGCGATTCTTGAATTTTTGCAATTCAAATACTCTGTCACAAGACATGTACATATCCATCGAAGGTCAATTACGATCAAACATATATCCATAAGGGTTTGTTGTACCCTTCTGACTAGTTTATCTCAAACTGTAGTGCGTTGCATGCTTTTCAAGTTGTAAATCCAAGTACCTTCTGTTAAAGAAAAGGTTTTTGTTCCTTGTCCTTTGTAACAAACTTGTTATTATCCCATTTCATTTTGTTTTGGTTGATACTCAGTACTATTGGGTTTTCATACTTGATTTCTGGTTTTACCTATACCCTAGGTATTGCTCATTTACAGTGTTGCTTTTGCAGAATAGGTACAGAACACGAGAAGTTTGGTTTTGAGATTGGAACTTTACGTCCTATGAAATATGAACAAATTGCAGGGTTGCTTCATGGTATTGCTGAGAGATTTGACTGGGACAGAATAATGGAAGGTGACAACATCATAGGACTTCAACAGGTAAAATGGTCATCATGGTTATCTTTATTTCCTTTTCATAGCTAACCGCATCTCATCTTATGCATATCTTATACTCTGCTCTGGACTTATTTTCTACTGTTTATATACAAGCTAATTGCATATCTTACATAGGAAATTTTGTGCTGTTTTCTCAAGTGGCCTGGGTTGTGGATTATGTGGTTTTAATTGCTTTGGCCAGGGGAAGCAAAGCATATCATTAGAACCTGGTGGTCAGTTTGAGCTCAGTGGTGCTCCTGTAGAAACTTTGCATCAAACGTGTGCTGAGGTTAATTCACACCTTTATCAGGTAAGTTGAGATTAATACACATCAACATGACTTTTGCTCAGGTTAATTCAACATTTGGGTTTATTTCTGGTAGTAGGACAATTTTTTTTTTTTTGCCAACATCATCTGGATGGATATGAGATTGCGTGATGGTGCTGTTTTCTTTTTCTCACATTTTTTATGAAACACACACTCACTATGTCCTTGTGATCTTGCTGTCTTCATATGTTAATTTTTCCAGGTGAAAGCTGTGGCAGAGGAAATGGGAATTGGATTCTTAGGAATTGGCTTCCAGCCCAAATGGGGACTTAAAGATATACCTGTTATGCCCAAGGTAAAATAATCCAATCAATTTATTCTCCTTCTCATGCAATCAGCTTGGGTGGAAAATATACTAAGACATGAAGACATGGGTTATTAAGGAAAGTAAAAGGTAATAGTTGTCATGGAATGAGCTTGAACATGATTTCCATGCAAGACAAATGTGCCGTTGTAAACTTTTTATGCGAGTTTTTGTGACATTTAACAGAAGGGATAGAATAAATAAAATTATGATCGTACACGTTTGTATTCTCGGTTTTTATATTGTTTCATGGGTTTCATGTTTGGCTTTTTCATGTCGAACCTTCATAGTATGCCATGAATGCTTCCTTCTTTGTTAAATATGGCAGATTGTGTCTCTGAGCTTTCACATATCTTATGCCAATCTCTCGAGAATTGTTTAGTTTTGTGGCACAAGGCTGATTTGTCCAGCCAACTATACACCCTAGTATATTCTTTCTATAAGCCATCTAAAGTTGCATATGTAGACTGAGTTAAGTGTTCATGCCTAGAGGAAAAGCCTCTACAAATACAGGGGCTACTTTTAAGCAATGGAATATTTCATAGAGGTTCCTTTCCAATCTATCCTTCAACATACCATCAGTGATATTTAATTTATGTTTGTTATCCCAGCGATACTAGGCTTCTCATTTAATCTCTTTTTTCAATGCTTCTTTTCTTTTCCTTTTGTTTTTAGTGCTGTTTATAATCATGCTTTCCCTTGGAAATTTGATTGCTTGTCTACTGACTTGTATTTTGTCCAGGGAAGATATGATATCATGAGGAATTACATGCCTAAAGTTGGCTCGCTAGGACTAGATATGATGTTTAGGACTTGCACCGTTCAGGTTAGATGAATTTTGCTTTCTTCACTGGTTTGGTCATTTTGAAGCAATTTCTTGCCTGGTGGATAATTTTCTAGTGTAAACTTCCTTTTCTGTATTTGATGATTTTTTTGTCTAATGTATATTGATAACTTTTTATATATAAAATATTAAACTTTCAATAGGTTAATCTGGACTTCATTTCTGAAGCTGACATGATAAGAAAATTTCGTGCTGGCCTTGCTTTGCAGCCGGTGAGAAACTTTCCTAAACTTTGAGTTTTTTTCAAACACAAATTTTTCTGATTCTGTGATATCTTTTTATTGGAAAATAAACAGATAGCAACAGCTCTATTTGCAAACTCACCTTTCACCGAAGGAAAACCAAATGGCTATCTCAGCCTAAGAAGGTTTCTAAACGTAATTGTACTGTTGTATTTAATATGAAATTTGTTTCCCGTAGGCTTCTTAGTGATGTTTCTTTACCTGAGCAGCCATATCTGGACTGATACTGACAACAATCGTGCTGGCATGCTTCCATTTGTTTTCAATGACACCTTTGGGTAAGTTATTAACTTGTTATTTGAGAGGAAAATAACATTTAAGCTTTTAATTTTTGGGTTGGGGGTGGTGGGGGATGAGCGGGTTTGGAAATCCATCTACAGAATCTGTATTTTTGAGTTAATTTTTATTTTGAACACTGTGATGTACAGAAATCTAAGTTGGCATCGACTATGAGCACAGATGATAACTATCTGTGTTAGTATATATCTAAGGATATGTATAGTTTAGCTCCTTGCTATTTTGTTTGCGATTAAGAGGAGTCATCATCACCCCTGACTTCTGAGTTAAAAAGGATTTAACATTGCCAGCATCAATCCCCTTTTTTATCAGTTCTCAGATCAGGGGTAAATAAATGGGGACACATGCTGATTCCTGCGTACAAATACATGTTACATGTATGTTTGCAAGGTTAAGTTCATAATGTTTGCATGAATACTCTCATAAACAAATGCGCGCGCACATGGTGCATGAAGTTGATTGTATGATGGCAGTTCTGTTTTATTTTTCCCTTTGCAGGTTTGAGCAGTATGTTGATTATGCTCTTGATGTTCCGATGTATTTTGTTTATCGGAAAAAGAAGTATATTGACTGTACTGGAATGTCATTCCGGGTTTCTTTCTATCCTTTATAGCCTTGTAATTTAAGGTTTTTGATTTTTCACCATTTTTGCAGGAACCTTATCCATTAAATCAAGCTACTAATTTTTCAAGTACTAATTGGTGGCCAATTTATATTTTGCAGGACTTTTTGGCGGGAAAACTTCCTTGCATTCCTGGTGAATTGCCAACTCTTAATGACTGGGAAAACCATTTGACAACAATATTTCCTGAGGTTAAATGATGTGCATTTTGGTTCTTTTGCCAAAAAATATCGTGCTGTGATCTTGGCGGCTCATTTAACACATTGCTTTCTCATTTCTTTCAGGTCAGGTTGAAGAGATACTTAGAGATGAGGGGTGCTGATGGAGGGCCTTGGAGGAGGTTATGTGCTTTGCCAGCATTTTGGGTAGTTGGCCACTTTGATCCTATTCTTTTTCTTTTTTGGTTGCATGATTTGTCTATGTCTGAAATGATTTTTGCAAAATTTTTTTGATGGAATGAACAGTAGAACAGTTACAGTAGCAAGGATGTGAAACTTGAAAATTTTAACTTGTACCCATAGCATGGTTTATTGCTTTGTCTTCTTTTAGTTTGGCACCCTTTTCAACAGATCCGTATTCTTCATAATTGAATGGAGGATTTTATTACTTGCCTCCATTTAAACAATATCTTCAGCTCATTTTGATTTCTGTTTTCAAATGTCAGGTAGGGCTGTTATACGATGAAGACTCACTTCAAAGTGTTCTAGACATGACAGCTGACTGGACCTCTGAAGAAAGACAGATGTTAAGGAATAAGGTAACCCAAAACACTTTTACAATGGAACTCTATATCTCCATTCCTCAAATTATAATATGCCTAACACAAGATCTGCAGAAGTGATTTTTTGAGTGAGAGTCATAGTTGTACGATGTTTTCTTTTAGGATGTCATGCAGTAAACTGAATATAAGCAAAAGATCATGACCCTGTTGAAGTCAATAGTAAAAGACTTGAGCGTGTTGTGTTGCTTGTTGGCATTTCTTTTGCTAACGTGAAAAGGCTGCCATAGAAGGATCCACAATATGGTGGACTGACAGATGATGAAAATTTTAAGTTTGAAAGAGACTTTCATTTACTTTTTCTCAACATTCCTGATGCAAGTTCATGAAACCTGACATTGCTAGAGGCATGGGTTTGTGTTTTAATATCTGCCATGGCGTTGTATTTATGTGAGTATATGTGGTGTTAATAAGGACAGTTCTTGCTTGCTATTTATTTTTATCCCACAACAGAGATGCAGCCTGTATGTCTTCTGTAATCATGACAATGAATCTGATATAAAATTGTTTTTTAGGTTCCAAAGACAGGTCTAAAGACACCATTTCGGGGTGGACTGTTGAGACATGTTGCCGAAGAAGTTCTAAAGCTGGCTAAGGTAACTTTATTTTTTTCCAATAATGGTAGTTGGCTAAGTTAACCTGCAGACTGCTTTTCTTCAGCTTTAAGTAAACACTAGGTTATTGCCCGTGCTATTGATATGGCTTGGACCAAATTCTTTTGGAATGTAAAAAGATAATATCTTGACCATCAGAGTTTTTTCAGCATTGACATTAAACTCGGTACAACAGTTTAAACTCGAAAACTCTCGATTCAAGATTCAACTTTTGCTTAGCTTGAATTTTAAATTAAATCTTGTGAGAGTTGCCTTAACATGACCTTGTTGACTGGTAGGTTCAAAGAAAAAAAATAAAAGGAAAAAAATTTTTAAGTTCTGCCTAGTCCACCCGTCAAATCTGCTACCCGAGTTATGAATTACATTGGGTTAAATTTTATTTTATTATATGATAAAAATTATGAAACAGCCCCTTGCGATAAAAATTAATAAAATCTCAACATTAAAATATGGATTTAGAAAAAAAACCAAAAGAGAAAAAAAGGAGAATAAAAATAATCAAATGCTATTAAAAAAGGCCATGGGTTTGTTGTTAAAAAGCCTAGGTGCATGGACTTGAGGCAGGCTTATGTGTATGGGATAATTTGTTTTTTCTTTGCACCTTTTTCTTTGAAAAAAAAAGTTACGTGACAGATGACTGTCACAACAAAAACTAATAGCCACCCTAGTGCTTGAACATGCAACCTTGCCTAATTAATTGCCTGTTTGGTATTATAATAGTGATTATTTTTCAAAGTGTTTTTACTTGGAAATACATCAAGATAATTTTTATTTTTTAAAAAAATTTATTTTTGATATTAGTACATCAAAACGATCTAAAAATACAAAAAACTTAATTTCAAGCAAAAAAAAAAATAATTTTTTTTCAAAAGCGTTTTTGAAACATAAAAATAAAAAGGCATCAAAGATACACGTTAAACCAAGTGAGTTACAGAGTAAATATGTCATCAAACAATTAAAATAATATATTAACTTGGTTAAACCGACCCTAGGTTTTTTTAGTTGTTTTGATAATTGTTCTCTAAACACACTTATTCTACTGCAGGATGGCTTAGAAAGGAGAGGCTTTAAGGAAGTTGGTTTCTTGAATGCAGTGTCTGATGTGGTTAGCACAGGTAATTTAGAAGTAATTATGCATTTATTTTTGCATGTTTCCCCAGTAATTTGACTATGTTAACCTGCATAAGTTGGTTTCTTAATGGTCATGATGATTGATAATTTTATGGCAGGTGTAACACCAGCAGAAAAGCTTTTGGAACTTTACCATGGAAAGTGGGGGCGGTCTATAGATCCTGTTTTTGAAGAGCTACTTTACTAAGGTGAATTAGATTTTTGTAGCACTGTAGCAGTGTCCTACTGTGTAACTCTCTCTCTCTCTCTCTCTCTCTCTCTCTCTCTCTCTGTGGGTTTAAACCTTGTTTATGTTCTGAACTACTTTCTTCAACTGATACTGATAGTTTGTCTGTCTTTTGCCGAATAAATTTCAATGGAAATCCTTGGTGCGAGGATTCTCACAAAACTCTCATCGAATAACACCCAGACAGTTTGGAACCAGTGAACAATTTTTTAGCTTCCATAGCAATAACAAGCCGATCATGTGCTTTTCACAAGCATTCATTGTAACGTTTCCCTCCTTGTGTCACGCATCTCATTCTCATCATCCCTAATGAAAATGGTTAACCCGATTTGGTATCTAATTCTATTTTCACAAACTAACCAGGTTTTCATTGATCACAGTATGCAAATGGATTATGAGGTTGGTGAAGTGTGTAACAGAAATATGAAAGGAGGATCTAAACTTAAATGCTCCCTATTTTTAGTTCAAACACTGTTACATGGCAAACAAAATGTCAGTACTCATTTTAAGAATGATGGTAGCTAGCTTCCTTTCATAAAAAGTCTGTTTTCAGTAACATCCTACATTTCCCCACAATAGTAGGACCTTCAATGCTATGCTCTTCTAGCAAGTATTTAATTGTCAATTGCTTGATTTGCCTTTTGTATCCCTAAAACCTTATGTGATCTTGTCCACCAACCCTATCTCACCAGGTCACCCTCCACGTCCGAGCCATGTGGGCTGCCAGCACCCACCAGGTACCGTGTGCTTCCCATACCCGCTAGAGATACATACCCCACCATATTACCATCTAATATGGTAGCTATCCATGCCACTGTTTTGTTTAGTCAAATGTATCTGGCTGGAGCGAGAGGTGTGAGATTGCTGCCCGGGGGGGGCTCTTCCTAACATAAGAGGGTGGTAATTTAGATGGGGACTGGCCATCATCCCTACCACTCTTGAGTAGGTGTTGAATGGCTTGAAAACGATGCTAAAACAGCAAATTCTTAGACACATATCCATGAACATCATCAAATCTTATCTCGTGCTACCTTTTTGTCTGTTAGTGAAGTAAAATGCTAGTATGAAGTTTTGAGTCAAAATTCAGTCAGCTATCATTTTCCCATTCAATTTAGCCTGCAGCAGATGATGATGATGATGGAAGTATACTGAGATCTGTTGAATGTTTATTATGTATTTAGGTTTAATAGATTATATTAGAAGCAAACTACCAAATCACACTTTTCTCTTTTGGCTCAAAGGGATTTTTTGAACCTCAGACTACACAATGGGATTATAAAGTATCCATATTTTCATATAATCTCTTCAGGTGATGTGAAATCATTTATCATATTATAGGGAGGACTTAGCATAGGATCCCAACATCAAGAAGCCAACTAGTCCTTGCGGAAGGTCTGGAAGGAGGGCCAGAAAGAATACTTGTTTAAGAAGAGAGAGACAGACCGAAAACAGGACGGGCTCATGCCCTCCAATAATTGAAGCTTCCTAGCTCTCACCCTTGTGACACCACCCTTAGGTTTTACATCGCAAATTAGGCACCTAATTTGATCTTAAATCACTAATGCGATCTTACACCATGATATTTGTGGCATAACCACCTTATCAGTCTGAACATTACCAGAGTACCCTCCCTATATGTCTGTCATCTCATTTCTGTCCGAGTGACCAAGTTGTCTGAAAATATCTCGAAATAATGAAGAGGTTTCTATTGACTGCCAAGTTTTATTGATATGATGCTAGACCGTAAATTTCTACCAGGTAAAAATTTGCTGGCAATGTGGTTACCTTACCTGGTGCAATCAAGGTACTAGGAAGAAGATTTTAATTTCCTATATATTTTAATTTCCTATATATTTGCACGATCAGTATGTTCTCTATAATATGACAAGAACTCAGTAGTTATTTAATATTTTTGCTTAAGAAAACAGTAAAACTCTACAAGCCACCAAGGAATTAGAGATGTTCATCAAAAGAAAGACAAGGCGTTAAAGAGTGAGTAAAGGGATCAGCATTCATGAAATGTTCTCGTTAATACACCATTCCAGAAATGGTGGATTGAAGTAAGAAGGAAGTTGATAATAAAATAATAGAATTCCATCCAATCATTTTGGAGGAGAGCAAGCTCAAGGCAGAGAGAGAGAGAGAGAGAAATGGAAGTAAGAAGGAAGAAGGAAGTTGATAATAAAATAACAGAATTCCATCCAATCATTTTGGAGGAGAGCAAGCTCAAGGCAGAGAGAGAGAGAGAAATGGGGCAGTTTTGGAATCTTAAATGACAGACAGACAGAGAGAAAGAAAATCAATCATACTGGAGGTTGGGTTGGCTATTTTAGATTGAGTGAAGCCAATGTATGATTGCAACTTCTTGTTATTATTATTATATCCATGTCCAGCTCACAACTCTTGTTGGAGTTTGACATGTTCCCCTCCTCCTAACGGAGACACATCGTATTATTCATTAAATTTTCTCTATATTTCTCACTTTCTGACACGGAAGATATCAAACTCACCTTCTTAAAATCCTACCCCTCTTGCACCTACAAAAGCCCTGCGACTTTACATTCTTCGTCACTCTCTCCCCTCCAGTCCCCTCTCTATATTTCTTCTCTTAACATTTTCATTTTTTTTTTATTAAGACTAACCAATCAAGATGAGAGAAATCCTTCATGTCCAAGCTGGTCAGTGTGGTAACCAAATTGGTGGCAAGTTTTGGGAGGTTGTGTGTGATGAACACGGGATTGATCCCACAGGGAATTATGCTGGCAACTCTAATGTTCAACTTGAGAGGGTTAATGTTTACTACAATGAGGCTAGTGGTGGTCGCTATGTGCCTAGAGCTGTGCTAATGGACCTTGAGCCAGGGACCATGGACAGCTTGAGGACTGGTCCCTACGGGCAAATCTTTAGGCCTGACAATTTTGTTTTCGGCCAAAATGGAGCTGGAAATAACTGGGCTAAGGGACATTACACTGAAGGAGCTGAACTGATCGATTCTGTTCTTGATGTTGTTCGAAAAGAAGCTGAGAATTGTGATTGCTTACAAGGTATGACTTCCACATCCTCACATTTGTAGGTAAATCGTGCTCAGTTTAGTCCATTTATCATTGCTTGGCACACGCTAACTTTAGTTTCTTGAATTGATGACTGATAATGTGATTAGGCTTCCAAATCTGTCATTCTCTGGGAGGTGGAACTGGATCAGGAATGGGGACTCTGCTCATATCAAAGATCAGGGAAGAATACCCTGATAGGATGATGTTAACTTTCTCAGTATTTCCATCTCCCAAGGTTTCTGATACTGTGGTTGAGCCCTACAATGCAACCCTCTCTGTACACCAACTAGTTGAAAATGCTGATGAGTGTATGGTCCTTGACAATGAGGCTCTCTATGATATCTGCTTTCGAACTCTCAAGCTCACCAATCCAAGCTGTAAGTGAACCATGCCTCAATTTTTCATCCTTGTTAGTATTCATACCTTATAAATTGCAACATCTCTAATATGAAAGTGCGAAATTACGTTACAGTTGGTGATCTTAACCACTTGATCTCAGCAACCATGAGTGGAGTAACATGTTGCCTTCGGTTCCCGGGCCAATTGAACTCTGATCTTCGGAAACTAGCAGTGAACTTAATCCCCTTCCCGCGTCTCCATTTCTTCATGGTTGGTTTTGCACCATTAACCTCCCAAGTCTCACAACAGTACCGTGCCTTAACCATCCCGGAGCTGACACAACAAATGTGGGATGCTAAAAACATGATGTGTGCAGCTGACCCTCGGCACGGTAGGTACTTGACAGCCTCAGCTATGTTCCGAGGCAAAATGAGCACTAAGGAAGTTGATGAACAAATGATAAATGTGCAAAACAAGAACTCATCATATTTTGTTGAGTGGATTCCAAATAATGTTAAATCAAGTGTTTGTGACATTCCACCAACTGGGTTAGCAATGTCATCAACATTTATGGGAAATTCTACGTCTATTCAAGAAATGTTTAAGCGTGTTTCGGAACAATTTACAGTCATGTTTAGGAGAAAGGCGTTTTTGCACTGGTACACTGGGGAAGGAATGGATGAAATGGAGTTTACTGAGGCTGAAAGTAACATGAACGATTTGGTTTCTGAATATCAACAATATCAAGATGCCGCAGCCGATAATGAGGGGGAGTATGATGAAGAAGAGCCTATGGAGAACTAAGGAGAATTTGATCTGGTTATTTGCCTATGGCTATGGCTTCAAGGATGAGTTGTTTCTGGTGGAGTTATTTATGTTACCGTATGGAGGTCAATATTTGAATAATTTGGGCCTCTGATGACCGTGAGATTGTGAATATTTCTATTTATAATCTGAGTATAAAATTTGTATTATTGTTTTGTTATAATGTGGATGATTATCGTTTTTCTTCATCTATTTTACATTATCTACATTTTTTTCTCCCAATAATATTAATTTTACCGAAATTATTTCTTGAAAAATCTCAACGTCTTAATTTTGTAGAATTCACTATTAGAGTAATTTGAGGACGATTTTTTAATAAAATCAGCATTTCTTGTTTTTCTTTAAATTCTAGTAGTAAATACATGGAAATCCCTAGTTTGCAAATGAGAAAGTTAGCTATCTATAAATTTATAATTTACTAAAAAACTTTGAGGTAAAATCTCAGGTACTTAATCGTTCGTATGAATCTGCATTACTATACATTATCTATATGAAGTATCTGTCTTTTTTTTTCATTTTCATTTCTTTTCCTTTTAATTGATTCTTTCTATAGTTTAATTATATAAAATTATGGTAAACATATTAAATTAAAAGACAGAGAACTTACATGTAAAACACGAAAAAAAAAAACATGGTCAATCCCAAATTCACAATATTTTTTTTATTTTGATCCTAAAATTTTTTTTATTTATTTTTTAGTTTTTTGGTTTGAGAGAAAAGGAAGAAACTATTCAAAAAAAACAACATAAGAGAGAAAAAAATTGATGGATATAACAATTTACAATTAAAATGGTCAAACTTGATGTCAAATAATTCAATTTAATGAGAGGAATTCGATAATAGTAGTTTTACACTTCATCTTACTTGAAAAAGTAAATCATGCATGAGATAATTTTTTTTCTTAGTTTGAAATTTTTTTTTTGTTTTTGGACCAATTTATAAGTGTTTTAAGTTGAAAAATTGATTTAGTGAGGTTTTTAGAGTATTTCTTAAGTGTTTTATGTCAAAATAGGTTAAAAAATAAAATTTTAAACTTAAAAACACCTCAATTTTATTTTTTAGCCACCCCAAGTGATCGGAATTTGAGTTGATAGACGACATGTTGTCTACATTAATTTTTACAAAATTAAAAGAGATTGACAACATGTCGTACACCTCTTAATGTAAAAAATGTATATAAACCCAAGTGTATGGGCTTGAGTAGTTGGTCAAGTGCACGGACTTGGCTTGCAAGGTTTATTAGCGCTTTACTTTTATATTTTTTTTAAATGATATAATAAAATGCATCTACAATACTAATAGATTTTTTATTATATTAAAAATTAACTCGAAATCCTTTAATGCAGAAAAAATATATAATCCCAAGCATATGGGTTTGAGTAATTAATCAAGTGAGCAAGTGAGCAGACTTCGCTTAATTTCTATCTTTTAAAAAAATAATAAAATAAAATATATTTATAATATTAATATATTTTTTTATTATATAAAAAATTAACTTGAAATCCTGCTACCTCTTAAATCCAGTGTCGTGAAAGAGAATGATATGAAGTGCTTATTGCCTTACCAGGGAAACAGAAATCAAATGTCAATTAAATATTAATATTAGATTATTGAAAAACGAAAAAAACTTGGGTCCATAGCCCCGTCGCAGAGCATTAGGATACACTTGTTCAAGAGGTCATCGGTTGGACCTTTTCTCATAATTTTTTAAGCAATTACTAGTTTTTTTTCCCTTCTATTCCGACTGTCGAAAAAGGTCTTCATGGGACTAGCATCAACCCAAATTCACCCCATACACACAGAATGTGAACCCAGAAGGGTGGTCAAGCCCTGGCATGGTTCGTTCCCACTTCTAGGGTTTGCTCCTACTTTTCTTATGTTCAGTCAGGGCTCCTTGGTTACCCAGTCTGGTATTAGCTGGATCGGCCCATTGAACTGTCCAGCCCTAGGGATGCACCTCCTACCATGACACAAACAGAAGAAAAAAGGCTGAGAGGTAGTACTTGAATGCTGTTTACTAAGCAAACTCTAACAAGCTATCACCAAAACTCTTAGATTGTTACCATTTTTTGTTCAGATCCTAGGAAAGTTGTAAAAAAGAAAATTTCTTCTGGAATATTTATCTACGTTGTAGATGTTCAATCTAAGAATTGCTAGAATACATTTATGGACTTGCCATTTAAATCGCAAAAAGATTAGACAGTCACCGCTTAGATGGTAAGTTGAGAGACCTTCGACGTATAGAATTAGCTCCACTTGCGATAATGGCTCCTATTTTATTCAGGCATGTTGATAATGGCTCCTGCTTTCTCTTTACATTGATCTGATGTTTCGTGAGAATTGACATGTTATGTCCAGCTGCTCATCATGAGAACGGAAAAGACAGGATTTTACCGTGGCCGGAGATTTTGCTGGGCTTTGAGATCAAACTTCTATATTTACACAACAAGCAGCCACTGCTGAAAAGCAAAGAATATTTGATTAAAAAACTTGGAATACAAAAACACCATTTCCACCTCTGCTTGTGCAGCCACAACCAATAGCACTGTACATAAATTACAAGGATTACAACAATTTATTTTCACCCTCTAAAAGCAATTTGAAACAACAGGTGATTCCATCTACAAACATGTAATCTGTCACAAGAATGTCTTAATTATTCCTCCAGATTTTTGTATTGGAAAAGGTCAGCAAACAGAAACAAGGGTATTGTTCATATGTGCATGAGTGACCAAAATGGCAACACCCAGTAACTGACCAAACCTAACCCATCAAAAATGTTTCGAAAGAATTCTTCAAGATGACAACCAATCAATGCATGCAGTAGATCGGAGCCCTTCACAGCCAGGTTTTTTGCTGTGAGGTCAACTCAAAAAAACCTTGGATCATCCTGATTTGAAATTAAGCTCGTGTTCACCATTGGTAGTCATCTTAAGGAAATGAGCAATCCAAGAAGAGATTTATTTTGACCTTTGTCCTACTATCATGCATTTGTGTTCCTTTTATTTTCAAGAGTTGATGCCTCTTTTAGAGCTGCTTTTGCCTCATTCTCCTTTCCCATTGTTAAAAGAGCTGCTGCTTGTAAATAAGATGCAATATGCCAAATAGGGAATATTGCCTGGGCTTGCAGTGCATCATTTAGGGCCTCCTGTGGCATGTCACTCAAGAGGTAGGATAGACTTCGGCGTGCATGAACGGTTGGGGAAACCATGGTTCCAATATTAATGAACTGCAAAATGATAAAATGTGAGCTCAATTTTGGAAATTTTGATAACAATTGATAGAACAATTTGTAACTTCTGATTGCATCAGAAATACATAACCCCACTAAAAGAATCCTACTTTTGAGATCTCAAAGTTCTGTAAAGATAGGCTTTTTTTCTAGTTTGATTGTAAATTCATTAACACCACCTCTACCTGTACTCTCCACATTAATAAACCTATTTTATCCACTTCAACCAATCTCAAAGGTCATCTAGCAAAAAAAATAGAAACCAATTAACCTGGGAATAGAATTCAGTGGCAGCTCTAAAATCTTTGTGCCGGAAAGCAACATCTCCCTTCTTCTTTGAATTTAATATTTCCTGCATTTGGTTGGTCCACATCTGGAACGAGAGCTACAAGACAGTAAAAAAAGAAAACGCAAGCAGGTCATAGGAAAAAATGTTACAGCCGAACTAGTCAGGCATATGTAAGAAATCAATGACACGTGTGAAATAAAGGAGATGCAAACACAGGATGAGTGCAATCTATGGGATCTAAGAATCAAGTGATTTCACCAGCATCCATGTAAAATCACTAGGGGAAAAATGGCAAAGGCAAACAAACATGAGCATGGAAATACATAAAACATTAACTAAATAAATGCTAATGGTGAAATTATGAGAATCAAGCAATATTAAAAAGACCAATCAAGAAATATCAAGTGACATTCTTTTAATATTATCATTACTAAAATCATAAGTAAGGCATTCAAATGTTCAAGGTCAAAATGATGCTAACATAGCAAAGCAGAACCTTGAAGCTAGAATGATTTATCAATTTCTTAATTTTCAATTCCATGGATCTAGCATAGCAAAAAAGAAAATGAAAATATTCCTTAAGAGATCTTCAAAAAACACCATAACTTGACATAATGAAAACAAGTTTTGAATCTCTAATTAAAGTGACAATAAAGGTCCAGATGGTTGCTTTAATAGCATTCCATTACTGTTACCATTTTATTATATCAGAAACAAACCTCAGTTGCTGCACCCTCATCATCTTTATACCCAAGCTTTTCTAAAATCTCATGTATGGCAGTCAAATCCATTCTTAAACAAGCCTCGCCAAGTGGTGACAGCGGTAATGCTGCAGCACCATCTTGTATCCCCATCAATTCATGAGAAGGAACCTGCAAATCAGACTACTAAATAAGTCCATTGAGGGATAGAGTGATTCAAAACTTTCAATTCACACCATCAAGACAAGAGAATGTTGCGTATTATAGTTTGTAAAATCTCAAGTAATAGGTCAGCACCAAAACTCAAAGTAATAAATCAGAAAAGAGCCATTCCAAAAGGTGTTTTAATAGACACCGTCAACCGAGTACTGCTTATTGCAGGCCCTGACAAAAACCATTATTTCATCCACAGAACACATTTCCAGATATCAGGTCATGTAAATGAATAATCATTCTTATGTTTATGACTAAGAATGTCATTTATTTTCTTCTTTTTTTAATCGCTTTGAGAGTAAAATGAAGTCGCTGCCTGTGGAAGGATTCATTTGAGAAAGTCAAGGCATTATACGGATAAGATGCCAGATACTTAAGAATAACTAGATAACAACCAACCTCAGTATCCTTCTGCAGAGGAATCAAAGCAGCAACTAAAGACTTAGGATTTGGTCGCTCCCGGGGCTCATATTGTAAACAGCGTGAAGCTAATCGCACCAACTCAGTTCCATCATCATTTGCAAATTGGCCTTCCAAGCAAGAATCTGACAGCATTTGAATATTTCTGTCCCTTATCAAGTCCAGTGCCTGAAATAAATTGTTCAGTAAACTATTAGCTGCCAATTATGTGATACTCTAAATGTTCCAGATGGGAGTTTAACCAAGCATGTTTCAACAATCTCATTTTATTGTTCAAACATGCTTGGTTAAACTCCCATCAACAGCCAACACAATTAATTTCAGGAATGCATGTACATCTAGAACAATAAAAATGAACAACGGAATCACTACATCTAGTCATACTGCAGCCACTGCCTTTATCCCAGGCAACATCCCAGATTATGTTGTGATTCCAGTGGGAAGATAGAGCCTTCGAGGTGCGCAGAATAATAAGTGAAGAAATTTGCAATGAAACCAACTAACAGATGCTTAATGTTTCTGCATCAAAATGATCGTATTGAGGAAGGAACTTACATGGCTGGGAGGAATATGTTTCCCACTGAGAAGGTCCAGCAAGAGGGTGCCAAAGCTATAAATTACACTTTCTGCTGTTACCCTTCCTATAGAATGAATGAAAAATTGAAGTGATATAGGAGATAAACTAATTAACAAACCATGATTATGATAGCTGATAAGGAAAATAATGGATGAGCATAAATTATGTTAAGAACTTGAATGATCAATGTGATACACCATCCAGGATTCAATTGAAACAATAATTCCATATGCCATATATACAGAGATCAGGGTGAAGCTTGCAGGTGGAGGAACATTTAGCTGGTTCGAAAGAATTAAGTACCTGTCCTCAGATACTCAGGAGGTGTAAATGCCAAGTTTGTACTGTAACTTTTTCCATCTATACTGTTCTTCATCAGACCAAAGCATGAAAGTCTAGGGTTGCCCTCCTGACGAATAGAATGATGAAATGAAAATGGACTCTGTTAAATCCTAACTGTGGATACTGGACACGTTAAAGATAATGAGATTCTTACATCATCAAAGACAACTCTATAAGCATTCAGATCATGATACAGAGCACGTCCCTTGCTGGCACAATATTCTAGAGCTTGTGCAAGGTGTAGAGCCACTCTAAGTCGCATTGCCCATTTCATTGGCTGTGTTTCCCCTGAAGAAACCAGAAGGTCAACATTGAGTTCTGAGAAAATTTTAAGAAGAATAAAAGAACAAGACTGCTCCTTGGTATCTTGGTTTGGTGTACTAACTCCAAGCACAAAGCAAGAGTTCAAGCTACAGAAATGGTGAGCAAACCAAGAGCAGATCTTTTGTATCGCAAAAATCTATAACAGAATGTTGTTGTTTGTAGCAAAGAGTATAAAAGAGAAACGTGCAATTTTTCCTCCATAATGTACTGCAGGCGCACACACTTCCAATAATAGGAATAATAATTGCTCAATTGGACACACAAGCTTGGAAATTAAAAGAAAGAAACCTGCAATATCCACTAGATGCTAAAGCAAAGGAAAGGGCACCAGAAACAAACTTACAATGGAATAGGTGTTTGGCCAATGTATCATTGGGCATAAATTCAGAAACGAGTAACCTCTCATCCCCTTCACAACAACAGCCGAGCAAATTTGCCAACCTATGGTTCCTCAGCTGACCAACAGTTCTTGCTTCTTCCTAAAGTCATGGAACAAGAACATCATCATGCTACTGGCAGTTGTGTAGGTAAATGGAAAGGGCAGGACAAATGCACATGGTATTTGGTAAATACAAAATGCTATGCTTCACTTACCAAAAACTGCCTGGCATCAGGCCAAGAAGATCTATTAAACCGTTTCACAACAATCCTTCTCTGATTCTCAAGCTTCCCCTTATAAACCACATTTGGAGCCTTTTCCCCATGTTCAGAAACTATATTTTCCACAGAAAACCCAGATGTCGCCATCCTGAGGGTTTCAATGTTGTATTCACGGAATGCAGGCAAATCATCGAGTTCACTCCTCTCTTCCTTATCTACAAAGACCAAACAACCCAAAGATCAAAATGACACCACATATATAAACAAACAAAAACCTCCCATTTCACTTACCCTCATTGTGGTCTTCGGGAACTGATCCATTATAGTCAGAACTCCAACAACACTTGGTGAGCTTTGAACACTCGCAACCCATTCCAATAACACAATTTGAAAGCAAGCACTAATCAATTCGAATCTTCAAAGCCCAAACTTTCTCTAGCTCAACCACTCCATTAGCTTCAGCAGACCAATCCTTTCTTAAAATTTTACAATATCTCAACGGCAATTATATCAAAAAAACTTCAATTCTCGCTGCAATCAGAATAGAAAAGATTGGAACTTTGCCCTCAAATGCTTTTTTTTAGAACAACTCAATTAACCTATGGCAATAACAGTACAATTCAAACATTTCATTCTACAACAACCCGAAGCTACAAAAGAACAAAATAAGAATCTTATAATGTCACATCATCAGTTCTCTAAATTTGAAAAAAAAAAGGAGCAAATCCTAATTCTTATCAAAACAACATCATTTTTATCAAGTACGAATTTTTCATTTCCTTATGAATCTAAACTCCCACAAAAGATATGCGAAAAAGAGAGATTCCCAGATGCTAATTTCCTTTTCCTTAGCTATCTCAACAACCAAACAAAAGAAAGCATCGAAAGAAAAGGAAAGAAATACCCTATCAGCAACGATTCCACTGAGTCAACCCAGTCCAGCACCAGAAGCATCAAGACTTCATCTCTCTCACCCTCTCTCCCTGCATCAGCTTCAAGTGATTCACTTTATAGAAAACCAAATCAAACCCACAGAACTTGAATAAAAAAAAAAAGAACACAAACAAAGAGCACAAAAGAGAGTCTTGAACGTGAAGAGGGAGAGCTAAAGAGAAAGGACTCTAAGCTTTAATCAATTCCTAGATGGGTTGAAGACAGAAAATTATTACAAGGTTTTATGCTTGTGTTTTCTAGTTTGTGTTGGTAATGAAAATAAATGGACCTTGGGTTCTTGAAAAGTTGGGTTCCGTGTGTATTTGAATCTGAGAGAGAGATCTTTCAGCTCATTTATTTCTTTCTAGGTGAGAGAATGAGAATTTTGAGGGCTTTGAGATTTGGATTACAGTACCGAATTTCTTATAAAGTATTATATAATAAACTAAATAGTTTAATATTTATTTACATATATATAGAGAGAGAGAGATAGAGGGAGGGAGATATGTGTGAGAGATTTCCTTGTCTTCGCTGTTTGCTTGCGGTGCTGTTGTTTTTGAATGTATTATACTATTATTGTTTTGCTTTGTTTTCTATCTTAATTTCCACCGACATGACACTCACTTTTCTCAATCTCCTACAACTAAGCCACCATTGTCAATGGCCTCTTGCACTGTTATTAGTTTTAGTTATATGAAATCCAATATTGAGATTTTGAGAATAATTCTGCTGTAAGAAGTTGATAAAAACTATTCCTTTTTTATTTTTCTGGTTTTGAGGGGGAAGGTATTATCAAATCTCCGTCACGAGAAATTACTTTCACGTAGCATTTACTTGGACTCGTGTCTAAAATGATCCTAGCATGAAGACAACATTATTTTTACCTGAACTTAAAATACGCTGTTCCCCCCTTCGAGAGAGATTTTTATTTGTTAAACAAATAACGTGCACTGACACAGTAATTTTATTTTTGTCTTTGAACACTTTCTTTTGTCTTTTCTTCTTGTTTTTTATAGCGAGTTAAAACTAGGTGTAATATTTTTTGTTCGGTTATTTTTTATAAAAAAATAATAACTAAACAAAAAAAAATTAAAATCGGTTCAAACTAACCGGTTTCGGTTCGGTTCAGGTTTTTTAGAATAAAAACCGGTTCAAACTGGTTTGGTTCGTTTTTTCGGTTTGGCTCGGTTTTTTATGATTTGGCTTGGTTTTTTCGGTTCGGTTCGGTTTTTTCGGTTTCAGACTTATAAAACCGAAACCGAATCGGTCGGTTTTTTTAAAA